>Ga0210391_10000641_pt1 | contig 34990 bp, 28 predicted proteins | sample IncBWC12OmetaG_FD_160573 | JGI IMG/M metagenome (GOLD analysis project Ga0210391, IMG submission 160573) | Forest soil microbial communities from Barre Woods Harvard Forest LTER site, Petersham, Massachusetts, United States - Inc-BW-C-12-O ... | reverse complement strand
CATGCAGGCGACGATGCGCGAACCCATCCTCAACAAGACTTCGGCGTTCACCGCCGATCCGAAGTTCCGCCACATCGTGGGACAGGCACAGTCGAGTTTTTCGTTCCGCGAAGCAATGGATAACGGCGACATCATTCTCGTAAATCTCGCGAAAGGTCGATTGGGAGCGCAGGCGCTCACGCTCGGCAGCCTGATCTTCACGATGGTGAAAAATGCGCTCTTCGCCCGCACCGGCAGTTCGCTCTGGACGATCTACTGCGACGAAGTTCAGAACTTCGTCGCCCAGGCGAGCGAGATCGAAACGGTATTGGCGGAAGCACGCAAGACCAGCACCGGTTTCGTCGCAGCCCACCAGTTCATGGATCAACTGCCGCAGGAGATGCGAGCTGCGCTTCTCTCGGTCGGCACGCACGCCTTCTTCCAGCTTTCAAGCCAGGACGCCGCGCAGGTTTCGCAGGCGCTCGACGGCGGGCGGTCGCTTGCCGAACGGTTGAAGAATCTGCCCCAGCGCAGTTTCGTCGTGAAGACCGGCGGCGAGGACTGGACCGAAGTCCGCGTGCCGACGATTACCGAGCCGAACGCTGACTACACGGACCTCGTAAACCAAGTGCGCTACACGCGCGGACGTGTCCGGGCTCATATCGAGCGCGACATCGCCGAGCGCCAGAAGAAATTCCGTCGCACCGCCGAAGAGGACCTCGAATGAGCAGCGTGAAGGACATCGGAACGATTACCACGCCGCGCGATCTCGCCATCCTGCGGACGCTGGCAGCCGCTCGCGTGCTTGATGCCGAACAGATCGGCATTGTCGGCGGGTTCACCTCATTACGACGCACGAACCGGCGCTTGCTGAAGCTTGTGAACGCCGGACTCTTGCGCCGTTGGTTTGTGGGCACGGAGATGCGCGGCGTGAAAGCCATCTATGGCCTTTCCCCGCGGGGAGCAAGTCTGATCGGCGAAAGCTCACACGTTCTCATTCCGTGGAAGCAGGAGCGAGTCATCACAAGCAGCCAATTCTTGGCACATCAGCAGGCGGTAAACGAAATCTTCCTTCGGACGCGTTTTCAACCGCTTGGGGCGGAAGCATCGTGCGAACGATGGATGACATTTCGCGAGCAGCTTGCTCCCTCGCTTCCTCTCAGGCCGGATGCCTATTTCGAGATCAAGAACGCCGGGTCGGTTTACCCGATGTTTCTTGAAGCGGACCTCGGAAACGAAACTTCCACGGTTTGGAAAGGAAAGGTCGAATTGTATCTGAACCTCGCCCTGAACGGTGAGTTCGAACGGCAGTTCCACGAGAAGCGGTTTCGTGTGCTCGTGCTGTTCCACTCTTCCCGACGATTGGAAGTGATACGGAAAACGATTGCCTCGAGGACCGACAAGCTCTTCTGGCTCTCAACTCAGGACCAAGTGCGGAGCGAAGGACTTCTCGCTTCCATCTGGCTTCGGCCCAATGCCGAACAAAGGATACCCCTTCTATGACACACGGAGAGATACATAGTCGGATTTCGCGTGCGCTCGGAAAGGCTTGCAAATGCAGCGCAATTCGATGTCAGAAGCGGGCTAGTGCCGGCCCGGCGATTGGCCCAGGTATTGGCTCACGGAGAACCACCCAACAAAACGGACCATTCTCATGAAATTTTGCTACCAGTGCGGCAGGGCGACGGCGGGTGATCCGCTGTTTTGCAGCAAGTGCGGACGCAGTTACGACGTAAAGCTCTGCCCCCGCCTTCATCGGAACTCACGGTACGCGAAGGCCTGCTCACAGTGCGGCTCCCGCGAACTGTCCCAGCCGCAGGCGGCAGTGTCCGTCTGGTGGAAGGTTCTTGAGTTTCTCGTGCGGGTCGGCTTTGGCATTCTCCTCGTCTATCTCACGCTTGCTGGACTCGCGGCGCTTCTCCGAATGCGCGAGGTACAGGCAGGACTCGTCGTCTTCGGAATTCTCATCGGGCTGCTTTGGTGGCTTTGGAGCTTGATCCCCGAATGGATTCGCAAGCTTGTGAGCCGATCACTGCGGCGGAAAGAACACAACCATGAGCGCTAGGCACGAAGGGCCGGTTATGCACGCACGGGATTCATACGAACCGGATTTTCCGAAGGGTGTTCCTCTTATTCATGAGTTAGGAACTCCGCTCTCAATCGACGAAGTCGCCGAGTTGCTTGGCTGCTCGCCCTGGACCGTTCGCCAGCGCTACCTGCGGCAAGGCTTGCCGCACCTTCAGGCCAGCGCTCGAGGCAAGCTCATTTTCTTCCGCGAACAAATCATCGCCTGGGTCGAGAAACGACAACGGCAGAAAGGAGGCACACTGCGGTGACCTTATATAAGAGGGGCCGGAAGTTCTCGATCCAACTCTGGGTCGATGGCGTCCGATACCTCAAAGCAACGGGAACGACCAACCGCCGCGAGGCCGAGGCGATCGAGCGCGAGTTCCGGGAAGAGCTCAACCGGAAACGTCATCAAGTCCGCGAGGCCTCCCCTGACATGACGTTCGCGGGCCTCGCGGCGAGGTTCCTCGCCGACGGCTCGCCGCGCCCGTATCATCTCGACCGCCTCAAGGTGCTCTTGCCGCATTTCGGCGAGTGGCCCATCGGCACCATCTCCAAGCCTGCGGTTCGGGAGTTCCGCACCGCACGTCACAAAACGAAGAAGCTCACCGACACCACACTCAACCGTGACATCGAGGTCCTTCGCCATCTTCTTTATTGGGCGGTGGACGAAGGCTTCCTTACCGCAAATCCCATTGCCCGCGTACGGCTCCCGAAACAACGGCGCAAGCCGAGGCCGATCCTGAGCCTCACGGAAGAAGCGAAACTCCTCGATGCGGCCGCGCCGCACCTGCGGCAGCTCATCGTTGCGGCGCTCGACGCCGGGATGCGCCGTGGCGAACTCCTCACGCAACGCGCCGAGCACATCGATCTTACCCGTCGCGTGCTCTCCGTCACTCACTCGAAAACCCCCGGCGGGGAGGCCCGCGAGATTCCGCTCACAGCGCGGCTCGCCGACCTTCTCGCAAACCTGCATCGCACAAACCCGGAAGGCCTGGTCTTTACCTTCAAGGGCCGTCCGATCGAACGCATTAAAACCGCGTGGAAGGGAGCGATTCGAAGAGCGGGCATCCGCTACTGCCGCTTTCACGATCTTCGCCACACCTTCAACACGCGCCTCATGGAAGCGGGTGTCGTGCAGGACGTGAGGAAGGCTCTCATGGGCCACTCCTCAGGCGAGGAAGTCAATTCCCTCTACACCCACGTCGAGATGCCGGTAAAGCGGGAAGCCATCCGGAAGCTCGAAGCCTGGATCGAAGCTCAACGCAAACAGCAATCGGAAACCCAAGGAGAACCATATGACGGACCAAAACCAATCGACGGAGGAAAACCTGATCACGGTGATCCGCTCGGATTGCCTTCGGCAAGCGCAGACGGCTCAGACGAAGCTCAACGAAGTGATCGAGTGTCTGGGCGATGAGAACCATCTTGGCGCTCTCGGATCGTTCGTGGGACTGGATGAGGACATTGCCTGCCTCAAGGTGTTTCTCACGCGCATCGCGAGACTCACGGTGGGCGAAACCCCGATTGATCTGAGCGGCTAGCTCAGCGGAATTGAGAAAGGAGAGAACTAATGTGACAGAGAAACAAAAGTTGAGACTGATTGTAGCGTACGACCGCAACCAAAACGAGTATTCCTTGGTGGCGCACAACCAATCCCCCGATGATGCTGACCAGTTCCTCGGAAAATGGTCGCCCCATCTTCGTGAGAGCTGTTCTTTCATCGTACTCGCCCAAGTGAAGCGCCACCGGACGGAAGAGGCACAGGAATGCAAGGCGTGCCGCGAGACCGTCGTGCGCTCGGCCCATCTTCAACCTCAACCGAAGTTCAAAAGGAGCCAGGTATGACCCCAAAGAAGTCCGCAGGCCAGGCTTCGTCCCGGTCCACAACCGCAACAACCGTTCTCACGACAAGCGCAGAACCAGCCGCACGAAAGCCGTGGAAGAAAAAGACCCCGGTCGAAGTGATGCTGGACCAGATTGGTCGACTGCGCATGGACGTAGACAAGAAGGAGCAAGACCTTAAGCAGGCGAAGCGGCAGATGGAAAAACTCGAAGAAGCCCGCAAGCTGCTTGAGTCTGACTAGTTCTTTTTAGGAGTTTGCCACCGTGCAAGCTCCTTTTTATTAGGCAAACCGTGCGAATAACTCTCTCAAGAGAACGATGAAGGCGGCAGCCAAAACCCGGAATGAAGCACGCTGGCGAGGGGCTGGGCGCGAGTGGGCAACGCCGCCAGAACTATTTTCCGAGCTAGATTCTGAGTTTCGTTTCAACCTTGATCCATGCGCGACCGACCGTTCAGCGAAATGTCGCCGCTTTTTCACTGAAAGCGATGATGGGCTATCGCAAAACTGGGGAAAATCGCGCGTGTTCCTAAATCCCCCCTATGGTCGTGAAATTCCCGCATGGATCGCCAAGGCACGCGAGAGCGCTGAGGCCGGCGCGCTGGTGGTCGGGCTCTTGCCTGCATCTACGGATTCCGCGTGGTGGCATGAGCACGTAATCGGTCATGCAGAAGTTCGCTACTTGAGAAAGAGGCCGCGTTTTCTGGTCTATCTACAACACGAAACCAAGTGGGCAAGCCCCTTCCAGCCTTGCGTGGTCGTCATTTGGAGGCCGCATTGGGAGTGAAGCACATGAATCTTATTTATTCGGCGCGTAGGATACGAACAAAGGAGGCAAGACCGTGATGAATCGTGAACTGGATACGGAGAGTATTGGCGAGCAACTCGGCGTTGAAGGCGTGGGCAACGTGGTAAGCAAGGTCGAGGCCTATTGCACTTACGAAGAACAGCGCATTGAGCTCACGAATCAGCCGAGGATTCTTGGTCTTCGGCAGGAAGGCTCTTTTCTCCTCGAAGAGGAAAGGAATCTCGTAGAACGGTTGCGGCACGCTCCGCCGCTAGGCGATCTTCGCAGCCGTCGGCGAAGAGCCGCATATTACTGGGGCGTCACGATCATTCTTACCATCGCCGCATTCGTCTTTTCGCTCCTTGCGTTCGATCCCTTCCGCGTGGGCTGGAAGAGTTATCTCTACTGCCTGGGAATTGCCATCGTCACGCCTTTTCTCTTGGAGCAGTTCCTTGAGAAGTGGAACGCTGAACGGATTCTGAAGTCGGTGGCCGGACTCGCCTGCGCTGCGGCTCTTACTAGCCTCATACTCTTAGCCGTCATCCGCGGCGATCTCTTCGCCGAGCAGATGAAGAACACCGCGCCGATTGTCGTCATCGACGATGAACAATCGCAACAACCATCTCAAGCACCTCCGCAGAATAATTTCTACGACGCTACTGCCAAGCTTCTGCAACTCGTGATGATCTTCCTCGCACTCGCAATGGAACTGGGCGCGGGTTTGGCGCTTCGCGAGGCGTGGCGCATAGGCGCGGACCACTCGGAAGACTGGCAGAAGCTTCGAATCCGGTTAGAGGAAGTCCATCAGCGGATGATGGTCATCAGTCATGAAATTACCGCATTACAGAATGAGCCACGTGTCTTCGCGGCCCGCTTCTGGCGAAATTTCTATCGCGCCATGCTCACGCACAGCGTCCGAAGCGCAATGACGAAGCTTTTGGTAGTCGCACTTGCAATCATCCTGTCTCACGGGCGGGCGCTAGCTCAGAAGCAGACAAATCTCGTCATCGCCATCGATCTCTCGCAATCGGTTGCCGTCGTTGGGCCGGACCAGAAAACAGAGTTCCAAAAGAACGTGGATGGCGTCACGAAACTGCTCTCACACGTTCCCGCACACTCACGAGTAACCGTCATCGGCATCACGGATAAGAGTTTTGCCCAACCTGACATCTTGCTTTCCGCGACAATCCCAAACGACGCAGGCTATTTCGGGGAACGCCTGAAGTCCGCACGGCTTCAACTCGTAAGAGCGTGGAAAGCCCGTAGCACAAAACTAACACCGGCCTTCCGGCAGACGGACATACTGGGTGCACTGGTGCTCGCCCATGACATATTCGAACAGCAAAATAATGCGAAAGAGAAGGTGCTTGTCATCTTTTCCGACATGCGCCAGCAAACACGCGAGTTAGATTTGGAGTCTCTTTCGACGGTGCCGAGTTTCGACAGGATTGAAAGAACCAGAACCAAGATTGGCGTGGCTCATCTTGCCGGAGTTCACATCCATGTTCTGGGAGCTGATGGGGCCGGTAGGTCGATTCTCTATTGGCAAACCCTCCGGGATCTCTGGACAGAGTACTTCCGCGCTGGTGGCGCGAGCCTTGAAACCTACACGGTGCTGCGCGACCCAACACAGGCAATGGGAGCGCCGGACTCAGGTCATTAGCTCGACGGATTTCACCGGAGAACATAGTGGTGTCATTGTTGGATCATCCGCCACGCGGTCGATACAACCATGGGATGTCCCGGGTTTACGCGTCGCTAGGCCATCCAGCTGTAACTCTCTTGTGTTCACGGTTTTCTTGCAAAAACGCAAAGACATAACTACGCCCCGAAGCAAAAGGGATGGCCGATTCGGTTTCAGAGTCAGTGCGTAACAGGCTTTCGGGCTGGCTCATGAAAGTGAATTGTATCGAGGGACCGAACTAGAGCATCGATCTCTTCTTCGCTGCCCGCAGAGAGAACCAACTGTAATACCGATCCCTTCCAAATCGTACAAACAGCCGATTGGAACACAAGTGGATTCGCGTGCTCGTAGTCCGCTCTGAGAAAGCTCTGACCGCCAAATGCAACGGGAGTATTCGTCCGCAAAACTGTCCAGCCTTGTTGGGCTAGTGTCGTGCTAGTTTTGTGCAGGCAGTGCTTTGCGTCCCAAAAGGACCCGTACTGAGCGGCATCCTCGGATGTAATCACGACACCTTCACGGGCCTTCCCTGGACTCGGTGTCTCAAATGCCGAGAAGAGCACAGCATGCGCTCGATCCTTCTCGGAGACCCCTAGTTTGCGGCGAAACTCTTCAGTATTCGGAATCAGCTGCAATGGGTAAGTGTAGGAGAATCCAAGAGCATCGCTCGTGTAAGTCGTCGGGGAATTTAAGCTTTTTTGTTCCGACTGAGCGGCAAGAACGTAAGGGATCAGAGCCACAGTCAATACGACGATGGATTTTATCGGTCCCTTCTTCCCATAAACCGATAATCGTCGAAAACACTTTCCGCGCGAATGTTGGCCTGTAATAAAGTGCTTCATCAACTTCCCAGTGCTCCAATTCACTATCGTGGTAAAACCCGCCGAAGCCTTTGCAAGAAGATGCGGATCTTCCAAACCGTCGGCGAAGGCAGGTGGGAGGGTGGCTCAACGTACACATAGTCAAACGAAACACCCTCGCCCGATTCCTTGTAGTGGAAGAACTCGACCTTACGCGACACTTCGTCGCGATTTAGAAACGATTCAAGCAACGTGCGGAATGGTGAGCATGCAATTGCTGCGGCGTCGTGGAAAAGTTCCGAAGGATCAACATTCAGCTTACGAGCGCTGTTATAAATGAACGCAAGATACGGCAAGGTATCGCGCCAATCAAAATTTGCGTTCTCGATTGCCAGAGCGATCAGCCCTGTTTTCAGCAACTCGGGCGCATTCATGCGAACCGACTCAATAGCGGCGCGGTAGGCATAACGTGGAAATACGAAAGCAAATGATTTCTCGACTCGCTTCGTCATGGCGTCCTTCTCCATCGAGTCCGCCCCAACGAAAGCATCAATCAGCTTTTCAATGGCTGCGGTCGCGTCACTCGGCAAGTCCCTGTATGGGTGGACGAAATCGGGCAGACGAAGGGGTTTTAGGGCTTGAAACGCCACATCGACACTGCTGGCATCCGTCAACTCATCCATCCCGTCTCACTGAATCAAGGAGGAGTTAGCATGTTACCACCGCCTCAACTATAGCCGAGTTCATGAAGTTCGAGAATTTACTCGAAAATGCTGTAGGGGGCATCGGATGAATTAACAAAGGTTGATGTATTAGCCGGCGATGCAAATGTTACAGACTGCCTTACTGGAGAGTTTCATTGGCATCCCGGCATACAGAAGAAAAACGTATTGACCGTTACCGGTGCACGTTTCGGGACAGCACCTTTCACTCTTCGGTCACGGCCCGTCTGAATTGATTCTGGATAGGAAAATTCAGACCGACTCTACGGAGCTGGCGATCCGTCTCGGTTAGATAGGACTGATCACTATCGAACGAGAAGGAAAGCGTCGTCTTCCGCGGACCTAGCGTCTGCGCAAACCCCGCGACAGTTACATGGCCTCGCCCATCGAACGCTAAATCTAATTGAAGAACAGGTTCGAGCGGGCGCAATCTAGCAGTTCCCCCAAGGACCTTTAGGCATGACTGGAGTTCAGACTGTAGTTGTGCTAGGTCAAACACTCCCAAGGAGATCGGCATCTGGCAGGAGAAATATTTGAGGGTGACTGTCAGCTGTCCCACTAACCAGTTCGCATCGTCTACATTTGTTGAATTCCGGCGCTCAAACTTGGCGATTTCGAGTGCTATATTCGCTCCGTCCCCACGAATCTCTATTAAGTCGGCCACTGAAACCCCCTTTAAGTCCTACGGGCGAATTATGGATACACCGTAATCACCCCGCCGCTCGCATTGGTAACTACGGTCACGTTTCGCGAAGTGAAAGTGAACGTCATAGGCTGATTTCCAAAGTCCATCGTACCATTGGCCAGCGCATCTTCCACAACGGATGGCGTGATTCCATATTGCTGCATTCTGTCGAGGGCGTGCCCGGAATAACCAGTCCCGCCGATCATTTCCGGATCGTTGAAACCCAAAACATAATCGTCCTGCAGAGGGTTACTCAGTGAGCCGACGAGCCCGCTGAAGCTTGGTGATTCCACACCCACTGAAGTTCCCAATACGAGGTCGAGGTCCCCCGCTGGGACTGCACCGATACTTACAGTGGCAAGGGCAACAATGTTGGGGTCTACGTCGTACCGGTCGAAGAGATAGCCAAGGCCCTTGGCCAAGGCTGCCTCCGGCAACAAGAGTCCATTCAAGACAGATGGGTTACTTGCTTGTATGCACGGGAGACCGCATCCATCAGAACCATCATCCCAATATTGTCCGCCCGGTTTGGTGTCTAGAGAACTGGAGCAGCCATTCGCACATGGGTTTGAGCTGGCATCAGCGCCGACCGTCCCCGCCGCTATCCCCATCCACTCAAAGATGTCCACCATATACCAAGGGTTCCCAACCGGGTACTGCTGGAAACCGCCGCTACTATTCAAGGCACCTAGGCCCATCGGGTCGTTAAAACCGTTCGGATTGGTTACGTAGGCGTACTGATTCCACCCTTGCCCTGCTGGATCAGGCGAAAGCCAGCGGCCCTGGTACTGTGCGAGTTCGCGATTGGGTGTATCAAGCAATATGCCGGAGTCGAAATCTCCAGTGTCTCCCGCAAACATGCCGTAGACGGGATTCGTCGAGCCGATGGCGTTGTACTGCTCTCCGTATGGCGCGTAAGCTCGATCCGCCGAAACCGTATGCGTAGAAATGGCCGAGACGATGCGGTCGTTGCCGAGCCAATCCTGGTGCATAAACATGTTGGTGCCGGCGGCGACGAAAGTTCCTCGTCCCGGACTCGGCCAGTAGGCATACGGAGATGTCGTCCCGTTCATTGCGACTCGGCTGCCCGGCACCTGCGTATACCAGAATTCGGTCGAAGCGCCAGCGTTGCTCGCTTCCACCATGCGCCCGAAGGCATCGTAGGTAATGCACTTTCCGGTCGTGCCACAAGTCGGCGTGCCTGAACTCGCGGTCCATAACAACTTATTGAACTGGTCGTAGCCGTAAACGTTCGAGCCACCATCGTTGGTCATGTTGCCGCTTGCGTCGTACGTTGCCCCAGTGACCTGATTGTTACTGGCGCCGTACCCAGGATTCCAAGTGAAACCAGTCGCGTCGGCCGCAATTTTCGTCTGCGTCAAATTATCGTATTGGTCGTAACCAAAGTCTTGTCCCCAACCGCCTGAGCCACAATCAAAGACCGTCAGACGAGCCAAGTCGTCGTAGGAGGACGCGCACGTCTGCGACCCTCCCGCGTTAAAACCGTCGGAGATCGCAAGCTGTTGCAATGTGTTGTTGGGATTCCAGGTTAGCGTTCCTGTTTCATTCGCTCCACCCACCTCAAACTCCCAGGTTTTCATGTTCCCAGTGTTCTGATCGTACGTGTACAGATCCTTGTCGGTACCAGTAAGATCAACTTCGATCGCCTGACCAGCAGCGTTGTACATCGGTGTCTGCGTTGGCCCCGTAACGATGTTTAGAGTGCCTCGAGCCAGCGTATTCCAGCGCCCTTCGCCGTCAAGCGTGTAGTTCATTGTGTACAGAGCCGGGCTGGCAAGCTGTAGCGAAGTGACAACACCGTTCCCTGCGAACATTGCCGTCGAGTGATAGTACTGCGTGCTGTGGGGCGTCAGTTCCCAGATGTCGGTCTGGTTTCCATCCGTGTCGTAGCTAAACCATTCATCGGTAATGGGCGTGACATTAGGATTCTGCACACAGTTGTCAGTCTCAGCCTCGACCATGCGGCCGTTAAAATTTTGCGGCGAAATTCCGCTGGGAATAGTGCCCACTACGCCTGTGGAATTGTCGTAGCGGAATCGGCGGCATGCGCTAGTACCTTGGCCCACGTAACCGGCGCTTACATCCAACACGCGGCCAAGGCTGTCGTAGTCGTAACACTCGAAAGTAGTGGGAGTCTGCTTGAGCACAAGCTTTCCGGGGAATGGATACGTACCGCCGCACGGTGCACCTGAAGTATAGTCGTATGTATACGTCGTGTTGCCAGCTTCTGGCGTACTGTTGCCGACTATTCGACCGAGACTGTCATAGGTCTTCCCACGATTTTGGGATCCGCGAGCAGCCCAAACACCAGTTTGCCCCGAATTGTTTGAAGGATAAGTATAGGAAGTCGTTACTCCGTTTGACGTACCCGTATTCTGATTGCACGACGCATTCCCGGTGGCAGTCGAGGAAATTGAGCACGAGTACTGCAGTCTGCCAAGTCCGTCGTATTGGTTCTGGACGGACTTCAAATTCTCCCCGGGCGACGGCGGGCCGAGATTCGACAATACATCGTTTTGGGTATAAATCGTCTGTACATATTCAGTAGTACCCGGTGTCGATGTCCATGTGGTTCTTCCTAAGACATCTTTGAAAATCTGGCTGGTGCCCCCGCACGTTGCGTTGAGAGTTGTGGTACAGGGTATGCTGGTCGTAACCACGCGTTTATTGTTGCCCGTACCACCCCAAGCATACGAAGTGCTCACTGTGTCATAGTTCGTTGATGTTGGGCCCTGTTGCTTTTGGACTTTCGTTACGCGACCATAACCGTCCGTCGTCGTGGTTTTGCTTTGAATCGAGTTTCCAGAGTTGAACGTGAAGCTGCTGCTCGTGGTGTCAGGCGCGGTACCGGAAGGAAAGGTCGTGCATACCTCATTCTTCAGCGGATCAGTTACTGAGCTTACCCGCCAAAACGGATCAACGGCGCCAGTAGTGCAATTGACGTAGCCGTATGTCGTTGTATTTCCACTAGCATCTGTGTCTTGATGTTTCACGCCGCCAATCCCATACCACGTGGTGCTCGTCGTCAGTCCGCCCTTGCTTATCGATGTGGGAAATAGGTAGTTCGTGCAGCCTAGTTTTCCGCAGTCGTAGCTGGTGTTGCTGTAGGTGTAGGTGGTCGGATTATTCGCAAGGTCGTACGTTTTGGCCGCCGTCCCATTCGAGTTGTACTTGTTCTGTGTAATGTTACTCAGCCAAGTCGAGCCGGTCCATTTGTAGGTCGTGAGCAAATTGCCAACAGCGCTATATGTAAAGCGAGACTCTGCAACACTTAAACCATTCTGCTGGGTCAGCACATCGCAGGGCTTGTTGTTGATGGTGCTCGACACGCCAACACACTTCGTTCCATTCCAGGTTCCATAGGTGGTTGTGGTCGCGACGGTTGGCGTCGTCGCTCCGAAGTCGTATTGCGCTGAATAAGTCACATTCCCGTAGCATCCACCTTGTCCCTGCGCGCAAGAGCCCGTCGGGCCACCGTCGTATTGCGTCATCGTCCGTGATGAACCTGCGGCCAAGTTTGGAATCGTGTGATAGACGTCAACCTCGGTAACAGGCGGAGTAATCACTGCCGTTGAGCAGTTGCCCGGCTGGCCGCTGGACCCCTGATAACAATAAACGTCTGTCGTCAGCAGATTGCTGGGGCTAACAGGACCTTGATAGTGTTGCACTTCTGTCAACGCCTGCACGGTTGGGGGAGCGCCAATCGTACCTACCGGTATTACGCCGGTGAACGTGTAGACCGTGGCGTTCCCGCCATTGTCCACCACAGTCGTTGTGTTGCCATAATTCCCATTACCGAGATTGTTTAATACCCACGTATAAGTGGTCGTACCGTCACTCGTTACCCGCGTGAGAGTTGGCGGGCTTAGGCTGGTGCAATTGATGCCATTATTGGTTCCACTGTAGGTGTAAGTAATCACGCCCCCAGTGCGAAGCGTAATCTGTTCCAGCCTTCCCGTGTACTGGCCCGAACTTCCATTTGGCGTTTGCTCATAGGCAAATCCCATCGTCGTGCTGTCAGGGAAAGAAATGCTCGTTTGCAAGCTCGAGTTGGGGATATTGTAGTCGCTAATTTGGCCGCTGCCGCACCCAAAGGCCGACTTCAGAGTTACTCCCGTCGTATTGATCACGCTCACAGACTGAGGATTGTTGCTTAAGTCTGTCCAAGTGTATGTGCCACCCTGACTCGCCACGGTAAATGCGGGGTTTACACCTAGAGTATCGGTGTATCCAGTGCTGGATGGAGAAATTGAATTACCGTTTGGATCTGTTATAAAGCTACCGTATAGGTTGCTAGTTAAGCTGTCTCCAGCGCTGTCGTATATTGAAACCACCGTCCCTAAATTTACCGTGAGCGTATAGCCACTACCATCAGTCGCTAGGTTCGTGAATCCCTTATTGATGCATCCTTTAGTGTCCGAAACTCCTGGGACCGGGTGAATCGTCCCGTCGGCCGTGGTAATCTGCCAACCGCCCCTAACGTAGGTGGTAGCTCCATTGCAAGTTATGGTAGCGCTCTGGGTGTATGTGGCTGCCGCCCCTCCAACCAGCATGCCAGATAAAAAGAACGCCGGCGCGAGACTGAGGCCCGTATCTGCAACTTGAATGTAAGAATTCGCATTCAGAGTGTACCGGAAGGGGAAGGCTCCAGATTTCTGATACACCGGAACATTGATGGAAATGTTAAGGTTCTGGAGGTTTATTGTATCGACCGTGTGCGAGTCAAAGGCAGAGAACGAGGGCCTTCCGGGGTCGACTTGCGCGTTAGCAAGTCCCGTGAATAAAACGATCACACCTAACAAACAAACTCGTAACGTACCAACCCTTCTGAATAAGGCCGATTCGATGAAAAACGAAGGAAGAGACGAAAGCGACTTGGCATTGCACGAAGACATAGAAGCTTCCTTTTCAGAAAATGTATTCGACACGACTGTCTTAGCGGCTTTCCTCGGAACTGCGAGAGTGTGGAGAACAGGACAGTCCGTTTGGAGAGAGGGAATTGAAGCGATTCTGCAGAGTCTGACCAACACATCAGATGTTCCTCCTGAAGTCAACTGAACAGCGTGGCCCACTAGCTTGTGCCAGATGAATACCGCGATCACATCGTACTGATCGCTGCCGCCGCCCTAACGCGCGGCGGTCCCATCCCACGCTTCCGTTAAACATCAGGGGAAGCAACGAACACGAACTACTCACAGACTGACTAAACTTGTCCCTACTGAGAAATCCAACTTTCTGATTGCCGCGAAGCTTACGGGACACCTCTACCGACTGTCAAATGAAAAAATTGTAACCGCGTCTGACTATCTTTAAGAATTTAAGAAGGGAAGAAGAGACGGGAGACGTGGCTCTTAAAATTCATTTTGCCGGTATTCCACAACATCGACTGACCCCCTAAAATGAGACACACACGCGGTAACGACACCCGGCCCGGGAAAAGAGGCTGCGAGTGGGTGCAACTGAGGCGGCGACGGGTTGGGTCAACTACAGCGTGTCATTGGTAAAGACCTGCCCGCCTCTCCAGGGCAGCCCGAAGATTGGGACGGAGCTGACCTTTTCCAAGTTTAGCTATCACGATACTTTTAGGTGTCGCTCACTCTTTTGCGGGGATCTCGCCCGACCCGGCGGGCGTCGCGGCTGTGGACCCAACTAACCCTCAAATGTGGAACAGGTACGCATATGTTGCTAACAATCCGTCAAATGCAATCGATTCCTCTGGCTCGGTTGGCGACTGAGGCGCTGGAACAGGCGATCACGACACGGTGTCCGCTGCCGGGTGTCGTGCATCACTCCGACCGTGGCATACAGTATGCTTCAGCGGACTACATGGCGATTCTGAAGCGGCGCGGGATGGTGCCGAGCATGAGTGGGCCAGCGAACCCCTACGATAATGCGAGCTGCGAGAGCTTCTTCAAAACGCTCAAGCGAGAAGAGATTTACGCAACCGAATACGGCGATATCGAGGATCTGCGCGAACACATCGCGGACTTCATCGAGCGCTATTACAACCAGAAGCGGCTGCACTCAGCGCTTGGTCACTGCTCACCAGCAGAGTTTGAGCGGAAGGCTGGCGTCGAAGCAGCGAGCAGTGCGACAGTGAGATTCTTTTCGAAAAACGACGCAGCTTCTTCTACAGAGCTGCTGGGGGAAGAGACTCAAACGCCGTCCCTCCCCCAGACCCCATCCCTGCTGGAGAATCAGCGAGATGAGGCTAGGCGAGAAACTGGCGTTGAAAGCTGTAGAATGCGACTTTGTTGCACGTGTGGGTTCACTTCAAAAAACAACGGCAAGTGTCGAAACGCAGAATGTCTCAACGGAGGGGTTCACCCCACGAAATTGTAGACGATTCTGTAGCTGTCGTTGCGTTGGAGATCACTACAGTTCAACAAGCGAAAAAGTGATCGGCCAACTCATTCATCGCAAATCACTTGCGGCCTACGGAATTCAATAGCTTTCAATAACACCCGGAATCTGGTTCGGGACCAGGTACTCTACTCCGGCGCTCTTCGTGGAACTCTTTTAGATTCAACAGCAGAAAATCTCAGAGTGTTGAAAGCTGTTGGGACGTGAGGCTTTGACCGTCACAAAATCGACTACAGTGCCCGTTCGATACACCATACCGGTTTCAAATCTTATTGAGTAATAAGGATGTTAATCGTCTCGCGATCAGGTAGACCCGCTGGGTTTGCACCAGGTGTTCAATCTCAAGAGTGGTCGGCCTGTGATGCTGTTTCTGTCTCATGCCGCGTCCGCTTGATGGTGGCGCGTTTTGCTGCAAATTCAGACGATCACGGCACTGGCGTCTTGTGCAGTTTGTCCTCGTTAGATCGCCGAGCTCACCACGAGAAGGCACAACCAGTTGAGTGCAGCAATGCCCGTCCGTCGCTGGGAAAACAGCACGCGATGCGAACTACTCGCTGTAGACCTACCGCAAGTGCTCAGGGATTCTGTTCTTGAAAGCAGCCCGCTGCGTCGCTCGGCGCGTTCGGTGGTCGATTTTGCTGGACTGCGCGCAACCTTTCTAGAGGTCGACCCTGGCACTTGTAAGTTCGACGTTGCGCTTTCGCTCGCTGACGACGAGACCTCGATTGCCGGAATGATCGAGTACAGCACGGAGCTTTTCGATACCGAGACGATCGCGCGTGTTCGTGACCGGTTCGAGCGGCTCCTCCGCGCCGCCGCAGCTGACCCCGAGCGGCGAGTCTCCGAATTACCGTTCATGAGCGTAGAGGAGCAGGACGTGCTTCGATGCTTCGTAGACGGTGGGGCCACATGCTCCAGCACCACCAGTAACCAGATCTCGTTGAGAGCGGCTTTTTTGTACGCACAATTTTAGGTCCCAAGAACTAGAACTCCACAAAATAACCCCGATTCGAAACTCTTGTTTTGTTCCATTTCCAGAACAGACTTCCACGCCCGTAACCCGAAACCCTCCTAAAGCTTCGACGCTTCTAGCCGCATTACCGACTACGTCAGCATTTTAAAATCCATGACCTACTATGACTTAGACTAGTTGATCTCCTGAAGGCTCTTCCGAAGGAAAACAGCATGTTCTAATTCTGTAACCAAATCACTTATTTTGTTCCACCGCTCATGTTTCGGTGTAAATGTTTGCACCGCCAGTGTTGCTGGCAAAGGGTTGAGTAGTTGGCTGCAGGATTGTGTGAGGTTGCACCGGAATGAGGGGGACGTATCCATTTCCGGTTGTGATCTTAATTGCTGAATCAGTTCTTCCCCTTGAAGTCTGGCTATGCGAGCCTAATGTCCAATCATCGCGCAACATGGTTGCGTACAACTACAAGCGTTGATGAACAGGACTTAGATGTCTTCAGGCTCCGAGAGGAAGAGATATGTGTACTCCAGCGGGTAGTGTTGGTCGTTTTCCTGTTTGTTCTTCGCCCAAATCAGACTCTCCGCGCGCCTTCTTTGGTTCCCGGCATCTTCCAGCAGTCGCAAAATGCAGGGATCACGCCATACTTCCGCAGGTGAGTTTCCTCTCTTCGCTCTTTTTCTCATGCCAAGGCGAGAAGTCCCGTAACGTCCGCCTCGTACGGCTCGATGGTTACCAGATATCGCTGTTGGAACTTAGCAGAAAACACGTGAGCAGACCAGAACATCGCAATTCTTTCAAGGTCCGATTCGTCCGGTAGTCCAGCAGAACTGGATAGAGCGAATGTGAAAATCGTACTTAGCAAAAAGCGGTTCTGCTTCTAAACAAGGGGTATGAATCTGAGCTGAGCTGCACGCCGTAACAGGTATCAATCAGCCGGGGTTCAAGAATCACTTCACGACCGACGGCTACCAGGTGATTGACGTAGACGAAGCCAGCGGCAATCAGTATGGAGCTGCCGGTTGCACCATCTTGTTATTAGTGTGCGTTGGGCAAGCTTCTTTGCGCCGTAGTTTTCTGCTAGCAGAGCAAGGGCCACATTGATGAAACCCGTTACGGTATTTGCCTCTTTGGAGGAATTCGCCGGGCTTTCCGGCATGCCACCAAGGGAGGATCATATGGACTGACCCGGGTGTCACAGCGGTGAGGGGCTGTCACGTTGAAATAGAGATGTGAGGTTATCAGTTATGCTTCCACTCCAGGCAAACCCTAAGACCAAACTCCATGTGCACCTCATCGAACCGAATCCTCTGTTGCGGAAGTTGATTTTACAAAAACTAAAAACTGACCTGAGAATCCGACTTATTGCGCAACAGAAAATAAGTGCTACGCTTACGACGACCGGTCAGCAGATCACTGTTTTAATTGATAAGAGTGCCACGGGCGACCGATTTGCAGGGATATTGCACGATTGTGTTTCGACTACAAGGCGATGTAGAGTGGGGATATTGGACAATGACGACCTTACTATGTCCGAATTGTGCTCGTTGATCTCCCGTGGCGTCCACGGATTTCTTGCGTTTACACGTCTCAGCAAGGAGTTAATACCTGCAATTCAAGCTCTGAATAGAGGAGAACTCTGGTTCACGCCTCGGGTTCTAGACCATTACATAAGAGGTGTCAATTCTTTGCTTCTAAAGCGAGGTACCGGGCAAGGGATAGCGCTGACGTTTCGCCAGGAACAGATTACTGCTTTAGCTTGCAAGGGCCTCTCGAATAAAGAGATAGGTGTTGCACTTAACATCAGCGAGAACACAGTTAAGTTTCACTTGCGGAAAGTCTTTGTGAAACGTGGAGTTCAGGACAGACGATTACTCATGCTCCAAACGACACCGAATGCAGTTGCCACGGAACATCCGAAGCTGAGAACAACCGGAGTTGCATGAGCGTTTCGATTCGCCTTTCTTCAGTTCTTTGGGTAGCCTTCAGGACCGCAGATCGCCGGCTGCCCTAATTGTGGGCGCCCGGCTGTGACGGACTCGTATTGCGGATTTCTTTTACCGAACCGAGAGTTGAGAGAGGCTCATCAAAGTTCTTGCTGTCACCAACCACAAGCACTGCCAGTTGATCCCGATGCAGATATTTTGTGGCCACACGGTTGACATCTGCCGTCGTCACTTTCCGAATGTGCGATTCATAGTTGGTGAGCCAATCAGCAGGGTAGCGATAAAACTCATAGGTCATCCGCTCGCTCAGAATCTTGTTAGGCGAGTCGAGCTGAAAGATGAGCGAGTTCAATATCGAGTCTTTCGCCTGCTTAACCTCGTCGTCTGTGATGGGATGTCGAGTGACGTTGTCAATATCCTCGGTGACCGCTCGAAGGGCTTCCACCGTGGTGTGGCTTCCGGTCGCTAACATAATCTGGAGAATTCCTAGATGTCCGAAGTTCGAACCCACTGCTCCGCTGACACCGTAAGCAAGTCCACGTTTGGTTCGAATATCGTTAAACAGCCGCGACGAGAATCCACCACCAAAAGCCTCGTTGAAAACCTTGACTGCACAGTAGTCGGGATTGTTGCGTTGAATGCCCAAGCCGACTATTAGTATCCTGCTCTGGTTTACGTCTCCTTTTGAAATGAAATAGTAGCCCGGCGAAGCAGAGTGATATTGGACCTGATCCTCCGGAAGGCTGGGGCCCTTGGGCCACGATTCAAATACTTTTCTCAGCTTGCTCTCCATCGCGCCAGCATCGAAATCCCCACTGATGCCAAGAATGATGTTGTTTGGATGAACGTACATATTATGCCAAGCAACCAGATCCATACGCGTTACCGCGGCGACAGTGGCATTCTCAGGAGAACGGGCGTAGGGATTGTCGGCGCCAAAGGCCAGTTTTGCTGCCTCACGTTCCGCAATTTGTTCGATTCTGTCGTTGTATCGGGAAATAGTATCGTATTTTCGCTTGCGCGCGATTTCGAGTTTGTCGGGGCGAAATTCGGGATTTTGCAGCACGTCTATAAAAATCTCAAACACCTTGTCAAAGTCATCTTTTAGACACGACAAGGTGATAGAGGTAGCATCAGAAAGGCTTTTGGTCTCCACCTTCGCAGCGCGGGCCTCAAGAAAGTCGTCGAGTTGATCCCCGGTCTTAGTGCTCGTGCCTCCGGTCCGCCAGACTTCGCCATAGATGTCCACTAAGCCGGTCTTGATGGCGGGCTCATCGTGAGAACCTCCTCGAACGAGCGCAATTCCCTCGATCAGAGGCAGTTCATGATTTTCAGCGAGCAAAACCACCATCCCGTTGAGTAACTCAATGCGCCTCGGTTGTTGCGGCGTAAAGGGATGCAAAGGCGGAATCGGAATCCCCTGAACACTCCGGGTTTGCGCAGTGACATCCGGATACGAGATCGCTAGCATCGTTGCGATCAGAATGACGACTTTAGTCGCTTTTTTCATTGGCCAAGTTCGTGACGTTGAGGCTGTTTGGTATTACTGATTCCATCTTCTGCAAGCATCTCGATAATTCCAACGCTTTGCGTCCACAAGGTCTTGTTAACAACGCCGTGAATATCGGCTTTCGTAACTCTATCGACGCACTTACTAAGGACAGCTAGTGTATTTGACCAATGACTCGACAATCATTCGCGATCATAACATCCAATGTTTGTATTCGGGAGCTACCCAGGAGTACGGGCAGCGAGCCGGAAGGATAGCTACACGGATGGGTAGTTGCGCTTCGAGAGCAGAATATTGCAGATTTGCACTGCAGGTAATCCTGCACCAGGGCAGGAGACGAGGCCTTAGGGCGGCTAACGACGTTCTGAGGAGCAGCGAATGTCTTGGACTACAACGATAGGAGAATACGTATGTCTGACAACACAATTTCCGAGGTTATGGGTTTGCAGTCGGCACCCGACGACCTTACGCCACTCGATCCCCTGTCCAACCCCGAGGTGTGCGGTGGCACCTACTGCCACTCAACCTACTCGTCAAACGACGTGCCGGTACAAGGATGACTCAATCCGAGCAGGTGGGGTACGTCCCGCGACGGACCTCACCTGCCGCAACGTGCCATTGGATGGCAATTTTGTGACGCCAACGAATAGGAGAACGCTTATGTCCGAGAACACAATTTCCGAGGTCACGGGTTTGCAGTCGGCTCCCGATGACCTCTCGCCACTGGAACCCGTGACTAACCCGGTGAAGTGCGGCGACTGCTACGCCACGTACAACATGGACGGGGACGTGTTTAAACACCAATGACTCAATTCGAGCGGGTGGGGTACGTCGCGCAACGGACCTCACTTGGCCCGCAACTACCGTTTGTGTCAGGAAGGCCTTATGTCAATTATCACAAATGAATCAGAAACGCTGCTAACTCCTCAAACTTTGCCTCAGGGCGATGTCGTACGGTCGTTGCCCGTAAAGATTGAGAAGTTCGATGCGACAACCGCCAACAAGCGGCCTTTCGCCGACCCCACTTATCTTTTTGCCTGCACGCTTGAACGCTACGTCCACCGATTACGAGTGTTGAGCGGGGCCCTTCCGATAGCGGGCCGACTAGCTGATACGCTCATGCAGGAGGCCGATCCGGAAGCACAACGGCGAATCATCGGCGATCCAGTCGTCCGAGCAAGTATCAACGAGGGGCTGACTCAGATTCACTTCGGTAAGTCTACATTTACCGCTGACGAGATTGGAGAGGTATTACTAGTAGCGCTAGACATACTCAGGGAGCAAAAGCCAGTTTCTACGCTACAGTTGGGAGCCCACGACCCCATTCCTTTTATTCCTTCGCAAAACCATGGCTGGTTCTGGTCCAACAAACGTGACCAGGACGCACCGGCACGTTTCTTCCGAAAGTTGTATGGTGTGTTGGAGGCGAACAAATCTGTTTTAGTGACGCCTACCGAGAAAGATCGTGAAATTATTTCTCAGGCGATCGACCTGTTGATTGCGGTACTGCCGAGACTTAGTCGCAGTGCTTTGGAGCACGTCCATCTTGTGTGCCTCTGCGATCCGCCAGAGGAACACCAAAACAGAAACGTCCACTTCAGTTCATTCACCTCAATCAAAATTCCTGGGACTATTTTCTTGGGACGTTCCTCGTTAAGACACCCATGGAAGATAGCGGAGGCAATCCTGCACGAGTCGCTCCACGAAAAACTGTACTGCTTCCAGCATACGCACTCTTTGTTTTGTAAACTTGGCTTCGATGCGGCTCCCAAAGTCCGCGCTCTATGGAACCGCCCACAGAAAACCCAAAATAACTGGTGGCCGTTGTCGCGCGCAATCTTCGCCCTTCACGTTTATGTGCATCTGGCGATGCTCTTTGAGGCTATGCAAATGCAGTGCGCTCGCCTCGAATCCCTTTTTGGTTCAAACGATGGTCTCGACCTTCCGGCCTGGAAGCGCAGGGCTCTTGACCGAGCGCAATATCTGATCTACCATGTCTCGCAATTTACTGACGAGCTGGGACCTGCCGGATACGCGCTCCTGCGATGGCTTACTGCTCTACTCCAACAGAACGATCCGGCTCCACCTGAGCCAGGATCTTACGTTCACTTACTCTTGGACCTCTACCAGCGAGAGACAGCGCAGTTGGCAGAACAACATCGTGGACTACACCATTTACCGCCTCTCGTTAAACACGACCTGGAGCGAAAACTCCACACCGAAACGGCGATTGCAGACCAGATATTATCCGCGGTAGGCATACCTTTCCCCCAGATCTACGACAATGGCAGCGGGGGGATTGTCTCTCGCCTGGAGATGGTACGTAGCAACATAGGAGATCGGCTACGCTGTCTTTCGCTCCGCCAATGCGAGTTACCAATCTGCCTTGGCCCCCGAGAAACGACAATCGGAGAGGCGGTTCAAGGCCTTGTCTTATCAGAATTGTAAGCAATTTAAGAAGGTTGGAGGCGTAACATGACCCAAGTACATAAAGATCAGACAAAGTATCGTGAGATAGAAGAGGTGCTGGCTTTAAGCGTGCCCTTTGGAGACAGTGCCTATCTCAACCAGAATACGTGGTCCCGATACGCTGATCGTCTCGAAATGTTATCGGGATGTGTGCCGAGTGCAAAAGCACTCGGAGACGCCGTGCGTCACGCAAGCGATGAGACGAAATACTGCGTTATCGGCGATCCTACGGTTCGCAACAGCATCAACTCCTGCCTGGTACACTTCCGCTTAAAACACGCAAGCGAGGCTGTCGCTCAGGCCGCAGAAATTATCCAACTGACACGACAACAAGTGGAGAAACATATAGCCACTCCGCCCTTGCAGGTGGGCGTTACTGCGGTTTCACGCCTAGGTCAAGGAGCATACGACGCCTGGATGTGGACTGATGATCGACGCGAGGATCCAAATAGCCGATATTTCCGTATGATGGTTGAAAAGGAGTTGGGCCCTGCACATCTGAAATTGTTGTCAGCTTCGTCCTCACAAATAGAAATGTTGGCGAAGGGCGCCGAGCTATTGAGGACTCTGTTGCCTCAGCTTGCGAACAGTGCATTAAGTCACACACACCTGGTTGCATTGCTCTCCCATCCTCCTGACTTCACATCGGTAACCAATCCGCAAATTCCGGGAGTAATATTCCTTTCTCCTTCGGTGCTATCAACTCCATGGAAAGTCGCGGAGTATTTGCTGCATGAATCTCTTCACCTGAAGTTCATAGATGCGGAGCATACTCATTCATTATTGCCAAAGGGATACAAACAGAAGGACTGCTTGATTCGGCCTCCCTGGAGAAGGCCTCACACAGCCAATCCGTATCTTTGGCCTTTAAATCGTGTGCTAACCGTTGCGCACGTTTACACTGCCCTGTCACTCTTTTTCTTAATAGCCGACGCACAAAGTTCAGAACTTGCTCCGGTATACGGGTCCAAAATCGACGGCCTTCCCCAACTCATTCAGCAATCCCTAGATCGAGCTGAGTTTCTTACGGGCCAGCTACAGTTGAACTCCGATCATCTCGGAAAAGCTGGACAGCATTTTGTTCGTTGGTTAGACGAGGTAGTGGGTAGGTTGCAGCCGTTTCGCCGACCGATGGGGTGTTATCTGCACTTAGTGTCCGATTTATACGATACGGAGGCGTCTACCCTGGCGCGGGTTATCGCCCGAGTTCCGTCGGAAAAGCTGTTGTCGGAAGTGAACCTGGCTGAAATGGGGTTCAACAGGACCACATTAATCGACGTGTTATCAGAAATGCTGCAGAACGAGATCAGTTGCGTGCATGAAATTGCTGAAAAATCCGGCCAACCTCTTGAATGGGTAGATCTCCTGTCCCAGACTGTGAGGCAGGAGAGGCGACAATCATCGGCGGAACTTGCCACGCTGATCCTGGGAACGCGCGCACTGGTATGCCAGAGCTTGCAAAAGATTCCAGCCGGACGATACACGACTGTCGTGGCACCTCTGATTCTGGATGATTTGCTTCTAAGTTCGAGCAGATATGTGGAGGCCACACGGCGGCATCTCAACTCCTGACGCGACATGATGAAACCGTCGTCGATTATCGACAGCAAGGGAGGTGCCAGGCAAATGGGCATGGGCGCATTGCATCTTTCAATACCGCCGCGTCCGTCGCGAGAAGATGCAATTGCGGTCATTCATCACGCGTTGCGATGTGGAATCACGCTGCTCGATACGGCTGATTGCTACTGCGCAGATGTAGCGGACACAAATCACGGTGAAAAGCTGATTCGATGCGCCCTGGACAGCTATGGCGGTGACACTACGTCCGTTATGGTAGCTACCAAGGCCGGCATAGTTCGTCCCAACGGCAGATGGATACCTCGTGGCGACCCTGCTTATCTGGAGGCCGCGATCATCCGCGGTTTTGATGCCCTTGGTGGTCGGAAGCCAATTGATCTCTGGCTGCTTCATACTCCCGATCCCAACTGGCCCGTCAAAGACTCGTTGCGGGCTGCAGCGGCGGCGGTTCGAGGCGGGCTCATCCGGCAGGTGGGCCTCTCGAATGTATCTTTGGATCAAATCAAGGAAGCCCAAGAAGTAGTAGAAATAGCTGCGATCCAGAACCGGTACAACCTATGGTACCGGGATTCAGAAGTGAATGGAGTCATTGCGTACTGTGAGCGTACGGGCATGGTTTTTATGCCGTGGTCTCCTTTGGGTGGAAAGCAGGACCACTATCTACTCACCCAGATACCTTTCTTTCAAAGTCTCGCGGGCAGATACGAGGTGAGCGTATATGCCATCGCGCTGGCATGGATTTTCGCGAAGTCACCCTGCATGTTTCCAATCCCTGGTACTTCTAGACCCCAACATGTAGATTCCTGGATCGATGCCCTCAACCTCACGTTGACCACACAGGACATATATGGAATTGAATGCAGTGTGTTTCGCGCTCACAGGCACGTGGATTGACTCATGGAGCCGTGGAGGTAGTCTTGGTAACAGCATGTGAAGGCCTCGATAGTTACAGACTCCTATCGAGGGCTGAACTCCGAAGGAGAGCGTGTGTATGACCACGACCGAAAGATCCCGCCAAGGAGATTTCCTGTGGCTCATCAAGCAACTAAAGCCGTATTTGATCTGGCAGATTGCCAGCGTCGCGTGCATGCTCGGTAGCACAATGGCAGCATTGATTGATCCGATGATTCTAAAATGGCTGATTGACGTCGTTATCCCGAGACACATTGTGCACTTGGTTTTTCAGGCAGCTTTGCTCATGTTTTTGGCCTATGGCAGTCGAATTACTCTCGGTGGAGTCGCCGGCCTGCTTACCTATCATGTAAACCAGAAGTTTTTGCTCAATGTTCGCCTAACACTGTTCAGGCATATTAACAAGCTATCCACTGACTACCATGAATCCACGCCTGTGGGAGCTACGATGTACGCGGTTCGGGACTCAGTGGACGAGTTGGGCTCGTTGAGCTCCGATTTCTTTCCGTTGATTCTTCGGACCGCGATGCTGTCTGTTTTTACTGTAGGCACGATGCTGCACCTGAGCAGCCGCCTGACGCTGTTGTTGTTTCCCCTGATTCCTTTGTTTGTCATCACGATTCGTTACTTCAAACAAAACCTTCGCCACGCTTGTGATGAAGTCCAAACAGAGGGTAGCTCAACGGCGGCGTTCCTGCAGGAGCATTTGAGTTCCGTCGTTCAGATCCAACTTCTTACAAGAGAACGGTACCAACTCCTGAAAGCATTCCAGACGTGGTCGCGTCTAGTCAGAGCCGGGTATAAGAGGAAGTCGGCAGAGTTTTACTATGCACTCGCCTCGACTTTCATCGTGGTTTTGGGAATTGTAGGCGTAGTCGGATACGGTGGCTTGGAAGTGATACGTGGTGTTCTGTCGGTTGGCGGACTGGTCGCGTTTTATAGCTACATAGGGAAGCTCTTCGAACCGCTATATATAACCGTCGACATGAACTCGAGATTTCAACGCGCTAGGGCCTGCATCGGACGCATTCGGGCTGTCCTTGAGCGAACTCCACGCATTACTGAAGCCCCGTTCCCAGTCCCGCTCCGCGCAGGACATACCGGAGCAGAGATTAGCATCAATGATCTCTGGTTTTCGTACGATGGGCGGCATAGGGTCCTGGAAGGAATCAACATAAACGTTCGGGCGGGAGAGAAAATTGCGCTCGTCGGCCCGAGCGGGTGCGGAAAGAGTACGCTGGTTCGGCTCATAACACGGCTCTATGAGGCCCAGCGGGGGCAGATTCTGATCGACGGAGTGGAGTTGAGCAATATCTCGCTTAAAGATCTTCGTCAGCATGTCTGCTATGTGCCGCAACGGGCAAAACTTTTTAACGATACCATGGAACGCAATCTCCTCCTAGGCAATCCCCATGCCATGGCCAGCGAAGTGGAGCAAGCTGTTGAAGTCTCAGGATTGTTGCCTGTAATTGCAAAACTTCCTAATGGCTTATCGCAGAACCTAGGTCCGGGGGGCGAACTCCTTTCGGGCGGGGAGCGTCAACGAGTAGCCATCGCACGGGCAATTCTACGGAAGCCACGTCTGTTGATACTCGATGAATCCACGTCAGAAGTTGACTCCTTGGTAGAGCAGGCGCTCTTCGAGCGTCTGCACGACTATTTGGCTCACGCTTCGATCATCGCGATCACTCACAGGTTAGCGGCACTGAAGTGGGTTGACCGGATACACGTTCTCGACGAAGGGGGAATTGTAGAGGCTGGGACTCATGAAGAACTCTATGCGAGCCACCGCCTTTACTCGATGATGTATGACCAGAAGGAATCGGATCCGGTACAACAGGTGTGGAACTGAATTTTTGCAAGCGGCAGAAGACTCACCGGGAATCCACTCCGACGTTCGCCTGGTGCATGGTTGTCGAGCGTATGAGACATGGTGAGATTGCAACAGTATCGCACGACCTCCCGGCTTCATGAGGAGCGCAAGATGCCAGGAACATATTCACGCATCTTCAGTTCTTTGAAGCACGCGACACCGTGCGGCCATCTGAGGATGATCCCCCGGCTTGACTGGGAATTCGAGAAGGCGCTGAGTGGAAGGGGGACGGCTCAGGTGGCAAGATCGTTCTAAGGAACAACGCAAGACGTGGGCAAACTTTGTTCGACGCGATCAACTAGATCACTGGAGGAAAGTATGCCTGATTGGAAAAAAGAGGTACGGGCCGCAATCGTCAGCCTGAATCTGGAACATAGTGGCGAGGGACCGTCGTTGAGGAGTTCTCCCAGCGCACGAGGGAAAATATGAAGAGCAAGTCAGAACGCGTCTCAACACCGAGGGTGCACGCCGTCTGGTGCTGGAAGAGCTAAGAGAAAAACAAACGACAGAATTTCCAAACATGTTTAGCTTGAAACTGCAGTCAATCGCGTTGGACAGCCAGGTGTGGGGAGGGTTGCTTGCCGGGCTGGCGAGGGATCTGCGTTTAGGCGTTCGTGTCCTGCGCCTCAATCCCGGGTTTGCCATCATGGCGATCCTGTCGCTTGCCCTTGGAATTGGGGCAAACACCGCCATCTTTGACCTAATCGATGCCGTTTTACTGCGCACCCTGCCGATAATATCCCCCGAACAGCTCGCAGACATTCACGTGATTCATCAGGGGAGAATTGGAAGTACTGTTGGCCGTCAACAGGAGTTGTCGAGTGCTCTGTGGGATCAATTGAGGCAACAGCAGCAGGCATTCTCAGATCTTGCCGCCTGGAGTACGGAACGATTTGATCTGGGAGTTGGAGGGGAGGCTTACTACGCCAATGGGTTGTGGATTAGCGGTAGTTTCTTTGACGTTCTTCAGATGAACCCATATCTGGGACGATTGCTGTCGTCGAGTGACGATTACATCGGGTGCGGCATTCAGGGGGTTGTCATCAGTTATGCATTCTGGCAGCGCAACTTTGGCGGTCGTACCGACGCTCTGGGGACGAAAATCTCCCTCAATAGACACCCGTTCCCGATTATAGGAGTTACGCCAGCGAACTTTTACGGTCTTGAGGTAGGGCGCAATTTCGATGTAGCCCTACCTTTGTGCAGTGAACCCTCCCTGCGAACTGAAGATCCATGGACGAAAAGACCTACGACATGGTGGTTGGCCGCGATTGGACGTTTGAAGCAAGGGTGGACTTTCGAACGTGCGTCAACGGAACTCGCCTCTATTGCTCCGGGGATTTTCACCGCCACCCTGCCTTCGGAATACGACACGATTGCCAGCAGAAATTACCTCAGATTCAGTTTTCGAGCCACACCTGCGGCAACTGGCGTGTCGCCGCTCCGCAAGGAGTATGAATATCCGCTATGGTTGCTGCTGGCGATTTCGGGATTTGTTTTGTTGATCGCGTGCGCCAACCTAGCAAACCTAATGCTCGCGAAAGCAGGAGCGCGGCAGCGCGAGATGGCATTGCGCATGGCATTAGGAGCCTCACGCCACCGTCTGATACGTCAACTGCTGATCGAGAATTTGTTGCTTGCGGCTATCGGGGCTGCAGTAGGCGCCGGTCTGGCACAGGTCCTGAGTAGGGCTCTGGTGGCGGGAATCAGTACCGGCCAGGATCCGGTCTTTCTTTCTCTATCGCCCGATTGGCGCGTGCTCGCGTTCACTGCAGGACTTACTGTTCTTACCTGTTTGCTGTTTGGAGTGGCTCCTGCGCTTCAAGTTGCGAAAATGGATCCGGGCGCCGTCATTAGAACTGTTGGTAGAGGGCTCACAGCGGGTCGCGAACTGTATCTTTTACGACATGGTTTGATTGTTTGCCAAGTGGCACTTTCCCTGATATTGCTTGTCTCCGCGCTCCTTTTTGTTCGAACTTTTCAGAATCTGGTGAACCTCGACGCGGGATTCCAGCGAGAACACATCCTTGTCGCTGATTTTGATCTGTCGTCTCTGAACCTTCCAGTGGAGCGTCGTCTGGAATACAAGCATGAGTTGCTGGTGCAGGTGAGAAGCACTCCCGGCGTGACCTCCGCGGCGGCGACCTCCATTGTGCCGTTAAGCGGCGGTGAATGGAACGAGTTCATTAATGTTCCCGGTACTGCTGTTCAGCGGAAACTTGTGCATTTTGATCAAGTAACTTCGGATTACTTTCGGACGCTGCAGATGTCGATGCTTGTGGGTCGAAGCTTCGTTGAATCAGATACTGTAAATTCTCCTTCTGTAGCCGTTGTAAACGAGGCATTCGCGAAGATGTTTCTTGGGGCCGTCAACCCAGTCGGCAAGACCTTCGGTGTGCGGCAGGGCAGAGGCAAGCCCGACAAGATTTATTATGTAGTTGGCTTAGTGGCCGACACAAAATATGGAGATCTCCGGGAACGCTTCAGCCCGATCGTCTTCGTCGATGAGGGACAGGACGCAGAACCGGATCTTGATGCAACCATGCTGATCCGGTTTGACAAGTCTCTTCCGTCGCTCCTCGCTTCACTGAAGGACACGGCCGCAAGGAATAGTCCCGAAATTGCGCTGACCTTTAGCGTGTTGCAGACCTCAATCCGCGAGCGCCTAGGGCGTGAACATCTAATGGCTGCACTGTCGGGCGTTTACGGCTTGCTTGCAGTCTTGCTGTCAATCGTCGGGCTGTACGGGATCATGTCTTACACGGTCGTTCGCCGCCGAGCCGAAATCGGCATTCGAATGGCACTGGGTGCGACCAGGAGCAGAATTCTCGGTATGATCGTGCGGGAGGCGTTGACTCTGGTGGGCATCGGTCTCGTCCTCGGAACAATTCTTGTGATCGCAGCAGGCCATGCTGTCCAGGCTATGCTTTTTGGTTTGAACTCGACAGACCCACTGACGCTGGCGCTTGCCGTGATGGGTATGCTTGGACTGGCTGTAACGGCGAGTGCGCTCCCAGCTCAGCATGCAACCGCAATTCAACCGATGCAAACGCTTCGAGAGGAGTGACATTTTGCTGTAACCGAAGTCGGGCGCTTTTCGTTTGTTTTGCTAGCGAACTACAGAGTCTATCTGCAATTGAGATCGCGTGGCGTAGCGCGCCTGAAGATGACCTGGGAAGGAACTCAAACGCCGTCCCTTCCCCAGACCCCATCCCTGCTTGGAGAATCAACGAGATGAGTTGCAGTACACAACCGTATGTTGCAACCTGTAGAAACGAGCGTTGTTTCACTTGAGGGTTCACTTCAAAAATGACGGCAGGTGTAGACACAGGAATCGTCTCAATGAGCGGGTTCACCCCACTTGGGTGTAGACGATTCTGTAGCTGTGCGAGCATCCGAGATCAACAGCGATCAATAGATTGCATCCTGTCGCGGCCAACACATTCCGCCACAATCACTTGCGGTCTACAGAATTCAATAGAGTTCAGCAAATGCCGGAATCTGGTTCGGGACCAGGGGGTCGAACGGTTGAACTCCGCGGAAGCGACGAGATTTTGTGAGTGGCTCTAACTGATGCAGACTGATTGCGGATTTGACTGCCCTCCCCTCGCGCGACGTTGCGTTCTTCCCTATTTTGTGGGCCGAGCTGTGGGTTGGAATTTTCGGATATCGGGACTAAGTATTTGAAAAATACAGCGGGCCCGAGGGGAATCAACTCCTGACCTCTACCGTGTCAAAATCGCCCGGATAGATTTTACAATGACTTAGAAGACCGCGGGGACTGCCAAAGTACGCGGAAGTCGTATAAGACATCGCATTCTGTGGGTTGGGTTGTGGGTTGGAAAATTCGGCCTGCGCGACACGCGGACTTGCAAGGGGAGTCTCGTCTCAACTGCTCCGCGCTGCCATACCCTGATCTCCGGTGCAACAACCAACGGAGGAGGGTCAAATGCGCGTGCGCTATCAGCGAGGATATCTACGACTCGGTCGTCGAAAGAACGGGCCCGATTGTTGGGAGTTTCTTTGGTGGGACAGCGAACCTAAAGGAAAACGGGTTCGCCGTAAAGCCGTGATTGGTACCAGCCTGCAGTATCCAAACGTAGAAGACGCATGGCAGGCTAGCAACGGCCTCCGCGTGTCCATCAACGATGCTCGAAACCGTCAGTGGGAGCAACCTGTCACCGTTGCCGATCTAATCGATCACTACGACATGACGGAACTCACGCTTGATTTGGCTGACGGAGGAAAATCACACGCTACCAAGATCATCTACAGAGACTTCCTCAGAAGATGGGTGAAGCCCACATGGGGAAGTCTGAACATCCGCGCCGTACGCACGACCGCCGTCGAACAGTGGCTTCGCCAACTGGTGCGAGTGGATGGCAGTCGCCTGGCTCCCTCGACGAAAGCCAAGATACTCAATGTGATGAGCGTTCTGTTTAACCATGCCATTCGTCAAGAGTGGTTAGAGCAAGGCAGGAACCCCATCCTGCTTGTTCGCCAGAGCGCCAAGCGGCAAACAGTTCCCGAGTATCTGGACCCTGAGGAACTGCGCGCTCTGCTAGTGCAACTTGATCGGCGTTTTCGTGCAATGGTTTTCTTGGATGCAGCCACGGGATTACGACGCAGCGAACTCCTTGCGCTGAAATGGCAGGACGTTGACTTCGACAATCTTCAGATCAACGTTCAGCGTTCGATTTATATGAATCTTGTTGGCAACTGCAAGACCGAGGCCTCAAGAAAACCTGTACCCATGGACCCGATTCTCGCCTCAGAACTCTGGGCGTGAAGCAGGACAGCTCCTATGGGCAGCAGAATGATTGGGTATTCGCAAGCCCCCACACTCATGGCAAAAGTCCTTACTGGCCAGATATCCTTCTTTCCCGCGTTATCCGGCCTGCAGCAGCGCGTGCAGGAATTCAAAAACACATCGGCTGGCACACGTTCCGCCACAGCTTCTCCACAATGTTGATGGCGAATGGAGAAAACGTGAAGGTCGTGCAGGAACTCATGCGGCACGCGAACTGCCGGTGCACACTGGAAATCTATTCCCAGGCTCGAATTCAAGCGAAGCGGGAGGCGCAGCATCGGGTTGTTGAGATGATCGTCCCTCGGGAACGCGAGGCAACCGAAGTGGAGCTGCCCCTGATTCTTGCAAAGAACGACAATGCCAGGATGAAGCTGCTATGACCCGATTGGGGCGCCAAGTGCCGAGAAGTGTCACACATCTCCCAGAAGCCCGTTTCTGGCCAACTTCCGAATTGGCGATAATCCACGAATTTTGGTCGCTTTCGTGCAGCAGTCGCGTCCCGCGCCACCCACGATGCCAAAGCAAATCTGGAGACTGCGGAACCGGAGTTGTACGTGGCCACGAGAGTAAATGGACCGCATACTTTCGGAGGATCGGCACAACCTGCTGTAGGGCCCAGAGCGGGATGACAATCCAAAATGCACTCACGATGAAAACAGCGACTTTCATGCACACCTCTAGTTAAATCCTCGCCTTAGCGAGTTGCGACTAGTTCTGGAACACCGGCCAACTCTTCGTATTCTTCGTCTCTGAGGCGGAGAGAGGACGCGGCCACGTTTTGCTCAAGGTGTTCAATCGAGGACGTTCCGGGTATCGGCAACACCACTGACGACCTCTTCAGGAGCCAGGCAAGGGCTACCTGTGTCGGGCTGGCATGATTCGCCTGTGCGACCTGGTTGAGAACTTCACCGGCGATGCGTCCCGCACCGAGTGGGAACCACGGGATGAACACGATCCTATTTCGCTGGCAATAGTCGACGACGTAATCCCACTCGCGATCGGCGAAACTGTATCGGTTCTGGACCGATGCGATGGGGACGATCCGGCGAGCCCGTTCAATGTGTTCTTGGGTGACGTTGGAGAGGGAGACCATGCGAATCTTCCCCTCATGTTTCAGTTCGGCTAGAGTTTCGATCGAAACGTCAAAAGAAACCACATTGTCGGGGGCGTGCAACTGATAGACGTCAATGCGTTCGAGGCGCAGCCTCTTCAGACTTCCCTCGACTGCCTTGCGAAGATGCTCAGGAGTTGCATTGTGCGTCCACTGATTGGGACCGGGGCGCTCCCAGCCGCCCTTGGTTGCGATCACCAGGTCAGATGGATAGGGATGCAGCGCTTCTGCGATCAGTTCTTCACTGACATGCGGGCCGTAGGAGTCGGCGGTGTCGATGAAATTTACGCCAAGCTCCTCGGCACGCCGCAGAACCCTCAACGCTACTTTGCGGTCTTTCGGTGGGCCCCAAATGCCCGGCCCGGTCAGACGCATTGCGCCGTAACCGAGGCGGTGCACGGAGATTTCGTTATCGAGAGTAACTGTTCCAGCTTGACTTGCGGACACTTCTTTCTTGCTCATGATTTGTTCCTCCAAATTAGTTCGTAGTCAGTACAGTTTTCCTAACATTCAGAGCGTTGATGCAGCCCGGATCGGTCGGTTTCGACCCGAGCAGACAGTTTGCGTCCTTCATATCCATATCCTTGTTGCGCGCGGCAACGGTGGTCAGCCTGATCACAGCGGCAGCGGCGGTGAAGCGCACTGCCTGGTTCTTGTCGGACAGTGCCGGGATGATCGCGGAAAGGACATCTCGATCTTCCCGCTTGGCAAGGGCGAGTAGTGCGGACGCCCGGACGATCCAGCTCTTGTCAGAAGTGGCCCGCACGAGTGCACCAGCAACGCGAGGATCCGAGTCTTTGATGAGAGCCCGCGCCGCAGTGGCGCGCACCGGCGAAGCATCGTCCTTCCTGATCGCCTTCGCAGCGGAGAATCCGATATCGGCGTACGGCACAAAGTCAAGCCCCTCCTCGAATCCGAGTTTCGCCATCTTTTTCTTGTCTTTTAATGTATCCATCTGCTGGGCAATCAAGCCCTCCGCAGGCTTGCGCTCGCCCGTGAGTAGCTCGTAATAAACTTCATCGCCGGCGGGGTCATGAAGGAGTTCAAGAGAATGTGCTGCAGCCAGCACAACAGCGGGTTTCTTGTCTGATGTCGCCTTCTTCATTGCTGGGATGGCTTCCTTGGCGCCCATCAACCCCAACGCGGTTGCGGCGGCCACCCTCACATTCGGGTTGCGATCTCGCAAAGCGTTTTCCGCCAACTCTGTCGCTTCGGGATTGCCTGGTAGAAGACGTAATGCGCGGACAGCCCGGATACGCTTTCCGGCGTTCTTCTGACTTGCACCAGACCGCAGCATGGCCCACGCTCGTTGCTCCGGTGTATCGGCGGACGCTACTCCGGCACCCACAATTAGGCCGAGCAGCGCAGCGTACGCTGTCCCGGTCCGGAGAAAATCCAGGACCTTGTTTTGTCGAGAAGTCATACACCTTGTTGGTAGTGCGATCATTGTTTTGTCTCACCAGGTTTTATCTCACCGGTTTGGGCGCGGCATTATCGCTTACGAGCTTTCCGCAACATTCCGGGCGATCAGGCAGATTCGATCGGTCCCATCCTCCGCCGAGCGCTTCGATGAGTAGCACTGCGCTCGCCATGCGCCGGCCCAGGATGTTGACCGCTGTCACCTCGTCCGACAGCGCAGCGTTCTGTGCAGTGATCACCTCCAGGTAGCTGGTGACGCCACCGTCGTATCTTGTGTTGGAAAGATCCAGCGAACGCTGAGCGGATTGCACTGCGGTCGCCTGCACTCCCGCCTCCTGTTCGAGGACCCGCAAGGCGGCGAGGTTGTCTTCCACCTGTTGAAAGGAACTCAGCACGGTTTGCCGGTAGGATGCGACTGAGGAGTCGTAGGCTGCTCTGGCTTCGTCGTTCAGGGCGTGCCGGCGGCCTCCATCGAAGATGGTGGCCGCTGCAGATGCGCCCACCGACCACAGAGCACTGGGCCCCTGCAGCAAAGTGGTGATGGTTCCGCTTTCGAATCCGCCGGAAGCACCTATGTTTACGAGCGGATAGTAGGCAGTTTTCGCGAGGCCGACCTGTGCATTTGCTGAAGCTACGCGGCGCTCCGAAGCGGCGATATCAGGGCGCCGCTCCAGCAATTCTGAGGGGACGCCAACCGGGATCGGCGGTGGTGGAGTTGTGAGTGGCAACGGAGGCAGACTGAAGTCGGCTGGAGCCTTACCGACCAATACTGCGGCTGCGTGCTCGTACTGAGCGCGGGCCACTCCCACATCCACGAGTTGCGCCCGTGTGGTTTCAAGGATTGTTCGAGCCTGCTCAACTTCAACTTCGGAAGCGAGTCCGCCCTGATAGCGTTCTTCATTGAGATCGAGTGCTTGCTGGTACTGTGCGACAGTGTTCTGAAGCAGCTTCTGTTCGGCATCGAGGGTTCGAGCTGCGAAGTAATCAATTGCGAGATCGCCGTGCATCGTCAGGTTTACCACGGCCAGATCAGCAGCGCTTGCCTGCGCCTGCTCTCGATAGGATTCAACATTTTTGCTGACGCGACCCCAGGCGTTGACCTGATAGGAGACATTGACGGGAAGGACGAAATCGTTGAAGGTCGTTCCATCCAACGTGGATGACGGTGGACGATTGTTGGAATACCTTTCCCGCGTCGCCGAAGGAGCAGTGCCCACTGTCGGATAATAGTCGGCACGAGCATAACGGACAGCAGCACGCGCCTCCTGGTATTGCGCAAACGCTGCCTTTAGGTTCTGGTTCGAGACATTGATCTGTTGCTCCAGGGTGTTGAGTTGAGGATCCTTGAAGATCTCCCACCAATTTCCGCCGAGATTCTGATCGCTGGGCTGCGCGGTTTTCCAATTGCCCATCTCCCTGTATGCAGGCGGCGCAGGCAGCGCCGGA
>Ga0210391_10000640_pt1 | contig 34999 bp, 37 predicted proteins | sample IncBWC12OmetaG_FD_160573 | JGI IMG/M metagenome (GOLD analysis project Ga0210391, IMG submission 160573) | Forest soil microbial communities from Barre Woods Harvard Forest LTER site, Petersham, Massachusetts, United States - Inc-BW-C-12-O ... | reverse complement strand
TGCATTGCACATTCACGAAGAGTGTCATGTCCGCGCTTGTGGTGATGTTCCGAAACCCTGACCAAGTGCACTGGCCGTATGTGCTGGTGCTCGCGACCACTATAGCCGGATGGCCGCTTTCTACGCTGGTCGCGCTCGCAGAAACGATTGCCGGTGTTTGGGTGTTCGAGATCGCTGTGGTCGGAAAGTACGAGGTGCTCATGGTTTCAATTCATCCTTTTCTGATTTCATTTCTTGGCTCTTGGTTCGGGGAACAAATTCGCCGCGCGCTTTCAAGCGTCGCAGCCAGCGTTCACGTTTTCGTGCTGCTGGTGTCCGGCGCTTGGGTGCCTGCCGTTGCTGGTTCTGCCTCAGCGTCATGCAGAGAACGCAGTAGGGACGCTCACAGTGCGTCACGCGAACGTGACCTGCCTGTTGTACGCGACGACGTCGTTGTAACCGCTGAGTGACTTGGGTTCGATCAGCCGGGGGAGACGCGTTTTCAAAACAGGCGCGCCCCTGCCGTCGTCCTGGCCGTAGCGGAGTCTCATGTAGCGTGGCTGGTTGCTCGTGCCCGCTCCGTATCCGTTCGCAATGTAGCGGGCAACAGACTGGGCGCGATTTCGCACCAAACTGTTAACCGGGTGTGCTGTTCGCATTGCCAGCGTCATCTCGCGCAACGCGTTTACGATTGCCTGCGCGTGCTGCTTTTCCACGTAGAGCAGTCGGAAGATTTCGGCAGGCTTCATTGTCTGAGTCAGTTCGGCTATTCGTTCGGCCCCGCACGAAGGGCAGAGATAGGCTGCTTCGTTGTCGACTGTCGGGATGCCGATGAATGGGCCGGATTCGGTTATGTGGTCACAAAGGGTAGTTGTCGGTATCAATTCTGATCTCCTCAATAGAAAACGAAAGGGCCACCCCGATAAACGGAGCAGCCCTGTGTTCGTTTGTTAGTGGTTGTCGTTTCAGCTGGCCGCAATCTTGACGGCGGCAACTGCCTTCTTATCGCAAATCGTGCTGCCCACTCGAGCACTGAAAGTCACCAGCGCTTCTAAAAACTCGGCTCGCCTTTCCCTGCTGACGCGTACACGGATGTCGCCATCAGTGCGCACGGTCGCATAGTTGCCGAAATCACCCACCAGAATGGGCAGGCTTTCTGCGGTAAATGTACCCGCAGTTGGCGCGCTCAACGCATTGTTGACGACAATCGGCAGGCCGAGAATCGAATCGAACGCCTGCTTGGGATCGGGATTCCAGACAGGGCGGCCCGTGGTATCAAGCTGGCTGGCCAGAGTGAGGCGTGTGCTCTCATGCATCATCACAGCAGCCTTGGGCGAACGCAGGTAAGCTGCATCCAGTAGCTGAAGTGTGCTGATGAAATCGGTGTACTTGATTCCGCCTGCGACACTGGCAGTCTGGAAAGTCAGACCCGACTGGATACCAGAGAGCAGACCCGGATTGTTAGGGGTCGCCGTGCTGCTGCTATCCGCACCAGTGGTCAGAAATGCCTCAAGACCCTGTCCGTAACGCTGAGCACCAATACGAGTAAGCAGAGCATCGAGGTTATCGGCGTCATCAAGTTCTTGGTATGACACGTTGATCTGCCCTGACGAGAACAAGTCAGTGAACACGACACTCGATGACATGAGCGGGTCTTCTTCGGTGAAGGGGTTGCTGGTTGCCGCTTCCTGAATGAGCACAAGACCGGGGGTTGTGGTCGCGTTCAGGAACGAGATTTTGTACGGCTGGCCGCTCTCGGTGCGAACCTCATTCAGAACATCTAGCAAGGGCGCGTAGTACTTGCGAGCGAACGCGCCGAAGGTATAGCCCTGCGGAATGACTGCTGCGCCGCCTGCGTCCGAAGTCGTGGCCAGGTCGCGAGTTTGCAGGCTTCCTGTCTTCAGGTAGCTGCGGAATGCCTCATGCTGCTTGGCGCGCTGCTCGGCTTCCTCCTTCTCGACAGTCGCGCGGAACGAAGCGTTGTTGATTATGGAGCGAAGCATCATGATGTCCCGCTCATCGGTTTCAATCGACTTTGTCAGGGCGAGTCCAGCGGGAGAGTTCTCTGCCCCTTCTGCTGTTAAGGTGGCTAACGAGCGGAGCGACTTATTCTTGGACTCGGTAAGCTGTGCTATACGCTGCTCTGACTGTTGAATACGGTTAGACATTTGAATCCTATGGGTGTCGGGTTGCGACACGGTTTTATTTTTGGGTTGTGTTGCGTTGGGGTTGTAGGCGCACGAATGCGAACGCGCGAGCGTAAACATGGACGCACCCAGGGGTGGAGCAAACTTGTACGGGATTACTTTTGGAGAAGGGTGGTAAGGTGGCTCAGGACATGCTTCGCGACATAGATGTCGGAATTGATAAGCTGCGCCACGAGTTCGAGAGACCGAATCAGAGATTTGTTGTTAGGAATCGTCGTCTGGTCTAGTACTTCTTGGACTGCTTTCGAAGTTTGGGGAGTCATATCAGTTCGCCGCCATTCTCAAAAGTAACGCCGCCATCAGACGATTACGTTTGTTGCTGCGCGCGCTGCATTGCTCGCAGTCTGCAATCGTCGACGCGCAAGCGTCGCATAGGTCGCGCGTATCGTCGCAGTTGCAATCGGCATCGTAGTTTGGATCGTCGGGGTCGCAACTGCAATCGTCGCCTGCGGGATCGATACCGCTAGCATCTCCTGCGTCACGCTTGAGCTTGGCGCGGATTGCGGCGGGCGCGTTGCGCGCATCGAAGAATGACTGCGGGTAGGCTCCGGCACCCACGCAACTGACCTCGTAAAGCGTGACAGCGAGCAATTCGCGGACGACTGCGCCCGTCGCATCCTGACTCCAACGGTCACTAGACGGGCCGTCGACACTGAATCCGAAACTCATACCGCGGAGGTCTCCGCGCTCGGCAAGCGTGATTACCGTTCTGCCGTCCTCGGTGTCCGCGACGTCCGCACTGAAGCGAAGCCCCTTATCGTCTGAAGACAACGTGAGTGTGTCTCCTTGCAATGAAGCAAGGATGCGTGAGTCATCATGAGCGTAGTACAGAAACTTGTTCTCGCCATCGCGCAGCGTCGCGTCAAACGCGCCCTTGCGGATGATCTCGATGAATGGGAGCGGAAGCGATTTTTCGCCATACAGGGCCGCATACCCTGAGATGTTGCCTGCGGAGTTTGCCTTCGTGCTCTTTCTGACTTCCAGGCGCGAAGGGGTCGTGACTAGGCGACGCTCGATTGAGCGCACCTGTTTGTTAGTACTCATACGGTGTGGTTCCTTTGTGGTGGTTTTTTGTTGGTGGTCGTGCTATCGGGGCTCAGGGTATAAGTCCTGATCCGATATCGACGGGGTCGAACTTCTCCCCGGCAATCTTCTGAATCGCTGCGGGACGGTTAACAGGCTGAGTCGCGATCTGTCCGTCTTCTATGTCCCAGTGTTTAATCCAGACGGTCTCAAGCCTTGGAAACAAGGCCAGCGTTGCATTCAAGCTGTAAGGGAAACGACTCTCCGTTGGCGGAGGTAGGTTCTCCGTTTGCAGATTCGAGTCGTCGGGCGCGCTGTGAACGAATCCGTTGAAAGCGTCTTTCCAGGTCTTGATAGCGCGTGGTGAGACGCGTCCCTTGTGTGGTCTATTGCGGGTCGGGCTGCTCATTATGCGAATACCTCAAGGCCGTCTTCAAAGAACGGGCAGACTTCGAGACGCCATTCGTTACGCTCTGTGCCCATGCGTGCTTTGCGTTCTTCGCGTGCGATGTCAAACTCACGCTGAATGCGCCGTCTTTCGTTGCGCTGGAGAATCTCTTGTTTACCGGCATCGCTTTCTAGGTAATCGCGTCGTTCTACGGCTGCCTCAAGCGTGTCATGTCGTGAATTGTCGATGTCACAGGCGAATAGATTGTTTGCGGAACCTGTCCAGCGAATGTGCCTGTAGGCGTTGTCCTTTGCGGTGAACGGCGTTCTGAATGTCGTGTGTTTCGTGTGTGGCGTGTGTTTCATGTGTGTAGGTCTCCTCAAAAAGGTTGAAGGAAGACGCGCGTTTCACCTGATGATTCGTGAACGCAGTGTGGAAACTTGTAAAGGTGGGGAGAACAGGAGTAGATGCCCGTCTCCCCGAGTCGCCCACGTAGAAAGGACATTAACTACGCTGGCGAAACTTTTGAAATGTCAGTAGGCGGGGGTCAACGCTGGCAAGGCTGACGGGTTCACGCGCTGGCGTTGTTCACGGGGGCGAAAAGTCAACCCGCAAGCGTGAGCCGCTGCATTCAGTTGGCGTCTTTCGTTCGGATCAAAATTCAGGTACTTCCTAATCGAGCCAAACCGCCTAAACGTGAACCTTTGGTTGCAGGCGTCATACAGCACGGCTCCGTGACTGCCTCGAATACATTTCGACGGTGATCGACTGTCCTCGAATACCCTTTCAAAGGTCACAGGCTCAAGGAAGCATTCAGCGAGTTCATAAAGGTTGGAGATCATGCTTCGTCCTCGTACAAGCCGAGTCCGCGCGGTAGTTCGTCGAAGTTGTCGACGCTATCGTCCTCGGGTTCTTGCTCGGGTTCTTGCTGTGCCTGTCGACGCAGTATTTCCTGCTCTAACTGTTCACTGCTCAATGCTGGCTTCTTCTTCTTCATCTACTATCCCCTCTCGTTCACGTTGTATTTGTGCTGCTTCTGCTAACTGCTCGTCGCTCATTCCCGCCAGGGTCTCTTCGACTGACGCGGTACTGCGATTGCGGTATCCCGCGTCGACGCCAAGCATCTTGGCGCTCGCAGCTAGAACACGTGCGTACTCTGCAACAATGCGAACGAGCGGGTTAGCCTTTGGTGCCCCTTTGACGGTGACAATCGGGCCTTCTATCGCAAGTTGCTGTGCGGCTTGTTTCCAGAGTGAATAAGCGACAGCATAGTTTTCAACCAGTGCACCGTCCTCATTGCTGAGGCGTTTACCGATCTCTCGGACAACGCGACGCCATTCAAGTTGTGCCGGGTGATCTATCCACGCAGGACACCTGAGTGTGAACGGTGCCTGCTGTTGTGCCGGTGCTACTGGTTTCTTTGCTGTGTGGTCACGATCTTTTCTGTACGTTCCGTGTGCCTTTTTTGCGGCGTTTGATTTCAGATTGTGTCCGCCTGACGGCATGTCTACTGTTCTCCTGTCATCTTTGATTTCAAATACAAAAGCCACCGTTAAAGGTGGCCTGGTGTGCTCGGGAATGCTTTTGATGAATCCGTCAAAAGCTATCGCGTCGGTGCCGGGAACCGTGCTTTCGGGTTCGTACTCAGTGCTCGGGGTGTCATTTTCGTCGGGGCTTCCTTCGGCAATGATCCGCCTGCTTGACGCTGCTCGATCAGCGATCTCAAAAAACCACGCTGCTTACCAGTCATCCTGCCGTTGAAGAAAATCCATGAGACTACAGAGCAGATAGTGTTTTCAATCTTCGTAGTGGTTGCTGGGGGATTGGTGTAGACCTGCCATGCTTCACCTACGCCCTTCTTTTCGAGCACAGACTTTGTGGCTTCGGTATCTCTTGGTTCAAAACGCTGCGGAAATGACATTTTCTTCCTCTTCTGCCCGATTGGGCTGGTATGGTTTGCGGGGCCTTAACTTCTGCTCTTGCTGTTCGGTCTTGAGAGCTTTTTGTTTGTCTCTGAGCGCGAGGAAGAAATCGATCACGTTTTTATGAGCCGCCTCGCGGGTCAACCTGATCTTGTGCACTCTGTTCCTTCGTTGCTCAAAGTCAATCGTTTGGCCGCGGTCATAATCGCCGTAGCAATGGCACCACCACGAGCCAAGTGGTCTTGAATCGTCGCGTCGAAGTTCGACGTTAAACGTCATCTTGCCTTTAGAGCGCGCCTTGGTCCGTTTATCGTCCTTGTCTATGCCTACCGATTTGGTATGCAGAGGACAATCACATTGGAGACCATATTCGGTTTCTATTGCATCGGGAAGATGCCGCTCATAGAAAGCGTGCGCCTCGTCCTCGGTAATGGTGTCTAGGTCGAGCAGTTTACTTGGAACAGAGAGAACGAACGACCACAGACCCTTGTGTCCTTCGACTTCGGTGATCTTGACTATGCCTTTCTGGGACAGTTCCTGCCGGGCTGCTCGAATTGACTTAATTGATAACTCGGCCTCTGTCATCTGTTGTTCTGTTGTCCATGCGATATGTGGACTGCTGTAACGCTGCATACGATCCGCCGTTGCGAGGAACAGCTTAATGGTCGCTTCCTTGCACGGCTTCAAAAGCGCCCAATCTCTGGTTGATAGTTGGAAATATTCGAGTGTGGAATTGCGAAATATGTTGCTCAAAAAGGTTCTCCTCTACCCCGCAAAGGGGTTGTGGTTTTGTTAATTACCTAGGCAAGATGTGCCTACTTGGTGGAAGTTACCTAGGCAAGATGTGCCTAGTTAACGCGATTACCTAGGCAAGATGTGCCTAGGACGATTTGAAATCACCAATAGAATCATGGGGTTCAGGGGTATCCCGCCATTGTTACTATGCACTGTTAAAGGGAACAGAGAAGTGTGTTACGGAATGACCGTAAACAAGCAGCGTTCACAGGGAGTGTTTAAGAAGTGATTGAGACACGCTGTATTACTGGGAACGTTCGGCTGTTACGCTCGGCTGCTAGCCTCGCTCCACTCACGCCTCACTTCGTTCTCTCTGGTTCACGATCTGGTAAGAGGGTGAACAGTAGGAACCGTAGGCGAAGCAGTGAGCCAAGCCACGCTTGGCGAGCAATGAGCCGTTCAAGCCGTTAACCGCTCTTGGCGCGAACTTCCACATTTCTAAACAAGAGTCCTGGGAACAAGCTTTGGCGCGCGATTCTGCATATTGTCTCCCGATCTGTCATATCCTAACTGGTATGTCATCGCTCATTTTCGCTTTAGACGACACACAGGCATACGTGGTCACCGACACACTCGCAACTAAGAATGGAGACGGGACTCCATCTTTTTTCACCACCAAAGCTTTCTATCTTCCGCATTTGCAGCTCTTGATCGCGGGAACTGGAGTGGCCGGGTTTCTCGACTCCTGGTTGTTTACTCTCAATTATGAATTGAGAATTAGAGATGTTGACGACCTGAACGATCAGGCGCGGAATTATCTTCAAACCTTGTGGGGGCAATGGAAAAAAAGTTTCGCGAACGTCTCCACGACGACTACGGTTTACCATTTTGGAATCTCCAAGATTGCGGGTCTTGTACGTGCGTGTGCTTACAGATCAGAGGACGACTTTGAACCGAATCGTCTACAGCATGGTATTCACGTAAAACCTCACTGCGCGGTCCCAGACGACTTCGAGTTTCCGCGAGACATTCACGCCATGATGGAAGATCAAAGGAGACTTCAGCTAAAGCAACCCCAAGCAGACAGGATCTACATAGGCGGCGAAATCCAGTGCCACCACCTAACGAAAGACGGCTATAACGCCTTCACTATTGGTCGCTTTGATGACTACGAGGAAACTGCAAAGATAATCTTTCCGCGTCGATAGGCGAGGGAGTCAAATATATAAATTCCCAAAGTGTGCTCTGGACGACGCATCAGGGTTACGCGGCAACGCTGGTCTTGAAGCGCGAGATTTCTGCCTCGCTGATCAGGCGTCTTTTCCCGATATTCAGGGTCTTGATGTACCCGGCATCGATGGTCGTGAGCAGGAAGTCGTAAGTCATTCCCAGTTTGACAGCGGCGGTTTTCAGATTCAAAAGTGATTTCATTGTGTGTGTTCCTCCTTCGGGAAACGGGTTGTGGGCGCGTTGCGCCGGGTTGACGGTTGGCGGTTGGAGACGCGACGGTGCGATCCCCGATAACGGGAATTTGCAGGAAGCGAACCTTTGTTCGCGTCAGGATGTGTCGTTGTTTATTGCAGAATCGGCTTATAGCGCGTCGACGGGGTTACAACGAAGATCGCACTCATACAAACGCCCGCGCGGGATTGTGCCGGAAACAGAGAGTCAATTCCTCTCATGTACTCATAGACGGAAATCGGAGACCCAAAAGACACGCACTGTTTGAAAATAATTCAAAACTTAGGTCCTCTCATGTACTCATAGACGGAAATCGGAGACCCAAAACCGCGAGGGCGGTCGAAAATAGTTTCAAAAGATTAGTACCCCTATGTACTCATAGACGGAAATCGGACCCACGATCCTGACATTTGGTCGAATTATTTTCAAAGATTAGTTCCCCTATGTACTCATAGACGGTTTTCGAAGGCCCAAAACCGACACAGGGTCGAAAATAGTTTCAAAAGATTAGTACCCCTCTATACTCATAGACAAAGTAAAACGACCCAAAAGTGACACCCGGTCGAAAATAGTTCCCCTATGTACTCATAGACGGAATTGCGAACCCCGATTAGGTTGCGCGGTCTCAAGTTTTTTCACAAAATCTTTGTCCAGCGTAAACGTCTTCGCTCGGGTCGGCCCGATTTAAACGTCCTCGGCTCCGTACCCAGGTCTACCCCTGTCCAGGCGCCAGCGGTCGCGCGTAGGGGCCATTCCGCTCCATCCTGAGCCATCCTGTTAACCGGGACGGGTTCTATACGCCTGATGCAGAATAAAGTCAACGCTGGAGTACGATTTAGCTTGCATTCCGTGAACAGTTCTGTTAGCGTCTCTATATGGCAGCCTCTCTCCAAGACGGTGTCCGATTCAAGTCGATTACAGGGCAATTCGTTGACGACAAACGGGTTACCTGTAGTCGACGTGAACGATCCAGTGAACTGTTACCGTGCGTAACGTTTAGGACTGGATCGATTTTTGCTGCCTGAGCGCGTTGGAGACTCCCCCCGTGGTCATCGTAAGTGTTGACCTGTAAGGATTTAGACCCCATACCCCGCAATACCCCTATAAAATGTCATCAAGTGACTGATAACGTTATACTTGTGTCCGTCAGTGTAGCGTTCATGTTTGCGTAGCGCTAACGCATCGTTATCGTATCCGTATCGTAGCGCTATCGTGTCACGAAGCGCGCTCGCGGGCCGCCTTGACATCCACCCCCCGTTGCCGGTTACAACCAAGTGATGCCGTTATCAACTTTGACAACGCAAGAGACGACCACCAAGCGACGGTTCCGTCACAAGGTTGAACCCAAGCGAACGGGCCGAACGTTCGACAACTTCTCATGGCTGACGCCTCAAGATGTCGCCAAGCTGTTTGGTCACCAGATAACCGAACTGCGCAAGGCGAAGGGATGGACAGCGCGGGAACTGGCCAAGCGTGCCGGTATCACTCCTGCTCAACTGTGCAGAATCGAGAAAGGCAGATTGGACGTAAGTCTGTCTACGATGCTTGCGTTGTCGCGTGCGTTCCAGTGCAAGCTGAGAACATTGTCGCTCGGTATCGAAGGCAGAGCAGATGACATGGGCCGCAGCGGTATCAGAGGCAAAGATTCACGTGACTGGCATCACGATGACGTTGATGGATACGACAGTCGGTACTGGGGTCTCGATGATGGCTTAGCGGATCGCCTAGGAATCAAAGCGCCTGACGGCTGGAAGCCGAAATCAAGAATGTGAAATCGTGGACGATTTCGTTTCCCAAAGAAACTTAGCCAGTCCAAAGACGGTATAGGAACGTTGGCCGTTTGCAATGGAATCAATGGTATACGGGAACTCGCCGGTACCGGCCGGGCGGTTGGAGGAAGTGTGCCGCCAGCGGTAAACTTCGTCACTGCGTAGCTAGGTGCAACGCGGGTGACGTCGGGCCGTGATCTTCCCTTCGCCAGACCGACAAACCCGTCCCGCCAGCGGGACGCCCTGTGCCAGGTGTCACCCAACTTTATTTTCGACTGCCTTGCGCAGACCCTTTGAAATCGTTGTGTATTGATAACAAGAGTGTTACCGACAGAGAATCACACCAGATCATCTTGACAGTCTCATAAATCACCTTGACAGAAGGCGTTGACTGTGATAGCGGACCTGTGAATACTGTTTCCTAATGTGCTCATCCAGAGCCGGAGGAAATGAAAGTGAAAGTTAATGCTTCACGCTATACACCCAGTGCAGAAACCAAACGCAAGATCGCAGTCATCGAAGAGGCAGCAAAGATTTTCAACTATGGTTCTGGCGTGACGGCTACCGACGAAGACGCGCTGATCCATAAGGCGCTCGCCGAGAAACTCTGGTTAGAGTTGCACATCCAAAATTTCTCTACGGTGAGCGAGAGCGTTCATACTCGCGGCCAACACAGCGAGATGGCGTTTTGGCTCGAAGGTGCAGAAGCAGGCGAGTGGTATCGGCGGCTGGACCAGGAGTTAAGTTTGCAGGGTTAGGATTCGACGCTCTCTGTACAAGAGTGACCGAGTAAACGGGCGCGCTCATGCGAAAACGTGGGCGCTTGCCAAAGAGCCAAACCAGACTCAAGGCCGATACGGAGTCTTTGAGGGTATGGGCATTCTTCTCTGAGAGCCCGGCAACACGGGACCTTCACCTTGATACAGCAAGGTCATCGCTGCCTTGACCGCGGCGTCCATGTCATCATTCGGGCCGAGATAAATTGCATCCGGATTGAAGCGTTCACCTTCACCAACAAGAGAAGCTTTGAGATATGGAACAATGCCGCTACGACCTTGTCTGAAATAAACCGTTTCTTCCTCGTAGCCCATAATGACTGGTTTGATCAAACGCCATTCTGCCTCGCGTTCAAAACCGGGATGCTTCATTGTCGCAACAGCTACCATGACGACATCGTGAACATCATCACCTTCAGCAGTTACATCTCTGCCTTGACTTCTCATCTCACAGAAGACATCGATAACCTTCGAGGCCAGCGCTTCCTGCTCGTCTTTCTTATAGACACAGCGTACAAGTCTAAAACCTTGCCGGGAAGCCATCCTGAAGTGCTCAGGCCCGAATCCGATGGCGTATCCGTTCTTAGGTCCTGAGTATGCCAGCCATTGACTAAGGAGATCACCTTCCTCCGAAAACGAGGGGACGAATACCTGAACGCCATTAGCTATGTCATCCAGCATCTTTGCTAACTCGCTATAGTGAGTATTGAACTGTCGGTTCTCAGGAGTAAGCCTTTTGATAAGGAGTCCGGTGATCAGGTCTATTGCATATCGAAATTCCTGCACATCATTTAAGTGATAAGCACTGGTAGCCCAAATCGATCCAGCTTGGAAGATACCAAGAAAACCGTTCGCATCGGTGTAGTGATATAGCGTTTTGGTCGGAATTGCAGCCGTCAATTCGTCGAGGATACTCATGTTCGTTTGGCCGCTCTCTTCTGCCGCGCCCATCTCTTTTTTTGAGCCACGCTGATTCGTGCTCTCCCCGCGGCGCTCATAGTGCCGGGCTTACTCCCGCGTTTACTTGTGCTGCCAGCGAGCAGTTTGCGGGCTTGCTGCAATCGGTCTATCACGACGTCGAGAGCGGCGATCAGATCGGATACATTCATAAGAGTTCAGTCTACGTCAACGTTGCCAAGCGCGAAGGCTTCAGCGGCCTGCGATCTGGACTGGCGTATCCTGCTTACGGGTGCGGGAGGCTGTATATGTCATCACGTGAGACGGTCAGGCTGACAGGACGTTTGCAGGGCAAGGGGCACGATGTCACTTGCACTGTATCCGCTGAGAAGGTATCGCACTCTACCCGTGCCGATGACTATGTGTACCGTCGCCCGCGTATTTTCAGCGTTCAGGAAGACGTGCCAGATGGCCAGTACAGGCTGACATTTGACGGGCGAGCGTTCTCTTTCGAGCGGACTAACGGAGCGTGGAAGTCCCCACTCGCGCTATAGCCAGCGCCCTATCGTTGCCCAGGTCGAAGGCTTCGGCGATCTTCTGCTTGTCTGATCGGCGTTGGTAAGCAGTCACACATCAACTCAGAACTGCTCTATTGGCTGCTTTGGGGAACTCGCAATCAGAAGTGACTTAATACAGTGTTCCGCGTCGGTCGCGTCGGCAAAATCTGTGACGGTCAGTTTTAGGTAAGACCGTCCATCGTGGAAGTAAAGAAGTGCTTCGGCGGGGCTAGTAGCAGCTTGACTTGCTCTCTTATCGCAACCAAAAGCAAAACTCGCATCCACTACGCGATGGACCAACTCTGGATGAGCTTTGAGAGTCAGGTAGAACTCGCCTTCGTAATAGTCACCTTCGTGATCCTCGTCAACTCCCGAACAAGAAAACGCCGTTTCAAAGCCATTGGCATTTGCCCACTCGACCAAGCCACGGATGGAAGGGTCAAGTTGCGAATAGTCAATTTCATTCATAATTTGGTGTTTGCCTTTCACTTGATGCAGGCAACGTCTCGACGCCAACGGGAACGTTCTCACCTTTGCACCGGATCACGAAGGCGCGTTGGCTGAATGGACCCTGGAACATGAGAACGATGGTAGGCGAATAAGAGGCGAAAGTCCAGCGCCTTGCTTACCCCGTGAGTTCGATCTTCATTACGATTCCACCGCACTCCATGTTTTACCGTCTTCAGTCAGGAACAGCGTACGACCAGAAGCTGTCCACTCAAGCAAGCCGCGGTTAACCAGCGCGTGCACGGTTCGCGCACTCACGATCTTGTGAACATTGTCATTGGACAGGACGAACCGATATCCGTGTGTCGTGTACTCACCAACGCGATACAAAATCGAACCGCGTTGCAGACTGAACACTACGTCCTTCTGGTTCAACTTCAGTTTGCTGTTGAGCGCCTTCACGCTTCCACCTTAAATCCCGGCTGTGAACAGGCCAGAGCCCATCGTTGGACGCGCTCGGAAATTGAATGATACAGAGAAGGTTCGCCTTAATCTCGACTTCTCTTCCAGAAACACGAAAACGCCCTGCCGTCTCCGATGATCTGGGAAACAAGCAGGGCGCATGAGTCGCTGCTAGATTGCTCACAATTGACCGCGTCGCGTTGAACGGTTCACAGGTGACACTGTGGGCCTTTCCTTTTGTTGCTACCCTATAAAGAGAACCACTTGCACAGGTTACAGACAAGTCTGCAAGTAGATGCAGAATCAATGATGTACAATGTGACACAATGTTTCGAAGACAGATAACTACGTATAACTAGATGCAGAATGAACGTGATACAGGAAAATCAAAAGAAAATAAGGAATTGTCTCCAGCAAAAAAGCAGCTCAGTGTTCTCATCGTGCGGCTCGGCGCGATGGGGGATATTCTTCATGCCTTGCCGGCCATCGCAGCCCTGCGCACGGCTCATCCGGATTGGTTTCTGGGTTGGGCCATCGAGCCTCAATGGCGCGACCTACTCTGCGCCGGCGATTGCGCCCAGCGTGGCCCGCACATGCCTGTCGTCGACGCGATTCATGTTGTGTCCGCCAAGCAATGGGCACACGCGCCTGTCAGCATCACGACGCTGCGCGACATCCGACGCGTGCGCCGCGAGCTTCGCGTGGCCCGCTATGACATCTGCATCGATCTGCAGGGAGCCGTCCGCTCAGCTGTCATCGGTCGGTGGGCAGGCGCATCGCGCTTGATCGGCGAAGACCAGCCTCGTGAGCGCGCCGCGCGATGGCTCTTCAGCGAACGCGTTGAGACGCACGGCGTTCACGTGATCGAGCAGGCCATCGAGGTGGCCAACGCCGTGGCAGGCGATTCGCTGCCCGCAATCTTGCCATGCCTGCCCACCGACGCAAGGGCAGAAACCTGGGCCGACGGCCTCAACCAGCCATTCGTCCTTATTAGCCCCGGAGCAGGCTGGGGTGCGAAGTGCTGGCCCACCGAGCGCTATGGGGCGGTCGCCTCCCGGTTTCATCAGGCCGGATACAAAATACTCGTAAACACTGGACCTGGTGAACTATCGATCGCACGGGAAATCGTCTCCCTGAGCGGCGACACCGCAACGGCTATGCGGCTCACAATCGCTGAACTCATCGCGGTCACGCGCCGCGCCTCTCTTGTTATTGCCGGGGATACCGGTCCGCTGCATCTCGCCTCCGCGCTCGACAAGCCGGTCGTAGGCATCTTCGGCCCCACTGATCCCGCGCGCAACGGACCCTTCTGGGGCAGCTTCAAAGTGTTGCGCCATCCTGAGAGCCGCCGTGACCATGCGCGCCACGCGGCGCCGGAGGCCGGCCTTTTGACCATTACGCCCGAAGCAGTGCTGGATGCCGCCATGGAATTGCTCAAGGAGGCGAAGTAGTGCAAGGCGGCTGGAGCAAAATTGCGAAGCGCATCCGCGTGCCGATGGGTTTTGCCTTCGCCGTGCTTTATCTCTGGCTGGCCCGGCCTACACTCGCGCTTATTGCGCTAAGTCTGATTCTCGTCATTCCCGGGCTCTGGCTGCGCGCTTATGCATCCGGATACGTCAAAAAGAATATGGAATTGACGGTGACCGGGCCATACGCATTCACCCGCAATCCGCTGTACCTGGGTTCCATGCTGATAGCGTTTGGCTTCGCTCTGGCTTCACGCAGCATCTGGATCGCGCTTGCGCTGGCCGTGCTCTTCGCCCTCATTTACATCCCGGTGATCCGCTCGGAAGAAGCATTCCTGCGATCGAAGTTTGACGGCTTCGAGGCTTACGCGTCGCGCGTCCCGCGGCTCTTGCCGCGTCTGCTCCCAGGACGGACAGACGAGGCCGGGCGCGGCAGTTTTTCTGCGGCTTTGTATCGAAAGCACCGCGAGTACAATGCACTGATAGGTGCGGTGGCGATCTATGCTGCTCTCGCGCTGCGAATATATTTCTCCAGATGAACCTTTTTTGGATAGGGCGCGGCAGCTTCGCGCGGTGAGTATTTGATTTGATTTGGCGTCCCGGATTCTTAACCATTTGTAGAGTGTTTCCCATTTTTCCCTGCCTGCTGTTGCTGGCAACTCCTAACGCGGAGACGCCGCAATTGCCTCCCCCACTGCGCGCTCCGCGTGCAGGCTTCACTTTTCCCGCAAAACAAACCCTCAATTATGCCGTTGACTGGCGAGTCTTTCCGGCGGGTGTCGTCGCGTTTCATCTCGAAGATGACGGCGATCAGCAGCGCATCTCCGTGACCGCGGACACAGTGGGTGCCGTTAATCTGCTGTTTCGCGTCAGCGACCGCTTTCAGTCTTCGTTCAATCGAGGCACGGGCTGCTCCTCAGGCTTCTCAAAACAGATCATCGAAGGACGACGCCAGGTGAACAGCGATCTCAAGTTCAACTATGCCGCGAGCAAGGGCGAATACACCGAGAAGAATCTCGTCTCCGGAATAAGCAAGCGCCAGGAAGTCGCAATTCCATCGTGCGTAACCGATTCGCTCTCGGCGATTTTCTACGCCGCTTCGCAGCCCATGACCGTCGGCCAGAGCTTTGAGATGCCGCTCGGCGACACGATGAAAACCATCCCCGTCACCATGAAGGTGGAAGGCCGCGAAGAAGTGCGCACGCCTGCGGGAACCTTTCAGACCCTGCGCGTTGAACCGACCGCGGATGCGGGTGTCGTAAAGAACCGTGGCAACATCTGGATCTGGTACACCGACGATGACCGGCACATGCCGGTGCAGATGCGCGCCCGGTTCTTCTGGGGCACCATCACCTTTCGCTTGACGTCTGTGGAGCAAAAATAGGACGTTTCCGGGGTACCGCGAACAGGTCTTCGTTCGTGGGCGTGCAATTACTGGATTCGATACCGTTCGCGCATCAGCCGTTGCAGGCGCGGCCTGTAAATGAGGTTGTAGGCGAGTTCCTTGTCGGGAAACATGGCGAGCGCGGCGCGCCGGCTGTCGGCGACCATCTCCGATGCTTCATCGATGGTCAACGTACTATCCTGCCCGATGACCGACATCACCATGTCCATCATCATCTGCAGGCGGCGCAGCTTGCGCTGCTCTTCTTTCAGTTCTTCGGGGCTTTGTATCGGAGTTGCTTCTGAAGCGGAGTTAAAGGATGGATGGGGAAGATCTGCGGAACCTGCCAAGTCGTGTGAGCCCATGTACTCAAATTCCTCCCTTGCGAGGCATCGTACAACGGTATGGACGCTCGCGGGCGGAAAAAGATTCCTTCGCCTGTGGATCGCGCGGTGGGTGCGTCAAGTCAGTACACATCAGTGTCTGGTTGCCGCCCAGGGCTGCGCATCCACGTGCTCTCCATCAAGATAAAAGCTGGTAAGGCCGAGCATGTCCGTGCGATACGTGGCGACGTGCACAGCCTGCAATGCTTCCAGCACCTCGTGCCGGGGATGGCCGTAGAAATTCCGCCTGCCGACCGAAATTGCCGACCAGGAAGGAGAGACGGCAGCCAGAAACGCAGGTGTGGTCGACGTTTTGCTGCCGTGATGACCCACTTTCAGCAGATCGGACTTGAGGCCCCCAGCGGCGACCATGCGCGCCTCGCTGGGCGCTTCCGCATCGCCCTCGAGCAGTGCCGAAGTCTTGCCATAGCTCACCCGCAGCACAAGCGAATCGTTATTGGCCGGAGCGCTGCCGGGTCGATAATCGTTGTCCGGCGCAAGCACCCGGATCTCTGTGCCTCCAAATGAAAACGCATCGCCCGCCGTGTGCCGCACGATCCGCGTTTCAACCTGCCCCGCCTCGTCCAGCAGCCGATCGTATGCAGGTACATCGGGATTTTTCCCCACCCAAAGCTCGCGTGGCCGGAAGTTGGCAAGAATAGCAGGCATGCCGCCAATGTGATCCGCATGTGCGTGAGTGATGGCGACCGCATCCAGACGCCAAATGCCGCGCGACCACAGCACCGGCGAGACAACATCTTCTCCCACGTCGAAATTCGTTTCCGGCGACGTACCCGCCAGCCCTCCGGCATCGATAAGCAGCGTCTTGCCGTCGGGAGTGACCACCAGCAGCGAATCGCCCTGGCCTACATCGATCGCCGTCACTTCGAGTTGCCCGATGCGGCGCGTCACCGGATGTGGAATGACGATGATCGCCACCCCCAGTGCCAACGCCGCACCTGCAACGCCCAGCCCGAAACGCCGCGTGCGCACGGAACAGACTGCAAGGATCGCCAACAGAATCCACAACAGAACCGTTCCCACGCCCGGCATCGGAATACGCATATCTCCGGCGTGCATGCCGGAGAAGATGGAGACGATTCGCAGCACCGCGTGGAGAATCGCCGCCGTAACCGCGCCCGGAATGAAAGCAACGGAGGGCCAGACGAGCAGCACCGCGAACGTGAGCAGGGCACAAGGCAACAGCAGGCCCAGAAATGGCACAATGAGCAGGTTGACCGGCAGCGCCAGCAACGTTACGCGATGGAAATAGACGACCATCGGCAGCATCATGAACAGTTCGATCGAGAGCGACACCACAAGCAGTTCTGCGGTGCGCAGCGCTAGACGAATCGCAAACGGAACAGCTTTCCAGGCGAGAAACTGTCCGGTCAGCGGCCGCAGGTGTTGCGCCAGCATTCTAATGCTCACGCGGAACTGCGCCAGCCGCGGTGGCAGTGCAGGATCGATGCGCAGTACGCGCAAGTTGCGCATCGCGCGCAGGTACGGCCCAAAGGTTTTCTCCGCTACCGGAGATGCAATACCGGCAATGGCGAGCACCGAGAGCAGCGTCATCTGCAGTCCGGAATCGAAGAGGGAACTCGGGTCAGCCGCCAGCATCACCAGCGCCACCATGCCGATGGTATTCAGCGCCACCCGCTCGCGCCACAGCAGGCGGCCAATCAGATAAAGAGTCACCATCCAGAATGCGCGCTCCACCGGTTGCCCAAATCCGGTGAACATCGCATAGCCGAAGGAGCACACGATCGTCACCAGCGAGGCCCATATTCGCGGAAGCCGCAACCGCTGCGCAAGCCAGAAAATGATGCTCGAAAAAATGGCCAGATGCAGCCCCGAGACCACCAGCAGATGAAACGATCCGGTGCGCTCGAAGCCCGCGCGCACACGATGCTGCAAATAGCTGCGGTCGCCGGTCAGCATCGCCGCTAGCATGGCGGCGTCTTCATGATCGATACGCAGAACATCCGGTACGCGAGAGTTTGCGGCACGATCTGCAAAATCAATGAGCCGCGAACTCGCAGCCAGTTGAAGAGAATGCAGCCGGCATGCCAGAGAACTTTGCGGGCCGTGGGCGATCACAGCGAAATTCTCCGTCTTCGCACTGGCCAGCGCCCCGATCCTCTGACGGCGCAGGTATTCACCCGCGTCCCACACGCCGGGATCGAGATATCTCTCCTCGGGATGCATGGCCAGCGTAGCGCGCACGCTGTCTCCGCAAGTGATTTGCGGGAAGACTTCTTCGACAGGCGCGTAGAGGGTCACCCGTACCGTCGAGTCAGGGATGGAACGCAGACGCACGTCGATTTGCTGGCTATGCTCTTCGTGAGTCTTCGTCGAAAAAGGCGTGGCCGAGACTACAATCCGCACCGGCCCATGCCGCACGACATCGCCCTCCACCACGCGCGGCGTGTTGTCTGCCAGCAAGGCCAACTGCCTCTGCGGATTCACCGCAGGCGCAATCTCAAAACACAGGATGCCCAGCAGGACATACACCAGAGCTGCCGCTAACCACGCCAGGCGCAACGCCCACGCACACGCGCATGCCGCCGCGGCAAACGATGCCAGCAGCGATACCAGCAGCCATCCCGGCAGGAACCAGAAGAAATGCGCGCAAAGAATCCCGACTGCAAAGCAGACCGCTGCGAAGAGTGCAGGCGCGGCGTTACTGCGCGTCGTCGCGGCGGCCCTTACGGCGGACGGCTGCGCCAGGTGTGACTTCGCCGGAATCGTCGCGGTCGCCATCTGAAATCGTCATCGCGAACGGCGCGCGACAGAGCTAGCCCAGCGACAGCATCGCGACGCTTTCCAGGTGGAAAGTCTGCGGAAACAGATCCACCATGTGCATGTTCTTGAGGTGATACCCGGAGTCTAGCAGCGATTTCAGATCGCGCGACAAAGTGGCAGGATCGCACGAAACGTAAGTAATGTGCTCCGGGCGAATCTTTCCCAGCAGTTTCGCGACTTCGTTGCCCAGTCCGGCGCGAGGAGGATCGACAACCACGAAATCCGGGCTCGTCTGTCTCCCTGCGCGACGCAGAAAATCCAGCGTGCTCGAAGCCACCACGCGGTGCGGGCCGCCATTGAGATTGCGCCGCAAATCCCGAATAGAGCTCGCCGCCGATTCGACAGCCACCACTTGTTCGAAACGCGAAGCCAGTGCGTGGGCAAATAAACCTACCCCGGCGTAGAGATCCCACGCGCGTTCGCCCGATCGCTCAGCAACTACCAGGTCGACGAGTGCATCGATCAGGAAGCGATTCACCTGAAAGAACGACCCCAGTCCTACGCGATAATCATGACCGGCTGCCTTGTAAACAAGCGCCTGCTCGCCTGTCTGTGCGAGCACTGTACCCGTCTGCTTCCCACGTTCGGAAGATAGAACAGCAGCGCCGACGATCTCCGGGATCGCATTAACTAACTGCGGCCACAACTGTCGAAGATCCTCCTGCGCTGCCTTTGCCTCGCGGCTACTCCAGAGTGTAAGCAGGATCGAACTCTGCTCGGCGTTCGTGAAGAACTCCATCTCATCGAAACTCGTTCCAAGCCATTGCTTGCTGTTGCTCTGGACAGTCTTGAGCGCCCCTTCCAGGGCAGCGGCCGCAATCGGGCACACATCCACCGGCAGATTCGCGTGCGATCCGCGCCTCTTGTAGCACAGCATCGAGGACGCTCGATCCACATGCAGCCGAATGCGGTTCCGATAGCCGAGCGGCTCCCCCTGCACCACCGCGATCGCGGGAATCTCCGTCAGATGCGCGCGTTCCAGAGTCTCGCGCAGAATCTGCACCTTCATCTCTACCTGTTCTGCATAGCCCGCCTGCTGATAGTGGCATCCACCGCACTCGCCAAAGTAAGGGCAGGGCGGCGAAACCCGCGCCGGGGAAGCCGCCAGCACGTTGTCCAGCCCAGCGCTCGCATAACTCGCACGATCTTCCGTGATGTGCACTTCCACCACTTCACCCGGCAGTGTGAACGGAACGAAGATGGCTTTGCCATCGGCGCGCGCCAGTCCCGCTCCGCCATAGATTGCTTTTTCAATCCGTAGCTTCATCCGTAGGCCCTAGCTCATGTAAAACAGGCTCAAGCGCGGCAAGCCGTGTTTTTCGAGCAACCGTTTGTGCATAAACTGCTGCTCGACCTGGCGAATCTGCGCCGTCTGCATGCGTCCACGATATGGCGCAAGCTCGCGTGCACTTTCTTCGCGCATCGCTACGAGATCGGCCTCGGCCGTCGTCGCAGTTAATACACTGAAGAGCTTTTCTTCCATCACCGTCAGCCGCCGTTCCAGCTCTTCAAGATTTGGAGCTGCTGCCTTCACTTCTTCGGAAGCGCCACGCAGGCTATCCACAAGCTGGTGCGCGATTTCGCGGGCAAGACCGGCTAGCGAGGCACCATCCAATTGTGCCGCGCAATGTTCCAGATGCGCAGCGATCCTCTCCTGCTCAAATCCCGCAGCCGGTCCCGAGCTCTTGCCCGCAGGCTGCGCGCCGACCGAGGCCTCTTTCATATTCTCGACCGCGGCCATCACTTCCTGCACGCAGTAGGCGAGCCCATTGATGCGGCGTACGCGCGCGCGTGACTTACGCGTTTCATATTTATCGAACGTGGCGTCAATGCCGCGCAGCACGGCGTCCAGCGGAATCCCTGCCTCACGCCACGTCTCAATCAGCGCCCAGTCGAGTGTCGACAGCAGCAGGAGCGATCCGCGACGCCGTTGAAATTGTTCCTCGATCTCAGTGAAGTAATTGAAGTAGTTTTCCAATCTTGATTTCAGGCCTTCGGGCGCTCAGGATCGCCAGGATGATCGCCGACCTTCGCGGCCCCGCGCTTCGCGGATCCGTGCTTCGCAGACAGGTTGCGCCCATAAATGATGCGCAACCCTTCGAGCGTAAGCGTATCGTTAACCTCGGTGATGAATTTCGACTCATCCGCAATCAGGTGCGCCAGCCCACCGGTCGCGACGCAGGTTGTTTCCGGCCCGAGTTCGGCAATCATGCGCTCAAGAATGCTATCTACGAGCCCGATGTGCCCGTAAAACAAGCCGATCTGGAGATTATCGACCGTGTTGGTCCCGATCACCTTGGGCGGACGCTTGATCTCTACCCGGGGCAGTCGCGCCGCACGGGAAAAGAGCGCGTCGGCGGAAATGGCCAGCCCCGGAGCGATCGCGCCACCCAGAAACTCGCCTTTGCGCGAGATCACATCAAAGTTTGTCGCCGTGCCAAAATCAACCACGATGCACGGTCCGCCATATTTTTCAAATGCGCCCACGCAGTTCGCCACGCGGTCGGCGCCCACCTCGCTAGGATTGTCGGTGAGAATCGGCAAGCCCGTCTTTACGCCCGGCTCGATGAACACCGGTTTCTGCTTGAAATAGCGCTCGCAGAATGTGCGCAGAATCCAGTCGACCGGCGGCACGACCGAGGCAATGATGATGCCCGTGATCTCGCTGCTTCCTACGCCCTCGCCCTGCAGCAGGTTGCGAATCAGGATGCCATACTCATCGGCAGTCTGCGCGTGCCGCGTGCTGATGCGCCAGGTGATGCGCAACTCGCCCGGCACTCCACCCGCAAGTGGATAGAGCGCGATCACCGTGTTCGTATTGTTTACGTTGAGTGCGAGCAGCATGCCATCACCGGTTCAAATTTGATTTTGCTCACGCACGCCGCCGGAAAAAACAGTCCGCAGTCCATCCGCCGTACGAATTTGCAGGAATCCCCGGGAGTCCAGCCCCTCGGTGACGCCCGCGAATCCCTCGAGATCCTCCACGTACACGCGTTTGCCGCAAATCCACGAAGAAGATTGCTCAAGCCGAGCCAGGATACTCGCCGTCGCTCGCGGCATGTTACCCGCATCAGTCAGCGCATTCACCTCGCGGTCCAGCGATTGTAGCAAAGCCAGCAGCAGTTCCTGTCGTGGCCAGTCGCGACCCGTTTCGATAAAGAGCGATGTGGCAAGGTCGCGCAGCTCCTGCGGAAACTGCTGTTGATGAACATTGATGCCAATGCCGATCACCATGTGCCGGATGCGAGTGACTTCAGCATTAAGCTCGCTCAGAATCCCGCAGAATTTGCGTCGTCCAAACAAAAGATCGTTCGGCCAGCGCAGATCGGCCTCCAGCGTTGTGAGCTTTTCGACCGCATCGTGCACGGCCAGACCAGCCGCGAGCGAGAGCCACAACGCATCGGCGGGCGCAAGACGCGGCCGAAGCAACACGCTTGCATAGAGGCCCGATCCCGGCGGCGATTCCCACCCGTGTGCCCCGCGCCCACGACCCGCCGTCTGCTCGTCGGCCACATACACCATGCCCTCAACGGCTCCAGTGTCCGCCTCCGCCATCGCATGTGTATTTGTCGAGTGGATAGTAGGGAAGAAGCGGATCTTACCAGCGAAACGAGTTCCATCGAGCGCACTGTCCAGCGCCACTGTATCGAATCCAGACTTGAAGGCATACGTTGCCATGTAACTTAGTAGATCTCCGCAGTGATGCGCATGCTCAGGTCGACCGCGGCAGCGGAGTGTGTCAGCGCGCCAACTGAGATGTAATCCACACCAGTGAGCGCGTACTTGCGGATATTGTCGAGCACGATGCCGCCCGAGGCTTCGATGGGAATCTTCTTGCCCTTATTGCGGATGATGCCCACGGCCTTCTTCACTTCGGAAGGGCTCATATTGTCGAGCAGCAGCGACTCGGCGCCGTTGTCGAGCGCCGTTCGCAGCTCATCGAAGGTGCGAACCTCGATTTCGATGATCTGGCCTTCGCTGCGCAATTCATGTGCTCGCGCCAAAACCTTCTCAATGCCGCCGCCCAGCGAGATGTGATTGTTCTTGATGAGAATGCCATCCGAGAGATCGAGCCGATGATTTTCTCCGCCTCCGCAGCACACCGCGTACTTGTCGAGCACGCGTAGTCCGGGAACAGTCTTGCGCGTGTCCAGCACCTTCGCGTTCGTGCCTTTGATGGCATCCACATATTGGCGCGTCAGCGTAGCGATGCCGCTCATGCGCTGCATCAGGTTCAGGATTACGCGCTCGCAAGCCAGGATCACCCGCGCATTGTGGCGAATCACGGCTACGGCCTGACCCTTCTTCACGCGCACCCCGTCGAACATCTCGGGATGACTGATGACTTCGTAACGGCCACTGTTACGTTTATCCAGACGTCCATAAATTTCGAGGAAGCGCGGAATCGAACCCAGACCGGAAATGATGCAATCCTGCTTGGCGATCACCGTCGCCGAGGCGCGCAGAAGAGGATCGATGGTGATGGCGGTCGTAACGTCGCTGGTAGCCCTGTCTTCGAGCAGCGCCTGCTCCAGAATGGCCTCAATCCGCTTGGTTTTCCACTCCATAGATTCCCCTATCCCAACTGGTCGAGCGCCCTGCGCGTCTTCTCCGTCAGCACCATAAGCTCGGCCGCCCGCCTGCGTCTTCCCTCGACAACCTCCGCAGCGGCCTTCGACAAAAAGTTCTCGTTGGTGAGTTGCCGCTCAGCGTTGGCCTGCTCTTTCTGAAACTGCGCCAACTCCTTGGTCAAACGATCGCGCTCGACGGAGACATCGATGGTCCGCTCGTACACCACCTGCACGTCGAAAACGGGTGTTGAGCGAATACCGGAACCCTCCAGGTGCGCAACAGAACTAAGAGAGGAAACACGCGCCAGGCGCTGAATCACTGCCAGGTTATCTTCGAAGTTCGTATCTAGCCCGGTGCGCACGCGTACCTGCACGAACTCCTTCTCCGGCACTTCCAATTCCTTGCGGGCCGCGCGGATATTGACGATCAGCTCCTGCAGCGTAGCCATCTCCGCCTCTACCGCCGGGTCCAGCGCCTCCTCGAACGCCTGAGGATAGCGCGAAAGGGCAATCGACTTCGCCGGCGGTCGGCCGTCATACACCGCGTGCCACAGTTCCTCGGTAATAAACGGCATGAACGGAGAAAGCATGCGCAGGGCCGCTTCAAATGTCGCCAGCAGCGTCGTCAGCGCGGGCCTCACCGCCGATTGATCGGATCCGTCGCTGAAGTCGAGACGCAGCTTGACGATTTCCAGATACCAGTCGCAGAAATCTCCCCAGAAGAACCGATACACCGCGTTGGCAGCCTCGTCGAAGCGATACTCGCCAAGAGCCGCATTCACCTCCGCTGCCACGCCGTTCAGCCGCGACACGATCCAGCGTGCTTCGATCGGCGCGCTTGCGTCGGGACCGAACGAATCCGCAAGCGTATGCGGATCGACATAGATTCCCGCCCGCGATGCGCGCTCCACGTTCATGAAGATGAACCGCGCTGCATTCCAGATCTTGTTCGCGAAAGCGCGATACCCCTCGGTTCGATCCTCGCTGAAGGCAATATCAGTGCCGGGCGAAGCCATTGCCGCCAGCGTGAAGCGCACCGCATCCGTGCCGAATTTCTCCACTATCTCGATCGGATCGATCACGTTGCCCTTGGTCTTCGACATCTTCTGCCGGTCCGCGTCACGAATCAGCCCGTGAATATATACATCGCGAAAGGGCACGGCGTCTTTCAGCGTGCGCTCGGAGCCATCCGGCATCGGCACATCGAGCATGAAGTGGCACCCGAACATGATCATGCGCGCCACCCAGAAAAAGAGAATGTCAAAGCCCGTAACCAGCTGTTGCGTGGGATAGAAAATGTCCAGATCGCGGGTGAGCTGCGGCCAGCCAAACACGGTGCAGGGAAGCAGCCCCGACGAGAACCACGTATCGAGCACGTCCGTCTCCTGCGTGATCTCCGCGCTTCCGCAATGCGCGCACTGCGCCGGAGTCTCTCGGGCAACAGTCGTCTGCCTGCAGGTCGCGCAGTGCCACGCGGGAATGCGATGCCCCCACCACAACTGGCGCGAGATGCACCAGTCGTAGATGTTGCGCATCCACCCGAAGTACTCCTTGGCGTACTGCTCCGGCGTGATCCGGATATATCCCTGCTCGACCGCCGCAATGGCCTTGTCCGCCAGCGGCTGAATCTTCACGAACCACTGCATCGAAAGCCGTGGCTCGACGACCGTGTTGCTGCGATTGCACATGCCCACCGAGTTGACGTGGTCCTTCACCGCGCCGAGCAGCCCTTGCGCTTCGAGATCGGCCAGCACGCGCTTGCGCGCCTCATAGCGGTCCAGTCCCGCATACACGCCGGCTTCTGCGTTCATGTGCGCCGTCTCGTCCATCACCAAGATCGCCGGCAGCCCGTGGCGCTGTCCAATCGCAAAATCGTTGGGATCGTGCGCCGGAGTCACCTTCACCGCGCCCGTGCCGAACTCAACACTCACCCAGCTATCCGTGACGAGCGGAATCTCCCGGCCCACCAGCGGCAGCCGCAGCCGTTTGCCGTGGAGATGCTTGTAGCGCTCGTCGTCGGGATTCACCGCGACCGCTGTATCGCCGAGCATTGTCTCCGGACGAGTGGTCGCGACCGTGACGAATTCTCCCGGCTCCTCGACTACCGGATAGCGAATCTCCCACAGCTTGCCTTGCTGCTCTTCGTGGACTACCTCAAGGTCGCTGATGGCCGTCTGGCAGTCCGGGCACCAGTTCACAATGTAAGCGCCGCGATAGATCAGCCCTTGCTCGTGCAGCCGCACAAACGCCTCCCTGACGGCGACCGAGAGGTTCTCGTCCATCGTGAAGTATTCGCGCGACCAGTCGACGCTCGTGCCCAGCCGCTTCATCTGTCCCAGGATGGCCCCGCCGTAGTGCTGCTTCCACTCCCACACGCGCGCCTCAAAAGCCTCGCGGCCAAGCTCCTGCCGGGTCTTGCCCTCGCTCTTCAATTGGCGCTCGACCATCAACTGGGTGGCGATACCGGCGTGATCGGTCCCGGGAAGCCATAGCGTCAGGTCGCCGCACATGCGGTGCCAGCGGGTCAGGATGTCCATCTCCGTGTGCTCAAACATGTGGCCCATGTGCAGATTGCCGGTCACATTGGGCGGGGGCAGCAGCATGGTGAAGAGAGGGGCGTGCGCTGCGTTTTCGGGCGAAGGGACGTCGAACAGATGCTCGTCTACCCAATAGGCGGCCCAGCGATCTTCAATCGCGCTGGGATCATAAGCTTTCTGGAGATCGTGAGGCATTTCGATACAGGGGCATTCCGGTGAGTAAAGACAACTATTTACGATAGCACGGCAAGCAGGCGGAAGCCCTGCATTCACTGTTTGTTCGCAGCCTCGATCGCCTCCAGGCATCCAAGCGAGAGATCGTCGCCCGTTGCCTTGAGTTCTTGCCGAACCAGCTGCAAGCGGGCCGCAGACATCCCGCCGCCATCTGAGATCCCGGCAAGGTCGCATAACTGCGTCTGCGTCTGCGACGGAAAGGGCCGAATCGTGTTGAGAAAGTCCGCTGGGGCATCGGCAACGAGGTTGGAGAAGAAACCACCCAACTTGTCCGCGATGACAGGGCTGAAGCTATCTTTCCCCACCAGCATCAGCGGCTTCAATACATCCTTATGGCCGCGCTCATACAGCACGATGAGATAGTCGGCAATCTTTCCGTCGCAGCCGGACTTGATTCCCGGATGCGTGCACCCGCGCAGATTGCCTATGAGATAGTCGCGATTCTTTTCGTAGTTCGAATCGTTCGCCGCGAGCAGAAACGCTACCTGCACGGCTCGCGCGCCGCTCGCAGTGGTCTGGTCTGAGCGAAGCTCTCTGACGGCCGCGCTCTTTTCAGCAGGGCTGGGATTAACCAGCCGATGGGGATCGCCATCCGGCAGGAGTCGCGCCACGATATCGCTTCCGCCCGATTGTTGCCCCGCCGCGAAGATCGCCGCAAGCAGCAGAGCAGCAAAATAGACAGATGCGATCTTTGATCGCGATCGGCTTGTAGGCCTTCTGGAGTTCCGGGGCACTTCGGTCAGAGAGACAACCGTTCACGATAGCACAGCAAACCGTTGCAACCCGACTGCTTGAGGTATCGCAAAACTAACGGGCTGGCCACTCCCATTTCGGACGATTGAAGAGTGTCGCTCCCGACAGAACTGTTTCGCCGAACGATTTTTCGAGGTGTAGCCTTCTGCACTTGCCTTCTTCGAGAGCATTGACGAGGCCGGCTGCATGCGAAACCACGATGACCTGGGTGTGCTTCGCGGCTGTGAGGATCAGTCTCGCGAGAGCAGGCAGCAAGTCCGGGTGCAGGCTGGTCTCCGGCTCATTGAGCACCATAAGTTCGGGTGGACGCGGGGTAAGGAGAGCCGCCGTCCATAGGAGATAACGAAGTGTGCCATCCGATAACTCTGCCGCGGAGAGGGGCCGCAGCAATCCATGCTGTTGCAATTGCAACTCGAAGCGTCCGTTCAGCACATCGATTTGAAGTCGGCTGCCGGGGAAGGCGTCTTCCAATGTGGTAGCCAGCGCCTCGTCCGACCGCAACTCCAGAATCGTCTGTAGAGCGGCAGCAAGATTGCTTCCGTCATGATGGAGAACCGGCGTAAACGTGCCGATCTGGGCAGCTCTCGCGGGTGAGTCGGCGTCCGTTCGAAACTGGTCGTAAAAGCGCCAGCCGCGGATACCTTCGCGAACCGCCAGCATCTCCGGAGCTCGATTCGGATCGGCAACACTGGCGAGCATACTATCTGTGTCCGAAAGGTGCTGAGTCAACATCACTGGCTCTTCGTCCCGCATGGTTGTGAGCCAGACGAAGTTGTTTCTGCGGTCCACCATTGCGGACCTCTTCTGGTATAGAGGGCCATGCCAGATACATTCCCGCTTGACTCGTGGGTCCAGAGTAAACATCGTCGCCGGAGGCGGCGGGGGAGGATAGCCCAGATCAATGCTGTAGCCATAAGCATCCCCGCCGAAGCCTAGCTTAAGGCTGGCGGATTTCTGTCGTGCGAGCCCTTGGACCGGGTGCGCACCTTGGCGAACACTTCTCGCGATTGTCTCTGGCCCTGCCCAGAAAGTCGACGGCAAGCCGCCCTCGCGGGCGAGTGAGGATACGACGGAGTTTTGCGCAACGTCGGCCAGTAGACGAATTGAGCGGTAGACGCTGGACTTTCCGCTGCCGTTTGCGCCTGTTATCAGATTCAGTTGGTCCAGAGGAAGCAGCAGATCACGAAGAGAGCGATAGCCCGAGACCGCAACCGTTCGGATCATGAGAACAGAATAAGTTACGTCGCGCTGTGCGACGGATAAATCAAGGGTCCCAATACCCGGCGTCTCGAACCTGTGTCTAACTTATGAGGATCAAAATCGCGTCGTCGTGAAAGTTCTGTAGCGTAATACAAAGGGCCGCCCGCAGGCGACCCATGGTTTCAATGATTCCGCTTAGAACGGATTCACCTTGGCCAGACCCTTCTTCTTCTTGTGCTTGCTCGAAGACTCATCCTTCGAGTCGTAAGGCGCCTTCTTGCTCTTGTTCTTGCCGCTGGTGGTTGCGCCCGTGTTCACCTGCGCTCCGCCGCTCTTCACGTCGTTGATTTGGTTGGGAGCCTCGGCTGGTTTATCGACTGCCGGCAGCGGCTGATTGTTCGCCGGACCCACCGCCTTCACCACCGGAGTATCGACCGTATGTACCGTCGCGTCTACCGCACCGCCTTTGGCTCCGACCGCTGCGGGTGCGGCTCCGGCCCCGGGCTCAGCCCCGGCAGCGGGCACAGCCGTATTTCCCGCGCCGTTCGGATCGCCCGCCCCCGTTCCTGAATTCGATGCGCTGCCGCCGCCGCTCGGAATCTCGACCGTAACCGTGCTGCCATTGGAACCCGACGAGTCCGGCACCGTCTCAAACTTCAGCGCAGTCGCCGGCTGATCGGTACGTGGAGGAGCCGTGCCGTTGCCGATGGCGGTTGCCGTGGCGTCTGTGCCATTGGCTGAAACTCCCGGGATCGGCTCACCCTTCATGGCCGCGGTGTAAGCCGCCATCGTCTGCTTGCTCACCTCGGGAGCCAGGGTCGGAGCCGGATCCGTCAACGAAGGCTCACCCACGCGAGCGGCCTCGATGGTCGAAGGTCCGTGCTTGACCAGCAGCATTGCGCGACTCTTGAGGGTTACATTGATCCGGCTTCCTTCTTCCGCCTCGCTCGCGGCCAGCTGCTCCGCCGTGGGTTCCGGAACCGCGACGCCCATCGCGATCAGCCGGTCCTTGGCGTCTTCGACATGCGGAGCCATTGGATACCGGAGGACTACGCGTTCCCATGCTGCTGCGGCGCGATCGTTGTATACCTTCACCAGTTGCGTCTTGGCTGCGGGCGGAATATTCAGCCTGCTGGCGATCTGCGCCTGGGTCGCGTAAGCGTCTCCCAGGGTAATCAGCGTCATGTCGCTGTGGCTGAACAGCGGATAAGTGTCGGTCACCGTCTGCAGGCGGGCAATGGTGGCCGGCCAGTTCTCATGCGACGAGTAGAATACTCCGACCTCGTACTGACGCTGCGCCAGCACTTCCTGGACCTCGCGCAGCCGCTGCTTGGCTCGTGGAACCAGCGGCGAATCCGGAAAATCCTGGATCATCGTGCGATATTCCTGCTCAGCGTGAACCACATTCGTCGGATCGCGATCAGGTTTTTCCATCTGCTGGAAGTAGATGTCGCCGACCTTCATCTGCGCTTCGGCCGCTTCCGGAGTGTTCGGGAAGAAGGTGATGAAGTCCTTGTACTCGCCTTCGGCCTGCGTCAGGGCCGCCGAGCCGCCTTCCTTGTACCAGGTATCGCCAATGGCCAGTTTGGCGCGCATCGCGTACTCGGTTTCGGGATAGGTATTCAGCAGCGTCTGCAGATCCAGGCGGGCCACGTCATACTTGCCCTTCTTCAGGGCTACCATGGCCTTGTCGAAGAGTTCCTTGTCAGGCTGCTTCGACTGCACGTTCGCCAACGGGTTCGCGCTGAGGTCGCCCTGTTTCTTCTTTTTCTTTCCTAGGATCCCGTGTGCTGCTGGCATGAGCGCCACGCACAAGCCAATAACCGCAATCTGGGTAATAACGCGATTCATAACACCTCAACCATTCCCAACGCTCTTGCTCTCGCCCGGCTCTAAACTCGTTCCATTGCAGCCAGTTGCGCCGCCTGCAGCAGTTCCCGCGCATTCTGTTCCGCGCGGCCGTCCGCAAACACGGCACTTCCCGCCACCAGCAGCTCCGCTCCAGCTTCGACGACCTGCGCGATCGTATCGTGAGCAACGCCGCCGTCTACCTCAATCCTATAGCCAAGGCCCAGTTCCTGGCGAAGTTCTTTCAGCCGCCGGATCTTCTTCAGCGAGTAGGGAATAAAGCTCTGCCCGCCAAACCCAGGGTTTACGCTCATCACCAACACATGGTGAACCATGCCGAGGATTGGGATCAGCACCTCGACCGGCGTCGCCGGGTTGATCACCACCGCCGGCTGCATGCCGTGCTCCGCAATGTGCTCCAGCGTGCGGTGGAGATGCCGGCAGGCCTCGTAGTGGACACTCATCCAGTCGGCTCCCGCATCGGCAAAGGACTCGATAAAGTCGTTAGGATTCTCGATCATCATGTGGCAGTCGATCGGCAGTCTCGTGACCTTGCGCAGCGACGCCAGCACCGGAGCCCCGATCGTCAGATTCGGGACAAAATGCCCATCCATCACATCGAAATGGATGACCGTGCCGCCGCCCGCCTCAGCAGCCTTGACCTCATCGGCCAGGTGCGCAAAGTCCGCCGACAATATCGATGGAAGCAGCTCAACCAAGATGGAAAAAGTGTATCAGCCCCCAGCCTCGTATGACAGCGGTAGTCTTCACGCCGCAGAATCAATAGATCCGGAAATCGATTTCGACCTTGAGCTCGTACGGTACAGCCTCTCCCTGATACATGGCCGGCTTAAACTTGTATCGCTTCGCCCTCAACCGCCTTCTCATCCAGGCTCTGAGCAGCCGAGCGAAGTTTAGGAGCCACACACCCTCCGCAAGCGACTGCACAACATGGACATCTTGCGGTGTTCCTCTCGTGTCGACAACCATCCCGATAACGCAAGTCCCACCCAGCTTCTTTTTGCGGGCCTTGTCGCTGAACTCGGGATCGACCGAATAGATTACGTGGGCAGGCGTAACACCTGCGCCCGCGTGATACACCCCCTCAGCATCCGGATTGGGCCCCGACGCAGGAGTCGCCGGTAAGGTCCCTTTGCCGGTGTTCTCCCGAGGCGCAGCAGCTTTTGGCTGCCGAGTCTCCTGCACTGGCTTCGCGCTAACGGAAGGGCCGGAAACCATCATTCCCAAACCCATCAATAGGAGCGCCCAAATCATCCATGCCAATCGACGCATACTGGGCTTCTCAACAGGCAAAGAGTACGCCAAAATTAGCCGCATGGGTACACACCGCGGAACGCTAATCTCTAATCCCTAATCCCAGCCTTTCTAACATCCGCAAACACAAACCCATCCCTCTCCACCACCTCGCCGCTCTCGACCGAAATCGCCCATCGAAACATCGGCCCGGCATACGCCACCGTGTGAAACTCCCCCCGCTCCGCGCACGGATCGACATCCTCCGGCATGGCATTGAGCAGCGCCTCATCCAGATCCCGCCCCGCAAACTCCCTCGGCAGCTTCTTCGGATCGACGCACACGATGCGCGCCTTCACCCCCGCCGCGATCATCTCCCGCACCAGCTCGCGCGTCGGCAATCCCCACAGCGGAAACACTGGCGTCAGCCCCGATCCCGCCAGCTTGTCCTCGCGATATTTCCGGACGTCTTCCAAAAACAGGTCGCCGAATGCCATGACCTCGATGCCGTCAGATACCGCCTGCGCACACGCTTCGCGCATGGCGGCTTCGTAGTGCTCATTCGAGCACGGCCACGGTAGCGGAACCGTAATCAGCGGCAGCCCCGCCGCCTCCGCCTGCGCCTCGACCAGCTCCCTCCGCGTGCCATGCATGGCCACGCGATCGAACTCGGCATTCATCGTCGTCAGCAGCCCGGCAATCTCATACTTGCCGCTCTGCTGCAGCACGTGCAAGGTCCACGCGCTATCCTTGCCACTCGACCAGGAAACCAGGGTTTTCTTCTTCATGCTTCCAGCCTAGCCCTGATTCAGAGAGAGTTAATTCCTCACCTTCCGGTTTGGCGACAATCCACCTCGAACAGCATCGACACACGCCTGGCGGCAGGCACAACACGCCTGGCTTGGCAGCTCCTCCAAGTTACCGATAACGTGACTTTACAGGCAGTTGGTTGAAACTTGAGGTTTCTATTTGCCCGACAGGCGCCGCAGCGTGCGTGGGGTCTTCGACTTCAATTCCAGAATTCGTCTTTATTCAATGCGTACCGACGCTGTGGATCGCTTTGGCACCCAGATCGAGAAACACATCACGCCCGCGCAGATTTACCAAGGTGATGGAAAGTGCCGGCCTTTGAGCGCATAGTACTAGCAAATCTCCTTGCTGGTGTGCGATTGAGCATCGCAGGCCCGGGGAGACTTGAAGGAGCAGACCATGGGCGCCTGCAAGAATTCACTTTACAAACAGTCCTTCCCGATGGCCGTTTTCGGCGCTGCAGTGATCTCTTCGCTCTTCACCGGGTCGGCGCTCGCACAAGATTTTAAGAGAGCGGATGGGAGCGTCCCGCTTCCAATGGACTGGAGCGATCAGCACCTCATCTATACCGTAGGGTCCACTCCCGAGCAGATGGAGAGAATGCAGGGTGATCCGCGGTTTTTCGTGGCGATGCGCTTGCATGGAAAGGCGCTGGCGGACGAGAGCGAAGCCAATGGATATCCAACCCTAAGCAGAACGCCCAGGTGGGAACCCTCGGCCGACCCCATTAGGGAATACTCGGGCGACCCCGCGTGGAGATCCCGGCCCGAACCCCCTTGGCCCGAACCCCCTTGGCCACCCCGGCGCGGGCCAGGGAGGAGGGCTTCTTTCTTACAGAGGGAGCTGAAAGAAGATTGGAGCGTGTCATTGGGCGCGGGCGGGTCGCTGCGGGCCAGTCGCCTGCCAAGTTTTCCTTCGACGTCAATGCGGCGCCGAGCTGCACCAATGATTACGTGGCGTTTCCCATCAATGCCCCGACCGGGGCCACACGGGCCAGTGTTACCGGTATATTCACTGGCCGGGCTTCCCCTACTTACCTCATAAGTTTCACAGTAACTCCATCTGTTGGAACGGCGGTTACGACGGAGGTTTACTCCAGCCTCACGAGTAACAGCGGAATATTCTTCGAAGTGAACGCGGACACGACTATCCAAGCGTCCAATTTTGCGGCCGCGATCAATCGTAATCTCAGTGGTACCGCAGTGGGCCAGGTAGTGGCCGTTTCGTCGTCCAGCACGGTCACCGTCTACTCGCTCACGCCGGGAAACCGGGTGAGCCTGACTGAGTTTACGAATCTGCCCCAACTTTCCTTTGGGGCTGTCACCGCCGGGACGAACGGCACGCAGGCCAACATCGTCGGATTCAATAATCTCTATAGTGGGACGACGCCTACGCCCTTTTGCGCGGGTAAGACATTTCCAACATTCATCTTTTCCTATGAATCCGGCGTCGGACCCGTTATCACCTCGCCCACGATCTCGCTCGACGGCACAAAGATCGCTTATATCGAGAACGACTCGAACATCGGCGCAATCCTGCACGTGCTGACGTTTGGCAGCGGTGCCACTGAGTATGGAACCTGCAGCAACAGCGGCACGGCGCTGCCGACCTGCACAACCGGCACTGGTCCGGTGGTCCCCGGTGGCACCGCGGGCAGCACCGCGACAGACTTCATGATTCCCTTGTTGGCCGCATTTGCGACTGCGACGTCTCCAACCGCGACCGCGATACCAGACGCGCGCTCGGCTCCGTTCGTTAACTACGCCACCGATGCCCTGTTTGTTGGAGACAACACAGGGAACTTGTACTCTGTCACCCCGGTGTTCCTCGGCACGCCGACGCTTGCAGGTGGGAACTTTCCCGTCACAGTAAGCAGCGGCAACTTCCTCAACTCCCCGGTGGTGGATGTGAGTCGCACCGGCAACATTTTCGTCGGAGACAGTCTATCTAACGTCTACGAATACTCTTCGACTGGAGTTTTAGAAGGAGCTTCGGTAACGATTGGCAATGGCACGAACGGTGGCATCTGGGACGGCGCGGTCGTTGACTCGACGAACTCGAAGGTTTATTACACCACGAATTGCAATCCCGGATTAGGGACATCGGCACTCGCCCAGATTCCGTTCACATTCAGCGGCTTTGGCACAGTGATATCGGTGATCGATACCAACGGAGAAGGCTGCTCTGGTAGCGATTCACCGCAGTACGCCGCCACGCCGGACAACCTGTACTACACCGCGGGAATCACCTCGGGTTCGATTGGCAGTAATGGCCATATCCTCGTAAGCTACCAGGGCACCGGCAGCATACGTCTGGCGGAGTGGGGATTTGTGTCAGGCGCCCTTCAAACGACGACCATATTCAACACTAATAGCATTTATACCGCTGCCAGTGTCGGTAGCTCGCCGAGCACCGAGTTCGAAGGCAAGGACGTGATATACACTCCTACTGCACTGACGCAAAGCGGAACCACAGTGACTGTGACCACGGCGACCAACCTGTTCTTCACCGGAGACGTGGTTACCATTGCCGGCGTAGCTGCCGGCAGTGGCGGCTGCACCTCTGCTGCTGTTGCCGCCATCAATGGGGAACAAACCGTTACGGTGTTAAGCGCAATGCAATTTACTTTCACCAGCGCTGTATCCACTGCGATCACCGGCGGCTCTTGCCACCTGACCGGCTCATCAGCCACCGGTCCCACGCAGGATTACTTATTCTTTGGAAGCGGCCAGCCGGCGGTATATACATTCACGTTGCCAATGACGAGCAACTCGCAAACCCCATCAGTAACAAACACTACCAGCGTAACGAGCGTAACCGGCAACGCCAGCGCCACCAGCGGCATCATCGTGGACAACGATTCAAACAATGGGCAGGCTTCAAGTATCTACTACGGCACGCAGGCGACGTCAACCACCCAGTGCGGAACCACCGCGGCGTATTGCGCGGTCAAGCTAACGCAGTCGGGGTTGCAGTAGTTCTCCGTCATCCCAGCCTGAACGAGTGGGGAGGAGGTGCGCCGGAATGTATTGCAGCTTGGTCATCGTGTCCATGGCTCCTTAGGGGCGGGAATTACTCATGCGACGTTCCTGAGAAACGGGGTTTCTATGAGAAGGTCACCGATGTCAATA
>Ga0210391_10000639_pt1 | contig 35047 bp, 22 predicted proteins | sample IncBWC12OmetaG_FD_160573 | JGI IMG/M metagenome (GOLD analysis project Ga0210391, IMG submission 160573) | Forest soil microbial communities from Barre Woods Harvard Forest LTER site, Petersham, Massachusetts, United States - Inc-BW-C-12-O ... | reverse complement strand
ATCGGATCGTTAGGTTTGACCTCAAACAGAAAAGTTCTCAGTACTCTGGACAAAACAATCGCCAGCGCCAAACCCACGAATACTCCGCCGGCGATTAAACGAAATCCTTCGCCGAAGATGAGGTTCTGGATGTCCTTTTTTTGAGCGCCCACCGCCACGCGAATCCCCAGCTCACGGCGTCTCGAGGCGACCGACAGCGCAAGCACACCGTAGATTCCCACCAGTGTCAGCATGCTGCCCACGACGGCAAAGCCGACCAGCAGCTGCATCGCGAAGGTTCGCGAGGCCAGAGAATCGTCGCGAATCTGTGTCAGGGTTTTGGGGTTTTCGATGGCGGCGGTAGGATCCACTGCTCGCAGTTCTCGTTGCACTGCAACCATAACCGTCCGTGGATCCGCCGCCGTGCGAACCACCAGGTGTTTCGAGAACGCAGTCGCCTGCCACAACGACATATAGATCTCCGGGGACGCCGCCTGGGTCAAGTCATCGGTTCGGCCATTGGAGACCTCGCCGACGATTTCGGTAGCCGGATGGTCGCGGCCCTGCAGCCATATCTTCCGCCCTATGGCATTGCCATGAGGAAAGAAGCGATCCGCAAAGGCCTGGTTGACAATCGCTACACTTGGCGCCCTGCCTTCATCGCTCGAGCGAAACTCCCGTCCACCGAGCATTGGCAGACCCATCAGCTTGAAATAGTCCTCAGTGACAGCACGAAGCGGCAGCGCGATCTTGTCGCTCTCCTTGGCCGCGGGAGGCTGCCCTTCGATTTCCATGGTCGCGGGCCAATTATTTCCGGTAAGCGGCACTCCCCACGCGAATGCCGCGTATTGCACTCCCGGAATAGCCGAGACCCGTTGCAAGGCCTGCTTGTGAAAATTGGCCCACTCTGAAAAACTCCGAACCTCCGTAACACTCATGGTTAAGATGTGGCTTGTGTTGTAACCCGAGGGAACTCTCGCAATATTGATCATGGTGCGAATCAGCAAGCCGGCCCCGACAAGCAGCGCGAGCGTCAGTGCGGTTTGGGCGATGGTAACGCCGCGCAGAAGGCGACGTTCCCCGAGCCCCGCAGTTCCTTTCGGGCCGGCATTCTTCAGCACCTCGATCGGATCCAGCCGAAACGCCCGCAACGCCGGAAAAATAGCTGCCAACATGGACGCCAGCACTGCCGCACCCAACCCCCATGCGAGCACCGCCCATCCGGCCGTCACGTTATCCAGGCGCGGAACGGCGTGTCCCGCAATCAGCTTGAACAGCTCTACGATGCCAACCGCCAGCCCCACGCCGAAGACCCCACCCAGAAGCGCCAGTAACAGACTTTCGATCGAAACCTGGCGCAAAAGAGCGATGCGTCCCATGCCCATCGCGCTGCGCACGGCATACTCCTGCTGGCGTTGCAGACCTCGTACCAGCAGCAAAGCCGCAGCGTTGCCGCAACCAATGAGGAGCACGAGCGCAGCCGCGCCGAGCAGCGGAAACAAAATGCCCCGGCCGTCCTGGTTCATTTCGTCAGTCAGCGATTGCAGTTGCGGCCGGAAACCTTCAAACTGTTTCTCCGATTGTGCCTCCCTCGCTGTCAGCACCGCCAGCTCGCCTTGCCCTTGCTGTAGCGTCACTCGATCCTTCAGTCGCGCCACCACATTCCAATCAGGATCTTTCATACGTTGCGGGTTGGGGTCGGCAGGACTCCAGAACTCCACCAGCGCGTTCACGTCGTAATTCGGCTCTTTTGCGTTCCCCGGGGAAGGCAAAAAGCGCACTCCCGGCGGCATCACGCCAATGATGGTCGGCGTTACGTCCCACCGGCTGATACGCACCGTTTTGCCTATGATTTGCGGATCGCCGTTGAACATCCGCTGCCAGAACTCGTACCCCAGAAGAATGACCTTTACCGGCCCCTGAGCGAAGTCCTGCTCGGCAAAGCCCCGCCCCAGCACGGGGCGCAATCCCATCATCCGCAGATAATCCCTGGTCACCGCCATGCCCTGGATCGATTGACTCCCGTCATTGCGAATCAGGAAATTGAACTGCCAATCATAGCCGGCAAATCCCTCAAATGACTTCGCTTCCTTCTGCCAGTCCAGCCATTGTTGGGAGGGCCAGCCGCGCGGGTTTTCCTCTTTTTGCCCGTCTGTCCGTGCGCTCTGCACAAGCATGAGCTGCTGCGGTTTCTTGTAGGGTGGCGGCGTTAACAGCACCCCCTGGATCAAACTAAACACCGCGGAAGTCACCCCGATCCCCAGCGCCAGAGTGAGGACCGCAATCAGGCTAAAGCCGGGTTGCTTCAAAAGCATCCGAATCGCAAATCGCAGGTCTCGTTTCATCTTTCCCTCACTTCGGTTCTGTGAACCTCTAATTCAGGATGCTCTCTCCTTAAACGTTCTTGACCGTCCGTTTGTTCCCATCATCTAAGCAAACTTAACGTCCCGCCTTCCCGCACGTTACTTTTTATGGATCTTTCAAGAAAACTCAGTACCCCACTCGCATAGAGCGTCGGCGCTGCGCTGTACGCGGTGTCGTGAGCGGCATCTGGGATTACCAGGAATTCCTTTCGATTGTCCGGAATCGCTGACAGAATCTGTCGTGCCTTGTCGGTTGGCACGATCCAGTCCCGGCCGCTGGATATGATCAAGGTGGGAATGTGAACGCGGCTGGCAAACGGAATGAGCGATAACAATTCCGGGCCCAGGTAGATTCCGCTGCGGAGATAATACGTCAGCATTGTCGCACGAGCTACGCCTGGTAGAGACGAGGCCAGTAAGAGGGCTCGTACCCAGAAGTTCGTCCGGGAATCGTGAAGATAGTGCTGGCTGATATCGTCCGAAACGTCCTTTCCGGTCAGAAAGGCGCTATCGCTGATGACTGCTGCAATCTCAGGAGATTCGGTGGCAGCGATCACGGAAGCGACTGCGCCGTACGAGACTCCCAGTAACGCGACAGGCTCGTTATTTCCACGTGTCCGGATGAATCGAACTGCACCGAGGATGTCTCGCGCCTCCAGGAGCCCCGGTGACACAATGCTCCCACTGCTCTCGCCGTGGCCCCGGAGATCCATCGTCAAAACGTCGAACCCGCCGCGGACGAGGAAGGCGGCGCGAGGCAGCATGACTTGCCGCGTGTGATCGATCCCGTGAGCGATGATGACAGCTCCTCGTGGCGTATCCGAAGCCGGAAGCCACCAGGCTTTCAATGGAATGCCATCTGTCGAATCGAATGAGACCGATTCGCTACGGAGTCCAAAGTCAGATGGTCCGCGGGTCATCCCTCGCCACCGAGGGTGATCCCCAAACATATTGGCGCTCCCTAGATACCCGGCGATCGCGTAGAAGAGCACTACCACGGTGGCAGTTGTCCCTAGGCAAGGCCACAGGAGGGTGCAATGAATGCGCCACAGGGGCTGGCTTAGGCGATTGGGTGCAGAATTACGAATCATTGCGTTAGACTCCCGTACCGGTGAGCCCCCGTGGCTCGATGGATCTGGTTTTCCTCATCAGGAAAAGCCTGTCAGTGACCCCGCATCCTATGTAGTATACGGTATAACACAACCTTTGATTCCCCGCACGAATCAGCGCTTCCTCTGAATCACTTACCCTTGAGGCGTTGCGGTTACTTGAATCACATACGCAGTGCTCGAATCGATCGCTCGTTTCCAGAGGGCAGTCCTACTCTTGTTTCTTTGGTGCAGTCGGTTGAACGTCCACAGCTCCAAGGACGTTCCGCTAGGAGCCCGGCACCTGGAAAACGCAGCAATTGAATTTGACCAGGGACTGGCGCAATTTAATAAGCAGATGGCAGCGCGAACGATCGCAATCATGGGTGGCGTCGGGCAAGGGGCCGTAGCGGAAATCATGAACATGGCACAAGACCGATTCGAAGGTAAGTTCGACGCGACACCGCATCATTAATTCCTGGAAGGGATGGGGACGCTCCGCAACTTGTCCTAAAGCTGCCGTCATTATTCACTTCCGCCAGGGCGAGAAAAAGAAGTGGAGGCAATTGCAAAGTTTGCGTTAATTCTAATGTCCGCGTCGACGTGGAACCTGCGGTCGTTGCATGCTTGGCAAACGGCAAATCCCCCGTCGACGGCATCGAGTAACGACTCTAAATCTCCCCACGGTTTGAATCCGCCTCATGGCAGCGGGAAGGTAGCCATTGCGTGGTTGAGCGATGTGAAGGGTGAAGTGCAGCTTGCTAACAGCATCGGCACAGAATTTCAGCCGGCCCATGCTCACACTCCTGTAACCGAGGGAAATGTCATTCAAACCGTCATGGGCAGGGCCGAAGTCGAGTTCGACGACAACAGCGCCCTACGTCTCGGCCCATATTCCTCAGTTCAGTTTCACCGTCTGGAACTGCTTCCCTCGGGAGCGAGGACATCGAACGTCTCTGTGCTAAAGGGAACGGTCTATGTCAGCATCATCCCCGCCTATATCGTCAAGACCCATTGGGATGACTTCCAGCTGATGTTTGGCCAGCAGCTTTTACATTTACAGCCATCCAGTCATGTACGTTTGGAACTCTTTGCAACGGGAGCGCGTCTCGCTGTGCTGGATGGCGCGGGCCGGGTCGATGGACCGTTCGGCCCAACAGAATTGGCAAAGAAAAAAACTTTCACTTTCAGCTTTGCAGGCCAGTCTGAGCCCGCCGTGGTGAACAAAGTGGCTGCTAACCCCACGGATTTTTGGGATAGCTCTGCGGTTACCGTCCACCAGAACAACGCTAAATCGGGCAAGATGAGCGGTACTCTTTTTAGACCTCCCTTGACGCGATGATCTGTGCCGACGCGATCAACCGGAAGAAGCGAGAGCGCGCGATCCGCTCCGCGCGCGACGAATAATGCAATTCACTCTTCACGCAGCAATCTAACAGGATCGATGGCGAGGGCACGGCGGGCTGGAATGGATGCAGCCGCAATCCCGATCAACAACATGGTTAATACAACCCCAAGCAGGACGAGGGGGTCGCGCGGTGTGGCCTGGTACACAATGAGAGCGAGTAAACGTGTGGTCAAAAGCCCCAACACTAAGCCGGCGGCCGAGCCGAACGCCAGCAGTTTGAAAGGTCTACTTAGAGCTGCCTGAAGCACCTGAACCCTCTTTGCGCCCAGGGCAACCCGTATCCCCAGCTCGCGCAGGCGCTTGCTCACCGTATACGCCGCCAACCCGAAGATGCCGGTGATCGAAAGCATGGCGCCCATCACCCCCAAAACGCCGAGAGCAATCGTGGCCATCCTGGGACCAAACAGTGACGTGACCATTTCGTCCCGGCGCCCTTCCACCTCGACGGGGATCCCTGCATCCACCTGGTGCAACGCACGCCTGATGGCTGCTCCCAATTCTTGCGGATCGCGGCTCGAGCGCACCACCATCCAACTCGCGCCGGAGGGCCATTGCAGCAGAGGAAGAAACATGGCCGGGTGCGGATCTTCGGTCAGCGTAGCGTATTTCCCGTCTTCCGCGACGCCCACTACCTCAACCCGCGTTCCATCGGGCATTTTGAAGTGCCGTCCCATGGCAACTTTCTCTGAGCCGAAGATCTTCCTGGCAAACTCCCGATTCACAACCGCCACGCGCGGCGAGTTCTGGCCGTCGTGCCAGGTGAAACTTCTTCCTGCAATCAGCACCGTTCCCTCTGCCTGAAGATATGCGGGAGAGATGTGAAACACGTAAGGGGTGGCAACGGCGAGCGAAGCGCTCAGGTCGGCCGTATCGTCGCTGAAAATGTTGGAGGAATTACTGTCGTTGAGCGGCAGTTGATCCGTCAATCCCGCCGTCTCTACACCGGGAATAACTTCCACCGTGGCAAGGATGTTTCTTTGCATAATGGGCACACGATCGCCGGTGTAACCCGCCATGTGCAGATCGGCGTTCACCAGGATGGAGTGCAGCGGGTCGAAGCCAAAATTGCCGTGCAGGGAGCGCACCAGACCGCGTACGGCCACCAGCGACGAGGTGACCAGCACGGCACATAGCGATATTTGTAGGATAAGCAATACATCTCGGGCAGAAAGCCGCCTTCCGAATTGGGCCGAGGATCCTGCCTTGACGATCTCGTAGGGACTCGCGCGCAAAACCTGCCCCACCGGCACGGATCCAAACAGGCATCCGCTCAGAAGCGTCAGCAGCAACGCGATTCCATACACACTCGCGTCGGGAGTAACCGGCGTTTGCACAGGGAAATTTCCGAACGGCTGCCAGCCGCTCAGCCAGCGCAATAACGCTACGCTGGCCCAGACTCCCGCGCCGCCGCCGATGATCGAAATCAGCACGGCTTCCGTAAACAAGCCACGCAGAACGCGATTCCGGCTCGATCCGAGCGCCAGGCGCAGTGCCACTTCGCGCGATCGATCGGCAGCCCGCGCCGCAAACAGGCCGCCGAGATTGGCGCACGCGGCCAGAAGTATCAATGTAGCCAGCAGCATCAGTCCGGCAACGAACTCCTGGATGGGGCCGCCGAACTGGTCGCCGAGAAAGCCTGGCCGGCCCAGAGCGAAACGCATGTCGCGTTCGTTTTTCGGATAGGCTTTCTCGAGCGAGGCGCCGATCGCATTGAAATCGGCGATCGCCTGCGCGGGAGTGACCCCTGCCTTGAGATGTCCCATCACCTGAAGCAGCCCGCGGCTTCCGCGTTCGCTCAGATCCGTGGCTCCCTCCACCAGTTCCTTGTCGACCAACGGCACAAAGAAGTTGGGCGAGTAGAACACCAAAGTGCCGCGGAAGTTCGCGGGCGCCACGCCCAAAATGGTGAACGGATGCTTGTTCACCCGAACGACGCGACCCAACACGCCTTGGTCATCGTGAAAATGAGTGTGCCAATATGCGTAACCGAGCACGATGAACGGAGCGCTATTCGGCCCGCGTTCATCGGAGCCGTGGAAGAAGCGACCTAGAAAGGGTTGAATGCCCAAAGCATCGAAGTAGTTCCCGGTAGCCTCTACGCCCCAGGTAGCGACCGGACCCTCGCTGCTATCGAGCCCCACCTGGGGAATGCTGTATGCCGCAAGATCCTCGAAGCTACGATTCCTTGTGCGAAGGTCTACATAGTCGGGATACGACGTGCTCGTGTCCTTGTCGCTGGCGCGCTCAATGGTGTAGAGGCTTTCCGTCCTTGGGATCTGCAGAGGCCGCAGGATCAGGCCATTCATCACGCTGAACACAACTGCGTTGGCGCCTATCGCCATCGCCAATGTCAGGGTCGCTGTGAACGTAAACCCGGGTGATTTGCGCAACTGCCGCACTGCGTAGCGAAGATCCTGGAGCCAGCTGACCATAGTGATCACTCCGCCGGATGTTTACGCAATTGTCGTTCCGTTACCGCAGGCACGCTAAGCAACTGAAAATAAATGAATCCGCGGAGAAACTGTAGACGCACGGAGAGCTCAATTGTCCGTTTCGGAGGGTTTTGTGTCCGAAAATGAACGCGTGGCCAGCATACAGGTCACAACTTCTAGACTTCGATTTCAAATATTTGCAATTGACACCTCGCATCTTATTTGAGTATTTTTGGTCTGACCACAACAGTCCATCTGCGCACGGCTCCGACGGGCTGAGCGAGGCTTCTCGAACGGCACTTTAAGGAGATGTGGCATGAAGAAGATCCCGCATGATCGTCGTCAATTTCTTAGCTCTCTCGGTCGGCTAGCTGCCGGAGGTATAACTCTCGGGGGTATGAGCGGGGGCCCGTCTTCACTCGATGTCTTTGCCGCGGAAACGACCAGCGCCCCAACTCCAATGGAACAGCATACCCATTGGAAAAGTACCTGCGTTGTTGATGTTTCAAAACCGGGCGCGGTTGTGGCAGATATTTGCAGAGGTCAGCAACTTGAAGAATTCAATCACCAGTTTGAGGGAGGATTATACGCACAGCTCATCAACAACCCTTCGTTTGAGGAGCTGGATGATCCCGTCACGGCGTGGTACGTGGTAAAGACAGGATCTTCCAAAGGTAGTTTGTCTGCACAAACTTCTTCCGATACAGAGATGCTCAATCCCCATCAACAACATTGCGCTAAGCTTTCCGTTACTTCGGTGGATTCAGGAAGCGTGGCGTTGGCCAATGGAGGTTACTGGGGAATTGGGCTGAGAAACAACACACAATACAAGATATCTTTCTGGGCTAAGAAAGGTCCGAATTTTGCTGGAACTTTGAAGGCCAAGCTGGAAAGCAATGACGGCGCTGTTTATGCAGAATCGGAAGAATTCAGGCCAAGCTCGAGCTGGCAGCATTTCACTTGCGACCTTACTACTAAAGGGGTATCAGGGGTTACCGCAAACAACCGCCTTGCGTTATATGCCTCGACGATCGGAGATGTTTATTTCGATGTCACGACCGTCATGCCACCTACGTGGAAGAATCGACCCAACGGCCTGCGGCTCGACCTGGCTGAGAAATTGGCTGATCTAAAGTTTAAATACATACAGTTTCCTGGAGGCTGCACGGCGGAATCTTCCAGCATGAATGCCTGTTGGGACTGGAAGAATTCCATTGGCCCGATCGAGCAGAGGGCTGGGGCCACAAGAAATCGATGGGATTACAAAAACGACTTGTACTTCGGTTTGGACGAGTACCTTCAACTGTGCGAGGATTTGGGCGCGGAACCGGTGTATGTCACCTCAGCTGGAATCAGTGAGAATCCGCAGGATAAAAAGTGGTGGGGCATCTGTCCCCTGGACAAGATGCAACCGATCATCGATGACATTCTGGATTTATTGCAATACTGCAAGGGGCCCACTTCGACCCCATGGGGAGCCAAGCGGGCGGCCAACGGTCATCCTACGCCCTATGATCTCAGATATATCGAAATCGGCAATGAAAATGGGGGCGAAACAGCGCGCGAGTATGGCCAACGATATGTCATGATCCGTCAGGCCTTATTGGCCCATTATCCCGATCTAAAGATTCTCTTCAACGGCCTTGAGCAAAGGTGGGTTCTTCCGCCTTCTTCGGGCGATTCTGTTGATTTCGTCGATCAGCATTTTTATAAGAGAGATCTTTCGGGCTTATACGACAAGTTCGAAACCATCGATCCGGACTGGAAGAAAGTCTGTGTGGCGGAGTACGCATCGTCGATTTATGGAAACGGAGGCGATGTGATTGGCAATTTTGGAGATGCCCTTGGAGACGCTGTGTTTATGCTGGGTTGCGAAAAGAATTCGGAGAGAATGTGGTGGACGGGCTACGGTAATTATGCCGGCGTCGTCGGCCATTCCAATTTTGGACCCTGTATCGTCTGGAATGACGCTGTTTCTTGCTTTACAACACCCTCCTACTATATGCAAAAAATGCTCTTCTCCGATAACTCGGGGACCCGTGTTTTGCCTTTCACGCAAAAGACGCTCTATTGTTTCTGGTCTGCATCTATCGACACGGCATCCGGAAAACATGACGTTCTCCTTAAAGTTGCCAATAACCAGTCTGCGGCCGAAACAGTAAATATAACGCTTAACGGCGCCGCAAAGGTTGATCCTGCGGGTCAAGCTACGGTCCTAACAGGGGCCCCTGAGGATGAGAATTCGCTTGAGAATCCAACTAAGGTAGTTCCAGTAGCAGGAACGTTCGCAGCAGGCGCCAGTTTCACGTACAGTTTCCCCGCTCACTCGGTTACGGTTTTAAGAATTGGATGTCAGTTAGATTCCAGCAAAGGTACTTCAAGTCCCACATAGTTTTCGGCGATCTCCATTGATTGAGCCAGATGGCAGAGGAGTAGATTTGAACGACTGGAGTCTCACGGACCACGTCGCCGTGGTTACTGGAGCCGCGTCAGGCATAGGCTTAGCCTGCACGAAACTGCTGGTAGAGCGCGGCGCCTATGTGATCCTGGCCGACACAGATGCACTCCATGGACGCGCACACGCCGAGCAAATCGGTTCTAATTCACTCTTCGTCGAGGCCGACGTTTCTTGCGAAAAAAGTACCGGCGGTCTTATGGAAACGGTTGTGGATCGTTTCGGCCGCCTTGATATTCTGGTGAACTGCGCTGCGATCCAAATCATGGGGACTTTGCTCGAGACCTCGTGCGAGCAATGGGATCGTCTCCAGGGAGTGAACCTGCGCGGCATTTTTCTCTGTTCCAAGGCAGCGATGCCTTACTTGCAGGCCTCCGGAGCAGGCTCGATCATTAACATTGCATCGGTTCTAGGATTGGTGGGCGACCCCGAGCTCGTAGCCTACGGCGCGATGAAAGGCGGCGTCATCGCACTCACCAAGTCAATGGCACTGGGTTATGGTCCTTCCGGTGTTCGTGTGAACTGCGTCTGCCCTGGTGACGTGAACACGCCCATGGTGGCAGCTTACTTCGCCAACGCGCCGGATCCGGCAGCTCTGCGCGCCGAAGTCTACTCCAAATACGCTCTGCGCCGGATTGCCGAACCGCAGGAAATCGCACAAGTTGTCTGTTTCCTTGCCTCGAGCGCATCATCCTTCATCACTGGAAGCACCCTCATCGTGGACGGCGGGCTTACCTCGAAGTGCTATTAACAGATAGAAGTGGTACAGACCTGGGATCGACGAAGTGTTTTCACTGCGCTCCTTTGGCTTTGCAGCTTGCCTAGAACCTGATCTTGACCGCCCCCTGTCCAATACGCGGATCGCGCGCACTGCTAATCACGCCAAAGCCGTTCGAACCGCTGGGTGCCCCGGCATTGATATCTCCGTTGGGATTTTCAAACTGGGTGTGGTTGAACAGGTTGAAGAACTCCACTCGGAAGTCGAAGCCAACCCGCTCCGTTATCTGCGTGGTTTTTATCAGAGCCATATCCGTCTGATTGAGCCCAGGACCATGCAGAAAGCGCCGCCGGGCGTTGCCGCCCGTGCCCACATCCGCGAACGAAAAAGGCGTCGTCGGACCGGAGTCATTGTACCCGTTGTCAAAGTATTCGAATGGATGCTGACTATTGCGCGGGTTCAGCTTTTTGATGGGCGTGCCGTCATAGTTCGGCAGGTCGACTGCATTGGCTCCAAGAATGCCGTACAAATCGCACCCGCACAGCGAACGATCGTTGCCATCGCTGGAATCGGTCAAGGTGATCGGGATGCCTGTAGTCAGACGCGTGATGCCGGCCAGCGACCAGCCGCCCGCGAGGCGCCTGGTAAAGCCGTTCGAGCTGGGAAGCAAACGCTCGAACGGCAGATCGTAGGAATAGCTGACGACGAAGTTATGGGTGAGGTCGAACTGAGACAAGCCATAGCTCAAACTCGCGTTGTAAGGGTTGGTCAGATCATAGAACCCCGAACCCTGATCCAATGCCTTGCTATAGGTATAGGCCCCCAGAAAGCGGACAGCTCCAATCGACTTGTTGAGCGAGACCTGAAGTGAGTTGTAGTTGGATACGCCGATCGTCGATTCGTACGAGTTATCTCCAAAGTCGAGCAGGCCCTGGCTCAGGTATTTGCCCGACGTGACGGAGTATTGCCGGGTTCCGTTAAAAGTCTGGCCATTCACGTTATAAATCGTATCTTCCCCGGCCGGGCCACAACCGCCGCCCAGTGCTGCGATCTGCAGGCAAAGCTGCGGGTTGCCGAGATTGTTTGCCACTTGCTGGAAGAGATGCCTCCCCAATGTTCCGACATAGCCAGCCGTCAGGATGGTCGATTTTCCCAATTCCCGCTGCCAGGTGAAGTTGAAGTTGATCGAGTAGGGGAGTTTATTGCGGGTGTCGAAAGCAGGCGAGAAGGCAATGGGGAGATAGGACGCAAAGTTCGTTCCCCCTCCACTCGGAAACACGTAAGGAAAGGGCTGCAGCTTGTTTGCCCCTGTGGTGTAGTCGGTATAGGGCTGCTCAAAATACGGATGAGGCGAGCCATTCACATAAAGGCCAAACGGCGCGTCACCGGTCGCGAAACTCTGTCCGGAAGTATCAAAGTCTGTGTAGAACAGGCCGAATGCTGCGCGCACACTGGTCTGCCCGGCACTTCCAATCACGCGATGGAGAAGCCCGTCCGATGCCGAAGGGGCGTAGGCGAAACCCAGGCGAGGGGCAAAGTTATTCCAGCGTGTATAGGCCAGGGTTTTAGGAATTCCCTTATCCCCTGGGAAGACCCAACCCTCCGGCGAATTGGTGAACCTGGTCGATTGCTGACCGGGAACGAACGCCTGGATCTTTCCCGTGGTGTCGTACCAGGGCTCGCTGGCTTCCCATCGGATCCCATAGTTCAAGGTGAGCTGTGGACTCATCCGGTAGCTGTCTTGAAAGAAGAGGTCAAACATTTTGCTGCGTCCGTCGAGTTGCTGCGCACTGCTTTGCGTAAAGGAAGCAGGAAGACCAAGCTCATAATCGGCAAAATCGATTCCCGTCGCGCCCCCATCAAAACTGAACCCTCCGTTGGGGTTCGGTCCGCCTCTGCGGTTCCATTCGTAGTACCCCGCACCGCCGCCGAACTTGAAGGTATGGGAGTGCCATATCAACGAAAACGCATCTGAGATTTGGATCGCCGTCTGATAGTTTCCATCTTCGTTCGCCGAACCAAGCACCAAACCGTTATTGAACGTCATCGGTGGAACCCCTTCGATAGCGGGGCGGGACGCAATGATTCCCTGCCCTCCCTCAACGAAACCGAAGGAACTGAGCTGACCCAGGCCACCGATGGGGGCATTTCCCGGAGCCCTGGAACGTGTCCCGTTGGCACGGAATTCGTTCACGCGACTGGAGCCCCAGACCAGCGTGTTGCTGAACAACGCCTGCTGGGTTTTATTCGGCGTGGAATAACTGAAAAACGGGTTGTTGCCTGGATTCACGGTTTGCGTGTTGGCGTAGTTGTAGTAGAAAGACCAGTCACCGGTCAGCTTGGTCGTGAGGTCCACGCGTGTTCCAAACTGGTCTTCGTTCGCGGTGGTGGCAAACGCATTGGTGATAAACGTAGAGCCGCCGAGTCCAGCGCTTGGCAAGGGAACGAACTTCAGCGTCCCAAGCGCCGCCGGTGACCACGCATTGGTGGGAATGACGGCGTTGGGAAAAGCGCAAACGGCGATGGATGTACAGCCAGGTGTGTAGAACGGTTCGCCGGCGGTTACGGGATATCCGAGGCGCGCCGAGAGCTTGGAGGCAAAGTCACCGGGAACTCCGGTTCCCGGAACTGTTCCCGTCAGTTCGCTCGCACGATCGGAAAAATCACCGGACCGCTCCGGCACAGTTGGCACCATGGCGGAAGGTGTCGTGTAGGCGCGGCTCTCCCGCGTGCCTTGATAATCGCCGAAGAAGAAAAGGCGGTCCTTGAGAATAGGACCTCCGATGACCCCACCAAACTGGTTGCGATGGAATGCGCCGACCGGACCCGCCGGATCATAGTAATTGCGCGCATCGAGTGCGTTGTTGCGCAGGAACTCGAAAGCGGTGCCGTGAAAGGAATTTGTTCCGGACTTCGTGATCACATTCACCAATGCGCCGGAAAAGTGCCCGTACTCGGCATCGAAGCCATTGGTCAACACACGGAACTCCTGCAAGGAGTCCAGCACCGGAATCACATTAGCGCTATTCCCCGAAGTGTTCTCGACACTTCCGCCATTCACCAGGAACCCATTGGCGTTTTCGCGGCCGCCATTGACGGAAACGTTGCCGGTGCTGGGATTCGTCGGGTTGGTGGTAGCGCTTATGGGAGAAACGCCCGCTTGCAGGCCGAGTAAATCAAGATAGCTACGGCCGTTCAGCGGCAACGCCTGAATTTTCTTATCTTCAATCACATCGCCCAATTGCGTGACCGTCGTTTCCACTTGAACGGTTCCCGCCTTCACGGTCACTTCTTCCGTCGTCTGACCAGGCTTGAGTTGAAAGTCAACCCGCAAGCTCTGATTGACGGTGAGGCGAATGCCGGTCTGCTCGACCTTGCTGAATCCAGCAGCCTCGGCCTGGACGACATATCCGTCACCGACCGGCACCTCGAGAAACTCATAGGTGCCTGTGGAGCTGGTCGTCGCCTGCCGGGTAAATCCAGTACCCGCATTCAGCAGGGTGACGTTGGCCCCGGCCACCAATGCACCCGAGCTGTCTGACACCGTACCTCGCAGGGATGCCGTCACGTCCGCAAGAGCTGACGCAGCGATGAAGACCGTGACGATGAACGCAAAGAGGGTGCGCGCGGGGAAACACTTCTTTTGCCTCATAAGGTCTCTCCTGAAATGAATGCGTGAATCTAGGTATGGTCTGGACTGACCACTCTATTGAAATCTATTTCGCCTTTTTGTCAAGGATTAATTTGCCGCAGACCAGCCTCTCCCTCGTAGAGTACTGATGGTTGTTGGGTAAATAAGGGACCAGCGCTCCGCATGAAACGCGAAATACTGCCTGGAGACCCGCAATCGGCTCCCGCACTCCTGCGGATATGGTCCGGCTTTGGACTGGCCGCGGATTACAAAACGCTAAGCTTGGGTTCGCCCGAATGCCGGCCTGAAGTCACTCAAAAACGCGGGCGCTGCTTGCATTCCCTGATCATTCTTTGGATGCGGGTGGGAGACTTCTTTGATCCCTGGCGGTCATACCACGCCAGACTGCGTTAGCATAGGGAGCGGCTAAAAAGCTCGGCTCAGATCCGAAAACGTCCTGGCAATTGCTACGACGCCCAGTTCTGTTCTCAGCGTGCCTGTTTATATTCCCTGGCTGCGGGTAAGCCCAGTTGAACCCGCAGCCGGAACAGACCTATGCAGAAACTCAAAAACACGATTAATCCCAAAAGTCCCGTCTCGATCCCGGCGCAGTTACGGGAACTAATCATGGAAGACATCGCGGCGCAGGTCTATAAGCCGGGCGAGCGTTTCGAATCCGAACGCGGCCTCGCCGAACGGTTCGGTGTTTCGCGGGCTTCGGTGAGGGAAACGATCAGCAGTCTGATCGATTCAGGCGTACTGCAGCGCACAGCCGGCCGCGGGACCTTCGTTGCCGATCCCGCAGTAAAGTGGAAGGCGCAACAGATCGTGATTCTGATCAGCGCGGAGATCCTGCATTTCACCACAGGCTATGGCCTGGTGCTACGCGGTGCGGAGAGTGCCTGCAGCAAGTCGGGAGATACGCTCATCCTGCGCGTCATTGGCAATGAGCCCTTTGAGATCAACGCCGAGCAGGACGCGCAGCCAGACGGCGTCATTATCATTGGCGGCGTACGCAAAGACGTTGCCCAGAGATACCGCGATCTGCGTGTGCCCATCGCCATGGTCGATCTGCTGGAACGCCAGGAAACCTCCGAGGTGGAAGCGGTGCGCATCGACTACGCGAGCGGCACAGAAGTCGCCATGGAGCGCCTGCACGAACTGGGGCACACACGCATCGGCTTCATCGGATTCAGCGGCTCCCACAAGTACGAACTGTACTGGCAGAGTCTCGAGCGTCTGGGCCTGAGCTATGATCCGGGCTGTGTCGAATTTCTTCATCCGCTCGACCTTGAACCGGGAGTGCTTTCTGGTTTACGCCGGATGCAGACGATTCTGGCGCGCGGGCGGCGCCCCACAGCGATCCTGGCGACCAACGACTTCGTGGCGTTGGGCGCGTTGGAGGCCCTGACCATCGCCGGTCTGCAGGTTCCCAACGACATCAGCGTGATCGGCTACGACGACCTCAAAGTACCGACATCACCACCACTGTCCACCATCCGAGCGGATCTTGAGCAGGTCGGGCGAATGGCGGTCTCTGCGCTTCATCGCCGCATTCAAGGCCACTTGGACGACGCACCCGTTGTGTTGCCGGTACAGTTCATCGAGCGAGGTTCGTCTGGCCCTGCCCCACCCAACAAATCTTAGCTATGGTGAGAGCCTTGAACAGACGCGGTCAATCGCCGCAAGCGTCTCCTCGGTATCTTCTTCGGAGTGGACCGTCGAAACGTAGAAGCGGCCATCGGGCAGGATATTGATTCCTTCTTTGCAACTCTCCATGAGAAATTTTGCTAACAGGGGCCCGTTGTCGTTCAGCGTGTCGCGATAGTTCCTGAGCTGCGGCAAGAGGTTGAAGTGAACGGCGAACGCCGCACCAAAACCATTTACCAGCAGTGGAAGATCGTAACGGCGTCCTGCCTGTCGAATGCCTTCCATGAGTTTTTCGCCAGTTCGATTGGCAGTGCGCAACGGCTCACCGCCGTCTCGCACCAACTCCTGGATGGTCGTGACGCCTGCGGCCAGCGATAGAGGGTTCCCGTTGAACGTGCCCCCAAAGGAAACCCCGCCTGTAAACATTAGCTCGAGAATCTCTTGCCGCCCTGCAACGGCACTAAGAGCCAGTCCTCCGCCCATCGCCTTGCCTAACGTCGCGATATCCGGAGTGACACCGTAGTAGCTCTGTGCACCGCCAGGCGCAATCCGAAAGCCGGTAATCACCTCGTCGAAGATCACCAGCGATCCGTGCTCCCGGGCGATGGAAGCCATCTGTGCAAGGAACTCCTTCCCTGGCTCGATGCACCCGCTGTTGCATAACACCGGCTCTGAGATCACAGCTGCAATCTGAGAGCCGTGTTCCTGAAAAACCTCATGGAGCGATGCAATGTCATTCCAGGGAATGACCAGCAGATTATCTGCCGCGTTGTGCACTTGGCCCCGGGTTCCCAGTATTGGTGCGGAAAACGCTGAAGTTTCCAGTTCCTCGCGCCGCGGTTTGTAACTCAGCAGCACAGAATCCATCCAGCCGTGATAGTGACCTTCGAACTTGAGGATCAGGCTCCGGCCGGTAGCTGCTCTCGCCAGGCGTAATGCGATCTGGACGGCCTCGCTGCCACTCGATGTAAACGCCAACCGCTCCGCGCAGGGAACGACGGCTTGCACCAGCTCCGCAAGCTCGAACTCAAGTTCATGCTGCGCACCGTACACGTGTGGCCGCTCCGCTCGCTCGCGCAAGGTGGCCACCAGCCTGGGATGACGATGGCCCAGGATGAGCGGGCCCCATGCTAACGAGTAATCGATGAACTCGTTGCCATCCACATCAGTGAGACGGCTTCCTCGTGCATCGCTGACGAATAAGGGAATGGGGGCCTTGGCCCGGAACGGGCTACTCACGCCGCCGGCCAGAGAACGGCGGCTGCGTTCCAGCAACTCCGCCGACTTTCGGAAAGTTCGCTCGATGGGGCTCAACGCTTCCTCTTTTGGTTAGACCATACAGGACCATAAGAGGTCCGGTCAACGAATTTGATTGCGCCAGTCACGCCCCTCAGGAACCGAGAAGAGTTACATTCGGGCGTGCAAATCCCCTTTATTTCTTGCCATTTGGTGATTTAGTTTCGTCGCTCATCGCCAGGCTTCGAAATATTGCTTTTCCCGGTGGGCTCCGGACGGGTTATCATCTTGTCGAACCATACCAGACCAATAAACGGGTGAGCACCTACTCACTGGAGACATAATTGACCTTACCCTCCGTCACGCCTCCCGCACAACTTCGCCGCGTCCTGAAGCTGCGCGACCTGGTCTTTTATGGAATCGTCCTGGTGCAGCCCATTGCGGCCGTGCCGCTCTTCGGGCTTGCTGACAGCATTTCCCACGGACATGTCGTCACCGTGATTTTAATTGCCATGGTTGCCATGATGCTGACCGCGATCAGCTATGGCCGGCTGGCCGCCATTCATCCTTCCGCGGGCTCGGCCTACAGTTACGTTACCCACGAACTTAATCCCTACCTTGGATTTCTGGTCGGTTGGGCGATGCTGCTGGATTACCTGATCATTCCCGTCATCAACGTCATTTATGGCTCCCTCACGCTCTCGCGAATGTTTCCCGCGATTCCCGAAACCGTCTTCAAGCTGGCCATGACCGTACTGATCACTGTGTTGAATCTTCGCGGCATCAAAGCGACTGCTCGCGCCAACACCATCCTCCTCGGGTTGATGGTAATCGTGATTTCTGCGTTTATTGTCCTCGCGTTACTTTTCCTGTTTCGCCAACAGGGCCTGCACGGCATCTTCAGCTTTGCACCCTTCTACACTCCAGGGGATACCCCCTTCCCTGCTATCGCCACGGCCACATCCCTCGCGGCGCTTACCTATATTGGGTTTGACGGTGTGACCACGCTGTCGGAAGAGGTTGAGAATCCACGCCGCAATATCCTGCTCGCAACCGTGTACGTCTGCCTATTCACCGGATTGTTCAGCGGTTTGCAGGTATATCTTGCGCAGAGAGTGTGGCCCAACTTTCACACGTTCACCAACCTGGAAACGGCTTTCGTAGATGTATCGCGAGTGGTGGGTGGCAACCTGCTTTTTCAAGGTATGGCCCTCACGCTCATTCTGGCCTCTTTCGGCAGCGGGGTGAGCGGCCAGGCTGGAGCCTCGCGGCTGCTCTTCGGCATGGGCCGAACGGGGGCTTTGCCGAAAGGTTTCTTTGGGCGACTGCAATCTTCGCGCCAAGTGCCGGTTTTGAACGTCCTGGCGATTGGAGTCGTGACCGCGCTGGGTTCCCTCTACTTCAACTTTGAGACTGCCGCCGAGCTATTGAACTTTGGCGCCCTGCTCGCATTCGTTGGGGTGAACGTAGCTGCGGTTCGGCATTTTTACTTTACACAGCGTACGGGCAGCCATCGCCACCTTGTGAGCGATTTCGCGCTCCCGGCTGCCGGCGCTCTCTTCTGCTTCTGGATCTGGATCAGTCTTCCTTTATTGGCGAAGTCCGTCGGTGCGGTGTGGCTCGCACTCGGCGTTATCTACGCATTCGTCATGACTGGAAGCCTGACAGCCTCACCCGGCAAGTTAGATTTTTCTGCTAGCGTGCCTGAAGATTGAGTTGTCAGCGAGGCTGAGAGGGTACGCTCAATATGCCATCGGCATTCCAGGCGGTAACACGATAACTGGCGCCAAGGAAGACGGGGTGTGGATCGATCCAGGGATCGTCGGTCTCGGTAGCGCACTTATCGCCTTCATTCTCCGAATTTCGCTGAGTATGCTCGACCACCGACAGAATTGTAAGCTATGCCTTCAAAGGTTCGAGCTGGGAACGAGCTGCTTCGTAGGTGAGCGCGATGCCCTCCGCTAGCGTTGTCCTGGGGCGCCAGCCCAGTTGCTGGATGCGGCTTACGTCGAGTAGCTTTTGCGGCGTTCCATCGGGCTTCGAGGTGTCGAAGAGCAACTCACCCTCGAAGCCGAGTACTTCGCAGACCTCCTCGGCCAGCTCGCGTATCGTCAGGTCTCGGCCCGTGCCGATGTTGATCAACGGTACGCCTGACAGAAGCCCGGAAAAAGTCTGTTCGCGCAGATTCATGAGGAACACGCAGGCCTCCGCCAGGTCTTCGTTGAAGAGAAGTTCGCGGCGCGGAGTACCGGTTCCCCATACCACCAGTTCCCTCTTTCCCGACGCCTTGGCCTCCGCCACCTTGCGGATCAGGGCGGGCAGCACGTGCGATTTTTGCGGATCAAAGTTGTCGCCAAGCCCGTACAGGTTGGTCGGCATCGCGGCCAGGAAGCGCGTATTGTATTGCCGGTTGTACGACCAGCACATCTCGATGCCGGCGATCTTAGCCAGCGCATACGGCCGGTTGGTCGGCTCAAGCGGCCCGGTGAGGAGATACTCCTCCTTGATCGGTTGTGGGCAAAGCTTGGGATAGATGCAGCTCGAGCCGAGAAAGAGCATGCGGTCAACACCTGCCCGGTAGGCAGCATCGATTACGTTGGTTTGAATGACCAGGTTCTCGCGGATGAAATCAGCGGGATACAGGTCGTTCGCCAGGATACCGCCAACCTTGGCCGCGGCTAGAAATACATGCTGGGGACGCTCCTCGGCGAAGAAGTGGCGGACCGCAGCCGCGTCGGTGAGATCGAGATCTGCACGCGATCGCACCAGCAGCCGCTTGAAACCCTGCTGCCGCAGGCTGCGGCAGATGGCGGAGCCTACCAGTCCGCGGTGGCCGGCAACATAGATCAGGCTGTCTTTCTCCACAGCATTGCCTCCAATCAGGATTCGTGGAAATTGTAGGCCGCATACCCGTGCTCGGTGACCAGGGCATCCCGCTCAGCAGCCTTCAAGTCCTCACTGGCCATCTCTTCAACCAGGGCACGGAAATCGGTTTTGGGCGACCAGCCTAGTTCCCTGCGAGCTTTGCTCGCGTCCCCAAGCAAGGTTTCGACTTCGGCGGGACGGAAGTAGCGGGGATCAACAGCAACGACAGCATTGCCGTGTTGGTCATAAGCTTTCTCGTCGACGCCGTCACCTTTCCAGGAAAGATGAATATCGAGACACGCCGCCGCCATGGTTACGAAGTCGCGCACGCTGTGTTGCACCCCAGTTGCAATCACATAATCGCTGGCCTGCTCCTGCTGCAGCATGAGCCATTGCATCTCGACGTAATCCCGGGCATGGCCCCAGTCACGCATCGAGTCAAGGTTGCCGAGATACAACTTTCGTTGTAGGCCGAGCTTGATACGCGCCAACGCCCGCGTCACCTTGCGGGTCACGAAGGTTTCGCCGCGCAAGGGCGATTCATGGTTGAACATGATGCCATTGCAGGCATACATCCCATAGGACTCGCGATAATTGACCGTGATCCAGTAGGCGTAGAGCTTAGCCACGCCATACGGCGAGCGCGGATAGAAAGGTGTTTTCTCCGACTGCGGTATTTGCTGCACCAGGCCATACATCTCCGATGTAGACGCTTGATAGAAACGCGACTTGTCCGTCAACCGCAGGATGCGAATCGCTTCCAGCAACCGGAGGCTGCCCAACGCGTCGGAGTTGGCGGTGTATTCCGGTTCCTCGAAGGAGACCGCAACGTGACTCTGGGCGGCGAGGTTGTAAATCTCGTCAGGCTGTACCTTTTCGATCACGTGGATAAGGCTGCTCGAGTCGGTCATGTCGCCGTAGTGCAGCACCAACCGCCGCTGCTGCTGGTGCGGATCTTCATACAAGTGGTCGATGCGATTAGTGTTGAGCAAAGACGTGCGACGCTTGACGCCGTGCACTTCATAGCCCTTCTTAAGCAGGAACTCGGCGAGATAGGCGCCATCCTGACCGGTAACACCCGTGATCAAAGCTCTTTTCAAGAAGAATGCTCCTGTGGATCAAAATTGACGCTCGACTTATTTCACTTCTGGCTCGGACATAACCTGACCGGCACCGCCAGGGTGCAACGACGCGTCCGCTGACATTCTGGAATCCTCTATGATTCTTAGTCCCCGAAAGGTGGCTGGATTCCCGCCATGTATCTCGCCGGCAGGAATGCTCTGCCACACCACGCTTCCTATAGCGGCAATCCCGTTTTCACCAATGACCACCCCAGGGCCCAGAACGCTCCGCGACGCCACCCAGCAGCCATCCTCAAGCACAATCGGGCTGGCAAACATGCTGAAAGAGGGGTCTTTCCAATCGTGGTTCCCCGTACATAGATAGCAACCCTGGGAAAGACACACGTCATTCCCCATCACGACATCTGCCATATTGTCTATCCAGCAGTCTTCCCCTATCCAGCAATCGTTGCCCACATGTAGGCGCCACGGATACTTGATGCGAACACCGGTTTTGATCCTTACCCCGCTACCGATCTTGGCCCCAAACAGGCGTAACAGTCCCACCCTCCAAGCTGCGCCTGGCAGCCAGCGGATTCCAACAACAGGGAGACCGGCTAACAGCCACACAACCTGCTGTATAAGATTTCTGTTCGCTATCTTATGGTTCTTTTTAAACGAAGCCAATCTTACGGTCATTAGTTGCCTCGGAGAAATCGACGATATTTGTAAGAAGGATTGCACACAAGACAATTTTGCGCTGTTGTGAGAACGTCGGAGTGACTGTGCGCAATGCCGAAGGGTACCGCATTACCCGGCTGCTTGTTACCATAGTTTTGTTGATCTTATAAACGTAAAACTGTAATGTTCGCTCTTAGTAACACAACAGTTGCATGACACATAGCTGCACCTTATGACTGAATTTTCATTTGCATGACCTTGGATAAGAACATACGTTAGCCCTGGCGCTGCTGGTCCGTCTGCACGTGGCTCAACGTACTCACCATCCCCTTTAAGCCCAATAAGACAGAACGCTATTTATACGGCAGGAGAACCTCGGATGTCGTCCGCCTCGGAGAACCTATCTCTCGTGATTGTGGGAGCACGTGTGGCTCGCAGCTGGAAGCCTGCAGCCGCGGTCTTCACCGTTAGCTTCTGTTTGATTGCCGCGATCACCCTGTTTCTGCCCAACAAGTATCAAGCGCGGTTAAAGATCCTGGTCAAGAACGAGCGCGTAGATCCTGTGCTCAGCCTGGATAAGCAGACCCAGGGAATTCTCTACCTCGACGACATCAGCGAGGCCAGGATCAACACCGAGATTGAACTGCTCACCAGCACAGACATCCTTCGCCAGGTGGTCTCCGCATGCCATCTGACCGACAGAATCGGCCTTCGCCGCCAGTCGCAGGAGCAGCGGGAAGCAACCGCGCTTCGGCGGCTGCAGAAAGATCTGGTGATCACCCCGGTCCGCAAGTCCAATGTGATCGAGGCGACGTATCAATCCACCGATCCAAAGCAGGCAACGGAAGTCCTGCGCACACTTTCGGAAATCTACCTTGGGGCACACCTGAAACTCCACGGTGCGCCGGGCTCGTCTGAGTTTTTTCACCACCTTGCAGACAGCTTTGCAGACCGGCTGGAGCAAGCCGAAGGCGACCTGGCTAGGTTCCGCCAGGCGCACAACATCATCACCCTGCCGGAAGAAAAAACGTTGGCACTCGAGCGTGTGACCGACCTGGAGAAGCAGTACGCCGAAAGCGCAGCTGCGGCCCGGAAGACTGGCCAGCAATCCAGCCGTCTGGAGAAAATTGTTGCCGCAACCCCGCCAACCATTGAGCGGGAGCGGCGCTCGATGCCGAACCAATACGCGATCGAGCAGCTAGGCACCATCCTTATTGGTCTCCAGAACAAACGGGCGGAGGCTGCTCTGCGTTACCAGCCAACCGACCGGATCATCCAGGCGCTCGACACCCAGATCCAGCAGACCCAAGCCGGCCTGGCCGCCGCCAGTCAAACCAATGCCGAAGAAGTCGCCTCTGGCGCCAATCCAACCCTGGGGGCCGCGCAAAGCGAATACATCCGCATTCAGGCCGACTACGCCGGCAACAAAGCCCAAACTGCCCAGATTGCCCAGCAACTGCAAATGAATCGAGGTCGCCTGCTGGCCCTGGACGCGGAAACGGTTCCCTACAGTGACCTGGTGCGCCGCGTCAAGCAGATGGAAGAACTCAGCGAGACCTACAACAAGATGGCCGATGAAGCGAGCGTAACCGAGATGCTCGATAAGCAGCGGATATCGAATGTCGCCATCGCGGAGCATCCCTACCAGTCAGCCGTGCCCTCATCCCCCAACCGCGGACTGCTGCTCTCGCTGGGCTTCTTCTGGTCACTTCTGCTCGGGATGGGTACCGCCGTCGGAGCTGACTTCCTCACGGAGCGTGTAAGTACACCGTTGGAACTGGAGCAGACGTTGAGCGTCCCACTGTTGGCGACGGTTCCGAATGAGGCCATCGTACCCAGCTACGGCGGTGCGTTTCCTGCGCTTTACACCGCAATGCGGCGAACCAATTTCAAAGCAAACCGGGATATCTTATGAGCACAACGACCGTTTCCACCGAACGCTTCACGCGCGAGCCAGTCGGCAAGAGCTATTTCTCCGATCTGCTGCGGATTGCTTTTCCCAAGCAGCCGGAGTCACTCGCCGCTCCTACCATGTTTACTGCACCTCACCCGGGTTCTGGAGTTTCGTTTGTCTGCAGTTGCATCGCCGCGGAACTCGCCTGTGAGGGCGGCAAGGTATTGCTGGCTGACGCGCATGCGCTCATCTCGCTGGCGCGTCAGGACGGGCGATTCCCTTTGCAGTATTGCCAACGTGTCGAGCCTGGCCGGGTATGGGTGCTGGGCATGTCACAGCTTGCCACAGCCGATACGGACTCCAGGGCGGTCTACTTGTCGGCCGCTTCCGTGCTCGATCGCCTGGTGCCGGAGTTTTCCCACATCATTATTGATGCCCCGGCAATTTCAGAAAGCGACGATGCCCTGCTGTTATCGACGTCGGTCCATGGAATTGTGCTGTTAGCGAAACGCGGCCGAACCACAAAGCGCGAAATCGTAAATGCGCAGCGAAAGATGGCGTCCCTCGGCGGCCGTGTACTGGGATCCATCTACAACTCAGGCGAATAACGCCCCGGAGCCAACACTATGTTAGGAAGATTAGCGGCAGTCTTGACGCTCAGCTGCGTTCTGGGGCTTTCGGTCGGAGCCCAGGAATTTGCAGATCGCAGCCCCGAGTACAGGGTGCAACGCAGCGACGTGCTCGAAATCAAATATCGTTACACGCCCGAATTTGATCAGACGGTCAACGTCGGACCAGACGGACGGGTTTCGCTGATCGGCCTGGGTACTTTCGTGGCCTCGGGTCTAACCCTCGAAGAGTTCAAAAGCAAGGTGATGGAACTCTCGTCGAAGGTATTGTTACAGCCACAGATATCGATCGTTCTTAAGGAATTCGAGAAGCCCCATGTCTTTGTAGAAGGCGAAGTAAACACGCCTGGCCGGGTGGAGATTCGCAGCAACATTTCCGCTTTGGACGCAATCGCGCTTGCCGGCGGCTTCAAGAACTCCAGCCAATCTTCTTGCGTGCTGCTGTTGCGCCATGCGGACAATCAGCCGGCACAGACGCAGGTGCTTAATCTCAAGAAGCTGATTTCTGATCGCAAGTTGGAAGAAGCTACCATTCTCCGCCCTGGCGACGTAATTTACGTGCCGCAAAACAACCTTAGTAAAGCTGAGCGACTTATTCATCTGGGGCAATTTGGTGCTATCTACAGTCCAATCCGCTAGTGAGGCGGCCGCCATGGAAGTGGCATGCGCGCCGCCTCCAGGCGCAGTTGGCTCTTCCTTGCCGCGAGCGAGGGGTATCGGTCTGCTTGGGGACTTATTCTCGCCCAGGGCCGGCCTGGATGCAGCGTCGCTGCGCTCCCTTACCCGCTACCGGCGCGCGGCGCTGAGTGGCTGCACCTCGATCCTGGCAAAGTTGGTGGTCTTGGTCACCACTATCATCTCGGTTCCTCTCACCTATCGCTACCTGGGCGCGGACCGCTACGGTCTGTGGATGACCATTACTTCTTTCGTGCTTTTCCTGGGGTTCGCCGACTTGGGGGTGGGCAACGGCTTGGTGGCGGGCATTTCTGAAGCCAATGGACGGGATGACGTTGCCCAAGCCCAGCGGCAGGTATCGTGCGGTTTCTTCATGCTGCTCTTCCTTGCCTGCGCGATCGGGCTTCTGCTGGCAGCGATTTTCCCTTTCCTTCACCTTGCTATGTTCTACGGCACGACCACCGCACTGGCCACCCGCGAAGCCGGCCCAGCCACCGTTGCGCTCATTCTATGCACGGTGTTGAGTATGCCGCTCGGCACTGTGCTTCGGGTGCAGCTTGGTTACCAGCAAGGCTATATCAGCGATCTTTGGAACGCTGGCGGCAATGCGCTCGCCCTGGCCGGCATCATCGTTGCAACCCATCTCGGTGGCGGACTACCTGTACTGGTCTGCGCCGTCGCGGGTGCTCCGGTGCTGATTACCACCGCAAACTGGCTGGTGCAGTTTTTCTATGTCCGTCCATGGCTGCGACCACGGTTTGAGCTCTTTGAAAGCAAGGTTGCCATGCACATGGCAGCCGTCGGCGGTCTCTTTTTCGTTCAACAGTGCTTCGGACTCATCTATTACGTTTCTGACAACATCGTCATTGCCCGGTGTATGGGTGCCGCTGCGGTCGCCCACTACGCGGTGCTGCAGCGCATTTTCTCGATTGGGTTGGTAGCGCAATATTTCATGGTTCCACTCTGGCCGGCTATCGGCGAAGCCGTTGCCCGCCGTGACTTTGCCTGGGCGCACAAGATCATTCGTCGCGCCATCGTGGTTAGCCTCTGCCTTGGTTCCATCTGCGCGATCTCGCTTTTAGCCGTCAGCCGCTACCTCATGAAGCGGTGGTCGGGGGTGGATGTCGGCTCCATCGACTCGCTACGTATCGGCTTCGCCTTCTGGGTCGTGCTCGTGGGCTACATCGCGGCCATGAACGCGATACTTAACCAACCGGGTGTGATGCGCCGCCACCTGGTGCTGTTCGGGGGCGCCGCCCTGGCAAGCCTGGGTCTCAAAATCGCATTTGCTCGTCACGGTTCGCTGGCCGGCGTGGTCTGGGGAACAGTTATCGGGTACGGCGTCGTCTACGTTGTGCCTGCGACCATGCTCGCCTTTCGCAGCGTCTCGCAGCAGCAAAGAGTCGGCGCATGACAGACCTTTGTCCTTCCAGCGTGGTGCCCAATCGCAAGCTGCTCTATGCGCTGGCAGCCATTCCTTTTTTTGACTGCATCTTCAACCAGCTCAACAATGCATTCCAGATCTCGTTCGGGGGCTTAAGCCTGTTGCAGGTCATGCGTGGCTACGCAGTGCTGATCTTTATCGCAATCAGTCTGTGGTCAGTGTTGAGAGACCCTGCCGGCGTTGCACGCATTCCATTGCCAGCTGCGGCGGCACTGCTGCTGATCGGCGTGTTCATCACCAAGGAACTGGTGGTGACCGGAACGATGGCTATGGCGAGCATCGGCGCCTATGGCCAGATGGCTTACTGGGTCATGTTCTGGATCACCGTTTCCCTTCTCTGCCGGGAGCCCGAGCAGGCGGAAATCATACTGCGGGGGTTGGCCGTCGGCGCCACCGCGACGGCTCTCTCAGTCATGTTGGGTTTCGTTTTTGGAGGCCTTAACTATTACCAGGACGATGCAGTCAACTCCTCGGCTGGGTGGTTCGACACCGCCAAGATGATAACCGGCGTTCTGGTGACCGGCGGGGTGGTTCTGCTTTACCTCGGGCGCAAGAAGTCCAGCTGGCTCTATTCGCTGCTCGCGTCCTTTTGTTTCCTTGCCTGCGTGCTCACGTATGCTCGCGCGGGCTGGGTAGCCCTGGCCGCGGTCCTGCTCTGGCTGCCTGTCTGGGGCGCCCTCTTCGGCCGTAAGAGTGAGTGGCGATCGGTCAAGCGCTTCTTAGTCCTTGCGTTGGCCGCCGGATTGTTAGTCCCTGCCGTCGTCAACACTGAAAAGCTTTTCGCTCGTTGGAACGACGTGCAGGATGCAGATAAGGCCGGCTCCGGTCGAGCCACCTTCTGGAAGGTCGCCGTGAACGGCTACGTGGACGGCACCCCTGCTCAGCAGGCGTTGGGTTATGGCTATAGCGCCATGTCGGACATGCTCTTCCTCAACTATGGCGCGGATATCAAGCACACCCACAATGACATGCTGGACATGATGCTGGTGGGCGGGGTGCCAGGCGCCTGTTGGCTACTGTTTCTGATCGGCACGCTGGGCTGGCGGATCTGCCGCACATCCATTCGCTCCGTCGAGGGTGGGGCCGGCGTCGCCATCCTGCTGGCGTACTTATTCCATGGACAGTTCACCGGACAACTATGGGGAACTGACGCCATGAGTTACTACATGCTTTCACTGGCATCGCTCTACACGATCGGACGTCACCATGTCTCCCCCGCAAACATGCCCGCAAGACCGGCAGTTCAAGAGTTGGCGCCGGGCTTCGCCCGCGCTTAGGGGAGAGACACCATGGTCTTCACACGCAGTACGGGTGCGGTGTTAGGAACCGCAATCGACGTTACCACCTACGCTTCTACTTGCGACCGAATTTTTGAGTTGGCCTCTACGCGGGAAGGGAGCTACGTCTGCTTCGCCACGGCGCACATGCTGGTCGAAGCGACTCGCAATCGATCGATTGACAGGGCGTATCGCGAAGCTGCCCAAGTCAATCCGGATGGCACGCCGGTGGCATGGTGCCTGCGGCTGATGGGCCACTCCGGCGCCGACTGTGTGAGTGGCCCGAGGATGGTTCCCAGGTTGCTTGAGAAAGCCGAATCCTGCGGCGTCGCGGTGGGATTCTATGGTGGGCGGCCAGAAACGCTACGGCTGATGATGAATGTCGTATCCCGCGACTATCCGAAACTGCGCGTCGGCTACGTGCAATCGCCTCCTTTCCGGCCGCTGTCCGCCGCCGAACAGCAGAAGGATCTTGATGACATCAATACCTCGGGCATCAAGCTACTGTTCATTGGTCTCGGCTCACCCAAGCAGGAAGCGTGGATGAACCAGTACAGCCCGTCGCTGAATTGCGTTTGCCTGGGCGTGGGTGCGGCCTTTGAATTTCTCTCCGGAGAGAAAGTCATGCCGCCCGAATGGATGCAGAAGATCGGTTTGGCCTGGCTCGTACGCCTGTGTCAGGAACCGCGGCGCCTCGCGCGGCGCAATCTGTATTCCCCTGTGTTCGCCGCAATGTTCTTCCGCCAGTTGATTACCGGGTTCACCTTTGGGTTCAGTTCCCCGGGCGGCGTTGTCTCGGAAACCGAGGGAGAATGACACCGCGTCGGATACTGATCACCGGGGCCAATGGTTTCATTGGACGCCATCTTTGCCGCCATCTTACCCGCCAGGGTAAAAGCATCACGGCGTGCATTCGGCCGAGCTCCAACATTTCTTCGCTGGCCGGACTGCCGAAGCTGGAGTTTCTGCGCATCAGCGAACTGACTCCCCATGCCTCTTCCTGGCCCGATCTCGGCAGAGAGCTTGCGGAGGTTGACGCGATCGTGCACCTGGCCGCCCGTGTGCACGTGATGCACGACACATCCGCCGACCCGCTAGCGGCCTTTCGCGAAACTAATGTCACAACCACGGAGTGTCTCGCGCAGGCGGCGGCAAAGAGTGGCGTCCGGCGATTCATCTACGTCAGCTCCATCAAGGTAAACGGGGAGGCCACCGGCGATAACTCGTACACAGCCGATGATCAGCCCGGCTACGTGGACGCTTACGGCCAGTCAAAATGGGAAGCCGAGCAGAAACTGGAAGAGATCGCGACTGCGGCGGGTATGGAGTGGGTCGTCGTTCGGCCCCCGCTGGTGTATGGTCCTGATGTCCGCGGCAACTTTCTGGCACTGATGAAGTGTTTGCTGAAGGGTTATCCTCTTCCGCTCGGAACAGTGAAGAACCTTCGCAGTGTGGTAAGCGTCTACAACCTGGCCGATCTGTTGCAGAGAACCCTCTATCATCCGAATGCTTCAGGCCAGCGGTTCCTGGTGAAGGATGAAGAAGATCTCTCCACTGCAGAACTGGTGCGCCGGTTGGGTAAGGCGCTGCAAAGAAAACCCCGGCTCATCCCGGTTCCCCCACGGCTCTTGCTCGCTTCAGGCAAGCTGCTTCGCAAACAGGACGTGATCCAACGACTCTGCTCTTCGCTGGTTGTGAACACTTCCAAAACAGCCGACCTTCTTGATTGGCGTCCCAGTGTTTCCTTGGACTGGGGACTCGGCCGCACCTGCGATTGGTTCCAAACCGCAACATTGCGTGGAGTGTTATGAAAACCTTGATTCTCGCTGCTACGATCCTTACCGGCGGTTGGCTCTCGTGGTATCTCACGCGCTGCTATCTCTTGTTTGCGCAGGACCGCGAAATCCTCGATACCCCCAACCATCGCAGCTCTCACTCCACACCGACGCCTCGCGGGGGTGGCATTGCCTTCGTCATCGTTTTCCTGCTCGTCTCGACTGCTCTCGGCGCCGTCGATCTGATCTCGCCGCGGGAGACATTCGGCTTACTCGCCGGAGCGTTGGTTGCCGCCGCCGGCTACTGGGATGACTGTGCCGGAGTCTCGATTCGTGTGCGGCTGATGATGCAAATAGCGGCTGCCAGCTTTGCAATATTCTGCTTCAGCGGCACCGAAGCAGTGCTGCCGCCCTCTGCTACGCGGCTGATCGCTTGGGTGGTTTCGGTCCTGATGGTGCTGGCGTTTGTCTGGCTCATTAATCTCACTAATTTTATGGACGGTATCGACGGCTTAGCGGGTACAGAAGCGCTGATCGTGGGCGCGGTCTGCTGTCTGCTCAGCTCCTACCGGCACGGTTTCGACGGCCTCTCTATGCTGCTGGCCGTACTTTCCGTCTCTGCGCTGGGATTTCTCGGTTTCAATTGGCCCCCCGCCAAAATCTTCATGGGCGACGTCGGCAGCAGCTTTCTGGGTTACTGCTTCGCCGCGCTTGCACTGCTTACCGCAGTGCATCACCGCCTTTCCCTCTGGACGCCCATCATCCTTCTGGGTGTGTTCGTCATCGATGCCTCCGTCACCCTCATGAAACGCATGGCTCGAGGAGACGAATGGTATTTGCCTCATCACACCCACGCTTTTCAGCATTTGTCCCGAAGATACGGACATCGCCGTACGACACTCACCGTCGCCGCCGTCAATATCGTCTGGCTCACTCCCTGGGCAATCCTCGCCGATCGGTACCCCGCCTTTGGCTTCGCCTGCCTCATAGCTGCGTGGTTCCCTCTGGTCGTTGCTGTTCACTTGTTGCGAGCAGGACAGCCACTCCCGGGCAACACCACCATGGTTCCAATCTCCTTCCCACTGATCCGCCTGGGGCGGCTAACCAGGGGCCTTTACTATCGCGGGAAAAGCAAGGTGGGTGCCGTTCTTCTCAGTCTCGCCCGCTTGCTCGAGGCTCATCCGGCCTTGTGCCAGTTGACACTGCTTTGCCTGGTGAACTACGGCTGTGTGTACTTTGCCTTCTTCACCCGATTTGATGGCTCCATTCCAGCTGAATGGCTCAGCCCCTTGCGCACACTGGCGCTTATCTGGACGGTTGTGGAGGGCATGGTGCTGTTTATTTTTCGCACTCACCGCAGCCACTGGCGGTTCACCTCAGCGGACGAGCTGCCGAGCATCGCCGGTATCAGCCTGGTCGCCGCGGTCATCGGAGCGTTCATCGTCGCCATAGTCGCCACCGCCTGCGCCCTGCCGCTGCCCCGCTCCGTCTATTTGCTGAACACCATCTATTGTGTTGCGTCCTTCCTGAGCGTGCGTTTGCTCTCGCGTTTTGTCTACGACAGAATGCGCACTCGCGCCAATCCACTAGAGGAGAAGCGCGTTCTTATTTACGGCGCAGATCGCAGTGGAGTGGGCATTTTGTCGGAGTTGCGCCGCCACTGTCTTGAGTACCGTGCCGTCGGGTTCATCGATGACCGCAGCGAAGCTCAGGGCATCTGGCTTTCGGGCTTACCCGTGCTGGGCAGTCGGGCAGAAATCGGCAAGCTGGCCAGAAAGTATCGTGTGCACCAGGTTTTGGTGCCTTCGTCGGCAACGGTTCTCGAGGCGGGCGCCTCCATCGTTCATTGTTGCGTAGATGCGCAAGTCGATTATCGTGTCCTCACAACCATCGATGAGGATATCCGCCTTAACCGGCGGCGGCCAATGCGCGATGTGGCCGTGGAAGAGCTTCTGGGGCGCCACGAAGTTACCCTCGACACTTCGCTCATTCACGCTAAGCTGACAGGAAACGTGGTCATGGTTACAGGCGCCGCAGGTTCTATTGGCTCAGAGATCTGCCGTCAACTCGCGAACCTGGCTCCGAGCGCCCTCATCGCTTATGAAATGAGCGAGACCGCACTGTTCTATGTGGAACGCGAAATCCGTGAGCGTTTTCCCAGCCTTCCCTTTGTGGCGTGTATTGGCAGCGTACAAAATTATCAGCGCCTGGCCGACGTCCTGCGCACCTATCAGCCGGAGGTGGTTTACCACGCAGCCGCTTACAAACATGTGGGCTTGATGGAACAGCACATCTTTGAAGTCATCGAGAACAATGTCTTCGGCACCGCCGCGCTGGTCCGTGCTTGCGAAGCACACGGCGTACGTACCCTGGTGATGATCTCTACCGATAAGGCCGTCCGGCCAACGAGCGTTATGGGGGTCTCGAAGCGAATCGCCGAAATGATCGTCCGCGCGTCGTCGTCACCGCGGATGACTTGTGTCTCTACACGTTTCGGCAATGTCCTGGGCAGCAATGGCAGCGTGCTTCCCCTGTTCACAGAGCAAATCGCGAAAGGGGGCCCGGTGAAGGTAACCCACCCGGATATGGTCCGCTTCTTCATGACGATTCCGGAAGCGGCGCAGCTTGTCATTCAGGCCTCAAGCCTGGGCTCCAGCAATGAAATCTTTGTCCTGGATATGGGATCTCCCGTTCGCATTGTCGACTTGGCCGAACGACTGATTCGATTAATGGGCCTGGTCCCGGGCAAGGACGTTGCCATCGAGTTCACCGGGATACGGCCCGGCGAGAAGCTGGTAGAAGAAGTGGCCATGACCGGAGAGGAAGTCACTCCGACCAAACATGCGAAGATCTTTGTCTTCAGAGATGTCCGCTCCTTTCCCCATGACCTCGCGAACGAACTTCGCCATTTACGTGCAGCCTGTAACCAGCGAGACCTGGCAGCAGTGCTCTCGCTTCTTCAGGAAATCGTACCCGACTATACACCGAGCGCGGCCATCAAGACCGCCGATGACGCAGCTCAGCGGGAAATCGAAATGGTACCGCGCAATGTTCTCGCCGGGCAGATCGCATGAAGGCCGGTTTGGGGAAACAACCATGAGCAAAACAAACACAAAGAGAGTTCTGGTGGTTGGCCCAGGGATTTCAGAGCGGGGTGGCATCTCGTCTGTTTTACGCCTGCACCTGAAGACTACGGCTTGGGGTGCTATGAATTGCCGCCTTCTTGCTACGTATCGGGATGGCAGCACCCCCGGCAAAGCTCGAACTGCGATGTTTGCTTACCTCGTCGCGCCATTCCTTATAGGACGCGCCGACCTAGTTCATATACACCTCGCAGGACAGGCGAGTTTATTGCGCAAAATACCCATCGCCCTCTGTGCGAAGGCGTTCGGCAAGCCGCTTGTCATCCACGTGCATGCCTGCAGCCCGGAATCGCTGTTCGAGCGCACGCCGGCTTGGGCCTATCGCTTTGTGCTGCGCTCGGCTTCGCGCGTCATCGCCCTCTCTGAAAGCTGGGCAGGCTCCATTCGCCGGCAGGTGCCGGAGGCAAAAGTTGTAGTCATACCCAACCCGGTCATTTACATGCCTGCTAAGCCCACGGCGACTACCCGGAAGAGGCAGATTATCTTATTTGTGGGCAAACTCGAGACACGGAAAGGCTACCAGGATCTTCTAAGTGCCGCTCCTCTTGTTCTCCGTCATTACCCGGAAGCGCAATTTTGGTTCGCCGGTCATGGAGACCTGGAGCGTGCTGAAGCTCTTGCCAGAAAGCTCGCGATCTTGAAATCCGTTCGCTTGCTCGGCTGGACTGAGGGATCGGCGCTTACCAGGCTTTACATGGACGCGAGCATCTTCTGCCTTCCCAGCCACAATGAAGGAGTCCCGATGTCCGCGTTGGAAGCGATGAGTCACAGCCTGCCCGTCGTCTGCACACCCGTCGGTGGCCTGCCCGAGCTCATTCAGCACGGGCACAATGGGCTGCTCGCAACCGTCGGCAGCCCTGAATCCATTGCTCAACAAATTTGCACATTGCTTGCCAATTCCAAGAGTTCCAACCGCATCGGGGCCGCGGGTGCAGACACGGTGCAAAGGACGTGTGGGCTCGATTTAGTATCCCGCCGGCTGCAGGCGCTTTACGATGAGGTAGTCGGCGCTGAAGCGAGCTAAGGCATCCATGGCACTTATCTCTATACAACTTGTTCACCCTAGAAACTGCTACGGTTCTGTTTGATGCTCTTGCCTCTCTGCCGCCGATTTCCTGTTCTGCCGATCCCATCATTCGGGTCCCTGCGAAAGCTCCACTCACTCGTTCTTACACTTTGTATCGCCGGCAGCTTTACGATCACGAGCCGCACTGCATGGGGCGCTCCCAAGGAATCGGACTCTGGTATCTGCGGACTTATCGGCAACAAGTCGCCCCGGCCGCCTTTCATCCTGTCAGGGCTTACCAACCCCGCCGTGGTCGCGGAAACGATCTTTGTCTCTGCGTCCGCGGTCCCACCTGGCTCCTCCGTAGCCTTCTGCGTCGATGGCGTCTTGCACGAGGTGGAGACTGAGGCGCCTTACTGGCTCGGGGGAGAGAAGGACTCCACCCCGCTGGGTTTCCCGGTTACGTCACTTCACGTCGACAGACACGAGTTAAAGGCGATCGCGATTCTGGGGGACGGATCCCGCTGGCTGTCGCAGCCGCTCACACTCCAGGTCATCGCTTCGGCAAACGGGCAATTCAGTCCTGCACTCGCCGCTTACGCCAACCAGCCAGGTGCCCAGGCGAACAGCTTATCGTCGGTGTTCAAGAACACCTCCACCTCCGGAGCTGTGCTGTCGCGTGTGGAGGTCGAAGCTCGGCAAAGTATCCTGGCCCTGTATCTCAACTGGGGGATTGATCCCTCCCTCGACATTGGCAATGACCAATCACCGCTCCTGCTAAGCCTGCTGCCACGAAGCTGGGCGCCTCCAGCCAGCAGCAGTTCCGGCGAACCACCCAGCATGTGGTTCTCGGCCGACGCACCGTTCTACCATCCAATTCCTGCAAATTGGCCCCGAGTGGTCATTCCGGCCGGCTACTTCCACCATGTCCAACTCAGTACACCGCGGGACGGGGACGGGATCGGCTACGGACAAGTCACCGCTGCCGCGACCGATCCTCAGCTCATCGTCAAGAGCCAATGGCACGCCAACGCTGCGACCCATAGGGAGTTCGGGTTTCGTATGCCGGTCAGCTGGGCGAAAAGCCTGCCTACCCAAGCAGTAGGCGACAGCCACATGGTCTTTATGGATCCGGTCGCCCGCACCTTCGTCAGTAGCTACAAAACCAGTATTAATCCAGAAACCGGCGCCCCAATCGCACTCTATGCCGGCTCGCCCACGGCCTTCAACACACTGGGCGACCATGGTGGCTCAACGGCATCTGGCTTTGCCGAGCTTCCGCTCTTAATCCAGCACGGTGAAGCCACCAACCCTACTGAGCCGATCGCGCACGCAATCGGCGGACCCTTGGGGCGCACCTGGGCAGCGCGCGTCTATCCTGCAACAGCATGGGACTCCGGAATCAAGACCAGCACCAACAGCTGCACCCACAATGGCCTAACCAATACCGGACTCATACCTTATGGCGGTGTCATCCAGCTCGACCCTAATCTCGACCTCGCAAGTTTGCATTTGAGTCTTCCAGCGTTGCGGATCCTTCAGGCGATGCAAACCTATGGCTACTATGCAATGGATTTTGGCTGCGCCGACTTCGGAATCTATACCGCGGCCTCCGGAGCTGAACTGGAACCATATGG
>Ga0210391_10000638_pt1 | contig 35057 bp, 18 predicted proteins | sample IncBWC12OmetaG_FD_160573 | JGI IMG/M metagenome (GOLD analysis project Ga0210391, IMG submission 160573) | Forest soil microbial communities from Barre Woods Harvard Forest LTER site, Petersham, Massachusetts, United States - Inc-BW-C-12-O ... | reverse complement strand
GCCATCCGCGGGATTCCAGCGATCACAGTCGCAAGGCTGCTTCAGCTTGGGTAAACGCTGCTGAACTGATCTGCCTCGAAGTGAACTATCCCGTTGTTTTGAGTCGTCCGGCTAGCAATTGCTAACGCCTCTCGGTAGCAAAGCGTTGGCAGTTTGTCCGGTGCGGTGAGCAATCCTTTGGTCTCAGAGGTTGCAAGGTCAAAGATGACGATCCGAGGCTGATAAAGCGAGCTTGACTTAGTGTCTTTTGTATTTTAAAAATATATACAGGTATTGTATTTAACCGAGCGGTGGGCACGGTTGCCCAGGTTTGAAGCCTTCTGCAGCTGCGATTCTCGCGGCTGAATACCGTGTACGTCGAGTACACGGCCTCCCTCGTGGTGCACAGTAAATCAGACTAGTGGTGTGCATACTCGAAAGGAGATTTATGTTATTCCCGTTAGAAAAACGTAGTTGGATAGCTTTCTTTATTGTGGGACTTTTTGTGCTCAGCGCCGGGAGCTTTTTGTATGCGCAGGATCCCACCGGCAGAATCATCGGGACGGCGAGCGATGCGCAGGGCGCCGGAATCCCGGGCGTAGTGGTTACCGCTACGAATGTGACCACACATGTCAGCAAGCAAGCGGAAACAAATAAAGAAGGCTTTTACCAGATTTTGGATTTACCGATTGGCTCCTACAAAGTAACGATGGATCATCAGGATTTTCGCCAGATCGTCTTTGAAAATCAGGTTTTGCAGATCAATCAATCGCTGCACATTGACGCCAAAATGGAGTTGGGAGCACGGTCGGAAACCGTAGAGGTAAAGGATCAAGTCAGCGTTGTGGAAACCGTGGACCCCACGATTGGCGATTCGGTGACGGGCCGCACAATTACGGACATGCCGTTGAACGGCCGCAATACTTTGAGTCTGGCGCTCCTCCAGCCCGGTGTGACCAACACAAATGATGGGGACACGGGTTCCGGCCAGGGATACAACATCGCCGGTGGCCGTTCGGACTCGGTAACGTTTCTTCTGGACGGAGGCTTGAACAACGAAAACCTTGGCAACGGAGTGGTGTATAACCCCAATCCGGACACTATCGCTGAATTTCGTATTCTCGAGAACAATTACACGGCGGAATACGGACGCAATGGCGGCGGCATCATCACGGAAGTTGTGAAATCAGGAACCAATGAATGGCACGGCAGCGCTTTCGATTACATTCGCAATGGCGATTTCAATGCCAACTCTTTCTTCAACAAAAACGATCCCAACAACCTGCTTCCACGCGATACGCTGAGACGCAACCAGTACGGAGGCACGTTTGGCGGACCGATTACGATTCCAAAGGTCGTGAACGGGAAGGACCGCTTTTTCTTTTTCGTGGGCTATCAGGGGCAGCAGCAGTCGGACAGCCAATCTTCCACTGGGAATTCCGTATTCACTCCTGCCGAACTACAGGGCAATTTCTCTCAAGCAGGGAACCAGGGTGTGCCGGGACCGGTGGCGTGTCCTGATAGAGATCCCGGAGTCGCCTCTTTTCTGGCGGCGAATCCATTCTTCGTAGGCGCCACCGGAAATGCAGCCTGCGCGATAATGGATCCCACGACGATCAACGGCGTATCTCAGAAGTACATCGCCGCGGGACTAATCCCGAGTTCACCCACCGGGATTCTGAATGTCCAGGCACCCGCCACGAATAACGACAACCAGCTGACCATGAAATTCGATTTCAATGTGACGCAGAAGGACAAGCTTTCCGTCACGCTAGGCGGAGATCGCAATCCTACGCTAGCGCCATTTGCTGGCTCCGGCTTGTTGGGTTATGCAGACACTACTTCATTTAAGAACTACTTCTCGAACTTCGCTTACACCCACATCTTTACTCCGAATGTGCTAAACGAGTTCCGAGCGACCATTCAGCGGCAGAATATTTTGCAAGACGTGCCTGCCCAAACCCTCCCGACGCACGCCGACGTAGGTCAGATCGGCATCACCCCTGATTTGGAGACAGGGGCAGCCAGTCTCTCTTTTGCCGATCAGGGAGTGTTCCTGGGTACCAGCTTCGTAGGACCCAGCACACTGATCAACAACACGTTTGCCTATAGCGATGTTCTCTCGTGGACCCACGGGCGTCACACTTTGAAATTCGGCGGAAGTTTCACCGCATATCAGTTCAATACCGCTTTCGATTTCATTGGCTCGGGAATATTTACTTTCGCTGGAGCTGGCGGCATTGGTTCCGGGAACGACTTTGCCGATTTCCTATTCGGGCTTCCCGAGAATTTCCAGCAGGGGCCGAATGCTCACACCAATGCCCGGAGCAAGACGACCTCTGGGTTCGCACAGGACGAATGGCGCGTAAATAGGAAGCTCGTGCTGACGTTTGGCGTGCGGTACGAGTATTCCTCTCCGAAATTGGATACTCACGGTGACACGTTCAACGTCATTCCCGGACACGCACAGTCCACGGTTTTCCCCAATGCACCGTCTGGACTGGTCTTCCCGGGCGATGCAAATGCACCGCGAGGCGTGAATTTTCCGGACAAGAACAACTGGGCGCCGCGTATTGGTTTTGCCTGGGATCCGACAGGCGATTCCAAGACGAGCATTCGCGGCGGCTTCGGGATTTTCTACGACATCCTGAAGGCCGAGGATAACTTCCAGGACAACGGCCAGCCGCCATTCTTTGCCGCTGGTTTTGTTAACTTTTCATCATTAGCGGCCAATCCGACGGGAGATCTTCCTTTTTTCGCGGATCCTTATACCAGCACCGGTGCCGTTAACCCTTTCCCCTCAAAGCCTCCCGATCACAACATCAATTTCTTCGACGCCGGGTTAACTCCGTTTGGGAGCACATCCATCTTCCTGGACGATCCCAATCTGAAGACTCCCTACATCTACCAGTACAGCCTCAGCGTCCAGCGGCAGGTCGCGTCGAACACTTCCGTCGAAGTCAGCTACCTGGGCAGCAGCTCTCATGGACTAACGTCGCTAGTGGACATCAATCCCTTCATTCCGGGGACCACAAATCGCATCCTCAATCTGCTTCCTGGAAATAGCACTTGTCCGGTAAACGATGGAAACGATTCCTTCAATTGCTCGTACAGCCAGTTGGCGGAGTTCCAGAACGTTGCGAACGCATCCTACAACGCCCTTACCGCCAGCCTGACAAGACAAGTGACCGATTCTCGATTCATAGGAAGAACTTACTTCATCCTGGGCTATACCTTTGCTCACTCGATTGACGACGCTTCCGGCTTCCGGAACAACAGCTCCGCGGTTCCCACTTTTGATCCTCAGCTGTACCGGGGATCATCGGACTTCGACGTGAAACACAGGATCACTTTCAGCGGCGGCTGGGATCTGCCCTTCGCAAGCATGTGGGTGTCCGGGCCAAAACGGCTGACCAGCGGTTGGAGTCTCTATCCAATCTTTTCCTGGCGGACAGGTTTCCCTCTAAGCGTATTTAGCGCTGTCGACAGTTCGGGCGGCTTCACTAATCCAGGGGTCACCGGAGCAGGCGATTTGGTATTGGCACGCGCCAACTTGACAGGGCAGCCGCTTACGACGTTCAATCCGCGTACGGTCCAGAATTTGACCGGCGATCTTTCGGGAACAAATTCGGGTAACTTTTACTTTAATCCGGCTGTGTTCACCACGGAACAGTGCCCAATCAACTCGACAACTACACCAGGTCAACCGAATACGTGTATTCCGTCGGCTACTCTTTTTCCATCCACTAGCGAAGTTATTGCCAACCCTGCTCTCCTTACCTATGGAACGGCCTCGCGAGGGTTGTTCCGCGGGCCGGGAAGAACAAACCTCGACATGTCACTGGTGAAGGCCACGGCCATCACGGAAAGGCTCCACCTGGAGATCCGTGTGGATGCCTTTAACCTCTTAAACCACGCGGAGTTTGCCGATCCGATTACGAACATCGCTTCCCCTCAGTTTGGCCAAATCATAGCCACGGGAAGTCCCAGCACGAACCAGCCTTTGGCGCGCATACTGCAGCTCGCGGCCAAATTCACCTTCTAGCGTGACTGTGCCGCAAGAAAAATAGCCGGGAGCGCAAGCTCCTAACACGTTGGAAACAAGCGTCGTTACCGAAAAGGCTAGCCGTGCTAAGGCTTTTCCGCCGAGGCACGGCTTTGCTTTTTGTGAAGGTTAGTCGCCGAAGCAGTGTCGTTAGTGCGGCCGGATGGAAAGGCTTCCGACTCAATTTTGAATGCCACGCGCAGCATTGGAGCGATCATAGTTGCGAGGATGCTAAAACCTGGGCGGACCTCCCCTCTGAGCGTCCGGTTTGTTGCGACTCGGGTGAGATTCCGTTCGCCCGGGTACTAGAGCGCTTAGTCCCTCCCTCGCTTTCTGAAGAATCTAAAATTTAGATAGATAAGAGTGGAAAGATTTTCCTTACAACTTTCCTTGACACCGAGCCGCGATTTAGCCTAAAAGCTAAGTCAAAGTTAGCTAGCGAAGTGGTGGGGTAAGGTTGCCCAAGGTCGAAGTTTTCCTCCAGGTTGAGACCCGGCAAAGCGCCGCACAATTTTTGTGCCCGCCAAGTACTTCCCACCTGCGTACAAAACAATTTGAGGTTGGGGTGCGCGAAAGGAGCAATCCATGAGGTGGGAATTTATGAAGCGCAATGTTCTGGTTTCTCTTGCCGCATTTCTTCTGGCGGCTACCTCTGCGTTGGCGCAAACGGGGACGACTTCCGTGCGCGGAACGGTCATCGACAAATCTGGGGCAGCCATTGTCGGCGCCACGGTGACCTTGGATCACAACGGCCAGGCGCTGCATCATCAAACGAAAACGAGCCCCACCGGGGAGTATGAATTCCTGGGGCTGCCTCCAGGAACCTACACAATCACCGTGGAGATGGCAGGCTTTCGAAAGTGGGAGCAGAAGGCGCTACAGCTGCTCGTGAATTCGCCGACTACACAGAACGTAACCCTGGAGGTTGGCACCACTACGGAGACGGTTGAGGTCTCCGCCCAGGCGGTAACTCTGAATACCACCGATGCCTCCCTGGGAATCGCGTTCAACGAGAATCAGGTAAAACAACTCCCATTGGAAAGCCGCAACGTGCCTGATCTGCTTAGCCTGCAGGCTGGCGTGGTTTACACAGGCAACCGCTCGGACATCGATACCAATACGGATACACGGAGCGGCTCCGTCAACGGTGCGCGCAGCGACCAAAGCAATATCACGCTGGACGGCGTCGGAGTAAACCCGAAGGGCGGGTACGCCTTTCAGTCGGTACTGCCAGTCACGCTGGATTCTGTCGAAGAGTTTCGCGTCACGACCACGAACTACAACGCCGACCAAGGAACATCCTCGGGCGCACAGGTGGCCTTGGTCACCAAGAGCGGGACAAACGATTTTCACGGCTCGATATACGAATACAATCGAACCAACGCGACCAGCGCGAACGACTATTTCATCAAGCAGTCGCAGCTCAATACCGGCGCGGCGAACGAACCATTGAAGCTTACGCGAAACATCTTCGGCGCGTCCGTCGGCGGGCCGATAAAAAAGAATCGTCTGTTTTTCTTTGCAAACTATGAAGGGTACCGTGATGCGGAGGCTCAAAGCGCGCTGCGAACCATTCCGACGGCGACACTTCGTGATGGGATCATCCAGTACGCCTGCGCAGACCCGACAGTTTGTACCGGAGGCAGCGTTCAGGGCGTGAGCGGGAAGACTTACCCAGTTGCGGCAGGAAACAACGCCCTCTCGCCAGGCCAAATTACGGGGATGGATCCGGAGGGTTTGGGGCCTGACGCCCCCGTGCTCGCCTATATGAACAGTCTTTATCCTCTGCCGAACGACACAACGGTGGGAGACGGTATAAATACTTCCGGGTATCGCTTTGCGGCTCCGACTTACACCACGCACAACTGGTACATCGCCAAACTGGATTACAACCTGACCGCGGACGCCAGGCACCGGCTTTCTGTGAGTGGCGCGCTCGCAAACGCCAACTCGAATGGGGCGCCCTTTTTGCCTGGCACGGTCCCTGAATTGACAAGCGTGAATTATAACAAGGGCATAATCGCGAACTATTCGGCGGCGCTGACGCCCACGTTGATCAATAACTTTCGCTATGGATACATCCGCGAGAGCAATGGATTCATCGGCAATTCGACACAGACCTGGGACTATTTCCGAAGCATCGACCAGGGCATTACGAGGTCGTCAAACTTCCAGCGTCCAATTAACAATATTTATGACGATGTTACAAAGATTCACGGCCGGCATACGTTCCAGTTCGGCGTCGTTGGCACCTTTCTGCGGAATCCCGAGACCAATTCGAATAACTCTTTTAGCGATGGAGTAACGAACGCGTCATGGCTGGACACTGCGGGCATCGCGAACACGGGCGCGGCGTTTGATCCCGCGGTGTACGGCTATCCGGCCGTGGACTCGTCGTTTAATAACTCCTATGATTTTCCGTTGATGGCGATGACCGGGATGATTTCGGAGGTGGATGCCTATTACAACTTCAACCGGCAGAGCAATGTGCTCCCGCAAGGGACGCCGATCTCGAGGCGGTTTGCCGAAAACGGCCTCGAATTGTATGCGCAGGACGTTTGGAAGGTAAAGCCCAGTCTCACACTTACGCTCGGCTTGCGCTATTCGTTGTTCTCGCCTCCTTGGGAAACAAACGGACTTGAAGCGACGACCACCGAGCCATTGAGTAACTGGTTCAACACGCGCGGCCAAAACATGACGCAAGGCATAGGCTCGTATGCTGATGCGCCTCTTACTTTTGATTGGTCGGGACCGGCCAACGGCGGCAAACCGGGGTATTACAACTACGATTACCACGATTTCGGGCCGCGAGTCGCCTTGGCGTGGTCACCGAGCGCGGATAGCGGCTTCTTGAAAAGCCTTTTTGGAGGCGCAGGCAGGAGCAGCATTCGAGCAGGCTTTGGAATCGTGTACGACCGGCTGGGCGAGAGCATCGTGGACACTTTCGACCAGAGTGGTGGGTCGTTCGGCTTGCTGGACGTATTGACGAATTCGGCGGGTATAGTGGACCCCGCGAGCTCACCGCGGATCACCAATATGAATGTCATTCCGACTCAGGACACGCTCGGAAACCCGCTGTTTGCGCCGGTCCCACCGGCACTGCCATCGCCATTCCCGAACATCTTTAGCGGCAACAACCTCAGTCCCTACGGATTCGCTATCGCTTGGGGCAACGACAACCATTTGAAGTCGCCATATTCCGAAACGATCGATCTTTCCTTTTCCCGTGAGTTGTCCAACGGTTTTTCAATCGAGGCTGCCTATGTCGGGAGGCTCTCGCACCACCTGCTGGCGCAAGAAGACATGGCCATGCCGCTGAACCTTACCGATCCGAAGACGAAGATCACCTATTTTCAGGCCGTTGATGCGCTGGCCGCGCTTTATCGGCAGAACACGCCGACCTCTTCTATAACCCCAGCGAAGGTTGGGCCAACAGCCCAATATTGGGCGGACATCATGCCACAACTTCAGCCTGGTGGCGTGTACGCGCTGAGCTGCGGAGGCGGAGGCACAACAAGTCCTCTGCGAGCAGCCTACGATCTGTTCAGCTGTTTCTCGCAGAATGAGACCACGGCACTGTTCATCTACGATCTCTTTGGGATAGCTGGCTGTAATGCCGCAAACGCTGCTACCTGCGGAAGCGATTCCAATGTGCAGAACAATTCCTATTATCCTACGGGCAACCCCGGTTCCTTCTGGAATGGGCAGTACTCCTCGCTCTACGCATGGCGGACCATCGGCAATGCGGCTTATAACGCCATGGAGTTAACTGTCCGTCACAAGATGACCCACGGATTGCAGTTTGATTTCAACTACACGTTCTCGAAATCCATGGACATCAATTCGGACGCAGAACGCATCGGTCAGTGGGGCGGGCTGGGAGGGCAGATCATCAACTCCTGGAATCCCAATGAGGAACGGGCCGTTTCGGACTTCGATGCGACCCATCAATTCAACGCCAACTGGATTTACGAATTGCCATTTGGCAAGGGGCGCGCATTAGCCTCCGGCGCACATGGCTTCGAGGATGGGGTGATTGGCGGCTGGCAACTTTCCGGCCTCTTCCGGCTGACCAGTGGTTTCCCGGTGAACATTAGCAACGGGTTCCAGTGGCCGACGAACTGGCAATTGGGCGGCAACGCAGACCTTGTTTCGCCCGTCAAGACCGGCGCTTTCCCGGTGAACTCCGGACAAGACGCAGGCAACATCAGCATCTTCAGCAACGGGCCCGACGCCATCAATAGCTTCATCAGCCCATTTCCCGGACAGGGAGGCGCACGCAACCAGATTCGTGGCCAGGGTTTCTTCAACATCGACCTCGGCCTAGCCAAGCGCTGGGCCATGCCATGGAGCGAAAAGCAAAGCCTGCAGTTCCGCTGGGAGGTTTTCAATATCACGAACTCGGTTCGCTTCAACGTGCAGTCCACTGGTTCCGAAATCGATGTCTCCAACACGTTTGGCAACTACACCGGCTTGCTAACCAACCCGCGCGTGATGCAGTTTGCATTGCGTTACGAGTTCTAAGGCCGCCTAACACTCTTCAAAAAACTGCCGGGGAGCAAACGCTTCCCGGCGGTTTTGTTTTTGTTTCCGTAGCAGCGGTTGCAGATGCCGCCAATCCCGCGTAAACTGTTAGGAAGTACGAAGTAAGATTCGGGGCGTAGCGCAGCCTGGCTAGCGCGCCTGGTTCGGGACCAGGAGGTCGAAGGTTCAAATCCTTTCGCCCCGACCAATTTTCTCCGGGTCCAACGGGTCCGACAAGGGCACAAGGGTAACAGAACCTACCGGCCACATCGGTAACAACTTCGGGCCGCATGGGTTTTCGAGTGGCTCAAGCACTCGCGTGTCGAGATCGAAATATCCCAAATCATAATTCATAAAGTCGACCAGCCAAATACCTTCTTCGACTTCCTTGATGCCAACAGCTTGCCCGCCGAAGATGATGCTGAGATTAATTTTTCTGCGGATCGCTCCTCTCGCGGAATATGGCCAGAACCCGGTGCTGGAGAAGACTCAAAGCCAAAAGTGGAGCGGTGGAAGTTTCAAGAAGTGACGCTGCTCATGCCAATTCCTAGTTAACCGGGACGCTCTTCAACACCACACCAATCACTTTGCCGGGTCCGGACTCTTGATCAAATGCCACAATCCGAAGATTCATCGGACCGGGACCAGGGAGCTTGAGCTTGATATGAAAGTCTTGGCCAAAACTCTTCCCCGGCTCCAGCTTGCCCACTTTCGTGAGTTCCGTCAGGACGGCGACATGGCTAAGATGACGGCCACTGTTTTCTCCGCGCGAGACCTGCGACTCTGCATGATCGAGGGCAATGGCTACATACACATCGGCCTTGTGTTTTTCGGAGCTCACGTCAGATTCGACACGGCCTCGAACGATGGCGGGATTCCCAGGCTCTACGCTCACAGATTCAAGCCGCATTGGAACTTTCGGAGCGGAGGCGGCCTTTTGAAGAAGTTGTACGACTTGCTCGTTGTCATGGGCCTGTAACTCCTCGGTTCCATCCACGAGGAATTGCGGAGTATACGGGGTCTTCAGTCCAAGAGCGTGGACATACGAGCTCTGCCTGTCCGTGATGGAAGCGGAGGAGTACGGATCTGTCCACCCATCGTGGTTCCAGTAGTCGACATGCTCGCTGAGGACAATCAGTTGCGCCCCGGGAACGGGTTGCAGGGTGTCCATCTTTTCCAATAGTGCGTCCGCCGGAGGACAACTGGAACAGCCTTCCGAGGTGAACAACTCCACGAGAATGGGGGTGGTGGGCGCGTTGTCAGCGGCGGCGAGATGAGTTCCTAACCAACCTGCGCTAGCCAATAGAAAAAGAAGAAACAAACACATGCTAACTGCCCCTGTTTGAATTAGCAGGGAGTCAATTCGCAAGACGATGCTTGGACGGATTAAGACCTGCCCAAGGCGAGTGATCAAAGTTGCCTTACGATTTGAGGAATCCATACTTAGTCTGTTCAAGCTCTTACTCGGAGCCGAGTCGTCGGGACTGCCAATGGACTTTGTTCACGAGACTGCAGCCTTTCTGGCGGAGCAGCGGAGAGCACGTGAACGATCGACTCCGAACGCCTGAACGTTTTTCTCCTAGGAGGTATATTCGTTCATCGCCCGGCTGGCGACAATGACCACATTAGGGAATTCCCTTATGACCAGTCGTTTTGCCGCTCAAGCTCTTTTCACCGAAGAGCACGCTCTTTAGTTGGCGGACGGCCTTGGGCATCTCTTCCGCCGCCGTGTTCCCAAACCCCAAGATAAATCCCTGGCGACGAGTCTCGCCCAAGTATGCCGGGGAAAGCGGCCAAAGCCAAAGCTTCCCATGTGCGGCGCGCACCGCCACTTCTTGATCGCGGAATCCTTTCGGCAAGATGACGGCCAGATGCATTCCAGCTTCCGATCCATGTATTTCCAATGCAGAACCGAATTCTCTCCGGAGTCCATCGACAAGCGCGCTCCGGCGCAGTGCGTAAAGCTGGCGCATGCGGCGAATGTGGCGCGCGAAATGGCCTTCATTCATGAAGTCCGTGAGTACTGCCTGGAAAAAGTGTGGTGGTCCTATATCCATGGCATACCGCACGGCCGCAAAACGATCAACCAGATCCTGTGGGATAACGACATAGCCAAGTCGTAAGGAAGGAAACAAAGTCTTGCTGAAGGTTCCGATATAGATGACGCGAGAGTTGTGGTCGAGGCCTTGGAGAGAAGCGATGGGCATGTTGCCATACCGATACTCGCTGTCGTAATCGTCCTCGATTACCCAGGACCCGGAACTTTGTGCCCAGTCGAGAAGTTGAAGGCGGCGTGAAGCGCTCATGGTCGCCCCGAGTGGGTATTGATGAGATGGCGCGACAAAAGCAGCTTTGGCTTTGCGGCACTTCTTAACGCCGAAGGCGACATCCAAGCCCTCACTGTCCACCGGGACGGGCACCAGACGGCAGCCCGCCGCCGTTAATACTTGCCGCGTCAACCAATACCCAGGTTCTTCTACCCACGCGGCACTTCGATCGTCGAGCAGTACGCGCGCAGAAATCTCCAGAGCCTGTTGAGAGCCAGCGACAATCATGACTTGCTGCGGATCGCAACGAACCGCCCGCGCGGTTCTGAGGTAGGTACAGATGGCTTTGCGAAGCTCTTCGAAACCGAGCGGTCCACCGTAATACATTTCTCTTGCATGGGGACTTCGGCAATGGCGCATGACAAGGCGGGACCAAGTCTGGAATGGAAATTGGTCGATCGCTGGCTGGCCTGCGTTGAAGGCCCCCAAACCACGGAGCCACGGGAGCCTTTCGTACGGAGCAAGCAGCATTGCCCGTTTTGAGGCAGCCCGCGTACCGGAGCGAATCGCGGGTGAACCGCTCGAGATTCCATCACTGGACGTCAATTGATCTGGCAGCGAGCTGCAGACAAAAGTTCCCGCGCCGGGTCGAGCCTCGAAATAGCCTTCCGCCAGAAGCTGAGAATACGCAGTGAGCACCGGTATTCGAGAGATTTTCAGTTCAACAGCGAGCGCTCGAGTCGATGGAATCTGCTGGCCCGCCCCCAAGTTTCGACTGACGATCATGGAACGGTACGCGTCATAGATTTGTTTGTGCAAAGGTTTAGCAGCTTTTCGGTCAACGGCTATGACGGGTGGCAGCGCGCTCGGCACTTTTTTCATAGCTTCATCCAACTGGTCATAATGAATTCGGCTCAAGTGGATATTGCGCCCTACCACTCTTCTACGCAACATTAAAAATATCGATAGGCCGTATCGTCTTTAACTCTTAGTTCCGGTGCAACAGATATGGGACGTCGGTGCTGACGCCCCTGCAGGCCCAAAAAAGCTTTCCATCTCGAGGGACGAGAAAGCTGTCGGCCTAATTTCTAAAGGGGGTATCTCTAAGTGTGCGATAAAAAAAATCTTCTATCTCAGCTTAAGAAGTTCCACTTACGCTTTCTGTTTGTTCTTCTGGTTGCAATGATTGTTTTTACTGTTTCGACTTTTGCCCAGCAAACCACAATCGTTGGCACGGTTACTGATCCTTCCGGTGCCGCTGTCCCGGATGTGGCTGTCACTGTGACCAACGTCGATACGGGCGCAGCACGAACGTTTCCTACAAATGACTCCGGCCAATTCGCCGCTGTCGATTTGCAGGTTGGCCATTACACAGTCAAGGCCGAAGCCAAGGGCTTCAAGGTCGCGGAACAAAAAGACATCGTTCTGACGATTGGCGCCCGTATCCGTGTCGACTTCCAGATGCAATTGGGCGCGGCGCAAGAAACCGTGACGGTCGAAGCCAACGCCGTCCAAGTTCAGACCGATTCTGGCGAGCGCAGCAACCTCATCACCAGCCAGCAGATGAGCCAGATCGCTGTGGCCGGGCGAAGCATTTACCAGCTTGCTGCATTGACCCCAGGAGCCTCAAGCCAGATCGGTGTTGGTGGCATGAGTTCAGGTGAGGTCAATACGCCGGTCGGCGGCGACAACAACGTAGAATTCAATGGCATGCGCCAGAACCACAACATCTACTTGTTGGATGGCGGCGAAGATGATGACCGCGGTGGCGCCGGCGGCATGAGCATTGCGCCATCGACCGACGCTATTCAGGAGTTCCGTGCTCTTACTTCCAACTACAGCGCGGATTATGGCCTCTCTTCGGCCGGTACGATGACCATGGTATTGAAGTCTGGAACGAGCCAGTTCCACGCTTCCGCATGGGAATTCAATCGCAACGACTATTTCGATGCACAAAACTACTTTGTGCCGAATCAGGAACTTCGCCTCAACGTTTACGGCTTCAACGTCGGCGGCCCGGTAACTCTCGGCCACTTCTATAACCCGGACAAAAAGAGGACCTTCTTCTTCTACAATATGGAGTGGCGGCCGCTGGTTCAGGGCGGCGCAACCAACCAAACGGTTCCGGGAACGGATACGTATGGCGGGAATTTCAGCTCTCTGCTCTCGCTCGCTAAGCCAAACCCCATATTCGTTCCGACCTTCTGCGGGCCGGGGACCACGGTGGGGGCTTGTACTGGGTCGAATGCACAAGTCGCTTCCAGCGTTCTCTTTGCCAATTGCCCTGGCGGGGTAGCGCCAGCAGGAATCGTAGGAGGCGCGCAGTTTCCTGGCAACATCATTCCCTCTTGCATGATTAACCCGAACGCAGCGGCTCTGGTCGGTGCTGGCATCTTCCCGGCGAACAACACCGTTGACGGGAGCGGGAATGCCGAGTTCCATGGCGGCGCCAACGCTGTCACCAATCTGCGGGAAGAGGTCGTCCGCATCGACCACAACTTCAACAGCAAGTTCTCCGTCTTCGGGCATTACATCGCCGAACAAGTCACCCAGGGTTTCGCAACCAGCCAATGGAGCGGAGACAACGTTCCCACGGTCGGCGACAACTTCGGCAACCCGTCATATAGCGCCGTTATCCATACCACCTATACGATCAGCCCGACGCTCGTCAATGAAGTCGCGTTCAACTACAACGGAAACCGCATCAACATCATCCCTTATGCGGCCACAGGTCTGGCCAGCTTGGCTCTCCCAGCTGGTTACGACTCGACGAACTCCAGGCTCTTCACTGGACCGAACAACTTGAACCGTATTCCTAACATCGACTTGAGCGGGCAGAGCGGCGCACAGTTTGAAATTTCCAGCTGGCCATGGAATAACAAGGCTGATGATTACCAGATCCGCGATGACGTGTCCTGGACCCATGGTGCTCATCAGTTCAAATTCGGTGGCAGCTGGGCACTGTACAAGAAGACTCAAGACCTCTTCGGTCAGACCCAAGGTGGTTTTGGCTTCAACAACACTTTTACTTCTGGAACTGCAGCCTGCCCGGCCAACACCACGTGCGGAAACAGCTTCGCTAGCATGTTGCTCGGCATGCCTAACTCTTATCAAGAGCTAGCCGTGCAGGATGCGGGCCAATGGAATAACGTTTCTTGGGCCGCATACGCGCAGGACAACTGGCGCGTGAACCGCAAGTTGACTCTCAATCTAGGCTTGCGCTGGGACGGCGTCCCGCATACCTATGAAGCGAACGACCGCATGGGAAATTTCTACCCACAGCTTTATAACTCAGCTAATACCGCTCTTATGGCCACAAACGGCACTATCTGCGGCGGCGCTTTCAATCCAGCCACCGGTGCGAATCCAGGCTGTGCAGGCATAAGCCCCGGTCTCGGCTTTAGCCCCAATCCCATTCTTGCCGGCGTTCCGCTCTATTTGAACGGCATCGGCATCCCTGGTCAGGTGGGCATTCCGAAGGGCCTCGTTGACAATCATTGGGCCACGTTCGGTCCTCGCATCGGCTTTGCCTGGGATCTGACGGGAAGCGGCAAGACGGTTATCCGCGGCGGGTTCGGCATCATGTACGAGCGCATTCAGGGCAACGACATGTACAACGCCGGTGCGAATATTCCTTTCAGCCTCCAGGTCAACACTCCCCAGGTGACGATGCAGAATCCGAGCATCGCGCTCTCTAACGGCACCCCGGTGGCTCTACCGATTAACCCTGCTGGCATCACGGGCTTGGATATAAGCGATTACAAGCCGCCGGTCAGCTATCAGTGGAGCTTTGGCATGCAACACGCCCTCGGAACCAAGTCGGTGTTGTCAGTAAGTTACGTCGGCAACCAGGGTCGCCATCAGAATGACTACCGGAATATCAACCTGTTTAACGAGACCGAGATACCGGAAGTCGCTGGTTTGATTCCCGGCCAACCGTCTCTCAACTACAACATCGCGCCAGGCCTGCCTTACCCTGGCTTCAATTCCATCACCCTTTCGGAAAACGAAGCCAACACAAACTACGATGGTCTGCAAATAGACCTCAACTCGCAGCTTAGTCATGACTTAACCCTTCGCGCGTTCTACACGCTTTCGCGCGCGAACGACCCCACCAATGGCAACGGCGGCCAAGACTTGCAAACCGTGTCCAATCCCTATGCCGGTTGGAAGTATGACGAGGGACTAAGCGGCTATGACCGTACCAACGTGGCTGTCGTGGACTTCATCTACGACATTCCCCTCTTCCGCCATAGTGAGAACCGCCTGCTTAAAACAGCAGTCGGCGGCTGGGAAGTTTCCGGTATCGTCACCTTGGAGTCCGGCTTGCCCCTCAACGTCACACTCACCGGCAATCAACAGGGCAACGGCGTAAGCGGCAATAACCGGCCAGACCTGACAGGCACGCTCACGACTCCACATAACGTCAACGAGTGGTTTAGCCCCTCTGCGTTCTCAGCTCCGGCCATCGGCGCCTGGGGCACCCTGCCACACAATGATCTCCGTGGACCTGGACGCGACAACTGGAACTTGTCGCTCTTCAAGAGGTTCAACCTCTGGGAATCACGCGGCAGCTACTTGGAACTGCGTTTGGAGACCTTCAACACCTGGAACCATACGCAGTTTAACGCCGTGAGTACCGGCCTTGGCTCTTCGAACTTCGGCGCGGTTACCTCAGCCTTTGACCCGAGAATCCTCCAGCTCGGAGGAAAGATCTACTTCTAACCACACCCCGGGAGTAGGCAACTTGCCCCGCTCGCGCACCACACCCAGCGAGCGGGGTTTTTGTTTTCAGCTGCACCTCAACTGTGTATCTCTCTTGTACCTCGGATATTAAGGGACAATTTGCCAGTTTCAGATAGAACCAGTCGATCTAAATCTATTGTTTCGCCGCTAAAGCGGAGACCTGCAGGGTCAGCGATTCTGCGACGATCTCATCCAACTTCCGCCGCACGGCACCGGCTTCCTGCCTAAGTCGCGCTTCGCTTTCCTTGCGTGCTTGCGATACGACTGTAAGTTCGTCCCCGGAGGTGCCCTGCAAAACATTTTCCGCGTGCAGCAAACCGGCAAACACGTAGCGCTCAGGCTGTTCCTGTTTTCGCAAGAATTGCGCGTAGTTGAACCAATCTGACGCCGTGCTGCGCGGATCGTGAAGTGCCGCATCAAGCTGCAGCGCGCGCTGATAGGACTGCGCTGCTCCTCGAATGTCGCCTTCTTTCTCCTGCAAGTCTGCGAGATGCACCAGGGCCAGGCTTTCTAGAGTCTTCTCGCCGGCCTTCTCCGCAAAACCCGCTGCCGCGACATAGCCTTTGGAAGCGTCGCTGTTGTGGTTGATTGCAGCATCCGCGTCCGCAACTTTTATGAGCGCGGCAAGCAGCGGTCCGGTATCGGCGGGATTTTTTGCGTGACGTGCGGAGAGGATTTCCAGATACATGCGATAGTGCCGCGCCGCTGCCTGCAGTGCGCCTTGTTGATCGAGTACTTGCGCGAGGTAAAGCTGTGCATTGGCTTGTCCGGGGTCGACGTCGACGGCGCGCTGCCAATTGTCGACCGCCTCTTCGTCGTGTCCGAGCCTGTGGGCGAGCATTCCGTAATCGACCAGCGCGTCAGCGTGGCGCGGCCAACGCGTGATAATTTTTTGAAATTGCGCATAGGCGTCGGCGGTGCGCCCCGCCTCTATTAAGCTCCGGCCATAGGATTCTTGGAGCGCAAGGCTCGCAGGATTGAGTGTGGCGGCGCGCTGCATGGAACCGAGCGCGGCGTCGCGCTGCCCGGCAAGTTGTTCGGCGCGTGCGAGGCGCACTTGAATGGAGCTGTCATCAGGATTCAACTGCGCGGCGCGCTGAAGCGCGGGCAAAACGCTCGCTTCGCTGGACCACCAGAAGTGCAGCTGGTCCATGCCGGCCCAAAGGAATAACAGTACGACGGCCGAGACGCGAATGGCGCGAGCACCTGCCGCTCGTCCCGTGAACCAATGGGCCGCTGCCGCAAGTCCGCTTTGCTTTTCGCCGCCTGCGCCCGGCGATTTTTGCTGGCCATCCAATAGCAAAGACGCGATTCGCGAGTCGCGCAATTTCCAGATAGCGCCGTCGAGAATAAAGTGATGGATGTTTACGAGCGCCGTAAAGGTAAGAAAGCTCGCGGCAAAATCCGCGTGAAAAATGCGGCTGACGATCCAGGGTCCAGGAATGAAAAGCGCAATCCCGCCGGCAATCAATGTCACAAGATAACGAGAAAACGACCAACGGGAATCGCCGGCCGCGAGAGCTTCTTTTTTCTGGTAATAGCTCGTGATCCACAAATACTGCGTCGAATGCAGCACAGCTAGCAGGCCGCTGCTGTAGCGCGTCTGCGGAATTTCGTGGCCGCTGACGAGCTCGATCAAGGCTGGCAGCAAAAACCAAAGGAACTGCGTGACTGTCAGCGTAAGTACCGGAAGAATCGTCCGGAAGCTGCTCCTTCGTGCCAACGACGTAAGGGCCCATCCGCTGGTGCCGACGAAAAACAGCGCCAGGACTGCTCGCGCGGGCAGAGTGAATTTTGCCGCAAGTCCCAAGGACAGAATCAGCGCATCGCCGGAAGGTCCTGTGTGAAAGCTCAGCATCAACAAAATGTAGGACGCAATAAACGAAAGGCGAAGCGCGCGGCGTTCCGCTTCCGTGGGCGAGACGCCTGCGCGCCGCGCAAACATCATCAGCAAGCCGAAGTTTTGCCCGGTGTAGTGCCACGGGCTCCAGCAAATGTACAGTGTGAAAATCCCGGGAAGCAGCCCGTACCAGACGTGCGTGACGACTCCTGCTACTGCGAGCAGCAGCGCCACGTGCACCGTGTAGATCCTGTATTTCTCGAACTCATCCCGCGTGTGATACGCGCGATAAACCGTAGCCATGAAGTGCGGATAGTTCGAGAGCAAGGCGAGAAAATAAAATGCGACGCTCCAGCCTCGCTGATACGAATTCGCAAAATAAAATCCCGCGAGCAAAAGTGGCGCGGACCAGGCTCCGCAGCCGACCGTCAAATCAATCCACCGGCGATAAATCCACGGACTCTGCGGACGCGAGGGCGGAATCGGCGTTAAAGAGCGTTCTTCTGGCGGAGCTATGGTGATTGTTCCCATGCCATTGCAGAGTAACGCAGGCAAGGATAGGCGGGTGCGAGCGACAACGGGCGCATGCGGAATCGGTTACTTGTACTTGCGAACGGGCCTCAGTTAGCGGGGCTTTAGAAAATGGCAAGGACGCGCAGAAGCAACCCCGCCAATGCTCCACCAAGAATGGGACCGATCACAGGGACAGGTGAATAGCCCCAATCGGAATTTCCCTTTCCGGCGATGGGCAAAACGGCGTGCGCGATACGCGGGCCTAAATCGCGCGCGGGATTGATGGCGTAACCCGTCGTACCGCCGAGGGATAATCCGACGCCCCATACTAGACTGCCCACGAGATACGGGCCCGATCCAGCCGCAGGCCCAGCCGCGGACACTCTCTTCGAAAAAATCGCGCCAATCACAAACACCAGAACAAACGTGGCGCAAATTTCGCTAAACAAATTCGCGGCAAAGTTGCGGATCGCAGGGGCAGTACAAAAACAGCCTAGCTTGGCGGCGGCATCTGGTGTTTCCTTCCAGTGCGGCAAATAGTGGAGCCAGACAAGAACAGCTCCCACGATGGCGCCGAGGAGCTGCGCCGCAAGATAAGGCGCGAGCTTCCCGAAGCTTGCGTCACGCACCGCGAAGCCTATCGTTACTACAGGATTCAAGTGCGCGTCATTGCTTCCACACGCAATCGACACGAACACGCCGGCCATCACCGCAAAAGCCCACCCGGCCGTGATAACGATCCATCCGCTGCCTTCCGCTTTCGATTTCTTTAGCAGCACTCCGGCGACAACTCCATTGCCAAGCAGCACGATGATCATCGTGCCCAGAAATTCGCCTAGAAAGGGTGATGTCATTCAGTAATCTCCTTCGAGTGGAGCAGATCCAGAGCAATACTTTGCAGCGCGTATCAAGAATCAATCCAATCAAACGAACGCGTGACCGCCTTCTTCCACTGTTTGTACATCTCCTCGCGCTCTGCTTCCGCGAAATGCGGTGTCCACGTCTCGTCCACGGCCCAATTGGTGCGTAGTTCATCCAATCCCGAAAAAAATCCAACAGCCAATCCTGCTGCATACGCTGCCCCCAGCGCGGTCGTCTCCTGAATTACGGGGCGCACAACTTCGCGGTTCAGAATGTCAGCTTGAAACTGCATCAGAAGTTCATTCACGACCATTCCGCCGTCCACGCGCAAAGATGACAGTGCGATCTGCGAATCTTTTTCCATTGCTTCCACAACTTCGCGCGTCTGAAACGCCGTTGCTTCGAGAACCGCTCTCGCCAAATGGCCCTTATTGACATACCGGGTCAACCCGGCGATCACGCCCCGCGCATTTTCCTTCCAATACGGCGCATATAGCCCCGAGAACGCTGGAACGAAATAAACGCCGCCATTGTCTTTCACCGTACGGGCCAGCGTTTCGATGTCCGCGCTTTTTTCGATCATTCCTAGATTGTCGCGGACCCACTGCACTAGCGCCCCCGAAATCGCAACGCCACCTTCCAAGGCGTAGCACGCCGGCGCGCTGCCCATTTTGTAAGCGACAGTCGTAAGCAAGCCGAAATTCGACGGGACAGCGCGTTCGCCCGTATTCATAAGCAGAAAACAGCCTGTACCGTATGTATTCTTCACTTCGCCGGGGCGGAAACAAGCCTGCCCGACAAGTGCAGCCTGCTGATCGCCGAGAATTCCTGCAATCGCAACGCCTGCGACAGCCGGGAGCGTCGCCTCGCCATACACCTCGCTGCTCGAGCGCACTTGCGGCAACATCGCTCGGGGAATCTCGAATGCCGCGAGCAAGTCGGTATCCCAATCCAGAGTTTTCAAATTGAGCAGCTGCGTCCGGCTCGCATTCGTTACATCAGTGACGTGAACTCCGCCCTTTGGCCCGCCTGTAAGATTCCACACGAGAAACGTATCGATATTTCCGAAGAGCAGTTCTCCAGCCGCCGCCTTTTCGGTTGCATCCGGAATATGTTTCAGCAGCCAGCGCAGTTTCAAGCTGCTGAAATATGTACTCAGAGGCAATCCGGTTTGCGCGCGAAAGCGGTCTTGTCCTCCGATCCTTGCAAAATGTCCGACGTCTTCCGCAACACGCGTGTCTTGCCAAACGATCGCATTGGCGATCGGCTGGCCCGTGCTGCGTTCCCACACCACGGCGGTCTCGCGCTGATTGGTTATACCAATCGCGGCCAAGTCCGAAGCACGCAACCCTCGTTGTTCGAGCGCCTCGCCGATCACTTCTTCCGTGCGGCGCATGATTTCGAGCGCGTCGTGCTCCACCCAGCCCGGACGCGGGAAAATCTGCTCGTGCTCCTTTTGGGCGACGGCGACCACGCGCGCCGTTTTATCAAACACCATAAAGCGCGTACTAGTTGTGCCCTGATCGATCGCCCCGATATAACTCTTCACAAGATCCGCCCTTTCTGGCCGGGATGCATTCTACGACGGAACGCGGCTAGCTCTTCAACTACATGTATACGCGATCGGCCTTCGACGCATCTAATACAGTGGGATGAGAAATGGAGAGCAGTTTATGAACACAAAAATATTTCGAAGGGGGTCGCTCCTGCTTTGCGCGTTTGTCGTTTCGTCATTCGTACCGCTCGCCTTGAGAGCAGCCGCGAACAGCGCACCCGCAGCAACCGATACGTCTGCAGTTGTTATGACGGTTACGGCTACAGCCAAGAAGGACGCGCAACCGCCCGCAATCACCAAAAATGATCTCGAACTCTACCACGGCAAAGAACGCGTGCAGGTTGCTGACCTTAAGCGCGGAGAAACTCTTTACCTCGCCGTGCTCATTGATGATTCGCTTCGCAGCAGCCTTGCAAATCAATGGAGCGATCTCCGCGCATTTCTCATGGCTCAGCCGCAAACCACCTACATCGCCGTGGCCTACGCGCGAAATGGCGTGGCCATGGTTGCTCAAGATTTCACAACAGACCACGCTCTGGCCGCAAAGGCTCTGCGTATGCCATTGGGCAGCGCCGGCGCTGCGACGAGTCCATATCTCGCCGTCCAGGATTGGATCAAACGTTGGCCCGCTTCCGGAGAACGCAGTTCCATCATCCTGTTCTCTTCGGGTATTGATTATTTTCGCGGAGGTCCCGCGACTCTTGATCCCGATCTCGATACGGCGATCGCCCGCGCGCAGAAGAAAAACGTAAACATCTGGACGATTTACGCGCCGGATTCAGGCCGCCGCGGCCGCGGTTCGTTCCGTGCCTTCAACTGGCAATCGAACTTGGACCGTCTGTCGCAAGCCACGGGCGCCGAGTCTTACTCGCTTGGCCTCGGAGCACCTGTCAACCTGAAGCCGTATTTTGATCGCATCCAGATGCACCTTAACAACCAATACCTGCTCGCGTTTGTGGGCGATGGCGGCCAGAAGGGCAAATACCAGCCCATCAAGGTCACCTCCGAGCTTCGCAATGTCGGATTTCTAACGCCTTCGGAAGTGTTCTTGCCGGCAGTGAGATAATTTAGTTCGCTACAACTCTGTTTACGAGGCGCGGGCCAAAAGGTCCGCGCCTTTTTTTACGTAATCCATGCAATTTAGTTGTCTCCAACCTGACAATCCTTTGCATCTAAAGCAACCAGATGAGGGAGGGAGTCAACTTTATGAATTACGATCGGAAGTGGCAAGCGGCTCTGTTGTCGGCCGCTATGGCTGTTGCGGTTTCCCTGTCGTTCGCTTGGGAGACCCCGGCAGCAGATTCAGGCGCCGTGACGATGACTGTCACCGCGGTAGGCCAGAAAGAAGCTCAGCCGCCTGCACTCACGAAAAATGATGTCCAGCTATATCAAGGCAAGGAAAAGGTGCAAGTGGCGGATTGGAAGCGCGGTGATGCGCTCTTCCTCGCGGTGCTCATTGACGATTCGCTGCAAAGCGCCGTCGCTAATCAATGGGGCGATTTGAAGGCGTTTTTCATGGCCCAGCCAGAGAACACTTTCATCGCCGTGGCTTACGCTAGGAACGGCACGGCCGCGGTGGCGCAGGACTTTACCAAGGATCATGCACTTGCAGCCAAGGCGCTGCGCATGCCTTTGGGCAGTGCTGGTGCGTTCACGAGCCCCTATCTGTCCCTCCAGGATTGGATGAAGCGCTGGCCTGACTCCGGCGAGCGCAAATCCATCATGCTGTTTTCTTCAGGTGTTGATTATTTTCGCGGAAGCTTCGATCCTGTCGATCCCGATCTTGACAGCACCATCTCCCGCGCGCAAAAGCAGAACATCAACATTTGGACGATCTATGTTCCCGATGCCGGACACGTCGGCAACCGCGCTTTCCGTGTGTTCAACGCACAATCGAACCTCAGCCGCATTTCCGAAGAGACCGGGGCCGAGTCTTACTATCTCGGTTCTGGAATGCCGGTAACGTTGAAGCCGTACTTCGACGAAATCCAGATGCACCTCAGCAATCAATATCTGCTCAGCTTCGTGGGCAATGGCGGAAAGAAAGGCAAGTTCGAGCGAGTGCGAGTGGTCACCGAAGCTCCCAATGTGGAGTTCCTCACACCCTCGGAAGTGTTTCTGCCAGCAGTTAAGTAAGTTTATGTAAATAAGGCAGTCAAAAAAGTGCGAGGCGCGGACCGCAATGTTCGCGCCTTTTGCTTTTTTCGGATAGCGCTTGTCTCTTTTCTTGCCCTCAGGCTAAACTAGCGCCCAATAGCGCAAGCTCATCGAATCAAGGCTATTCTCGCCATTGAATCGGTTTAAATGGCGAAGCTTGCGTGGCGTTGTGGGGGGAGCTCATGATGATTTCGCTCGGCAAGAAAGAGAATTTTCTTGTGCGATCCATTGCCTGGATCGCCAGGGAGAACAAAAACTTCCGTGTTGCCATAGGCTTCGTCGCGACGCTTGCTGCGTCAGCGACAATCTCGGTGCCCCTCTCCCGCGCCGACGGCGGTATCACTCTGCGCGAAGGATGGGCGGTGCAATCCTCCGCAAAGGTCAGCGCCAGCGCCGAAACTATCTCTACCGTCGGATTTGACGCGTCGAGTTGGTACAAGACTTCTGTTCCGAACACCGTGTTCGCCGTGCTCGTCGAAAACGGCGTGTACAAAGATCCGTACTTTGGCATGAACCTGCGTTCTGTTCCCGGCGTCTCCTATGCGATTGGATCGGAGTTCGCCAACCAGGAAGTGCAGGAAAATAGTCCGTACGCTGTTCCCTGGTGGTATCGCAAGGAATTCGAAGTACCGGCGCTTTTTAATGGGAAAACGGTCTGGCTTGCGTTTCGCGGAATCAATTATCGCGCGAATATCTGGATCAACGGAAAGAAAGTCGCCGGTTCGGACAAAGTGGCTGGCGCGTTTCGCCGCTATGAGTTTGACGTGACGCAGTTCGTCAAAGCAGGCGCAAAGAATGTGGTAGCCGTGGAAGTTTCCGCGCCGCATGCCAATGAACTTGGCATCACCTGGGTCGATTGGAATCCCACGCCGCCAGACAAAGATATGGGACTCTGGCAGGAAGTGGTTCTTTCCGCGAGCGGGCCAGTCGCCATGCGGCACGCGGCGATCGAAACGAAACTTGATCTCCCGGCGACGGACAAAGCGCACTTGACCGTGCGCGCCGAACTGCAAAATGCTTCGAACGGTCCCGTAAAGGGAACTTTGCGCGGGAAAATTCTTGGCGCGGCTGCCCCGATTGAATTTTCTCAAAGCGTCGAGCTGAAAGCAGGTGAACGCCGCGCAATCGCGATTGCGCCGGATTCCACCGCCTCGCTGAACATGCAAAATCCCCGCCTCTGGTGGCCATACCAGATGGGCGAGCCGTATCTCCACGAGCTCACTCTCGAATTTGTCCCCGACAAAGGCCCCGAATCCGACAAGCAAACCATTGCCTTCGGCATCGTGCAAACGGATTCCGAACTGACGCCAGAAGGCTATCGCCTCTTCAAAGTAAACGGCAAACCCGTTCTCGTACGCGGCGGCGGCTGGGCGCCTGACATGATGCTGCGCGTCAATGAGTCGCGCCGCGAAGCCGAGTTTCGCTACGTCAAAGAGATGGGCCTCAACACCATCCGCCTCGAAGGCAAACTCGAAGACGAATCCTTCATGCAGCGCGCCGATCGCGATGGCATTCTCGTCATGGCCGGATGGTGCTGCTGCGACGCCTGGGAAAAGTGGAACAAATGGGGAGACGAAAATCGCCACGTATCCGTGGAATCCCTCCGTGATCAAATCCTTCGCCTGCGCGCACATCCCAGCATCCTCGTCTGGCTGAATGGCAGCGACAATCCGCCGCCGCCCGAACGCGAGCGCGCTTACCTCGAAGTGGAAAAAGAAAATAACTGGCCGAAGCCCGTCATTTCTTCCGCAACAGAAAAGAAAACCGAACTAACCGGCGCCAGCGGCGTGAAAATGTCAGGTCCGTACGAATACGTCTCATCGAACTACTGGCTGCTGGACACCAAGTACGGCGGCGCGTACGGCCTCAACATGGAAACCAGCCCCGGCCCCGCCGTTCCGCCTCTCGAAGAATTGAAATCCATGTTTCCGCCGGACAAACTCTGGCCCATCAACGAAGTTTGGGATTTCCACGCCGGCGGCGGCGAATTCAAAAACATCAAGGTCTTCACCAACGCGATCGAAAAGCGCTACGGCCCGCTGAAGGACGTCTCCGACCTTGCCTGGAAATCGCAGGCCATGACTTACGAAGGCGAACGCGCCATGTTCGAGGCCTATGGCCGCAACAAGTACAAATCCACCGGCATCATTCAATGGATGCTGAACAACGCGTGGAACGGATTGATCTGGCATCTCTACGATTATGATTTGCGTCCCGCCGGCGGCTATTTCGGCTCGAAGAAAGCACTCGAAGTCGTTCACGTCCAATTTTCCTATGACGACCGCAGCGTCGCCATCGTCAATGGAAAGCAGGAAGCCCTAAAGGGCTTAAAAGTGGTTGCCAAGATTTACGACACGTCCATGAAAGAGCGTTTCACTCACGAGGAAGTCTCCGATGTCGCGGCCGACGCCGTGACCAAATCCTTCGCGGTTGCCGAGCCCGATGGCATCAGCGCTGCCTACTTCCTGAACCTGCAGCTCTTTTCCTCGTCTGGCGAACTGCTCAGCCGCAATTTCTATTGGCTCTCCAAAAAGCCCGACGTTCCCAATTTCGACAAGTCGGAGTGGTATTACACTCCGCTGAGCGAATACGCCGATTTTCTCGCCCTCCAGGACCTTCCCAAAGCCACAGTCAAGGCCTCGATGACCGTCTCCGACGCGGGCCCGGAAACCGCCGCCCACATCACCGTTGAAAACACCGGCTCCGGTCTCGCCTTCCTCGTTCGCCTCCGCCTACTCAAAGGAAAAGACGGCGCCGAGGTTCTACCCGTCTTCTTCGACGACAACTACATCTCCCTTCTCCCCGGCGAGAAACGCGAAGTCACCGTCCATGTCCGAAGCAGCGACCTCGGCGCCGCCAAACCAATCCTAGCCGTCGACGGTTTCAACGTCGCCCCGACACAACTTCCCTAGGGTCTGGCGCCGCATCGCATCCGTGAAAGTCGCCGCGATTTTTGGTAGTCGGTCGAACCGGCAGCGTTTACCAGGACTCAAGAGGTGTTCTACAGCAAAAGGCAAGACTCCAATTAATCTGCGACTGCGTAAACCAGCAGTCGAGTGCCGTCCTCGACGACAGCTATGGTGGACGTCCCTGAGTGGTGGAAGACGGCGACGGCAGACCGATGGCGAGTCGAAAGTGGAATTGCAGTTCTAACTGCCAGTTTCACTACGTCAATCAGTTGCAAACTCGCCTGAGATATATAGGAAAAGGTGTCGAGGAAAGTATCCATTAGTATGCAAGACGTTAGCGCCGAATTGCGGTCAGTGGAGATGGCAGACACACTCCACCCTTGCCGGCAGCGGGGAAGAAGGTCAGCAGAAACAAGTTCCTCCTCTCCCGATTCATTGCGGGTACAAAGGCGGTCGGCTTCGATGATGTAATCCTTCACTGTTTCATCCTTGCCGATTCCAAATGCACTGGATCCAGGACGCATTTTGCATGTGGACTCTGCGAGTTGAACCACAGGTCCGGGACCCAAAAGTAGGTCACCCTGCCCTTGCATAGGACACTCAATCTTCAAGTCTGGCCGCAACCGACAGAAAGAACGCCCGGACTTTTCAAGGGGAGCTGCACTGAGGTTTACCGTCTGTATCTCGTGAAGAAATGCATCGAGAATGACTACCTTCCAGTCTGTATCTGTCGAATAAAGAAGCAAAAGGTCGCCCTTGGTACTAATTTGTTCGTCGGCAAGATTATTCGGATGTTGGGTGGCGTTGGCGGGGGCGAATACCCGAAATGCTGTGAGATCGAATGAAATGAGCGACAAAAAGGAATCAACGCTGACATTCCTAACGGCTCCGGAGGAAGGTGGCCCAGGCTTCGCTCCGACTACTAAACCCCTAAAGACAGCATAAGCGCGGCTTCCATCGTGACTCACCAGCAGACGGGCAGAAAGGGAATCCCAACGGCGAGTGGATTCTGGATCGGCGGGCTCTTGGGAAATCGAGAAGTTAATTTCTTCGCGTTTTAGTTCGCCGGTAAATGGCCCAGTGAGACGTATGAGATGCCAATTGCCTTTCTGGCTCCTTCTGAACTTGTCGCGATAAAGGATAAGCAGCCGCCCAGCAGTGTCGAACTGGACCCAGGCATTCACAAGCCTTTCTGCGTGGGTGTGAAGGTCAGTCTCGGCTACTGGGGCAATGTTTGGTCGGCCTTGCGAAGCCACCGGAAACATCAAGAATACGAGAGGAATTGTGTGGAAATATGCGCGCAGCGAAGGAATCAAGTTAATGTGTCCTTTTGGGGTCACCCATGCACTCTCCACTGTGCACGCGGAATTCCGTTCCTCCAATCCATATATCTTGCCTCCAGCTGAAGTTGAGTAGGGTTGAGGTTTACAAAGAGTCCGGATTTTACGACACTTCAAGCATCGAGATTGCACCTTCAAACATACTCAGTCCGGAGAAGTCGCTCTGCTGAAAACTGATGACCCACTACTCGATTTTCCTTTACAAATGATAAGGCTTTTGATATCAGCATGTTTAGGTAATAGTGCCAAAGGGAGCGAATCCACGCCGCCTTTTTTTGGTGGGCGAACAAGCTCGAATCTCTGACATCCTCGGTCGCCGTAACCCCCGTAGAAACAACACTTGCAAGTCGGTCCCTAAACACTGATTCTAAAAGACTTATGACGGCTCGTTGAGGCGCGTAAGTCCTTTAGGTGCAATGTTTACAAGAAAAGAGGTGTGTCACCCACATGCCGCCGCGCCTTCGGCTCTCAGGCTGGCGGCTGTTAACTGTCAGCCCGTGTACCGACCGGCCCCTGAGCGTCAAATGGCTACCGCCACCGGTGACATAAGTCTTGTAGATGCAACGTTTACAAAAAGACGGGGCATGGCAGCGAGGAAAGCCGGGTGGTCAATCAGCGCTTGAGTGTGCCACGTCGCGCGTCGAGTCCCGAATCACCAGCTCCGGATTCATCTTCTGCCGCACGGTATTCCACTCGCGCTTCTCCAGCCCGGCTTTGATGCTTTCCATCACGATGTTGACGGCATTCGTTCCCATGGCTTCCAGTGGCTGGCGCACGGTTGTCAGCGACGGTGCACTCAAAGCGGCCATCGCCACATCGTCAAAGCCTGTCACCGAACACTGTTCCGGCACTTTCACTCCCGCTTTGGTCAGCGCGCGAATCGCCCCAAGCGCGGTCAAGTCGTCAAACGCCATCAGCGCCGTAAACTTTTTCTTTTTTTGCAGCAGCTCCTCGGTAAGCCTATGACCACCCTCAAACCCAGAGTTGGGGTCGAACGAATCCGGCAGTTGCAGTATCAGCGCGGGATCGATCTCGAGGCCCGCCGAATGTGCAAACTTTTGCACGCCGCGCCACCGCGGCGCACTGTCGATAATCATTTTCGGCCCGCGAATAAACGCAATCTTGCGATGCCCGAGCTGGTGTAGGTGTTCGAGCGCCATGCGTCCGCCCGTTTCGTTGTCTACCATCACGGAGCTTACGGTGTCGCCGGGAAGCTCCCAGCCGATGGTCGCGGCCGGAATATTTCGTTTGCTCAAGTCAGCCAGTACGTGAATGTCCACGACGAGCCAGTTCGCCACCACAATTAGCGCTTCGACGTGGTGCTCCAGCAGCATTTCCAGATAGCGCTCGAAACGATTGCGCTGGTTGTGTGCGTCGGCAAAAATCGGCACGTACGACGACTGATAAAGCGCGTTCTCAATCCCGCGCATCACCGGCGTACAAAATGGATCCGTAATGTCAAAGAAAACCAGTCCCACCGTGTGGCTGCGCTTGCTGCGAAGAAACCGCGCCATCGCGTTCGGCCGGTAGCCAAGCTTCTTGGCAGCTTCTTCAATGCGCTTCTTCGTTGCGGGAGCGATGTAGCGGGCCAGCGGCGCGTTGTTCAACACGATCGAAACCGTGGCAGGCGAAAAGCCGCTGTCTTCCGCGACGTCCCGCATCGTCACCGTCTGATCTTTGCCGCTTGCGCGCTTCAAGGGTAGGCCTCTAGGATTGCCATCATTCTGCCAGAGTTCGTCCATTTTCAGTGAGAGAACGGCGTAGCAGCCAGCGGCCTATTGGGCCGGCTAGGACTCTCTGAAATCAATCATCACCGGAGCCGAGCGGAACCAGTTTGTCTTGTAGCCAACGTAGAGCAGGCCGATCGCGAACCAGATACCGCCCACTGTTTTCGCGATGATGTTCAGATCCACCCAGATGAGGCCGCAGAAAAGAAAGCCAACCAACGGCACCAGTGCGTCTCGCACAAAGTTCATCGGTGCGCCCTGTTGCCGCCTCATGGAAAACTGCCAGAAGCACGCGAAATTTACTCCCATGAAGGCCAGGAAGGCGCCGAAGTTCATCAATTCTCCCGCGTGCTCATAGGCGCTGCCAATGTAGTTCAGCATCACAGACCCAACAAACGAGAGCCCGCCGATAAGCAGGATGTTATTCGTCGGCGTACTCGTCCCGGGCGTTAGTTTTCCAAAGAACTTCTTTGGCAAGACGTTATCGCGGCCCATTCCGAAGAGCAACCGCGCGGCGCCGAGCGTGCCCGTCAGTCCGCTGCCGAATGCAGCCACGATCAGGACGAGAGCCATGGACCAGGAGAGGATGAGCCCGCCGGCTCGCGCGCAAATATCCATAAATGCGGTTTCAAGATTTGGGAACGATTGCCAGTTCGGCCACACCCGCGCGCCAAGGTACGCCTCGAGTCCGCTGAAGACGCCGGCAATGACGCAGGTCAGCACCACGGCCAGCAAAACGTTGCGCTTGGGGTTCTCGACGTCTTCGGCTAGCGTTGTCACCCCGTCAAAGCCGACGTAAGTGAGAGCGGCAAACGAAGTCGCAGTAAGAATCTTGTGAGCATTAAACGTCTTCGGATCGTAGATGGGCTGAATCGAGAAGAGGCCTTCCCATCCTTGCCCGCCATACAGAAAGCGAATCGCGGCTACGATAAAGTACACAACTACCACCGACATGACTGCTAACAGAACCTTGTTGGCGGTCGCGGAGGCCTTGACTCCAGCTAGATTCAAAGCCGTCATAATTCCGGCGATGATGAGGGCCCAGATGACAAAAGGAATCTGTGGAATGTGGAAGTACGCAGAGCGCTCGTGCAGCGCCGTCGAGATCCACACGGTATTGATCAGCGGCTGCAGTAGATAATCGAGGATCATCGCCCAGCCGGCCAGGAACCCAAGATGCGGGTTCAGCCCCTTGCCAACGTAAGTGTAAGCCGATCCGGCGGCCGGATAGAGAGCGGCCATGCGTCCATAGCTGACGGCAGTGATCAGCATGGCAAACCCCGCGATCAGAATGATCAGGACAAAGTGGCCGTCCGAAAGCTTCTGCGCCACACCGTAGAGCGGAATGGGCGCGATCGGCTGAATGAGAACGATTCCGTAGAAAATCAGGTCCGACAGCTTGAGCGTGCGCCGTAGTTGCGGCACGCTTCCACCAGCTTCGTTGCTCAAGCGCTTCTCCTTTTCGCAGCCGCTCCATTTTTCGAGCCAAGCACCACCGCGCGCGTCAAATTCTTCGGCACATCAGGATTCAAACCCTTGCGCAGACCTACTGCCAGCCCCAGCAACTGCGCCGGGATCGTCGCAAGCGCCAGCCGCGCATACTCCGGCTCATCCAAGCCAAGTTCGATCAGAAGATCAGCATCGCGCCGCAACGCTGGCGTCGCGCGGTTTGCAACAACAAATATCGACGCGCCCAATTTCTTCAACTCCCCCACAAGCAAACTCTCTTCTTGCGCCGCTGCATCCGAAAGAAAAAATGTAATCAATGTGTCTCGACTCGCGATCGACTTTGGCCCGTGGCGGAATTCCAATGTGTGATACGACTGCGCGTACGATGAAGACATCTCTGTCATTTTCAGCGCGGCCTCCTGTGCCAGCCAGTAATGCGCGCCTTGCCCAAGAAATACAAAATCGGCGTATCGCCGCTTGGTTCCAAACGCCCGAATCTTATCAGCATTCGCCGCAAGCCACGCCACTGTCTTTTCTGGCAAAGCATCGAGCGCGGATACCAGTTCGGAGTCACCCACGAATTTCGCGCCCAATCTCTCGAAGAGCAACAGGATCGACGTAAACGATCGCGTCATCACCATGCTCTTCTCGTCGGCCCAGGGGAGCTTTAGGACATGTGTGCACAAATCCTGAAGAACGCTGTCGTTGCTGCAAGTCACACCCAGCGTTCGGACTGCCGTATTTGCCTTCAACCATTCCGCCGCGCGCAAGACCTCTGTCGTTTTCCCGGAACGCGACACAAGCACCACCTGTCGCGCGTCACTCCGCCGAAGCACCTCGTCCGGAGCGAAGAGAAACTCCGAAGCCGGAACCGCTGTGCATGCCACCCGCAGAAGCTTTGCCCATTGAGCAGCAATCGTTCGAGAGAGGTAATAGCTCGACCCACAGGCTACAAACAGCCATGGTTCGTCAGGCGAAAGTTTAACGAAAGTTTTATCCAGTTCTGCGTTCTGCTCGAACAGCCGAGCAGTCTCCAACCATGTCGCCGGTTGGGACAGGATTTCCTGCGCGGTTTGTTGCCCTGCAACTCGCGATGCGGACTTTCCGCCGGGTGATGTACTCCTACGTTTTTCTAGTATTCTGGGCTTGTCTTTTTTCACGCGGAGCCTAAGTCCTTTTCGCCTTCGCGAATTCCGTCTGAGAGCGGCCAACAGTTTTCAAAGAAGGAGCGGGACCTACTTGTCTCTGCCAGGACTGTTTGAATCGTTTCAATAAAGGCATTTTCCAAGAACTCCATTCTTCGCGCAAGCATAAACTGCGCCGGGTTCCTCACTCGCACGGGCAAATCGCTACGTTCCCATCCGAATTCGAGCCGCACACCTGTCCTTTCGTACAGTAGGAGCAATTTCCACAGTCAGTATCTCTTCGTTAAAGTCCCCTAACTTTATCCGCAACGCTCCCCTTGCCCACGTAGTCTAATTGAGTAGCACCTCTCCCCAGACGAGGGCCATCAGTATGGACGGGGAACCAGGTATGGCCGGTCGCAGTCCCACAAAGGTTGTGTTGTGGCATGCTCTGGGCGTTCTGCTCACGTTCTTCGTGGCATATTGGCTGCGCACGGTTTCCCTCGAACCCGATCCTGTTCTTCAAGGCTACCTCCAAGTCATTTCGGCTTTGCTGGCTTTCGTTTTCGCCGCGCTCACTCTCGTTCGTTTCCAGGGCACGCAGGATCGCATCTCCCTGATACTTGGCGGCGGATATCTGCTCTCCGGCGCGGTCTTGTCGGCCTCCGGTGTTCTCTTCTTTCAATACCTGCAGGATTCTCCCCTGCGCGCGAATTGGGCGCCTGTGGCTTGGTGGCTCAGCCGGATGCTTTTGGCCCTTGTGCTTCTTGTGGCGCTGCTCGTCGAGCATTTCATTCCCCGATCGCGCCACACGAAAGCGGAGATAACCGGCGCTCTGCTGGCGGTTGTCGGTTTCACGTATGTGGTCACCGCTGCGCTTCGCCGACTTCCGCCGGAAGCATCCCGCCATCCGGGCTCTTTCGTGCCGAGTCCGCACCAACTTCTACCAGGCATAATCTTTTTCGCGGCGGTAATTTGGTATAGGCGTCGTCTTGATTCCGAGGACACTGCTTTCGATCGCACCATCTACGCCGCGGCTTGGATGAACTTTGCTGCCCAGATCGCCGCATCCCAGTCGGAGCGGCTTCTCGACGCACCCTTTGTACTCGCGCAAGTCCTCACTGTGAGCAGCTATGCCCTTGCTCTTGGTGGCGCGCTCCTCGACAACGCGCGTCTCTTCGAACAAGTTCGCCATCTCGCCGTCAGCGATCCACTTACCGGCCTCGCCAATTATCGCCGGCTCCTCGACGTCCTTGAGAACGAAACCGAGCGAACCAACCGCACCAGCAGGCCATTCGCCGTTCTGCTTCTCGATCTGGACGGCTTGAAAAAAATCAACGACCGCTTCGGTCATCTGGTCGGCAGCCGCTCCCTCTGCCGTTTGGCCGCCATCTTGCGCATTCATTGCCGCGCCATTGATACCGCCGCGCGCTACGGCGGCGATGAGTTCGCGCTCGTGTTGCCGGAATCGGAGGACGCGGAAGCGCAACGCGTCGCCAATCGCATTCGCGTGGTCATGTCTGAGGATGAGGAAGTGCCTAAGCTCTCCGCGAGCATCGGCATTTCGGTTTACCGAGGGGATGGAGAAAGAATTGAGAAGTTACTTTCCGCGGCGGATCAGGATCTCTACGCGGAAAAAGCCCGTCGCGTAAAGCGCGGCATCGCTGCATTCCATGCTCGGCGCCGCACTCCAAAAACCTGATTCGCGCTCGTAACTTCCAGGGCATACTTCCCCTCAATACACGGCCCTGTGCTGCACGGTTTCCTTCGTCGCCAAGGAATATCGTGGCTCAGGGGCTGCCTTATCCAGAATCTGGCGCGAAACATATTCGCCCACTGCCGGCCCATGCTTGAAGCCGTGTCCTGACCCGCCACCTACAAACCACACGTTTTCCATTTCCGGATGTCGGTCAATCAAAAAATCACCGTTGGAAGTATTTTCATACTGGCAGACTCGCGTCTCGACCACTGGCGCATTTCGCAAGGCAGGGAATCGCGTGCCCACGTACTTCTGCACGATCTCTGCTTCTGCAGCGGTCGGCAATCGCGACTGCGTGTCGGGATCGACGCGCTCTCCGTGATGGTCGAGCGCAATCTTCAGCCCGCGGCCTTCAATGTCAGGCATTCCGTAATACTCATCTTCCTGGAAAAGCCATGTTGGCAAAGCCGGCGGCGCGAACCGCGCATCTCCCGCGGGCACGCCGAAAAAGAAAACTTCCTGTCGGCTTGGGAAAATTCTCTGTCCAAGAATCTCGGGAAACACTTTGCCGAGCCAGGATCCGCAAGCAAAAACAAATTGCCCCGCCGAAATCGTTTCGCCGTTGCTGCATGTCAGGCTGCTCAAGCGTCCCGTGCCCTTCGGCTTTTCAATCAAAGCAATCCGAAACTCGACTCCCAGCTTGACGGCATCCTCGACCACCGCCGCAACCGCTCGCCGCGCCATTAGTACGCCGCTCTTCGGCTCCAAAAATCCGCGTGTCACGTGCTCGAAGGAAATTTGCGGATAACGGCGTTCCAACGCCGCGCGATCCATCTCTTCAAAAGGTACTTCGCAACGCTTCAGCGTCACCATCGTCTGCCGGACGCGCGAATCGTCTTCGCCCGCCAGCCACAACACTCCCGTTTCATGAAACAGCGGTTTTCCCGTCGCGGCAAAAAAACTTTTCCACTGCTCCAGCGACCGTTGCGATGACCGCGTATAAATCTCGTCCGTCCCGTAACCCATTCGAATGATGCGCGTCTCGCCGCCGGAACTAGCCCGCGCGTTCGACGGTCCATACGCATCCAGCAGCACCACACGTTGCCCGCGTCGCGCCAAGTGCCGAGCACTCCACGCCCCAAACACTCCCGCCCCAATAATCACCGTATCGTAAGTTTTTCCAGTGCTCATCGCGATGCATCCTACCGTATTTCGCAGCAGTAGCACAGGCACTCCTGTGTCAAGTTCCAGGACATGCTTTACACAACGTTATCAGGACATCTTTTACACTTTTGGTGGTCAGTTCACCCAGCGGTCCACCCCGGTGGACCGCTGGGTGACGAGGTCGAGTTCGCGCACTAGGCTGCGGCAGTAGTACACTAGCGCGCGTCCGTCCACGCGAATTTCCTGCACCCATTTGCTGGCCAAGGCTCGGCTGATGTCCCAACGCCGATAGGCCATCTGCAACTGGCCTTGCGGCGACAGCTTGTACACTTCCGCCGCCGCTTCGTATTCCCACGCGGGCGGCTTGGCATTGTAGCGTCGCGAACTATTACTCCATACCGCCGCCGGAGTTTTCATGGCCAGCGCTTCGTGCGGCCGCTCATGATTATATTCGTGTCGAAATTCATCCAGCCACGTTTGTCGTTCCGCTCCCGCCGGGATTCTGCGGCGTTTCATTGCTGCGCCCAACGCTCCGTGAAAACGTTCCACTTTTCCTTGTGTCTGCGGATGTCGATACCCGCTGAAGTGCAGCTGGATTCCTTGCCGCATGATCCACACCGTCAACCACGTCCAACCCGCCACTGCTTTCATGTTCCACCACGGCGTCCCGTGGTCCATCAGTATTTCCTCCGGCACGCCGCAACTCGCAAACGCTTCGATCAGCCGCTGTTTTACTGGCTCTGCCTTCGTCGACCAGGTGCCCTCGAGAGCAATCGCATAACGACTGTGATCGTCCAGCACCGACAGCGGCCCCACCGGTGCGTCCCATCCCACCGGGCTTTTGAAATCCATCTGCCACAACTGGTTCGGCGCGCGCCACTCGAAGCGTTCCACTGCCGTGCGAAACCGGTCGTGCTCGCGCACCAAACCACGCCGCAATAAAATCCGGTGCACGGTGATCACTGGAAGACGAATCCCTCCCCGCGCCAGCAGCACTTGCAACTTCCGCGCGCCCCAATCCGGCCGCTGCTCTCGCAGCTCGACGACGCGATCCTCGATCCGCCGTGCCGTCCGCTTCGGCGAGCACCAGCCCGATGCGGGTTTGCTTGGAAGCGGTTTCGACGACAGCAGGTAAATTTGCGCAGTCATTCCACGGAC
>Ga0210391_10000637_pt1 | contig 35107 bp, 34 predicted proteins | sample IncBWC12OmetaG_FD_160573 | JGI IMG/M metagenome (GOLD analysis project Ga0210391, IMG submission 160573) | Forest soil microbial communities from Barre Woods Harvard Forest LTER site, Petersham, Massachusetts, United States - Inc-BW-C-12-O ... | reverse complement strand
CTGCACCACCTGCCATTTCTCTTCCGGGGAACGATCTACGCGTGGTTTTCTGCCCATGTTGCCTCCTGTCTTGGAGGCCCTGATCTTACCCAACTGAAGCGTCTAGTTTTAGCGGGGAGCACTACACTACAACGCGGTGGTCCTCGTTCAGTTTCGTAAAAAGCGGCACGTTAATGACAATCGGAATCTGATTTTCCATTCCGAAGAAAGTAATGCTGATGCCTTCTCGGTCGGCCTTTTGCGCGAGCAATTTATAGTCGGCTGGGGAACTCAGGCGGAGATTATCGAAGAGCTTTTGCAAGACTGGCGGTGCGATAACCGAGAACTTTTCTACGGTTTTTCGGATGGAGGCACTTGGTTGGTGAGCGAACGAGATAATCTCTTTATAGTTGTCCATTCGGAATCCGGAAACCGACCAAAACAGATTTCCGATTCTTTCCACCTTGCAGCCGACTACGCTATCCCCATTTGGCAACCTCTCCTTGCTGTCAGAGCCCGCAACAATCTCGGTTGAAGTTCTCAAGACCACAATTGTGGTTTGTGCTGCGGCGCACTCGAGTGAAGGCGAGAGCATGATCAAAATGAATACAGAAGTTCTGGCGGCGCGGGTGGCGGAGTTCATTAGATTCGTCGGAATCCGTCATTCTCTCGCAGAACAAGGAACGAGTACAATTGCGACCGAATCCAGCGGGAGGCGGTGACAATGGACGAATCGAAGAAGGCGCGGGAGTCCGATAAACTCGCTGCGAACTTTGGCTCAGAAGGTCTATCTCTAAAAATCTCCCTCCCGAAGTGGGCGAAAATTGTGATAGCAGTTCTGCTAGCAATCGGATTTTTGGAATCGTTCGTCATCGTAAAAGCTATCGAGATTCACGAGCGCTACGAAAAATCACAAATTGAACATGGACGTTTGATAAAAGAACTTACGGAGCAGGTTCAACAAGCGGAGAAAGAAAAGCAGCAAGCCGAACTAGCGACTCAGGCATCGATTTATATGCGGCTATTGTCGAAACACGCCAGCGACATGCCTCTAGGGGTAAAGACCGTGAGCGTTCCGCAAGGCAAAGTCACATTAACGGTCTTTCCCAACGGGGACTTACTTATTGCCAGACCGTGGGACGAGACCCGAATGACCCCCTACGCTTGGTTGATAAATCCGTGAGTCAAAAAATGAAATTACACGCCGCACGCCCTCACTCCGCGCCCAACTTCCTTAGTGCCGACTTGAACAAATACTCAGCGTCACCGTCTTGGATTTGCCAGCCGTTAAGACTAAGAGCGCCTGTGGCGCCTTGGAGCGATTCACGGGAGTTGTCGCGGTTACGTTCGAGGCGTCATGCAAGAACCGCAGAGTTTAGCTTGCGGGGTGCGGAGTGGTTTGCCGCAGCTTTTGCAGGGCGGTCCGTACATCGACAATACGTGGTGATAGACAGCGTTGGGATTTGTTTTGTGGACGCCTGTGATGCGCTCGTGCTCGCGCAGCACAGGGCCGAAAGCGCGTTCTCTGATGTCGCCTTGGGTGCCGAATTGCGGAGTGCTGAGACGCGTTGCTACCGCCACCAGCAGCGGTCTCAGGTTCCTGGCAGATCGACCGCAAGACAGCCGAGAGTGAATGCGAACGGGAATGGCCCGGGATCGCTGGTGCGGTATGCCCCGTCAAAGAAGACGAGGGCGCGCTCGCCCATGGCTTCGTCAAATTGAAACGAGGGCTTCCACGGGCCGGAGTGCCAGCCGCGGTCTTCAGCCGTGATGATCTGGAGCGGCGCGCTCCAGCCGGTGAGTTCGCCGGATGGTGTTCCGCCACTGCACCACCACAGACCGGTTTCAGGCGAGGGTGGGCCCCCGGAAAGGCAGACGCGAGAGAAGATCGCATGGAAAGCATCCGCGCGCTGACGCACGCAGAAATCGAACATCTTCATTTCCGGCGGCGCAAACACCTTGTGCTTGCTCCACCGGGTGCTGCCATCTTCACTCTCCGCGTAGCCGTGGACGAGGTAGTCCTCGTGATTCGATCCGGCCACGTACCACATTTTCCATTTGCCATCATGAAAAATCAGGTTTGGTTCGTAAACGCTTCCGTGTTCCCACGCATCCTGCGCAAGGAACACAGGTTCGGGCTGAGCCATCCACTGCTCTCCATCCCACTGAAGAAACCCAATGGTGTAGGGCCCCCAGAGGTTCTCCGCCGCGCCCGCGTAGTAGATGCGTTCGACCCAGGCTGCTTGGCGAGGGTCCCATCCCCGTACGTACGATGGGCAGTGCCGTCCACCGTTGCTATCCCACCGGCCACCAGGGCTGGGCCCGGCGACTGGTTCCAGCGCTCCGGCGGCATCACGGGTCAGCTGCCAGCCAGCGGCGGAGAGAGGCGCTTTCGGAGGCAGTGATGCGCTATAGATTTCCGTCGGTCCGTATCCGTGGGCTTGGCCGGCCAGGTACATCCACCACTGGTCGCTGCGTTTCACAATGGTGGGATCAAGCACTTCAGCGCCGCCCGAGCCGGTAGAAGGGTCGCGAGGATCGAAGATCTTTACTGCGGTCCCTGAAAGGGGTTTTTTGAGGCTAGGCATCGTGCTCCCGGGTGTGCTGGAGGTTAGTCATTCGGTGTCGAGCGAGGCGTCATGCAAGAACCGCACAGTTTAGCTTGCGGGGTGCGCAGTGGTTTGCCGCAGCGTTTGCAGGGCGGTCCGTACATAGACAACTTGTGGTGATAGACGGCGTTGGGGTTGGTTTCGCGGAAGCCGGTGATGCGCTCGTACTCGCGCAGCACCGGGCCGAAAGCGCGTTCTCTGGCGTCGCCTTGAGTGCCCGAATTGCGGAGTGCTGAGACGCGTTGGAATTCCTCGTCGTCAAGCATCGGTACCTCAGTTTTGCACCGCCAACACCAAAGCATCTTCATCGTGTTCGCGCCGTAGTTGGAACAGGCGCGAATATGGCACGGGGCGGTGCGGCCTGTCTAGCGAGGCGTCATGCGAGGGATGGAATCGGTACTTTCCATCGCGGAGGGCTTGCCATAACATGGTGGAATGGCGATGAAAACGAGATTGCGAAAGAGTGTGGCGGCATATATTGCTTTGCTGGCGGTGGTGTCGATGATGCAGCCGGCGCGGGCGGTTGCGGCGGCTTCGGATTTGGAGACGGTGCTGACGGGTTCGCGCGGACGCATCGAGAAATTGGACTATCGCGTGACCGGGCGACTAACGCGGGTGGAGGCGGATGGCAAGCGCACGAACTACAAGCTGATCGCCAGGGCGCACTGGTTTCCCGATGGTCTGCGCGTGCTGTGCGAGATTTCGGGGCCTGGCTCAGACAAGACCACCCTGCTTCTGCACATGGACGTGAGCGGGCACGTGACCATCGAGACGATGCTCCCTGGCGCGAAGGCCGCCAGCGTGTTGCCGTACGAGCATTGGGGCGACTCCCTGGTCGGAACGGATTTTTCATATGAAGATATGGTGGAGAGCCAGTTTTTCTGGAAGCATCAGGAACTGCTGGCGCCGGAGAAATACGGCACGCGGGATTGCTTTGTGCTGAAGAGCGGGTCCGGCACGCAGGACCGGAGCAGCTATGATTCGATCACATCGTGGGTGGACCGCAAGATTATGTATCCGGTGCACGTGGTGAAGACGCCGCATGGGGCGGGAGCGCAAAAAGATTTCGTTTACTATGGGCTGCGGCAGGTTGCCGGCGATTGGGCCGCAACGCGAGTGGAAGCCAAGCAAACGGGCAAACCGGGGTCGTCGATTATGGAAATCGAACGCGGCTCGGGTAAGGCAAATCTTGCGCGGAAGGACTTTGAGATCGGGCCGGCCAGCGCCGCACCAGTGAAAGCGAATAAATCACGGTAGATAAGTAAGTAGGTACTTAATCGGTTAATTTGGATATTGCGGTGCGGTTAGTGGAACATCCTCGAGGTTCGGCGTTATGGGACGAGCCCTTTTTCGGGCGCCACTTCGGATGCCACTTCAGAGGTCATTGGGGCGCCATATAAGCCAAAGGGCCACCAATTCCAGTCGCCGGCAAGTTGCAGCAGCGCCGGACCGACAATCATGCGCACGACGGTAGCGTCAATCAATACCGCGACGGCAAGCGTGAAGCCGAGCATTTGGACGACGAGAAAGCTTCCCACGGTGAAGGCGGTAAAGACGGCAATCATGATGGACGCGGCGCTGGTGATGAGTCCAGCGGTGCGCGCCAGGCCCTCGACCACCGCGGCTCTCTCGGAGAGACCGCGGCGGCGTTCTTCGAGGACGCGGGCGACCAGGAAGACCTCATAATCCATGCTCAAACCGAAGACGATGGCAAACGAGAGAATCGGCACGATGGGGTAGACGGTGCCGGTGGGTCCGTGGAGCCCAAAGAGCCTGCTGCCGTGGCCTTCCTGAAAAACGAGAACTAACATGCCGAAAGAAGCGCCGACAGAAAGCAGATTGAGCAGAATGGCTTTCACGGCGGCAAATAGAGAACGCAGTCCGAGCAGGAGCGCCAGCAAACTGCCGAGTATGACGCCAAGGACCACCTTCGGCAGGCGCTCTCTTACTACCGAGTCATAATCCGCTTCGAGCGCCGGAACACCGCCGACGCGCAGCACAGCGCCGGGCACGCCGGTTAACGCGGCGACGTCGGAGGAACGCACGTCACGTACCCAGCGTGTCTGTTGGTTGGGCGAAAGAGCCGAGGTGGGCAGCAACTCAATCAAGGTGGCTTGACCATCGTTGCGAATAAAACTTTTGCGGATGGAGTCCGATTCGGGCACATCGTTGACAGCATCCGGCGTGTCAGACATTCCCGTGAGGGTGGGAAGAGATAAAACTTCTTGCGCGCGCGGATCGCCCTGGAAGTGCTCCGTTAAGCGACTGACGGCTAGCCAGCCAGCCGGGGAGAGCGGCGGAGATTGCGGCGGCAACTCCAAGACGACGCGGAGGGACTGAACAATACCGGAGCGCCCCATGGCTTGCAGCGTGTGCAGCGCATGCACGGATTCGGCGGCGGCCGGGAAGGAGTCGTGGTCAGGAACCCCGGGAGAGATTCTGCGCGCCTGGTATGCAAGGAGCAGCAGCGGAATCCCGGCGAGCAGCAGAGCGGCCCAGGGCCGGCGAGTGATGATGTTGCCCCAGCGAACCCAGCGCTCGCTTGCGGCGCACAGGCTGTCCGGAGGTTTGAACTTTCTGAACGGAATACGCAGTCTGGCGGCATTGATGCGATGGCCTAGCAGACCAAGCACCCAAGGCAGGATGAAGGTGCACAGCATGACACTCAAAACGGTAACCAGCAGGCCAGCTATGCCGATGGAACGCAGCTCGCTGATAGGCACAGTGAGGAGCGCAGAAAATCCGATGGCAACGGTGGTGGCTGAGATGATCAGGGTCTTCCCCGCTTGCCCGGCAGCGATATCGGCAGAGTGGCCGGGAGCATAGCCCTCGGCCAAGGCTTCGCGAAAACGGCTGACCATGAGCAAGGCATAGTCGATGCCCAAGCCGAGGCCGAGCATGGTCACCAGATTCTGCACGAGAATCGATAGGTGCAGATGATTCGCCAGCAGCGCGGCCGCACCCAGCGCCATCGAGATGGAGAGCAAGCCAACTCCCAGCGGCAATAACGCGGCCACAATACTGCCGAAAGCGATCAGCAGCAGCACGAGAGTTACCGGCATGGCGCGTTCTTCGGCATGCTTGACGTCATCCGCGCTGACCTTGCGAAGATCGAAGTTCAGCGGCGTTTCGCCGGTAATCTCTAGGTTGATGTTGGGATATTGCGACCTGAGCTGGGCTTCCATCGCGTCTGCTTTGGCGCGCAGATTGGGGACTAACACTTCGAAATTATCATCGTGCGGGTCCAAGCCGACGATAATCAAGGCCCCGCCATTGTCCCCGGTGAACAGAGGATCGGGCCAATCGAGACTCGAGATGGCACCGGAGACACCCGGCACACTACGCAGTGAACTGGTTAAGAAACCCAATGCCTCCGAGCCTTTAGCGGAATCCGGATCGGGAATGCCGCTGATCACCAGAACCAGGCGGTGGGCGTAGGGAGACTGGAAACGCTGCGCCAGTTCGTTGTCAACTTTTTCGGATTCTCCGTTCTTGATGTGAACGCCGGTCTCCAGGCGACGTTCGACTTTGTAGGAAAAGGGCACCAGCGCAAGCGCCATGGCAAACCCAGACATCGCCAACCAGAATCGGCGGCGAGAGGCACCGTGGCCGGTTTTTAGGCTTGGCATTACCATCGGGGATCCACGTGGTTTTCTGGTTTGCGTGAGAGCAATGAAATGACTCCGGTGATCGGGCACACCCATGATATCGGGTCAAACGAGAAATTCATCGGGATTCGGCCTTGAGCATGGTAAAGGATAAACACATTATGAAAACATGCCCTTGTAGAGTAGGTTTTGATCGTCCGCATCATCACCTGCGAGGAGCGCCCTCATAAACGAGGCCAAGTATATTGAGGTGGATGTGCATCAAGCAACGATTTCGGCGACCGTCTTGGATTTTGCTGGAAGATTGGTGATGGAGTCTATCCTGGAAACTATGGATTCCGCAGTTCATCCACGGTCTGCCGAGAGCCGGCCCGTTCGCCGAGGCTGACAGGGCTTTTCCGGTGCATGCGCAAGTCGTATGATGGCGGCGTTGATCTTCCTGAAGGGAGAATAAAATGACTCCTGGCGAACGCGAATGGGCGTTGCAGAATCTTGCGGAATCGCGCGAGCGCTTGCTGCATATGGCGCAGGGCCTTTCGAAGGAGCAACTACACTTCCGTCCCGCGCCTGAGCGGTGGACGGTCGCCGAATGCGTGGAGCATATCGCGATCGTCGAAGGACGGGTGCTTGGCCACATGCAAAAGACTTTGGAGGAAGGTCCCGATCCTTCCAAGCACAGCGCTCTGGAGGGTCGCGAAGATACGATGTTCGCCGTGGCGGTGGCCCGCGTGACTCGTTTCCAGGCGCCCGAAGTTCTCGTGCCGACTGGCCGATGGCCGGACGAGCAGCTGTTGCAGGAATTCGAAGCGACGCGGCAACAGACTAGGGACTTTGCCGCCAGCACGCAAGCCGATCTGCGGCGACACTTCTTCAAACATCCGGCATTGGGCGAGCTCGATCTGTATCAGTGGCTGCTTTTGATTTCGGCGCATTGCGAGCGCCACCGCGCACAGAGCGAAGAGGTGATGGCCAGTCCAGGATTCCCGCGCGCTCGACAGGCCGATGCGCCGTCTTAAAAACGGCCCGCTGAAACTGCGCGAACGAAAAGCAATCGATCAGAACCCTCGCCTACGTCTTGTTGATGTAGGCAAACTAACACTACCGGTTCGATCGTGGGCTCGAATCGCAGTGATTCCTTAGGCGGTCCCAGTCTTGTTGACAAACGCGCCTAATTTGCCGGCATCCAGAAACGCCTGCGCGTCGAGAGAACCGAAACGTTGGATCAGCTGAGCGACCACGCCGGTCCATCCGGTTTGATGACTGGCTCCGAGACCTGCGCCGTTATCGCCGTGGAAATATTCGTGGAACAAAATGTAGTCTTTCCATTGGGGATCGGTCTGGAATTTTTCCATATGCCCATAAACGGGCCGCCGGCCAGACGTATCGCGCAGAAATATCCGTGACAGGCGGTTGGCGATCTCGCGAGCGACCTCAAACAGGTTCATTAGATTGCCTGAACCAGTCGGACACTCGATTTTGAAATTATCTCCATAATAAAGATAGAACGACAGCAGCGCGCGGATGATCAGCGCATTCACCGGCATCCAAATGGGGCCACGCCAGTTGGAATTTCCGCCGAACATGCCGGTGTCGGATTCGGCCGGCAAATAGTTCACGCGGTATTCCTGGCCCGCGACGTTGACGATATAAGGATGTGCGTCGTGAAATTGCGAAAGCGCGCGTATGCCGTAAGGGCTGAGAAATTCTTTCTCGTCGAGCATGCGCGTTAGAATTCGACGCAATCTCTCGGACTTTAGCAACGCGCCGATACCGCGCTCGGCATAGCCGAGATGGCCCACTCCGGTTGGGTGAATGCTGTCCCGCAGTTCCGGCATGCGCAGCATCCGTTCTCGCAGAATGTTCGTTAATTGGGGAGTCTGTTCGCGCTGCCACGGCTCAATCACCGTGGTAGCGCACAGGGGCAGCAGGCCGACCATGGAGCGAACTTTCAGACGCCTGGCACTGCCGTCTGGGAGGCGCAGAACGTCGTAATAGAAACCATCCTCCTCGTCCCACATGCCTTCCGGCCCCGTCTGATTCATGGCGCGGGCGATCCAAAGGAAATGTCCGGCAAATTTCGAGGCCATATCCTCGTAAGACTTGTCGTGAGACGCCAACTCGACGGCTATCTCGAGCATGTTTTGAGAAAACAGCGCCATCCACGCGGTGCCGTCGGCTTGTTCCAGGTGGCCGCCGGTGGGCAGAGGAGAACTGCGGTCGAAGACGCCAATGTTGTCGAGCCCAAGGAAGCCGCCTTCAAACAGGTTCTTGCCGAAGCGGTCCTTGCGGTTCACCCACCAGCTGAAATTCAACAGTAGTTTCGAAAACGAGCGCTTGAGGAATTCGAGGTCGCCTGCACCCTTCTGCGCCTGCTCGGTGCGGTACAGAAAGATGGTGGCCCAGGCGTGTACCGGCGGATTGACGTCGCTGAAGTTCCACTCGTAGGCGGGGATCTGCCCCGTCGGATGCAGGTAGAACTCCTCCAGCATCAAATCGAGCTGCTCCTTGGCGAAATCGACGTCTACGGCAGAGAGGGCAATGGCGTGAAAGGCCAGGTCCCAGGCCGCAAACCACGGATATTCCCATTTGTCCGGCATCGAGATGATGTGCTGATTCACCATGTGGAACCAGTCGCTGTTGCGCATGGAACGCGCGCCTGGCTTCATTGGATCGTCACCGTGTTCGGTGAGCCATTTGTCCACGTCAAAGAAGAAATACTGTTTGGACCACAGCATGCCGGCGAGCCCCTGACGCATGACCAGGGCCTCGTCTTTAGTGACGCGTTCCGGCGTGATGGCGCGATAGAAATCGTCCGCTTCGGCCAGACGAGCCCGCATGATTTCGGCAAAGTCCTTGAACGGATCGGCCAAAGTCGCAGGGGCCAGATCGCTCAACCGCAAGCGGATTGTGGCTGTTTTTCCCGCAGCCACTGCCAGTTGATAATGAGCCGAGGTTTTAGTCCCCGATTGAGCGGGATTTACCGCGCTGTGCTCTCCGTGAACTACATAGTTGTTGATGCCATCTTTCACGTACGGGCTGGCGTTGTCCGTGTCGAAGAGCCGTTTGTTGTTGGTTTCATTTTCCGTGAACAGTAGCGGGACATCTCCTTCGCAGTAAAGATATCGTTCACCCAGTTCCGCGTGTGACGCTGCCACCACCTGTAATCCCTTGCGACTAGAGCCTTGTTTGAGAGACGGTTTGGGAGTGCCCGGCCACCAAGTCCAGAAGTTGCGAAACCAGAGCGTGGGCAGGACTTGCAAGTTGGCAGGCTCTGGCCCGCGATTGATTACGCTGATCTGGATGAGAACGTCCTCTGGGGTGTTCTTGGCATATTCCACAAACACGTCGAAGTAGTGATCTTCGCTGAAGACTCCGGTATCCAACAGTTCGTATTCCATATCGTTACGATTGCGGCGTTTGTTTGTTTCGATCAGATCGGCGTAGGGGTAGGCGGCCTGGGGATATTTGTACAAATACTTCATGTAGGAGTGGGTCGGCGTGCTGTCAAGGTAGAAGTAATATTCCTTGACGTCTTCGCCATGGTTACCCTCGCTGTTGGTCAGCCCGAAGATGCGTTCTTTGAGGATCGCGTCTTTGCCATTCCAGAGGGCAACGCTAAAGCAAAGCAGCTGGCGGTCATCGCTGATCCCGGCAAGACCATCTTCGCCCCAATGATAGGCGCGTGACCGGGCCTGATCATGACTGAAGTAGTCCCAGGCGTTACCGTCTTTGCTGTAATCCTCGCGAACCGTGCCCCACTGCCGCTCGCTGAGGTAGGGGCCCCACTTTCTCCAGGGAATCTTGGATGTTCGTGCTTGGTCAAGTCTGGCGTGTTCTTGATCAGGGTTCATGGCTGGTCCTACTCGAAGCTCCACCTTGGCGGAGCCCTACGGGGCGCATTCCGACGGAGACGGTAAGTCGGTCACGAGGAACATGCAATAGGTAAAAGTTGCAGGTTCCTCGGCACCTGCGGTGCTCCGAAATCTCGACTGACTTCTCGTAATAGTCGTACTATTGGCCCCCATGAAGAAAGCGAAAGCTGGCAAGCGGAGTTCCACATCGAAGCGCAAGACCCCCGCTAGAAGCGTTGATGAGTATCTTCGTGGCGTGCCGGAGCTCGGCCGCGGCAACTTGATCAAGATGCGCGCGGCGATCCGGTCTGTTGTGCCGGCGGCGGCAACAGAGACGATCAGCTATGGGATTCCGGCATTCAAAACTAACCGAGTGCTGGTATGGTTCGCCGCGTTTTCAGAGCATTGCAGCCTGTTCCCTACTGCCGCAGTTATCGAAGCGTTTAAAAACGAACTCAAGGGATTCTCCACATCCAAAGGGACCGTGCACTTCCCCACGAATAAGCCACTGCCGATCGCACTGATTAAGAAACTGGTGAAAGCGCGGGTGGCGCAGTGCGAAGGCCAGAAACGGCACTGAAACGGTTGTCAAATTAAAAAACTACAAGGGATTTTCTTTTATCTTCAAGTCCTGACAAAAACCTTATGAAACGCGCGCTGACCGGACACCTGGAGCGCGGTATTCGACGGGCGGTCCAATTACAGGTTGGTGGTGATCCATCGGGCGACCAGCTTCAGGCCGGCCTGCACCAGGCCGCCGGAGCGAACGTCGTCCCACCACTCAGCATCGTGATCCTGGAATGGGGCGGATGCTTGCGCTTTTGCCATGGCGAGTTTCGCGGGTAACGCCGGATCAACCGGGCGGGGTTCGGCGGCTTCTTTGAGTTGCGCCAGCATCTGTTGCTGCTGCTTCATGTCCAGGATCGAAATTGCAGAATGGCAGTAGGGACAATCGGAGTTGGCTTGCAAGTCGATGGACGCCCCACAGTTGCTGCAGTTCAGAGTCTGCACATTTTGTTTTAGCTGCTGGAGCTCTTGAGGCGAGAGCACGCGGATAAAATTCTTCTGTTTCAGGAAATCGAGGAACCCGATGAACTGCCCGTGACCGCTGGGACAGGTCCAATACGTGAAGTGCATGTTGCGGACCATGTCATGCGCGAGCGACAGACGGCCTTGGCATCGCGGGCACTGGAGGACGTCGGATAGAATTGGTTTGGGCGCGGAGGAGTGTTCGCCGATAAACTTCATCAGCTGGAGCGTGGAGGCGGGAGAGAGTTTGAGGCTTTCGTGCTCATCGAACCAAAACGCCTGGCAAGCGGTGCAGACATCTACGGTGAGCGGAGTGTTCCAGCGATCGTGCAGCGCCCAGGCAGTCATCTCCTTTCCACAATTGGAGCAAGTCATGGACCGCGATTCTAGATGATTGCGGAAATGAACACCAACTTGCACTGGAGGGACGTTTCCATGGAAGCGAGGCCCATGGAACTGCGGCAAACATTCTTGAATCGCTAAGTTCAGATGGCGCGGTCACCAGATCAATGGAATTGGGTGGACGACGCTGGTCCGGGAATCCGACTAATCCGGAGTTGGGAACGTGGGCGTGATATAAACTGTGGCGTGGTGAAGGGACTATGAGCACGCAACGAGGGAAGAAGCGCGGCACGCGACGCAAGGGTGCGGATTTGCTTGGGCCGAGTGTTCAGACGCGGATGAGCGAAGGGAAAGCGCTGCGAGAAAAAGTTTCCCGGAGATCGCACGGCAAGTGGGCTATCGCTAGTGGGCGGCCCGATCCCATAAAGGTGTTGCAAGAGTCCGATCGCGGGAGGCTCGCGGAACTGTTGCCGATACGGTATGGCCGGATGCAGCAATCTCCTTTTGCGTTTTTCCGCGGCTCGGCGGCAGTGATGGCGTGGGATTTATCGAAAACGCCGGCGACGGGAATTCGCGTGCAGGCATGCGGCGATTGTCACGCAGCGAATTTCGGAGGATTTGCCAGCCCGGAGCGGCGACTGCTGTTTGACATCAACGACTTCGATGAAACGCTGCAGGCGCCGTGGGAATGGGACGTGAAACGTCTGGCAGCGAGTATCGTCCTGGCGTCCCGCGAGCTGGGCCTGGGGAACGGGCGGTGCGGGGACGCGGTGATTACGATGTCGCGATCGTACCGCGAGCACATGCGGGAGTACGCGGAGATGCGCGCGCTAGAAGTGTGGTACTCGCACATGGATGCCGAGGTATTTATCGACGAAGCGAGGTCCGCGGCGTCAAAGAAACGCTGGGAGCGCGTGGAGAAAAAAGCGCGGCTGCAGACCGCAGAGCATATTTTTCCAAAAATCGTCGATGTGGTGAAGGGGCGCCCGCGAATCGTAGATCATCCGCCGCTGGTATACCACCCACGCGAGAGCGACGTTACGGAGAAGTATGTGATCGAGAAATTCCGCAAGTATCGCGAGACGCTCCCCGCGGAGCGGCGCGTGATTCTGGACCGCTATCACATGGTGGATGTGGCGCGGAAGGTGGTGGGAGTTGGCAGCGTAGGAACACGGTGCGCGGTGGCGTTGCTGATGGCGGGCGAGCATGACCCGATGCTGATGCAAATCAAGGAGGCGCTACCTTCCGTGCTGGAGCCATACGCGGGCAAAAGCAGGTATGCCAATCACGGCGAGCGCGTGGTGACCGGGCAGCGCATGCTGCAATCGGCGAGCGACGTGTTTTTGGGCTGGACGCGCGACGAGGAAGGCCGCAGCTACTATTTTCGCCAATTACGCGACATGAAAATGAAGATCGACCTAGAAAACATGACGAAGAGCGAGTGGCTGGAATACGTGGAGATCTGCGGGTGGACGCTGGCCCGGGCACATGCGCGAACAGGCGATGCGGCGAAGATTAGCGGGTATCTGGGAAAGAACGAGGTCTTCGATTTGGCGCTGGCGAAATTCGCGACCGCATACGCCGATCAGACGGACCGCGACCATGCGACGCTGGTGAAAGCGATTCGCGCCGGGCGAGTGAAAGCAAAAGCCACGACCGCGTCGACCCAACCATAGGGGACTAAGAGGGTCCGATCCCCCGCTCGGTTCTTGCGTGCGCGCGGGGAACGAGCCAGCGAAATAAAACGGTCGCCGCGATGGCGCCGAGGAATTGAGCTAGCACGAAGAATGGAACATCTGGCGGCCGAATTCCAGAAAATGTGTCGGTGAGGGATCGCGCAATTGTCACAGCGGGATTAGCAAAAGAGGTGGAAGACGTAAACCAGTAGGCCGCCGTGATGTACGCTCCGACAGCGAAGGGAGCGATTTCAGAGCGCGCTCGTGAACAGCCCCTGATGACGCAGAGCAGACCGAAGGTTGCGACAAACTCACTAAATATTTGCGCGGGACCACTACGCACGCGATGCGAAATGGATAAGGCAGGAAGAGCGAACATGAAATGCGCCACGATTGCGCCGGTGATCGCACCGATACACTGAGCAGGGACGTAACAAGCGGCAGCCGTCCACGACAAACCATGCTCGATGGCGTCCACGAGGCTGACGGCGGGATTGAGATGCGCGCCTGAGACCGGTGCGAAGGTAAGAATCAATGCGACTAGCGCCGCCCCCGTGGCGATGGTGTTGGCCAACAGGGCTACCGCGATATTGCCGCCCGCGAGGCGCTCACCCATGATCCCGGAACCAACGACGGTGGCCAATAGAAATGCGGTACCGAGAAACTCCGAGGCCGTTCGGCGCGACAGCGTAGCGATCATTGCTGGCCGATGCGGGCAATTTCTTTTTTTATGGCGAGGACGTCAAGGCTTGCCAAGGGCAGGCTCAGGAACAGATTGATTCTGCGGCCGAGGATCATGAAGGCGTCGCGGAACGCGCGCCCTATTTCTTCCGGGGTGCCGCTCACCGCAGCTGGATCGGCGACGCCCCAGTGTGCGGTCATGGGTTGGCCAGGCCAAATGGGGCAGACTTCTTTGGCGGCGCTGTCGCACACCGTGAATACGAAGTTCATTTGCGGAGCGCCGGGCTTGGCGAATTCTTCCCAACTTTTGCTGCGCGCGCCTTCCGTGGGCAGGTTCGCGGACTGCAAAAGCTGGAGCGCTTCCGGGCGCACGATGCCCGAGGGGAAACTTCCCGCGCTGTAGGCGGTGAAATGCGGGTTCTGTTTACCGTTGAGAATGGCCTCGGCCATAATCGAACGGGCGGAATTTCCGGTGCAGAGAAATAAGATGTTGTAGTGGCCGGTCATAGAGGATTCCGAATCGGCGGCTAGTTGCAGCACGTGGGGCCGCAGCAAGCCGGGGCGCTCGACGCGAGCGGTTTTACGGCGCGAATGAAGGCGCTCAGGAACTTGCCGTCGACTTGCGGTGCGAGGGCGTCAACGTCGAAACCCTGCCCCGAGAGGAACTCACGGGCGTCTTCCAGGCGATAAATGCGGGTGGGTTCGATTTCTATATCGGTGAATCCAGCGGACGAGAGTTTGTTGCGGTAGTCCGATTCTTGCAAGGCGCCGGCGATGCAGCCGACCCACAGCAAAACGCTCTTGCGGATTTCCGGCAGCATTTCGCCGCGGGTAACGACGTCAGACACGGCGAACCGGCCGCCCGGTTTGAGAACGCGAAACGCTTCACGAAGAACGGCATCTTTGTCAGCGGAGAGATTGATTACGCAGTTGGAGATAATCACGTCGACGGAGTCATCCGGCAGTGGGATTTTCTCGATTTCACCTTTGAGGAACTCGACGTTCTCGACGCCGGCTCGGAGCTTGTTGGCGTTCGCGAGCGCCAGCATCTCGTCGGTCATATCGAGGCCGTAGGCTTTTCCAGAGGGACCAACACGCTTGGCGGAGAGCAGGACATCGATGCCGCCGCCTGAGCCCAGGTCGAGGACCGTTTCACCGGGATGGAGTTTGGCCAGCGCGGTAGGATTGCCGCAACCGAGGGAAGCGAGCATGGCTTCGGCGGGAATCTGGCCTGATTGCGCGGGGTCGTAGAGATTGGAGGTGATTGGATCGATGCCAGAAGAGTTCGCCGACGCGGCGCCACAGCAGGAGCTTCCACCGGCGGTTACGCGAAGCGCCGCGCTGCCATATTTTTCTTTTACGGCGTCTTTAATATTTGCATCACGCATGGCGACTCCCTATTTGCAGATTTGAATGACATCGCGCGAGGCGACGGCTTTATTACGAGTGCAACACTCAGCGTAAAGAAATTGCAGGATTTCCTGCAGGGCCGCAGTGTTCGCGGAGTAACGCAGGAAGGTGCTCTCGCGGCGGACCAGAACGAGGTCTTCGTTTCTTAGCTTGTCGAGATGATGGGACAAGGTGGAATTCGGAATGTCGAGTTCGGACTGAAGTTCGCCGACGACCAGCCCATCGGGATGGGCAGAAAGGAGCAATTGCATGATGCGCAAGCGGGGCTCGGTGCCCATAGCGGAGAACATGTCGGCAAATTTCGCGCGTTGCTCGAAGTTCTTTCTATTTGAAGCCATAATATTTCTATATTTGCAGAAATAAGGATTCCCGTCAAGTGTTAAAGGGATGGGCGAGGTACGCGGACCGTAAAAACTGACAGTTGATGTGGCGGGGGACGAGCAATACTTTGCTCGGGAGGTTTCTCACCTCAGAGAGGGAATCATGAAAACGCGTGTTGGTAGGCTAGCAGCGTTCGCGCTGGCGGTATTGACCATAGGGGTGTTGGCGGGCCGGGCTCAGATACTGAATCAACTGGATTTCAAAATGACGCAGCCGTTTACGGTGGGGAACGCCACGCTAGCGGCCGGGAGCTACGTAATTCGGCCGGTGTCGGGTGCGGATCAAATGGTCGTGGAGATATCGGCTGCGGGGGGAAAGCCAACTATTTTGGTGGAAGTGGAAGCGCTGCAGCCGGACGCGGTCAAGGGCAGTCACTTGGTTTTTAATAAGTACAAGAGCTTGCTGGCGCTGTCGCAGGTGTTTCCAGGTGGAGGGCAACAGGGATACCAAGTGTTGCAAGGGCATCCCGAGAAAATGGCGGCGAAGAGCGAACAGCCGACGAAACAAACAGTCACCTCAAGCAGCAAGTAAGGCGTGAAGGTAGTGCGCCCGGCGCTGGCGCCTGGGGCGAAAGCGGGTTGGCAGATTCCGCGAAGCAAGGGCGCGGGTCCAAGCAATCTCAGGACCCGCGGTACCCTAAAGATAATTAGCTGCCGTGGCACAGCGTAGGGCGGTTGGGCCTTTTGCCGAAGGCGGCAAAAGCGGAAAATTGCGGTATGCGCTATACCCTCTACGCTGTCATTGCAGGCGCGGTTCTATTTTTCGCGATTTACAAATATTCCGACGAAATGCCGGTGGACAAGCGTGGCACGACGCTGGCGGAAGCGTACACGCAGGATCGCGTGCGTGTGGACTTGACGGGAATTGCTTCGGCAGAAAACGAAAACATTACGGTGCATAGCGTGTGTCTTTCGCTGGGGGATCTGATCACCTCGCAAGGCTTGGAAAAAGCCAGGACAGAGCGGGATGGTTACACGTACTCGATTCGCTGCGATGAGCAGGAATTCGTGGTGGTGGCCACGCCGCCGGCGGAACGCGGGGGGGCGAAGTCGCACAATCCGGTGATTACGGTGGACAAGCATCTGGAAATTCGGGAAGAGCGGTAACGGTTTCTCGAGCTGGGCGGTCGGATTGCGGGAGTTGACGCTGGCGCGGCGATGCGTTTCGGCGACTTGGGGTGGTGGCGCCCTGCGGTCGTCGCTGCAAGAGTCTCGGTGCCTACTGCGCAAGAGCGGCGTCGAGCCCTTCGCGCAAATCGCTCACGGTAAAGCGCCGCACTCCAAAACTTCTAGATTTTTTCGGCGGCGGGGCGCTGGGGGTCGGCTGGTGCGCGCGATGTGCCGGAGGTGCGCGGCTGGCTGACATAGGCGTGGGCGCGGGCGTTTCTGCTGGCGACCTCGGAAGGACCGCGGGCGCGGTTGATGCTGCCAACGGGTGCGCTGTCTGGCGTAGAATTTCCGGTGACATCGAAATATATTTTTTCGGCGGCTTCCGGCTGCAGGTGTGAATCGCGCAGCAGGGTGAGGCGCGCGATGGTGTGAAAAGGGGCTTCCACTTCGTTCCAGTGGAGGCTGGCGTTTTCGATCCAGAAGTTTGCGTCGTGATGCTCGCCCCAATAGGTCATTTTGGCGGGATTGAGAAACTGGACGGCGAAATCGAAGCCGCTCATTTTGCCGTCTTCTTTCAGGTGACGGATGAGTTCGTCTTGCAAACCTTTGGGATTTGTGCGCTGCGGAGGACGGGCGGGATTGCCGATGAGTGGAGTGGCCGAAAATTTCACGACGTCGGCGGGTCCGTGACGAAAGGGGACGTTACTGCCGTAGCGCAACTGCTGGTAGGGCTTAATTTTCTGGCGGATCTGCGGCTGCAGCAGCGTGAGGGTGCGAAGGACGCGCAATTTGTCCTTGAATGGAAGAGACAACAATCCGGCGGCGGGGTTCTTGGCGGTGAGGACTTTCATGATGGCGAGAAATGCGGATGAGTCGTTGATGGGGAGAGTGGTGGTGTTTTGCAGGGAGAAATCCTGCCGCGCCACGTTGAAGTCGGAGGGAGCGGTGTCGTCGCGCGTGAGGTCGACGAAGAAAGACAAAGAGCGGACGTCGGGCTTGAAGTCCGAGTTAATCTTTGGATCGGCGTTGCCGAAGCGGACCGTGGCGGGATAGACGCCGGGCTTGGCGAAAATTCCTTTGGCGAGGCGGGCGGCCTTTTCCGCGTCGCGACCAGCGGTGACATCGAACACTTCGAATTGTGCGGCGGCGCAAACGCCCTTGGCGTGAGTGCCGCGAGCGAGCGGGCGGTTTTGCTGGTCGGCGGAATTTTTCTGGAGCAAGAGACTTTTCTGGATGATCTCGGCAATCACGGACTGTTCGTTGGCGAGGTTGCGATCGGCGTCGCTGGCGGTTACCCCGAACCATCTGGTTAGAAACAGCATGGAGCGCTCCCTCGACGCGACTTCGACCTGATTTCACGGCGACTTCAACACGAGTTCAACGCGACTGCAATTCGGCTTCAACCCAACTGGGCAATGAACTTGATCGCCGTAATGCTGGGCAAAAAGCAGTAGGCCGCGGCCTTAGTGGTTACGAAGCTGGAAAAGCCGGTGACCTTGATCGGGGGCACGCCATTGGCCTGCGGAATCACGAAAATGCTTTCGGCGGGATCCTGCGCGGCGATCATGGGATCTTTCGATTTGGGGTTCAGGCGGACAGAGCCGGCGAATTCGCTGTCATTGACCCAGTGGCCGAGCACGAACTCGTACTGATTTTCGATGCTGGAGTTGATGAAATAGCCGAGGAGGCCGCGCGGGATGCCGTCGTAGGGTTGTTTGGGGTCATAGACGGGGCCGTAGGGCATGCCGCGACGGATGAGGCGGTGCGTATTGTTGCTGCCGCCGGGTTGTCCCTGGCCGGTGACGGGTTGGCCACGCGGATTTATGCGGCGCATGTGGGCGCCGACGGGACAGCGCAAACCTTTTGGATCACCGGAGCCGTCGGCGTTTACGTATTCGTAGTTGTTCATTTGATCGGAAGCGATGCCGCCCGCGGGGCTGTCGGTGTCCGGGGAGAGAGCGAGGGGGACGCCGTTGCGCCAGCGTCCGCAAATTTTGGCGGCGAGTAGTTCGGGATCGATTTTGTCTTTTTGCGATTGCAGGAAATTTTCGAAGCCGACGACGTCAGTTTCGATCATTTTGAAAACGGCAAAGCTGCCGTGGAGGCCGAGTTCGCGCGGCTCTGGGACGAAATAATTTTCGGCGGCGTCTTGCAAAACGAAAAGCCAGGGTTCGCAGGGCTGTTGATGATCGGGATGATATTTTTCCGGGCCACCGTGGATGGTGGTCGTACTGATGCCGTCGGTGTAACCGAAGTGGACCTTGAAAGTGGGCACGGGGGTGCCGTTCTGCATTTCCATCAGAGCCATGCCGTCGGTGCGCCAAATTTCGCGGAAGGCGTTGCCCTCGGAAAACAAAGCTACGAGGCGATCGGAGTAGGTTTTCATCGCGTCGGGGCTGAGCGCGTGCAGGGTGACGATTACGTGGTCGCCGCCCTTTTGGAAAGCGTCGATCCAGTTTTGCGGAGCGCTGGGTCCGGTATCGCCAACTAATTTCGCGCGTTCCGCGGCGCCTTGCGTGAATGCGCCGAACGATTTGAAGGAGATGTTGGGCACGCGCTGCTGAATTTCGAGGGCGAGCATTCCCGGCCAGGTGATTCCGACGTTGAGGCAATAGTCTGGCTTGCGACGGGGCGCTTCGGAGGGATTGTCACCGGGACCGGGCTCGAAGCCTACGTGCCAATCTTCGGCGGTGGTGATTTGCGGGGCATCCGATTCATCGCCGTTGACGAAGCGTGCGAGGAGCTTGCGGGCTTGCGCGGGGACGCCGACGCTCAGCAAGAAATGGCGGACCATGGGCATGCGGTAACCGCGCAGGATGAAGCCTTGGATATCGGCGAGGTCGAGGGTGGATTTTACGCGCGATGTGGAAGAAACGCCGGGCGTGGAATTTTCGTGCGTTGCGCGGCCGAACACGCGGCGCAGCAATCCACCACTTTCTTTGGCGGGTTCCGCTGGAGATTTATTGTCCTGAGTCATTGCCTCTATCCGGCCGACGCGGTTTGCGATTTGCTGTCCGCTACCAGCGCATGGATGTCTTGAACGCTGAGGCCCGGATAGGCCTGATAGAAACCAATGGGAGTGCGGTTGGCACCCGCGGCGAAATCAATAAACTCCTGCAGATATTTTCTGCATGGCGAGGGAGGCGCGCCCTTGGTGAATTTGAATAGAAGATCGAAGATTTCGCCGATGTTTTTGGTGAAGTCGGCGATGTATTTATCGAAGGAGCCGTCATAGACGGTGAAGAAACCGATCTGGTTGTCTTCCAGCGGAACAAACTGCGCGAAATGCGGGGTGCCGACTTTGTCGAGATCTTTGGTGGTGCCGTGTCCGCGGGCGCGCAGGATGAGTTGAACCTCGATGAAGGCGAGTTTTGATTTCATGGGAAGAATCACGAGGAAGGGATGCAGTTCGCCGGCGCCGGTGACGTCGGCGGCGGAGGCCAAGGATTTGATTTCCTTGGCGGTCACGTCCGGGTAAGCGGTATAGAGATTTACGGCGGTGAGGATGTGCTCCGCGGTCCATTCGACGAAGACATCGGCGTGAGCGGCGACGGGCGTGGGCGGGGGATTTTCGACGTGCTGGAAAATCGCGTCGAATACCGATCCCACTTGGGTGGCCAGAGCGGCCATAAGTTCGGCGAACTCACCATCAAAGTCGCCAAGAAATAGCAGGGTCTTTTCGCTCAGCACGGTGAAGCGCGAGTAATGAATTGTGCCGATAGCATCCTGCGCTTTAAGAAAGTCAGGCATCAGTGTTGGAAGTTGCTCGGCGAGCGCTTTTGCATCCGCGGGCGACTTCAACGGAAAACTGAGAGTGAAATGGTTCTGGCTCATCGTTGTTGGTTCCTTTTCTGAACGCTTGACGCTTAGTCTTTGGCGGCGGCGAGTACTTTCGCGGCGGCGGCTTTGTCCTCCGCGGACATCTGCTCCGGTCCGAGGTTGTAGGTCAGCTTGTCGATCTTGCCGGTGAAGCGGAACGGCAAATGATACTCGAGGTCGTCGACAGACGTGCGGGTATCGACGCCAATGTCGAAGGTTTCGTCGATGGCCATCAACAGTGGAATGGTGTGCGCGATGGTCTTGCGGTCCACCTCTTTGCCGTCGACCGAAAGAACGCCGGTGCCGCCTTTGCCAGGACCCGGGCCGTCGTACTTGAAACTAAAAACGATCTGGTGGCTGCCCGCGCTGAGCGCACTGCCTTCCCACTTGAAACGCTCCATGTCCAGGAAGTTGTAAAGAAATACGGGTTTGCCGCTTCCGATGCCCGCGATGCCGGTGACAAATACGAGAATCACCGCGAGGAGACCAACCGTGGCTAGTACGTAGCCAAAGGCCTTGCCTCCCGACGATCTTCTGGCTTGGCCGAACCAAGCGAGGAGCAATCCCAAGACAAACACGGCCCAACCGAGTCGTCTGAAGAGGCGCTCGTGGAACCACCAGTTGAAGCTTCTGCTTAGGTACAAACCGTAACCGCCGAAGCGTCCGCCCAGGGTAGCAATCATGCCCTGTGCGCCGCCCGATGGAATGGTCACGTTTGCGGTGATGGTGTAATCGCGATCTAAAATGCTCGGGGCATTTCCGACGGGAATGCCTACGTTCTCTCCTGTATAGGTAAAAACGGTTTTCCCGGCAACGGCGCTGGGTCGGGCCGTAAGCAAGCGCACGAAGCCGGAGTTATCCAACGGAAGTACTTGGTATTTCTCCGCCTCCTTCAGGAAAAGCGCCTGCATTTCCTTCAGCTTGTCGGGCATTTTTGTCGCCAGGTCGTTGTATTCCGAATAGTCCTCGGCAATGTTGTAGAGCTCCCAATGATAGGCGTCGAGGGCCGGCATCGTGCCCGTTCCTAGCTCCCAGGACGGGGAGGGCGGCGTGGTGGCGCCAACCCAACCGTCGTGGTAAATGGCGCGGTTGCCAACCATCTCAAAGTACTGCGTGTCGCGCTTGGACGGTGCGTTGGCATTTGCCTGGTCAAACGTGTAAGCCATGCTCACGCCTTCGATGGGCTTTTGCGGGATGCCATTAGCCATCGCCGGGGCTTGAATGCCAGCGGCCTCGAGGATAGTCGGGACAATGTCAATGACATGGTGGAACTGCGTGCGAATGCCGCCGACGTCTTTGATGTGGCCGGGCCACGATATCGCCAGGCCCTGACGAGTTCCGCCGAAATGTGACGCGACCTGTTTGGTCCACTTGAAGGGCGTATCGAACGCCCAAGACCATGCCACCGACATGTGCGGATAGGTCTCGGCCGAACCCCAATCTTTATAGTGCAGCAGATTCAGCGCTCTGACGGCATTGACGGCGGGCTCATTCAGGATGCCATTGTAGGCGGTCATCTGGTTGAAGGTGCCGTAAACGCTGCCTTCGGCGCTAGTGCCGTTGTCACCGTCGATGTAAATAATCAGCGTGTTGTCGAGTTTTCCCATGTCCTCGACTTGCTGGATCACGCGGCCGATCTCATTGTCGGTGTAAGCGGTGTAGGCAGCAAATACCTCGGCCTCGCGGGCATACATCTTCTTTTCCACTACGTTGAGCGAGTCCCACCTCGGCAGCTTAGCTCCTCCATAGTCTGCCTGCCCGTCCGGCCACGGCGTGAGCGTTGTGTTGGGCGGAATCACGCCCAACCGTTTCTGGTTTGCAAAGATCTCGTCGCGCATTTTTTCCCAACCCATGTCGAACTTGCCTTTAAATTTGTCGATCCACTCTTGCGTCGGCTGGTGTGGCGAGTGGCTTCCCCCGGGAACGTAGTAAAGGAAGAACGGCTTGTCGGGCGCCGCGGCGTTCAGATCGCTCAAGTACTTGATCGCCTCGTCGGCCATGTCGGTGATGAGGTTGTAGCCGGGCTTGCCGATCCATGGATAGATTTGTGTATGATCGCGAAACAAATACGGCTCCCACTGATCGGTCTCGCCGCCCATGAACCCATAGAAATATTGGAACCCCATACCGGACGGCCACTGTTCAAAGGGTCCGGCCGCGCTGCTGTACTGGAATCCGGGCGTGTTATGGTTTTTGCCAAACCAGGAGGTAGCGTAGCCGTTCTCCTTCAGGATCTCGCCGATTGTGGCGCTCTCGGGACCAATCACTGAGTCATACCCCGGATAGCCGGTGGAAAGTTCGCCGATGACGCCATAGCCGACGGAGTGGTGGTTCCGGCCGGTGATCAGCGCCGCTCGCGTCGGCGAGCAGAGAGCAGTCGAGTGGAATTGCGTGTACCGCAGCCCGTTCTTGGCGATGCGATCCAGTGCTGGCGTCGGTATTACGCCTCCAAATGTGCCCGGCACGCCGTAGCCCTGGTCGTCGGTCATAATCAGCAGCACGTTGGGTGCGCCCTTAGGAGGGACCACGCGCGGTGGCCACCAAGGGGTAGAGTCCTTTGCGCTTTCCTTGATCACTCCTCCGAATTTCGGAGGCGGCGGCGGAATTTGTTTCCCATCGATGGTTGTCGTAGCGCTCGCTGAACCCGGCGTGCCCGTGACTTGCTGCGCAGCGGCGTAGGGCGTGAGGACCGCGCTGAAGAAGATGGCGAGTGTTGCCAGCGCGAGGGCTGCTTTCGCGTTCCGATTCATAAGTGTTCTCCTCGACTCTTTTGCCGCAGACAGAGAGCACGATGCGATCGTCTTCTGCGCTGGACAGGGATATCGCAAGTTCCGGGGTTTGGAGATAATGCCGTTCGACGCTGCAGCATGAAACTGTCAAAACTAACCAAGGGGTGAATGGAGGAGGTGAGAGGATCGAGTGCGGCGGTGGCGGCGCGGTGTGCGGAATGCAGAGCGCAAGACGTGTGGGTAGAGGCCAGGAATGACGGAGGGTCCAAGCGGCCAAAGGTCTCGTATGCCCCAGCGCTCGAGAGAGCTAAGGCCACCAAACAGCAGCCCATCACATCCCGGCAATACGGGACGGTCGTATGCTATCGACCTATCTCCCATCTCTTGAGGAATTGAATGAAAAAGCCACGCCTCCTATTGGCGGATGTGATGAAGGTGAAGCCGCGAAGCGTGGCCTTCCACAAATACCGCGCCATGGAAGAATTGGGATTCAAAACCACCGCTGAACTAATACAGTTTGCGTCAAAAACAATATGGTTGCGAACTGACGTAGCCATTTCGACCGAAACGGCTAGAACGCGTCCCCGGATTTGGATAGTCTCTCGGAAACGCTGGCGTGAATCTAGCGCACGGGAATCAACGTGGGCAGGAGCTTCCTAGCACACCAAGGATCTACCATCCGCCAGTGACCGGCCGATCCCAGCGTGTGAGTGCTATATCGATTTTCGCAAACTACCCTGCGAGACGCGTCCAACCTCACGGAGGCGCCGCAGTCGCAGTCGGCTGCCTCCGTCTTCAGGGAAAAAACGGCTGTTAGTTTCCGCCGGAGGCAACGATGCCCTTGTTCACGAGCAACTTGACCTCTGCCCTGCGATTTTCACTCCGCCCGGAAGCAGTCTCGTTGGAGGCTGCGGGGTTGGTCTCACCCATTGCGCCAGGCGAGACAATGCGAGCAACTGGAACGCCGCAGTCCTGAAGCAGATAGGCGACCACTGCTTGAGCGCGTTCCTTGCTCAGCACTTGATTGTTGGCGGCGGTGCCTACCGAATCGGCAAAAGCCGCCACCTGGATCACGTAGCCCTTTTGGTAGGTGAGGGCGTGCCTTGCTAAATCCGCAAGTGCTTGTCGGTCCGCCTCCGAAATGCTGTAATCCCCGGTGGCGAAGTACACGGTGTAGTCGCGCTTCACGACGAAGTCACCCAACTCCGAAAAGCGCTTCGCGGTAGCTTTCGCAACTTCGTCAATACCCGCTTGGTTGGCTGCGATTCTCTGCTGGTTAGCTTCGATCTCTTGCTTAGCCGCTGCGATGGCTGCCTGGTTGGCCGCAATTTCTGCATCGGTCGCATTCTTATTGGCTTGGTAAGTCTCCATGTTCTTGGATTGCTGTTGAGCGGTGGGGTTCAAACCGGCCTGGATCACTTTGGCGAGGCTGAGATCATCTTGATCGAAGGTTATCGTCTCCGCCGTCACCTGGCTTTGATCACCCGTTCCTTCGAACTTTAGCTTGAGTCCTGGTATCAGGACCTCTTGACCTACTTGCTTTTTCCGGGCACCGAGCCCTATCGGATGCTGCACTTTCGTATCAGGCGTGACAATCACGGTTGTAGTTCCTTCGTCAGTTTCCACGGTCAGGGTGTTTCCCGAACGCAGGGTGATCACTCCTTTGCCTTTTACCTTATCGGCGGCAAGGGCCGATCCCAAACTCAAGAGGCACACTACCAAGAGACTCACTGAAATACGTATTCCTCTACGGATCATAAGTCCTCCCTATGTTCTTATTCGTTCAGCACGAGCTATTTCGCCATTCCGCATGCGGTATGGCGGATACTGCTAGTCCGTCGCGGCTCGAGTGGCAGCCTCCAGCTTCTTGATATCGTCCGGACTCAATACCGGCATGGTGCGGCTGGCGCGCAGAACTTGTAACTGTCAGTAATGACAATCCGCGACGAGGCTGTCCAGAAGTGCGGTGTTCATCCTGGGCAGAGTTGTCTTATATCCGATTCGCAGGAATCGACAGGCGGCTCTTCGCAAGCCGCCCACCGAGACGTTGGTTTCTGTTTAATTGCTGGGGCCTTTGGCCGCTGCTTCCGCTTGGGCCATCTTGGCGGCCATTTCGGCTTTGAGGGCATCGAGGTTGAAACTTGCGCCTCGTTGCATCGGCGGAAATTCCAGGAAGGTCTGGATTTCCTGGCCCATCTTTTGCTGAACGAAAATAAAACGCCAGAATTGATACATGTACCAATCACCGAAAGACATCAGCGACCCATTCCTCGTCAGGTCTTCTGGAAAGCTCATTCTCTCGTACGGATCGAGCCGCAGATTGATAATTGACGGCACGTCCGGATGATTCTTGACCCCCAGCCAGCCTTGGGGTTGATCGATGAAGCGGTACTTGTAGTCGTCAATGCGCACCGCGCCGATCGTGCTTTCGCCAAGATAGAAGATTTCGTGGCGATTGGACGGGCCTTTGCCGGCGAGCATGGCGGTCTGGTCATAGCCATCGAGATGGTTCTTGTAAGTCCGGTCGCCGATTTTCACGCCTTTGAGCAAATCCGTGGTGATGGTCGGGTTTCCGGCGAGGGTGGCAAACGTAGGCAACCAGTCCAAGCCGGACATGATGCCGTTCTGTATGGAATCCGGCGCAATATGGCCGGGCCAGCGCGCGATGCACGGCACGCGGAAACCGCCTTCCATGACCGTTCCTTTCGCTTGTGCAAACGGCGTGGTGCCGCCATCGGGCCAGGTGAACGTTTCGGTGCCGTTGTCGGTGGTGAAAACGACGATGGTGTTATCGTCTAGCCCAGCGTCCTTCAGGTGTTGCATTACGAGGCCGATGTCGTCATCCAACTGCGCCATGCCGGCTTCTTCGATGCTCCAGCCATTGTCCGAGTTCATCATCGCCGTGTATTTCGGCGAGAGGTGGGTGACCACGTGCATGCGCGTCGGGTTCATCCAGACAAAGAACGGCTTGCCATCGGCCTTGGCCTTGTCAATAAATTTGAGGGAGAGGTCGCGGATGGTGTCATCCACCGTCTCCATGTTGTATTTGATCCCGTTCGTGGGGTGCGGCGGCAACGGCCCTTCATCTTCGATCTTTTGCTTGCCGATCTTGCCCCAGCGCGGCATCTCGGTGGGATCGTCGGTCTCAGTGGCCCAAGAATGAACCAGGTTGCGCGGCCCAACAACATTCAAGAGGTTCTGCGGATAGTTAGGGTGGAACGGGTCTTCCATGGCGTCCAGGTGATACAGATAGCCGAAGAATTCATCGAAGCCGTGGACGGTGGGCAGGAATTCATTCTTGTCACCAAGATGGTTCTTGCCGAACTGGCCGGTGGCATAGCCCTGCGCTTTCAGCACGGTGGCGATGGTGACGGCCGCCGCTGGGAGGCCGATCGGCGCGCCCGCCTGGCCGACCGTGGTCATGCCGGTGCGGATGGGCAGTTCACCGGTGATGAAGTTCGCGCGACCCGCCGTACAGCTCGCCTCGGCGTAATAGTCGGTAAACAACATGCCTTCCTTGGCAAGTTTGTCGAGGTTCGGCGTCTTGCCGGCCATCATGCCGTGGCTATAGACGCCGATGTTCGTTATTCCGATGTCATCACCCATGATGACAAGAATGTTGGGCTTCTTTTGCTGTGCGGAAGCGGGTGGCGAAGCCACCAAAGTAAAAACCATGACGAACACTGCAACGACTAGAGCTATTTTTACGGCAATCTTCATGAATACCCCTCCCTCGATTTTCCTAAGCAGAAAACTGGATGGAACCGGTCTCTTCGCTCGAAAGCGGTAACGCAAGGTCCGAGATTTAGAGATAGTGCGTGTGGCGCGACGGACTTGTAACTGTCAAAAGTGACAGCCACCGTGACACCAGCCCGGTCTATTTACCCAGTTGCGCGAGAGCGGCGCGCAGTGGGGCGCTGGAAATTTCAATCAATCCGCGATACGGGGAGTACAACTCCAGAATCATGAGGATCGCGCAAGAGACGGAGAACGCGGCGACCAACAAACCGACGACCACGGTGGGATTGCGAGGGGCGAACAGGCCAAAGCTGACGAAAATAGTGCTAAGCCAGAAAACGAGGACCACCAGCAGAGGTGTGGAAACCGTGGTGGCGGTGTTTTCGTAGTGCAGCCAACGCGTCTGTCCAAGGTTGATGATCATGGTCAAGGCTTGGGCTTTGAGCATGTGTTGCGCATCATCCTTGGGAGTGAGTGCGGCTATTTTTTCGAACAAAGATTCGGCGCCAGCCACTGACGTTCCCGGCGGCGGTGAATCGGCACGGTTTTTCGGCCACATCCTGTCGAGCATGATGATCACAGCGCCGCGCAGGACGTCCCGCGCTTCCTTGGTGTCTGGCCCATAGTGGGCGAGAACGCGGTCGAGCAGCACGATCTGGGCAGAGGTCTCGGTCAATTCCTTGCGTTGGGCTTCGTAAGCGGCCAGGGAAGCAGAAATCATCATGCCGAGCAGCAGGGCGGACATGGTAGCGACGAGTCCCATGCCCAGCTTGACGACGTCTTTCGAGTCACCACTGAGATGCTCTTGGGGCAATAGGGCGCGAAGAAGCATGCCGAACATGGCTCCGCCAAACACGCAGGCGAAGACGATGGCGCTGACAGCGATGGAGTTCATGGTTGCCCGGCCTCAGCCAAAATAAAAATGCAAATGGGTATGCAAGCGAGCATTTGCGTTTCTAGGCCAGGTGCTACTGATTAATCAGCTGGAAACTGGAACTGGTGGTGGTGACCACTAGCTTCTTGGCGGTGGCGTTGAGAACGGTCTGTTGCACGTAGTTGGTGCCATCGGGGAGGGTAGCCATCTGCACCTGCAACGTGACGACGTCTTTGGTCTGATCAAAGTAGGTGTCGACGCTCAGTGAAGTAATGGCGTGGGCCGCGGCATTGAAAGTCAGTGTCATCTTGTCGCCGGGCTGGGCATAGTTCGCGAAGATCAAATTCACCACGCCGCCGCCGGGCTGCAAAGTGACTTTGCCGGCCTGGTAGGCTTGACCGAGAGCTTGCGGGTCTGGCGGCACGTACAGGCTGAGGACGGCCTTGACGCTGGCCATGTACTGCTCCATCTCCGCTTTCTTTTTCTCAATGATGCGCTCCTTCAGGCGGCCACCGCTGGGGGGCGGCGGGGGAGCGCCGAGAGGAGTTTTCTGAACGGAGCCGTCTGGAGCGTAACGGCACAGGTTCTGGGTGGCGGGCTTTTGATCTCCGTCGAGAGTCATTTGCGTTAATTCAATCCATTGATATTGGTGCAGGCGTTGTTTATTGGCCGCGGCGATTTGCGTGACGGCGGACATTTTTTCTTGCAGCTGGCTTTCTTGCGCGATGGCTGGCGCGACGGCCAATAGCGCTACGGCAGCAACCAGCAGAAAGCGTGTGACGGCGGCACCGACGGTGCTGGTGGCTTGCTTCCGATATGTCATTTCGAGTCTGCCATTCATTCAAAGTCTCCTTATGCGAGTTGGAAGTCTGTAAGGAACGAGTGCGCGTTTGAACGAGCGATCCTCTATTTAAGCCACGGGCACCGGCACTACGCGGTAAAAGACCCCGTTCGCGCCGTAGGAGGCACTGAACCAAGTGTTGCCGCAAAGGTAGTAGGTGATGCCGTTCACGACGGGGGTCGCGCAGGTAGACGGAACGGTGGCGACGATCTGCCCCATATTATAGGTGGCATAGATCGCAGCGGCATTGGCGTTGGCGGCCGCGGCGTTGGCATTCGCGGCAGCGGCATTGGCGTTAGCCGTGGCAACGGCGGCGTTGGAGTTGGCGGTGGCAATCGTTGCGCCGACTACAGCGCCCGCTACCGCGGCTCCAGCAACGGCCCAGCCGCCACAGTTGTAGCAACCGGTGCTATAGGAGTTGACGACGACCGGGGGATGGTACGCGCCGTAATAAGGCACGGTGCTGACCGGCGGATGGTACGCGGCTCCGTAAGCGCCGCCGTAATAAGCGGTGCCGCCGCCTGCGTAGTGCGTGGCGCTTTGTCCGTAAGAGTTGTACGCAGTGGTGGTGCCGGACCCTTCAGCGTGATACGCAGAACCACCATAACCGTTAGTGGCGGTGGTTCCCTCTCCTTGGTAATGCGTGGCGCTGCCACCGTAGGCATTTGTTGCGGTGGTGGTTCCGGACCCTTCGGCGTGGGATGCGGACGCGCCGTATTTATTGGACGCGGTAGTTCCCTGTCCAGCGGTGTGCGTGGCTTCGCCGCCGTAGCCGTTGGTGCGCGTGGTGGTGTCTCCAGAGTGGTAGGTGCTACCGCCGCCGTAGGCGTTGGCATGGCCCCAAGCGTGAGCACGCAAACAGGGGGTCATTGCGAGAACTACGGTTAACGAGCCAACTAGAATTTTTTTCATGAATCTTACTCCTTCTGCTGATTCTATTCCTACGGACCTATCGAGCTACTGAGAACTGTTTGGTGTAGACGCGGACTTGGGCGTTGCTGCGGGCTTAGGAGTTGTCGACGTCTTGCCCTTGGTGCCGGCGCGCGGCGGGAGCGGTGCGTCGGGACGGGCGAACTTGATGTGTTTTGCGGTGGCGGCTTTTGCGGTGGTGAAGAAATCCGCAGAGACGTTTGGATCGATCTGCCAGTTGGAAAGGTCCAGACGGTGGCGTAGTTTCTGGGGATCGTCGGCATAAATGGCGCGGAGCTGGCGAGGCAATTTATCGTCGACGCCAATCCAGACTTCGACGAAGACGCCGCCGGTGTCATAGGCGACCATGTCGGTGGCTACGCCGCCCACGACGTTGGATTGGCCAATGTAAAAGGCCATGCGCAGATCGTCGGAGATATCTTTGTAGGGATCAGAGACGAGTACATCGTCGAAAGGAAAATAGATGGCGGCGTTGTGGTAGGCCACTTCCATGGTTTCGTCGATGGTAGGCGGGGCGTCGGCGATGGCCACGAGATCCTCGGCGGGAGCGTAAGCCATCATGACCTTGCCGTCGTAATAGAACTCGGAAGCGGGGCCATCACCCAAAGTGATGACGCGGAGCTTGTCGGGGCGTTGCATAACGACTTCAGACTTGGTGCTGTAGGACAGCGGGAAACCCATGCGGCTGGGGCTCTCGTAGGCGACCTCTGCTGTGAAGGACATGGAATGGGCGGCGGCGAGGCGCGCACACGACGCTTTTAGTAGTTCGATGGCCATCGGTTCCAACACCGGCGTTGGCGCGACCTTGGCCGCGACTGGTTTCGCCTTTGGCGCTGTTTTTTTTGCCGGGGCCGGCGCCGCATCTTGCGCACGAGCGCTTTCGACAGCGGGAGACATCGCCATCATGGATAACAAGAACGCCGCACCATATAGTTTGCGATACATCTTCATAAACTGCCTCCAGCAACTCGACTCAATTTCTTTTCTGCCAAGAAAATCAGGGAATCATCCCGCATTCGAACATTTTGTTCGCGATGGGCGGCGCAACTTTAGCGATGAAGGCGGCGCGCATCTGAGGATCGGATTTAAGGAAGATCACAGCCTTTTGTTCTTCAGGAGTCGGGGGAGCCTTCTCGGCTTTCTTGATCCACAGTTGCTCGCAGGTGGACTGCTGATATTTCAAGATAATTTTGTTGGCCACGGCGTCCATGATCGGGTATTGCTGCGGCGGTAGGGCTTTGGCATCGCTAGAGCGAAGCAAGGTGAGCGCCAGGAATAAGAGCGAACACAGCGCGAGCACCACAATCGATGGGTAATAGTGCTTAATCATGCTTTCCTCCCGAGTTCATGCTGGTATTCCATTGCCAGGCGCCCAGCCATCGCCGTGGCGGCGGAAAACACCCGTGATGTGCGCCCTCTGGACGGCTAGTAGAATCTGAATGCGCGGGACAGACCACTGGCAAAAGTGACAGTGCCTCGTCAGCACAGGACTCTGTATCGGCGCCACCACGTAAGCAATCGGTGGTTCCGCGCGCGATCAGGATTTGGTGCGGGATTGCATGGCCATGGCCACGAGCGCGCCAATTAGGATGGCGGGGAAAAGTTGCCCGATCATGGCCTCTGCGATGGTCAGAGAGCGGGCGAACGGATGCACCGGGATAATGTCACTGCCAACCGTAGTCAGAACGGCGAAACTGAAATACGTAAGTTTGGAGGTGAGCTGGTCGATGTTAACAGGCGCGGTGACGAACTGGAAAGAGCCGGGATAAGCCTGTTCGATAAACTGGAAGATGGAAGCCCAGGTCATGCCGAGAAGAAGGTAGGCGCACACGCCACCCTGGATGCGGCTCCAGGTTACGGGACCACCGCGAAACATCACCAACAAGACGACGCGGATGTACAGCATCAGCGTGAGGGTGGCGAAGATGCTGCCAAGCTGATGAAGAAAAGGTGTGGGATGAAAGCGGCCCATCCCCAAGACCAGAGCGGTGGTTAGCACCACTGCGACCATGAAACCGGTGGCCAGACGGCTTTGGTCGACGATCAATGCTCCCGAAAGCATAAGTCCGACAACGATGAGATCGAAGAACGCGCGACCGGGAAGGCCAGCTTCGCGAAGGGGAGTGATTACAAACACTAAAACGACCAGCGATATGGTTACCAGAGTCAGGCCGAGATCACCGGACCAGAACTCGCTCATATGCATGTGGAGAATAGCGCTGCGGGAATGCTTTGGATCAACCGTCATGAGCAGCTTCCTCCAAGAGCTAGCTTGCGACACTGCTGGATTATACCCACACGGTGCAACAGAGGCGACGACGTGATGCTGCGCTGCGGCGCCTTGCGAGGTCAGCGACCGGAAGCGCCTACGGGACATTCTGGGGATGACGGCGACACGTTGCGCAGCCAACAGTGCACCGCGTCGATTCTTCCGGAAGCCCCGGAAGGGCGGCAGAGTTTAGCCCAGCGCACGAGCGCTGGGTGACCGAGCCCACCACAACCACCCTCCGGGAGCGCTGGAGGCGCGGCAGCTCTCCCGCACCTGCACGCAAAACGCGTTCGTTGTTGTCGACCCATTTGTAGCGCCCGCCTTCTGCCTGCCCCGGCTTGCCGGGGAGGCCGACCGCTTGCGCGACTTTAGTAGCACAGGCATTCCTGGTCTTTTGCTTGCGGACACGCTTGGCTTTAATCTCCGCGGCATTCCCGATCCACACCTCGATCCCCAGTTCTACCAGTAAGCGTTCGAACCAGCGTGAATATCCCGTGGCCTCCAGTCCCACGCGCACGCTCCGGCCTTCCCGGCGCAACTCCCGATAGAACTTCTCCGCTTCTCCATCGCTGTGGTCGAGTCGCCGGTCGCCGCATTCCCCGGTTTCCTGATCCAAAAAAGCAATGTGCTGAAAGCTCGGGAGATAATCTACACCTACGATGTACATGTCCGGCTCCTTCCTCCCGAGCCTTGGTCGTCAACCAAAGTCTACTCGGGTCGAAGGGGCCGACATGGTTATGCAATCATGTGGCTTAACCGCTGCCTACGTCTGCGACGAATCGAGCGAGCGCCTTAGGGTTGCGAAATACGTAGAGCACCGCATTGGGTGCCTGGTTGGCTATCGCTGACCTGAGATTCGGACGGCTCTGATACCGGTATGCCAAGAGCCAACGCCAGAAATCAGCACGTTCGCGGGATCGCCGAATTGCTCGCCAAGCACAGCGGACTAACGAGAAATCCAAAAAGATGATTGTATCCGCTGCACGAAGCCGGAGGCGTCGTAGGGCCCGAGGTCACCCTCCATGATCCATCGCTCCCCAACGACAAGCTGCTCCTGCATCTCAATCCACTGTTGGCGAGGAGTTGCGATAAGCCCCGGTTGCCAGAAGATTTTATCTACTTCGGTCACCGGCAGCCCCGTAATATCGCCTAAGCGCCTCGCGAGAGTCGATTTGCCCGATGCCCCACGACCAACGATGACGACGCGTTTCATGCTCTTCAGTTTACGCAGATAGGGATTTGGTGCGAAGGTGGCGGGCAACTCGATGGTGCGGCTGACAAGCAGTGCCTGGACCCGCAGCGCTTGCCGGACATGTGGGTCCCAGCACGATCATGCTGCTCCTTTGGCCCGACAGCCCCACGCGTCTCAACAACAGTACCCTTGGTACCAAGTTTTTCCATTGACGCCTTCGGATCTTGAGGACTAGCATCTCGCAGCTCAGGTGGGTTCTGATGCGGGCTGCTAGAGGATTACTTCGTATGAGAAAATACTATTTTATCATCCCTTTGCTATTCGTCGCTCTCGGAGCGCCTACTGTATTGAGGGCTGACACGACCTACTATCTGCTCACGCAGGATATAGATGAAGGCATCATATCGGGCACCATCACCACGGACGGCAACCTGGGGCCATTAGGTTCCATAGAGATCGACTCGTTTTCGTTCGGTGTCGGAAGATCGGTATCATCAAATGGGTCGGGAGGGGGAACAAGCAGCGAGGAGGGAAAGTCTCCAAGTGTCAGCGAGATTGGGTCTGGATTAACTGCTACAGCGAGCGGCCTCTTTTTCAATTTTGACGATCTTCAACAATCGGCGCTAATTTTTCGGAACGCGATCGACGGATTCGAATGGTGCCTCTTTACGGACGAAGGGTGCGACCCGCCGGGAAGCGGCGAGCTGCTTTCACTGGGCGGTAGTTCTAATGTTGTGACAGGCCTGTCCGGCGATGTGATGATTGCTTCCGTCTCCCCGGCACCCGAGCCCGGTATATTTGGCTTTGTGCTGATCGGAATCGCCGGGTTAGTGATGGTGATGCGAAAGCGACTTCTTCCAGGTAGTCCATCGGCCAGCTGAGCGCGGCGCTATCTATCACTTCCTCCACGTGGGCGGTCAAATCTTCCATCGCTACACGCATTCCCCACTGTCCCCGTTGGCACGCTTGATTAACGAACCTTTCCGACACAGTCGGGCGGCTTGGTCTAGGAGCGTTCGACCTTGGGCTTCGACTCAGCGCCTAGCGGTTCGCGGAAAGGATCCATCGGAATCGGCGCGTACTCGACCTCGATGATCTCGAGATGCTCCGTCTTCCCTGGCGCAAGCAGCTTCACGCGGTCGCCGGGGCACGACTTCATCAGGGTATTGCCGAGAGGCGATCGCCAACTGATGTAGCCGCGGTCGAGGTCCACCTCGTCGATGCCTACGATCGAGACGACGTGTTCGAGGCCGGAGGCATCCTTGTAGGTCACGGTTGCGCCGAAGAAAACGCGCGTAGCGACTGACGCTGGCCGCCGAGCGGTGGGATCGACGACCACGGCCGCGTCAATGCGTTTCGTGAGAAAGCGAATCCGCGAATCGATCTGGTTTAACCGTCGTTTGCCGTAGAGGTAGTCGGCGTTTTCACTGCGGTCCCCGTTACTAGCAGCCCACGCTACGACCTCCACCACCGCGGGCCGCTCGCGACTCAATAGGAATGAACGCTCGTCTTTCAGTCGCTGCAACCCGGCGGGCGTGATGTAGTTTTTGACTGCCGGTCCCGCTTCCTCGCGCACCGGTCCTCGGAGCGGCCGCTTTTCTCGCATTTGCCAATCTGCCATGGGATTTCGTGTGCTTGTGGATGACCCAATCTCGGAAGTTCTGCGCCTCGGTCCCGATAATTGCTCGTACGGTGAACGTGTCGTACCCGGGCTAGATGTCGAATGATATATCGGTCTTTCCTGTGGGACTCGTAGAAAATGCTGTCAGCAGTCCGATTACACATCAAGGCGGAAAAGTGCGCGGTTCACCGACCTTCGCTAACAATTCTGCGAATGCGATCGTGAGCGTAGCCATACCTGCCGAACCCCTGAACCCGCACGACTTATCAGGCATGTGCCCGGGGCGTGAGCAGTCCCCTTTTCCTGTATCACCCGGAGAGTGAGTCTTCGGCAGTTTTGGTGCTTGTGAATTCGCGGCTAGCCGCGAATTCACAAGCGATTTCGTGTGGCGTCCTCTCGCCCAGCGCCCTGTGAGGACG
>Ga0210391_10000636_pt1 | contig 35110 bp, 25 predicted proteins | sample IncBWC12OmetaG_FD_160573 | JGI IMG/M metagenome (GOLD analysis project Ga0210391, IMG submission 160573) | Forest soil microbial communities from Barre Woods Harvard Forest LTER site, Petersham, Massachusetts, United States - Inc-BW-C-12-O ... | reverse complement strand
ACCAAGCTCTATTTCATGAACTCTCCGCCTTTGAAGACGACCCCTATTCGGAAGGAGTTCTCTTCACGATCGACGACGAAAAACTTAGACAAGAGATGAAGGACAAACTGGGCAATGTCTTTCGGAACTTGGCCCCAGATCAGGAACGACAAGAAGTCGAAGCGGAAGCAGTCGCCTCCATATGGAGGGAGCCGGCGGAGAACGTCCGTTTTGCTTCGATTAGTGACTTCTACCTCGAAGGAATTCTGCCCCTTTATCAGCAGGCCTTCGATTTTGGATGGACGAAGTACAACAATCTCGACCTGGCCAACGAATTGCACGAATCTCTGCCGCAGGAAAGCCTTCTACCGATCGGTCCGGTCTACCGTAGTATTCGATTCAAAAGGTTCACGTCCGGGGTGGACACGAATCCGTTGCGTAATTTCAAGCGCGTATCGGATGTTATCCATGAAATCGTCGACGAAGGCGAAGGCTTCGAGAAGTTCGCCCGTCGAGCTCGCTCCGTTTTGGCTGCGATAAAACAAAACGGTCGTGCTCGTAAATACATCGAACTGATGCTGGCGGATCAGAACGCTAAGAATGTGAAGGGCTTCAAATCTCCCAGCTGGTTCAACGACGCGCAGCAATTGCGTCTTTCCCATCTCTACCGATTCATCATGATCATGCGTCAGCAGGAAGACGAGACCTTGCTTTCGCAACGTTCTGGGCAGAAGTTCGAGGCCGCTCGTCCGAGGGTAAGCCCTTTACCTGACGGACTGGCGTTGAGCTTTGCCCAGGAACTTGTTGAGCAGATCAACGCTTGTTATCTGGTGATCGTTGCTTGGCTCTCGCGAATTTACGAAATCACGAACTGGGTTCAGGACAGCTCGCGCCGGATTGCCGTGGAACAGTTGGCGACGTGGCCTCTTATGTCTCTTGCCCTTCGGCCACTATTGGAGATGGCATCGCTCTTCGTACTCGACGCCCCGAAGCTCCTCTGCCTCGAAGAATCAACCCTACCGATGCTTCCGGTCCATGCACGAAGTCTTTTAGCTCTCTATACGGATCCCGACAGATCGGAAGCGATCAACGAACGGATGGACTATTTGGCGGTACGAATTCTTAGCGCAATCGCTGATTGGGCCGCCAGCCGAATCGATGATGTTAGCAGATTCAACTTGCCAGATCGTGAGAAGGAGTTGCTCCTTCACCGGCTGGAAGCACTGAACATCATTCGAGATTTCCAGAAGCAGTTTCCATTCCGGTCACACGGCGGGTATTCGGGACAGTTGCCGGATCTGAGCTTCCAATTGCAACATTCCAAAGATAAGAGCCGCTACGAAGAAGACCCTCGCACGGTGCAACCGCTTTTCACTGGTGCGGTTCTACGCTTGCGCTTCAAGGGTTGGGGGCTCGTCCAGCTTGCCACTGACCCTGACCCTCCAACTGATGAAGCCGGCGCCGTGGGTACCCACATGCTTCATCCCGCCGATGGGAACAAGAGACTGAATCGGGCGGTGTTGTTTCAGGATTTTGATCCGGCCACCACAATTAGACGCGGTCCAAAAGACGCCGTGCCCGTGATTGGTGTGAACTGTGAAGAAGCTTCCCTCTTGATAGCTCCATCGCGCGGCGTCTCTGCCGGTTATTCGCCCATCGAACCACCGGCAGCGTTCCAAGCGCCGGGCGACGTCGGTCCCCAACAGGGGATTCAATACAAAGCCGGAGTTCTACGCGCTACTCCGCTGATTTCTCTCCTGACCATTCCGGCCGCTGAGCTCTTGAGTGGAGACCGCAGAGTTCGAATGTTTCTTCGGCCCAAGGCAGGAGTCCCCGCTCATCTTGTCGGGAACAATCATCTCAGCTGGCAAGACGGAGAACCGATCGACCCATTTATTCTCGGTGTTTACGCCGATCAAGAAGGCGGCGAATCAAAGCTGCTCTTTGAGCGTGAGGTGTTCAATGACGGCAAAGACCTCCTCGAAATGTCCCCCTTCCAGCGGATCTTCACTCGGCGAGAACCGTGTGGGTTTGAATTCAACATAAAATCGGCTATCCCCGCATGGGCCATGACGGCAAAGGAACGTGATCAAGTCTTTGGAAGAGGTCCGGTGGGGTATCTAACGCGTCGAGGCAAAGCTCTGACCGAGGCCCTTTCGCAATTGCTTGCAGCCTCCGACTATTCGCAAGACGCTGTCGATCGAATAGCCACCTTTGCAGACCGAGCGTTTCGCGTAAGCGTCCCTCGATCTACGACCGTTTTATGGCTTACGATCGGCCTGAATTACGGGCATACGGTCAGCGGCGAGATACAGAACCGCGATCCCGCACCCATTCTTTCTAAGCTCGGAGCTAACCTCGGTGCCGCAGTCTCCTTGACTCCTGCAGCGGCAAAAACTAACCGAACAGACGCCAACTCTCGCTGGCTCGCCGTCTACACCAAATCCATAATGGATACCGATGCGCTCTCAGACTTCTGTTGGGCCGAAATCTATGTACCCCTGCAGGTCGAACCCGTCATTGGTACTGGCCAGCGTTTCGAGCAATCTTGGGACTTTCCGCTGCCTCTTGCTGATGACGTCACCGCCCTCGCCTGCGACTTCTCACATCCGTTCTGGACGCAGGCTTATGTGATTGACGGTGAACGGAGAACGCTTCTCAACGAAGACGGCACGACGATAGTGGAGCGGCTACACAAGAAATGGCCCCACGGATATGAGTATGAAGTGAGTGGTTACAAAGGTCTTTCGAACGCCCTGGCTGCCTTCACAATCGAGAAGAATGCCCAAACCGCCAAATTATGTTGGCGTCTGAACTACTCAGCAGCCGACAGTGCTACTATGCTAGCCGTCTTAAGGTTTGCCGCGCAGTTGACAGCCGCCACGGGCAACGCGCTGAGCACGACGTTTGCTCCCCGCGCCTCGCATTCGTAATCCCGCCGGTTCGCAAACAGTTGCGACGGCCTGTCTCACACCTGTTGTGCGCGGGCCGTCCTACCGAGCGAGTTCAGCCGACGCGAGTCAAATGCCCACCCACTGTCGAAGTCATCTCACGCGCGTTAGGAGTTGCTGGTGCGCAAGGATTTGAAAAGTCTGCGGCCGAAATCGGAGCGTCTCGCACAAACAAACTGTAATCGATCAGCTGAAGATTGTGAGACAGAGAATTCATGAAATTGCCCTCCGAGAAAAGCATTCCCGCTCCGGTTCCCAGAAACCAAACCCAAAAGATGGCAACTTCGCCACCACCACGGGGAAGTTCAGCGGCTACGAGATCCAGGGTCTCACCGTGCCTCAACCCGAAGCTTGGATTGCCGGCGATCCGCGCCATGACCACACCGTGGTCACGGGCGACCCAGTCTGGGTATGGCAGACCTACACCTTGCAAAGCATCGAGACACTTTTTGAAACTCCAAGAATTTGCGCCCGAGTCCCACTCAAAGTAAGGCTGATCAGTTTCATTGGTGTTTAAGCATGAGTCTGTTCGCTGAAGATACGTTCCTCCACCACTTGTTGTGCCCAACCCAATGAAGGCCGTCTGCTGTTTGCTTTCGGCGCTTCCCGTCCAGCGGTAACAAACTCGCGTGAAGTAAGGAATGAAGTCTGTTCCAAGAGTCCACGCCTCTATATAGGTGCGGTCCGCCCAGTTGGGAACTACCGCGCCTGGCGGCAAAGCGACAAAGCCAGGAATGATCCTTTGAATGTCTTGCGCAGTACAGGAAATGGAGGAGAACGGCGCTGCCATCGCGCGATGGAGATCTTCCTGGGTAACAAGCGGGTTCCAGTAACCCGGTACGGAGGTAACGCTCCCGTTCCTGATCGCGGTCAGCAACTCGGCCGATTTGCTGCTTCCTTGTGAGGCAAATGAGGCAAGGTTCGCAATGAAATATGATCCGAGAACCGGCACCATGAGCGGATTCGTCGAATCCATATTGAACATGCGAAACGGATTCCCGTCGTCTTGTCGAAAAGAAAACCAACTGCCGTGATCCGAAGCGCCGGGCGTCGGCACTACCCAGTGGTTGCAAGCGATTCCTGCAGGATTGGCGTCCGTGCACATCAAAGGATAGGCGTTTCCCCACTGAGCCTGTTTATCGACAAAAAATCTCGGACTCGGAACCTGCAGGGTCGTCTTGAAGGGACCCAGAATCCGATTCACTTGGCCACCCGGCGTCGAATCCAACCAATACCATTCGTACCGAGGCTCCTCTCCGGATCGAGTCGTGTTTAAAAAAAAGAAATCAAAGAAGGCGCGGTCGTGCGTAAGGTACAACTTGACCCGCGCCCAACTCTCCTCGACTGAAAACGACGACTCGATCTCGGCCACTGTCAACTGCGAGTAGTTCTTCATCGGCGAAATGGAGTCGCCGAATGGTGAGAGCAGCGCTGCAGCCGTCCAAGACGGCGGCAGCGTCGGAAGGTTCGCGGGCTTGCGGGCTTGCCGATTGGACTCGAGCTGCGCCCCGGAGGGGATTGGGTTCGGTAGAGACATAAGTTTATTCTCCGCATTTCTCCCGCAGGCGGCCGTTCGTTTCGACTTCAACCATCAGACCGGTGCGGGAAGGCTTATTTTGGTGCTTCTAAGAGGCCCCACATAAAGGAGAAAGTGTGCGACCCGTCAAGGACGCCGGGGATTGGTTTACCCATGGGATTGAAGGGCAGTATCCTCTTGGCCCTGGTTGTCGGGGCTCCGTCGGGGCCGAAAGACGCATATGCATGACAAGAAATGCACGATGACGCCGCGACCGTGCCATTCCCGACGATCCCTTCGATGACTGAATTTCCAAGCACGTAAGGAGTTCCGTCGTCAGCAGTGTAGTCAACTTGAGTCGATTTCAGACAGTAGTTCTCCCAAACCGGCGACAGATTGGCGCTTGACGTCAAAGTCTTGAGCTGAGGCGTTTTCGCACAGGCGCCGTATTGCGTGTTGTACGCCTTAGTGTTCGGCGGCACCGAGCCGGTCTGCGCGCCAAACGTGTCGAAGCACCCGATGTAGTCGCAGCGCCCCGGGTTCATCTGATGCTCGAAGGTTCCCCAAACCCAATTCGGGTTTTGCGGACTGGTAACATGTATGGAGACAACCGCGTACTCGACTCCGCCTACCATGGTGGTGTAGTTCGATTCATGACCTCTCCTTTTCGTAGCGTCACTATCCCCGCGGGGCCCGGATGTGCGGAAGACTACCTAGTCGTCAAAAGCTGAAGTCCTTGTACTCTTAGAGAGTCACGATTGAGTAGGGTTCCTTCCTTTCCTGTAGCAGTCAAAAGCGCATAAGGAACTGTGACAAGACTCAAGTTCTGAATGCCAGCGTTGCCTACCGCAGCCGTTGCTTTAGAGACATCAAATGTTTCATCCATCGTCGAGGTTTCCGAGCGCACTTGACCGTCCATACTCGCCGTAGTATGAGAATGCCTGAATAGGGCGATAGACCCGATGAAGCTCGGATCAGACCGCCGGTGGTCACCGTCCGGTTCGGCGGTTAAATAGAGGTCGTAGCCGGTGCCCTCGACAGTTCCCAAGTCAACGCTTCGAAGCCTCAGAAGAAGCCGCGGAACGGGGCCTGCGGCTCGCTCCGTATTCAGCGCACTCATAGTGGAAAGCCGGTTCTGAAAATGTTCCTTCATCGCAGGAGCAATCGGAACCACCGCCCTGCCCGCGCTCAGGACGCTCACGCTAACCGCGGTCTCGACCATCAATTGCACCGATTCCAACGTCTCTTGTCGAAGCACTTCAGTGGCTAGGACCTTTGTTTGTGGGAGGGCCAGCGGTACGCAATGAGGATCTTCATATTTGAAGCGTATCCCGAGCTTCCGGTAGTCGAAGTAGAACTTCCGAGGTTCGTTGACGACCTCGCCATCCACGTCATAAAAAAACCACGGGCGCTCGTTGAACCAATAGTCCGATGGAAGTTTTCCCCAAGTCTTCCCTGGCGTGCAGGACCAAACCGCCCAAAGCCGGTCGATGTTCGAGTGATGGATCGGAAAGATCGGATCGAAGGCCGCAGTCGGAGGCGTGGCCATGGCGCCTACCGTCGGCTCTCCCGACGACGAATCAATGATCCCGCCGACCGCCCTGTGGATTTGATCGTGGGGATAGCTCTCGAGCAGGCCTCGTGTCGAAGGATCTTCATCCGCGATTCCGCCGCCTAGGCCCTCGCGCTCAGTCGCGCCAAAAAAGACCGGCGAACCCATCGGCAGAGAGATGTCCACGGCGCCATCGGTCAATTCAACCAGAGGGAGCCCCGTGGCAAACGGATGTTCGTAGCCGGTAAAGTAGAAGTCCCGTTCGGCCAGATACAGCGGATTGATGTTGGAATCCGAATCGTTGCTGAGATTGCCGTCGAGATGTTTGATACCAAATTCTCTCGGAAACTTGCGATTTGCCTTTTCCGTGTAATTCCAATAGGGCAACGAGAACCGATCGTCTTCCGTGTGCATCCGGAGAATGTTCTCGAAATGGTAAGTGTACGCGCGATGCCATGGAAGGAAATTCGCAGAATTCTCTCCGTCGTGCGGACATTGATTCCAATAGCGTTTCTTAAAAACCGAGTCTACGTTCGCATCCTGGGTCGCAGCTTTCTTGATCGCGTCGTCCGTGACTCCGTGGGTGGCAGCCTGATAAAACCAACTTAGGGGATCGGACGGCTTGCGGGCCTTCATCGCCCGAACACCTTTCCTGAGGGCCGCCAAAAGCGCCGCGTCTTGGACGAATTCCTCAAGGGGCATACGTGGCAGGGGAGGCGTAACCGCTCGCCCGACAGCGATGTCGTGGAAAAAGACTGCGGACGCAGTCGACATGCTCAAGACTTTCAAAATCTCGCGCCGCGATAACATATGCCACCGCTCTTCCGCGCTGGATTTCCCGGCCACAGACATTCAGCGATTGCCGGGTTGTTTGACCCAGAAAATGTCGTAAGGCCGATCAAACGTCACTACCATTAAGCACCCCGAATCTGAATCGCAAGAAAACTGGTGATGCTTCTTGCTTGGCATGAGGGCGAATCCCCCGGCTCCGAGTGTCGATGCCTGCATGCCATCCATCTCCGTGACAACTGATCCCCGGATCACGACCAATTGTTCTTCGGCCGTGTGATAGTGCCACGGGACCGTGCACTTCGCTGAAGCGCTCAAAATATGTGTGGAAGGGCCCGTTCCCGGATCTCCGCTTTCCAACGAAAACCTCAAGCATTTAATGTCTTCGTCTTGTTCAAATTTCACTCCAGAAAGTGGCCTGACGACGCCGTCGGAAGTTCCCGTCGGCACGGCACCAAGGATTCCAGTCATCACGAATCCGAGAAGCATCGTCGATCCGATTTTTCTCATCATGTATGTGCTCCACAATATATGCAGTCAAGGTCCGATTAATCGCCACGCTTCCTCTTATCGAGGATTCGAGGTCAGTCGCGTTTAGCGGAATTTCGACGGATGGGTCTCGGGCTGATTCGAGACTCGCCGGCGACGGCATAGCAACTCGTAGTTGGTAGTGGCGAAAGCCTACACGTCGGTCCTAGCATTGTCAACGTCGGTACGTAGCAGGTCGTAAAAAAAGAACTCAAGAGAAGATTGTCTCTCGCTACTGTTCCCGAGTGTTGCCAAATTGTGGAAAGCGGGATTCCGGCGACGCTCTAAAACAATCAATTCGATGCCGGATAAGATCGTTCGCAGTTTTTCTATCGCGCCTTTGGTGCGCAGCGACTTAGACACCGGAGACGAGGAGCGCGGATTGTGGAATGTTCAGCCAGACCCTTTGGCTACAGCCGAAACCTCGTCAGGGGTTTCTTTGACCCATCGCGAACGTCCATCCGCCATTTGTATTTCGGTCGTTGCTAGACCGATCGAGATCGAGACAATCTGGTCCGTGTTGATGTAGATTTGACCGACTGACTGGCCTTGCTCGTTGGCCTTCTCGAGTTTAATTAGCGTCATCGTTCTCCTTGTTGTGCAGTTGAGATCGAGATCTTCCCAACCCAAACCTTACGCCGTTTCGTACGATTCGAGCTTGCGGGCTTATAACAGAGATTTTACTTGACATTCCTTGCATATCGGGCAATTTTCGACGTCTATTCGTCTCTTAAATTCAGTAAGGTCTCCGCGAGGCAGCAGTGCACTTTCTTAAAAACTTCCTCGAGGGAGCTTAATGTGACCACTTTACTCTACTCGACATCACTTGTTGTTCCTCGACGTTCGGGTGATCTTCACCAGTTAGAACCATCTAACTCTGCGAATTGCTGGCGCTGACGAGTTGTCATCGATAGAAAACAAGGGGCGAGGAGGAACCTTGGCGATTGGGCGGACAACAAGGAGTGTTTCCCCGTGGGGCAGAGTGTATCCTGTCAGTGCCGCCGTGTCTGTTCTCTTGCTGGTCTCTCTACTTGCGTTCGCCCAAGGTGGCCCGAGCCAAGTTACTGCGGATTGGTTCTCCCGTCCTTCTGAAGTGCCCAAGGACGTCTTTGATCTTCCCGAATTCGACCAATTCCGTACGGGGGGAAAGTTAGACCTAGAACGAGCTAGCGACTTCCTCGAATCACTGAGCGACAGCAATCTGCCTGCCGCGCAAAAACTGTTCGATGTCTTTGCCTGGAAAGCCTTTGTGGCACTCAACTGGCCGGCTCGCAGTGACGGACTGCCAGATCCGTCAAAAACCTACGGCGACATTCCACTCTCGACGCCGCTTGTCTGGGAATTCTGGCAACAATCCTCGAACATTTTTCTACCGGACGGCGGCAAACCGGTGTGGTTAGGCAAGCCCGACCCATCACTTGATCGGTACAAGGCAGGTTGGCGTCAGAACGCAGCCGTCAATGAAGGAAAGCAAGCTTTCTCCGGACCTTTGATCGATCAGCAAGGGAATTGGGTCCATTACATATCGTTCGTGAATCAACGCGAGTTCAATTTCATCGTCGACAACACGCTCTACAACCTTGAGGGTCAAGCCGAGTTCCTCCGTAACAACATAATCGAATTCCCGGTAAATGACGATGCAAGTCCTGGTTCCATCGAGATCAAACTTGCCTGGAAAGTTTTGAGTCCTCACGAGATTAGCAGTGGGCGGTTCCTCACTCGCGAGTTACCGGTTATCCCGTATCGGCCTGCCTCGGGTGTTTTCGCAAGCGATCCGCCAGCTCACAAATCCGGCCGCGTAACAGATAACATTCCCGGTCAGCCGCGAACTGAAGTCCGCAAGACGCTCGGCCTGATTGGTATGCACATCGCCATGCGCACGCGCTCATCACCACAGTGGATCTGGGCGACCTTCGAACAAGTCGACAATACTCGTCTCGATCCTCGCAGCAGAGACGCCAAACACCCCTTGCCCTCTCATCCGAGTTTCGCGAACCCGAACAACCCCGAAGCTCTTGTCTCTGCAAATGTATTGCCTGCCTATAACGCGACCGACTCCAAAGGGAATCCGATCGAGGACTGGGATGAGAGCAAGATCTTGCCTCCGGTTGAAGTGCTCCGCCTCGTGCCTCCTCCTCAAGGAACGGAAGAGGTCAATATCGCTGCACAGGCATTTCTTGGTTCCAAGGGCTCCGTTCTTCGTTATTACGAGCTAGACGGTACGCAATGGCCTAAACATCCCAAAGCGCCCGCGGTCCCGGGTGGCCAGGGCAGCGCGCCAGAAAGTATTGTCCGAAAGATGCCCGGGGAAGTCGTACCGGTCTTTTTAACCAACTCCACGATGGAAACCTACTTCCAGAAGGGCTACCAGCAAGCCGGACCGCTCGAGCAAGACGACCGGCTCGCTTCACAGCTCTCGGTCGATACCACGATGCTGTTCGGGACGGAAAGCTGCGTCGGCTGTCACTACTCGGCGGGAGCTTGTATTGGTTTTCGCAAGGAATCCACAGGAAGGCTTTTGCACGATGCAAACGGCAACAAAATCCCCCTATATGGTCAGAACGGCAACGGCGGACACACAGGGGGCGCGAATTTCAGTTGGATGCTTCAAATCGAAGCCAAAGCCGCCAACCCCAAGGGGCAGTAATCGATTTTCCGATTCTCGAAGCGTGAATCCAAACCAGGAGCCGCTCAGCGTATGTCAAGCTTCCAGTACGTGAATGTTCAGAACTTCACGCCGAACTTGGGGCAGTGGACGAGTCTTACGAATGTGACGGGAATCGCTCAAAACGGAAATGCCTTCCAGCTGCAAATGTCGTCCGGTCCTGCGCCCGTTCTGTCATTCTTGTCAAATTCGGCATTTCGGGTGCGCTTTAATGCCACCGGTTTCAACCCTGCGAACGAAATCTCCTGTGCCGTGGTCAACCGGAACCTCGGTCCCGTCAATCTCACCGTGAATCAGACGGCAGCGTCGATTGAGATCGCCACCGCCGTGTTGCGCGTGATCATCAACAAAAATCCCTATGCACTGTCCGTCTATCGCGGCAATCAGCTGATTCATTCCGATACTCAAAACTACAATCTCGTTTACATCCCTGGTCAGGAAGTAATTGCTAATTTCAAAATCGCCCCCGCTAATGCGAAGTATATCGGATTTGGCGAAAAGGCCGGCTCGCAGCTGTTGAAGAACACTTTCACCATGACCTGCTTCAACTGGGATAACTACAAGTACGTTGAAGGCGGGGTCCCGACTTGGGGAGGCCCGCTGAATCCCAGCGAACCCCTCTACTGCTCGGTGCCGTTTCTCATCGAAACCAACCCCAATCCAGTTAGAGGAGCAGCCTACAGCTACGGACTTTTTTTTGACAACACCGCCCAGAGCTATTTCAACATCGGTGCGAATGACTATTCCGACATGGCCGGAAAGTATTATTTCGGAGCACTCTATGGGGATCTCGATTACTACTTTCTTTACGGCTCCGATGTCCCCGCGGTGCTCGACTTATATACGAACCTCACCGGACGACCCACGTTGCCCCCACGCTATGTCTTCGGCTTCCACCAGGGCTGCTACGGTTACTACGACGCAAACATCCTCACGCGGATCGCCGCCCAATATCGGTCCGCGCAAATTCCGATCGATGGCCTGCACATCGACGTTGATTTTCAGAACAACTACCGGACGTTTACGAGCAGCGATAAGAAATTCCCGAATGCCGCGCAAGTGCTCGCGGGCTTGCGCCAGCAAGGCTTTAAATGCAGCACGAATATCACGCCTCTGGTGACAAGCAATCCCCTCGATGAGACCGGAAACCCAACGCGTTACCCTGTGCGAGACACCGGGCTTGCTCTCGCAACGCCTGGTCAGGCAGTTGACGCGTTCATCTACGACACGCGCGGCGGAGCCGGACCGAATCCAAACCATTTTATTGGAAATGTGAACTACGGAACAAACAACAATTTTAATCCGTTCAACGCACCGACCCTCGGGTCGTACGGGTATTATCCGGATTTCGGTAGGCTCGACGTGCAGAAGTGGTGGGGACAGCAGTACGCCTACCTCGTTAACACCGTCGGAATCGATATGATCTGGCAGGACATGACCTGTCCCGCCATTACCGACGGAGACGCCAGCACGTTCCCGTTGGATCTGATGGTGAGTTTCTTTGGCCAGTACACCGAGGTGGCCAAATGTCATAACGCTTACGTGTTGAATATGCTGAAGGCCACCTTCGAAGGGCTCGCGGCTTTACGCCCGAACCAGCGCAATTTCATCATTGCCCGCGGCGGCTACGCCGGTATGCAGCGCTACGCAGCGCTCTGGACTGGTGATTCTGCCTCAAGCTGGAAATTCCTTGGAATCAACATTCCGGAAGTTCTCAATCTCGGTCTCTCTGGCATACCTCTATCGGGCTGCGACATAGGCGGCTTCGCCCTCGGGCAACCCGAGGACATTCCAAGCGGGACGACCGCTCTGCCCATCTATCCCGCGCAGCTCGGCGGGCAAATTCAGCAAGGCATCACAAACTACGAACTCTTGACTCGCTGGATGATTCTTGGCTCTTTTCTGCCGTGGTATCGCAATCACTACAATGGCTACGACAAACAGTTCCAGGAACCGTGGGCTTACGGTGAACCTGTGCCCAGCAACTGCCGGTACTTCGTCGGGCTGCGCTACCGCATGCTACACGTTTACTACAGTGCGATGTATGAATCGACCCAGACCGGCATGCCGATCGCTCGCGCGCTGTTCTTGAACGATCCGTACGATTTGCAGGCTTATAACCATCTCGATGATGAATTTTTCGTCGGGCACGATATCCTCGTGGCCCCGGTTGTCAATCAATGCGAATCGGCCGACCCTTCAAGCGCGCCTCTCCGCGACGTCTATCTGCCAAGCAGCAGCGATTGGTATGCTTTCACCGATAACCTGCAATCACTCGGTCCGCCCGTTCCCGGAGGAACCCTAGTCACCAACTGGTACGCCTCGCTGAACAATCCCGTCCCCTATCTGACGCCAATCTATATTCGAGCGGGTGCCATTATTCCGATGAGGGAGCTTGAGCAGTATGTCGGGCAGCTGCCACAGAATCCGATCACCTTCAATCTCTATCCCGGTCCTGACAGTTCGTTTCAGCTGTATCAGGATGACGGAGTCAGCAACGACTACCAAACCGGCAAATGCAGACTGATAACTGTCAGTCACCAAGGCATTCCCGGCGGACAACGCGTGCGAGTGCTCCGCACGCATGACCAGTACGTACCCCCTGAGGCATTCTATTTCATCAGTTTCCTCGGAACGAATCCTCCAACCTCAGTTGCCGTCGGCGGCGGCGCCCTTCCGGATGTCTTTACTCCCACAGCGCTGTGGTCTGCTCCGGGGAATGCTTACTATTACAACCAGGCCATCAAGACGACTTTCGCCAAGCTTTTCGACACTGCGTCCGATATCAGTTTGGAGGTGAACTTCTAGCCATGGCCCGACGGCTCTTTCGTAATGACCGACCAACCATCACCTTCACCAAAGATTTTCGGCAGCTGGTTCACGGCAATCTCGAGCCGGGAAAGCCTGCCATGATCGTGTATGACGCCGAACGCCTCCCGAACGAGCGCTCCACGGACGGCGGCCAAAAGGCGTGGGCGATTCAGGCATTTTATAAGTTCACGGAGCAGGGAGAGGTCCACACCACAGACCTGTGGTCGGAAACCGGAGAGATCCTCACGAAGGTTAGTGATGAACCGGGAGAGGGAACGATGATGCTCTGTAGCATCGACCTGCCTGTTGATGCTGACCATCTCACGCTGTGGTTTTTGAACATTGGAAAATCCGGCGCGCAGTTCTGGGACAGCAATTTCGGCAGGAATTATATATTCCGGTTTGTCGCGAACGATTTTCATATCACGTCGGTTCGTGTGGACCGCGACACACTGAAATCGATAAGCTGGTTCGAACTGCAAATTGTGGCTCAGCAGGAAATTTACGACCTGACTGCCGCTTACAGGATCACGAACGATTCCGCTCAAGCGAACACCGAGCAGCATCTTGCGCTTACGCCATCCTCGTCCCTCAATTCCGAAGGATTGCGTCCTTGGTCGGGACGCGCGCCGGTCCCCGAAAACGCGGTGGTGCAATTTACGATCACCTACAATGCTTATGGTAACACCCACAGAGATACGAACAGTGGCAAAGGCTACCTCACATGGCCGGGCGCGGTGAGAAACGTCGAGGCGGCCGTCTTGTGATAGAAAATGAACGAACCTGCCCGACTTCTCGCTAGACTCTGCCATCAATGGTTATTTCGGACGCCAGCTCCATGATTGACTTAAGTGCCGCAACCAACTCCGAACTTTCCCGAACCCAACCCTTTGCCTCCACCCCACACGTTCTTCGTGCCGCTTCCATGTGCTCGCTCGCTGCGTCGGTTCTCCCTACGGCCTTCAGAAAATCCGCTGCCTCAAGATGTGCCCGCCCATACTCAAGCGTATTCTCCAGCTTCGCAGCGATTTCTGCTGCTCGATTAAAATGCATCATCCCCGCTTCGAGATACTCAGAATTCCTAAGCCCCGACGTGACGATGTGCGCGACTGCATTTAACTGGCCGGCTCTCCTGTGACTACGGCACAATTCGAGTGACAACGTCCCGGACAAAAGTTCGATTGCAAGCTCGTATTCGTTTAGGGCCTTGTTCGGTATACCGATTTGTGCACCGGGCTTCATTCCGTGCTTGTTTGCATCTGTGATTCCCTCAGCCATACCAATCAGCTGCAGGACCCATCCCTTCCGAAACCAGTTCCCGAGTTGAAAATGGCAAAAGCCTTGCCCCAAAGCATCACGGACATTGCGATGAGCCAGACTTGAATTCACAAATTCCCTCGTTTTTTCCAGGTTGCTGGGGTTGTTCGTTTCAAGCAAAGCCGCTCCGAGCCACAAGAGTACGGACGCCAACATTTCATTGTTTTTGGAGCCTTCCGCAATTTCCGCGCACTCCTTCAGGTTCTGTAGCGAATGCGGATCCGCACGCTCAATCAAAATGCTTGCCAGGCACATAGACAATTTGAAGTACCGCAATAACTCCTCGGCGTGCTCTTGGGCTTCTTTTGCTCGAGCGGCTGCACGGACTCTATCGCGCTGCGCTGGCAATGCTAGGTCAACAGCTTTTTTTGCCTCGTCCAATCGTCCCATTCTCACCAGCACTTCGGCGTAGTCGCTCAAAACCCTAATTCCATTTCGTTCACAATTGCGTTTGAACTTCCGTAAGGACCCATCGACAAAGTCCGATAACGCTTTTCCAATGAGGTTCAACAATCGCCCGTTTTCGATACCTCCAATAAAACTCGCGAGAGTCATGCCGTCCAAAATGCCCACCGAGGCTTCAGCCATCCTGAACTGATGTGCGCAGTACAGAGCGTGTTCGAAGCTCGCAATTTCGCGCCCGGCAATCAGAAAAGTCTTCGCCAGCTCCAGATAGCTTCCAAGCGCCAAAATATTGCCCTCTTCCGCCATAGTCGCGGCGAAATATCGCTTCTCGTCGTCGGAGGCTTTTCTTTCCATGGCCTCGTAAACCCCGACGCCGAGCATCGGATGCAAGAGCCAGGTTTGTTCCTCCTCCGTCGCAGCCAGGCCCGTGCTTGCAGCTAAACCACGGTCGGCTAGCTTCCCCATGACTCCCCTCCAAAGCTCGGAAGGTTCGCTCAGATTCCTTTTCCCGGAGAGGCCAACCCAGTTCGGGGTAATGCTGCTCCGAAAAAAACTGATCATCCGCAGACAAGCTTCTCCTTTTTCTCCAAAAGTCCTTTGTACTGTCTGCACCAAGTCCGAAGCGGCATTGAGTATCGCAGTCCCACTCTGCGGCAGTCGATCGCGAACAATCTCGAACGTGTCGGGACCGAGGTCAAGATCACTCGCTTCCGCGCCCTTTAAAACTCCTTCAGAAAGCAGTTGGAGAGTTGAAGCATTTCCATCGGCGTACTTCGTTATTCGACTTATCGCCAGCCTCGATTCAGGCAACCAACCCAGTTTCCCATCTGGGCAAAGAGCGAGAAGTGCAGATTCGGTCTCGTCAAGCTTCGTGACATTTAGCCAGACCACTCTTCCCGATAGCCAAGTTCGGCAATCGTTATGCGAGACCAAAAGCACCTTGATACGTGATTGACGGAACGCCTCAAGCCCGGATCTGACGAAAGTCAGAAGTTCGCGATGCTCAGATGATCCTGCATTGTGAGGCGCCAATAGCTCGCCGACTCCGTCCCAAATCCACAAGACATCGATGTCCTTCCACGCCTCTTGGAAGGTCACCGCCATCGTTGCCTCTAGGCCAGCACTCCCGGGAGCGACGATCTCCTTGCGAAGAGTCTCTGCCAATCCATCCAAAACCCGGCGAGGTGATCGCCCCTCATTCCAATGCGACCAAACGACTTTCGGCACGCCATTGCTAGATTCGTACCAAGCTGCGAATTGCTGTGCAATAGTGGTCTTTCCGGATCCTCGCATCCCGGTCAGAACTACTACGCCCGCCTGATCGAATGCCCGGTCAATCAGATGGAGAGTTCGCTCTTGTGTTGCAAGGACGAGTGGCTTTGAAGGCCGACACTGGGAAAGCGTGTCCGAAAAGACATCAACGTCGGTATCTGTTTTCCGACACAGTTTCGTGTTCCCCCGCTCAAAGCATACTGGGATTGGCCAATCCTCCAACTTTCGCCCGTTCCTCAACCTGGTCGTTCCTTCCTTTTGAAGTGTTTTACGAGCTAGGCTCGCGGCTCGTGCAACACTCGCGCCTTCCGCTAAATGAAGATAGAGCGCGCCCATGTAAGTTGCGGCCGTCTCGAAATAAACCGAATATCGCATTGCCACCGCGGCATCAGCGCCAGCCTTCATCACTACTTCTGCGAATGTTTCGCCAGTACCCGATTCGCGAAACGCCAACACATCAGCCAGACTCGGCCCACTGGCATATCCCGAGCGGCACGAGTTGAAAATCGCCACCCGCACCCCATGCGCAGCCAGCATCCGTCCGTAGTGCTCTCCACTTACATAGACTGGACGCGACGCGGACTGCTCCGTAATTACTTTCGCAAGGGGGCTTTCAAAAAGAACATAGCCGCGGCGCCCTGGAGTCGGAGGTGCCGCAAATAGATCCGGAGACATTCTCGTTCCGTCGGCGTAGCGACCATGTCCGTCGAAATGAACGATCTCAAACGGTCGACCTTCGTTTATTGCTTTGTCTAAGACTTCCTCGAGATTTTGTACAGTGGGTGGGCGAAGAACCGTAAATTGAGCTTCCGGTTTCACTCGATGAACTGCCTCCACGATCCGGGGAGCAACCGCTTGGTATGATACGTCCCGGTGCATATAGGGTCGCGAGATGATGAGCAACACGCGTAGCTGCTCGCCCGAGAACCCCGATTTCTCGTCGGCATCGAGTATTACTCGAACGAACTCCCGGGCCTCCAAAGCGACATATGAATCGTCGGGGCCCCTCATTAATTCCCAAGGCAGTAAACTTGCGGTTTCGTCGGCGCAGGCTATCTCTACACGTGCGTCGACGAGAGCAGGCATCTTCTTCCATAACGAAAGCAGCGATGGATTCTCCACAAAGATTGCTTCGAACAGCCTGCTTCCGACAAGTGGCAGGAGCCTCTCGATTCGTTCTGCTGCCAGTTCGGCACTGTATAGCGGAGAGTCGGCGGAATCTTCCCAATACCAACGCAAATCCTCTAGCTCATGATCAGCAGGCTGAAACGAGACCTCTGCCGTCTCTATGAACGTATTGCCATCAAAAGTCAGCTCTATCTCGACGGCGAACTCGCCAGATCGCTGCCCAGTTTGACTCGTCCGAGCTTTGATAAGTAATCGCGTATTCATAATCCGGGCGCGACCGCGCCCCGGCGCCGACGGTAGCATGTTCCCATTGCAATTTCACGGCTTGTTTGTTATCTGACTATGCACGTTATTCGCTGCGACGAGCAGCCACTTACGAGCGATTCGGATTTGTCCGGACACAACCAATGGAATTAACCGAATACATGAGCAGTTGGCTCGGTACCAAGGGCGGAGTCTCGATTGATCGGTTCAACGACCTGGGTCCAGCGAGCCGGAGCTTCAATGGGATTGCCAAGGGCGACCCTGCTGTTGCATGGTCCTTGAGCGCTACCAGCTTTTGGCAGGCATTTATCGATTCTCCTTCGTTCGAGAACACTCTGACGAGGCAAGGCCTTTCTCCGAAAACAGCTGCCCGCGGAGAAAAATTCCTCGTGTGCCACGGCTCTCCTGATCGACGCCTGGACTTACTAATCCTGGATCCTAAACACGACGCTGATGCGCCGGTGGTGATCCCTGCCGAACCGCTCGTGGGAGACCTCGTCCAAGGAGCACGGCGGTTCCAAGAAAGAGCCAGGGTCCCGGCGGTGTACCAGAGGTTACTCGAACGAGCTGCCGTGGAAAGCGGGAGGGCCCAAATGTTCGGTATTCTAGTTGCGGCCCCTCCGAGAACCGCGCTCACGAGATCTCCCTCGCCGGCTTGGAGAGTCGACCCAAATGCGGTCGCTGGCGCAACGGCAGAACCTTCGACGGTAGGCGTCGTGGCAAAAAACAGCAAAAACCAAATCGGTGTGACCGCCGCGCTCCACGCGTTAGGGTCGGCCCGATTTGCGGCTGTCGCAGGTCAAAAGGGAGTGGTCGTAAGCGAAGATATTGTCTCGGACAGCTGTTTCATTGCTCTAGAAAATTGCCGCATCCCATCGGTTCCACCGGCCTGCGGCCTCGCTGGTCCTTTGCGTGGCCTCACACCACGCGTGTTGGACCCAGTTCACTTCGACGGGATAGGGTCGAAAGGAAGCGTCAACACAGTTGTTACCAGCTGGAGCCCTGATTTGCCCTTTGTGCTGCCTTATTCCCAACTAAAGGTCCTCACAAAACCGGTGACCATCTCCGGTGATTCCGGTGCCGCTCTGATCGACCGTAGTGACCAGATTCTTGGATTCGCATTTCTCAGAACAGGGTTCGGCGAGACTCTGGAATTTGCTGCCTGGATCTGGGCGGACAGTGTCTTCAGTGCTCACGCTTTAACTCTCCTGTAACGAAAGGAATGAACTCAAATGGGAATGTTCAGCGCAATATGGAAGACCCAAGCCAAAGATTGGACCTATGCAAAGATTCCAGCAGAGAAGACCCCGGATGGTCTCGCTCATACTATCTTAAACGCCGAAGATGGGTACCTGAACGTCTGGTTGCAGTCGTTTCGGATCACAAATGTTCGGCGGGGCCTCAATACATTTTATGGCACCGTCTACAGTTTCATTTCGCTTCCTGTCCTTGACGAAGACGGCGGTAAAAGGGCTGAATTTCAGGTACTCACCACCCCGGGCCAACTCAAAAACATCGACGCGTCCCATGTGGATCGAATTGTCGTGCTGAATCAGCGATTACTTGGACCCATCCCGTATCGTGGCGGCGACCTCGAGATCGAGATCGGCCTGTTCTCTATCAAAGAGGCTGATCTTGCAGGCCCATTCCTCAGCATCCTCGATTCTCTATCTAAAACAGCTGGTGTCTCGTTCCTTTCGGCAGCCATGCCATTCGCTGGCCCAATTAAGGACGGAATCAACCTTCTTTCGGGAGCCAGCGCAGACTCGATACTGGAAATCGGCCTGTCCACAAACTACTCGCCGGCAGAAACGGGCTGCTTCGCTGTGATGCGTGCTCAGAAGGACCAGGTGGATTCCACTCAGTTCAGAATCGATAACAATCGACAACTCGTTGATGACCAATCAGGGCAGCCGATTAAGGATTACCCTTATCTCGTATTCAGGATTGAGATTTCGAAACAACGCGACGACTTCTTTTTGATTCCGGATCTGTCGGCCGCCTACAAAAAACTCCGCGACGCGATCAAAGAGGGAGACCTCAGCAAAATCAATGACGCCTTCGCGGTCTTCCGAAGGACCGCTCTAAGCAGTTCTGACCTGCTCATTTCCGACGCACAGCGTCTCGTGGCCAAAGTGGAAGCAGACGTCAAAGTTGCGGTGGGAACAAAAACGATGTCTCAAGGCGCTCCTACCATACTTAGGGAACTGAAGGACGTGTCCCTTTACCAACGTCCATAACCAGGGACTTGATGGTGCGAACCCGTTCGGCGATTCGCCGTTTACGCCGCGCAACTCGAAAATCGTCGACGAACTCAAGAGAGTTGCTGCCGAGGCCGGGGAGAGCCCTGCCCGAATTGCGCTCGTCTGGGTCTGCGGGCGAGCCGGCATCACCACAACGCTGATGGGGGTGAGCCGCCTGTCCACCATCGTCGTGGCTGCAAACGCACAGTTACTCCCGCAGACTGAACTTGCAACGCGAAACCCTCTAATTGCACGGTCTAGGCACGCGCTCTTCGAATATTCAAGACCCTGTCATGAAGAGACCGTTTAAGCGCTTCCACCATCCCCTTTTAAGACACGCACCTGCTCACCAGGCAGATGCTCTCGTTCCACCACTTCCACAAATAGATGGACGATGTCTTTTTCACCAACCCAAGAGAGAGGTTGTTTCAATTTCGCAAGGCGTGAGAGGCATTATTCGGCGTTTAACGCCTTCCGAAGCGATTTGAGTAAGCTCTCGGCCTCATCAAGTTTTTTCAGGACCGCCTCATCGCCTTTCAGTTCCTGCAGGGTAGTCCATGGCACATTCTTCATTGCATCCAGTGCCGCCCCTAGTCCGCTTATGGGCTCGTCTTTATGTCCCTTTTCGATGGGACGAACTCGCAGCTCAGCGGACTCAAGGTCGCCAGAATCGCTGAGGAACTGAGCCCGAGCCACAGGATCAGGAAGGATCGTCCGTAGTTTGCGCAAATCCTTGGAGTTCGTGATCCGTTTGTCGTTCACCTTCTTGACGACGGCGTCCACAACTGTCGGAACAAGAAGTTTCTTGCTTACTCCCATCAGCTCACGCGCCCAGGTGATTGCGGCACTCGGATCGCGTAGAGCGGTAAAGCGTCCCGAGAGCTCGTAGATTTCTACTAGCTTATCGAGTTCGCGAACTGTAACCCCTAAGATGTTCGCGGCGCTGGGACGACCTACCAGGTCGACGAGGTGACACGCGACCATTTCCTTGTCGCGGGCGTCCCATTCCTTTCGCTGACGATGGATATAGATCCAAACGCGGAGTCTCTCTTCCTCTGATAGCGTTCGGTCGGTAATCTCCACGGGAATGTGCCGATATTGCTGGCGCCCTTGTTTGACGAGAGCTAGAGAATTCGTCCACCGTCGATCACCATCAATAATTAAGTATTTCCCGGGCAGGTCAGGGTGTGGTTCAACCAGCAGCGGCTCGAATATTCCCTCGTTTGCTTCAATCTGACGCTGAAGCTCATCGTCTTCCTTTGGCCCTGATCGCGGTTGCTTTGGATTCGGGACGACGTCATCAAGATCGACGGTTGCGCGATACGTCCGCAACACGGTCCGATCGAGTCGCCGCTCCTGCAATTCGACAGGTTTTGAATGAGGCTTAGCTGGCATACGAGTGATCATGTTCGGACGCCTCAAGCAGCAGCATCGTTCGAGGAAGTTCCGATTATCAGATTAACCTGATTTTCGAGGTCGGCCTTGGCCTTCTGAATCCCCCGGATCGCTTCGCCCTCCCTTTTCCAATGATTTTCGTGCCACTTCACTTCTTTCTGCTGCTCTTCCAGAAGGTCGTCGGCTCGTTCGTAGATCCGTGAGAGCAGAGACGCGCACCGCTCTGAAATAATGAACTCATAAAGTGCAGCCGTCTTGCTGTCCCGCTCGATATCGCTCACACGCTGTGCATGAAGTTGCAGTAAATGCTGCCGAATCATCGTCGCAATCAGTACAACTCGCGCCGGGTTGGCCAGCAGCACGCCGTCGTGCAGATGCAACTGGCGCGTATCCTGCGGGAACTTGCGTGTAGAAAGAATGGCGTGGTCGGCCTGAGCGGCGAGTTGGTCGGCTCGAAGTTTGGTGACATGTTCCCATCGGAATTGGTTGTGGTTCTTCGAGTCGTAAATGATCGTTCCGCACTTCTTTCCACTCAGCATTACGACGTGGATGATGTCTGCTCCTTGCGTGCCTCTCGGGACGCGCTGAATATCATCGCTGGGGAACTCCTTCTTCAGCGCATCGCACAGGTCAATCTCCGCTCCTTCGCCAAGCTCCTCGGCGGTTTTATTCTCCAACGCTCGCTGTAGGTCATTCACTTTGTTGGTGAGCTTCTGATTTTCCTCGAAAACTCGTGCCTTCTCGGCATTGACTGCGTCGTCCTTTGCTTTGTCCAAGATTTCCCGCTGAGTCTTAAGGCTCGCTTCCATCGAAGCGTTAAACTGGTCCGCCTGAGTCGCGAGCTTCGCCTCTGCCTCCTGGGCCCTCGCGTTGGCCCCAGAAACCACACTTTCCTGCGCCGCCAAAGTTTCGCGGAACCGGGCTTCGGTCTCTTCTGTAGCGACCTGCCGCACACGCAGCAGCTCCGTCGCATTTTCTTGCTTCACCTTCGCAACTTCGGCCTCTTTAGTGTGTCGCAGCTCTTCGAGCTGTGCCGTTAGAGCACTTTCTTTTTGTTCGGCTGCGACTCGGGCTGCGTCAGAGTCCCGTTGCGCTTTTTCGATCTCGGCGATCCGCGAGGCTACGGCGGCTTCTGCGTTCTTCTTCGCTTCGTCTCTGATCCCTTGCTCTCTTTGTCTAGCTTCGGCCTCTATCGTCTCGATCCTTTTGGCGCTGTTCTCCCGTAGCTCAAGTATCTCGGCCTGCTGAGCTACCGACGTCTGCTCGGCTGTCGTCCGCGCTGCTTGCGCTTCGCTTAGTTCTTGCTGCCATCCGGCTACCAGACCAGCCCGCGTCTGCTCGGCTTCCGCCAGTTGCTCGTTGATCCGTTTGTCGGCCCTTTTCTGCGCCTCGTCTCGTGCACACGCTTCGCGGAGAGCACTCTGCTGCCGCTCTGCTTCGAGATCGGCTTTGGCTTTGCTCTCAGCCTGCGCTTTCTCCGTGGCGTGCTGCTTTTCGAGCTGAGCGGTGATCGCCAGCATCTGCTCGCGCTCGCGCGCGGCGATTCTTCCGCCAATTTCTTCTAACTTCTCGGGAGGAATTTCTTGACCGCAGGTGGGACAGCTCTTAGGGTTAAGGCGAGGAACGGACGCCACTACCGAGAGCGGCGACAACTGGCTAGGTTGCGAGTTCATTGGAGCCTCCTTAATAGGTCCTATTTACTCCTAGTTTATCCCACTGTCAAGCGCATTCTCACTCGCATCACTCGCGGCCCTTTCGTCGCAGAGTTTTAACTCATAGACCGAGCTGCCCTTAAACCTGCCTTGGATCTTGCTCGCACGACTCACGTTTGGCCCCGCCTCAACCTAGCCTTGTGTGCGCGAACTCGGGCATCGCACGGGGCAATCGATACGTGTCGCTACAGGAGACCACACTGCGGCGTACGGCTCATCCATCCGTAACGGCGTCAGCCACAAGTGCTGGCGGTCCCGTAGATAGGGCGCTCCGAGTGCATGCCGGAGGAGCCGGACGGCCATGGCTAAGCCGGCCCAAAAAGACACGAACGAAACTGTTGGGATCGTGATGGGTCCTCCGACATCGTCGACTGGGTGGAGACATCCGCAGCAAGGTTCGCTCGGAGCATGCGTGGAGGAGGAAACGCTGAAGTGGCTCGTGCCGCTGACGAGAAGGACTCCCCGTGTGCGGCGCTGAACTTCCCATCGGCTGGGGATGTCATCCACACCGAGCAACACGCAAGATGCTATCTGGAAAGTCTCTGCCGTTCGCGTGCCGAATCGCTGGAGAATGGGCGTGAGCCTGAAATCCGGATGACAGCGTTGGGCGACGAGCTGCACTTTGTTTTTGCCGACATCACTCAACAGCGTGAGCATATTTCGGTTGGCGTTCGTCGCCGCGGTCGCGTCTTCGTCGAAAACGCGTCCGTTCAAGGTGAGATTTGGCACCCGTAACAAGGCAAACAGTGCCGCTTGGGTGATGGCGCCCGCGCTGATGATGTCGACTGTGCCCAAGTCGAGTCCAGCCTCAGGAACCGGTATGGCACCAAAATTCCAGGCGCAGGCTTCTGAAGGGAAAAAGAAAATGCAATCCTCTGGATTTCGAAGTGCCATGCGACGCATCGCGCATTTGAACACCTCGCCGGCCGCAAGTGTCGCTGACACCATGGCACCAATGGGCCACCCGGTGCTCCATGCGTGCCCGGCTCTCCTTGGCTCCGGTCTGACCGCACCATCCCAATCCCCTCCGGTGAGGCGCCATGTTGGGGAAGCCCCATTCTCGAGAGGGCTGTCTCCCAGAACAAAAATCATATCGGAATGGTCGCCAGCACGGTGCTGTTCGACCGTCGCACCAGTAATCAGCTGGTTCGAGGACGCGAGCAAGGATTCCAGCAGGCAAGAGCCCCGGAAGGGCGGCTGCCGCCGCAGAACCGAAATCGACGGGATCGACAACGTGACCTGCAACCCGAGCCGGCTTAAAAGCGCAACCAAGGTTACGAGACACGTCTGGCCCGCGTGTGACGACAGGTTGCGGCGGTCTGCCACGCAACGGATCCGCAACAATTGAAATGTCTGCCGAATCTCGTTATCGGAAAGCGCTGGGCACACATAGTCGCGAGCGAGCAGAATGGTCCGATCGAGCTGTTCGAGCGCGCTCATGCGAAACAGATTGCCCCTTCGGCAACGGCCACCCGACACCAGGAACCGTCCTCGTGCAGCCGGCCAATCCACGCATCAGCTAGGGATACCTCGCCCTTCGCGAAATCGGGGATCACGATCGACAGGAAACCCACCTGCGACACGATGGGCCACGTATCGTCGGTGGTGGAATGGAATGCTTCGCTCGGGTGCGTGTGAACCTGGGCTTTGACGCTCTGCCGCGACGCGGCAAGGTGCTTCCAGAAGTTCGTTATCCAGGTATCGTTGATCTCGTAACCGAAGGGCGAACGCCGGTGAATGGGGTGTTCTACCCCATTGATCACATTCGAGTGCAAGGGTCCCGTCCAATAAACGACACATTCGCATTCCCCTCGCCCGCACTCTCGCAACGCGCGAAACGTTTCGTGGATTACGCCCGACGCTAGCCTAAACAGGCCATTGCCACCCTTAACGGCATTCGGGCGGAGGAGAAGAATCTCCCGAGACTTGATCCCAGCACGTTCCACCGACTCGTTCTCCGGCACCTGACTCCCATCTTGCCGGTACAGCGATAGCAGATGCGGATTTTGGGTGACGTGAAATTCCGCAATCGCCTTCTGGAGCACGGCAGCCACCTTCTCTTCGACCTCAACCTCCAATTTTTTCGTGACACCGTTGTAAACGATTTCAACGGCGAACTTCTTCTCCACAGTGGTTTCCATAAATCCTCCCTTGTCGCAGGGCATTTGCCCCTCCACAACTGAACGCCAAAGCGTGACAAACTGGCTATGTCACGGTTCCACGTTATATATTCGGGGCCGCTACTGGTTGCCGATGGTCTTGCCTTGCGACGATATGACTGATTTCGAGCTGATCCAACGCATGGCGGACCAGGGGAGCAACTTTGCGGGTGCGAGAGAGGCTTGGGAACAGTTCTACCTGCGACACCATCGGGTTCTGATGTATATCAGCATGTCTGACCACGGATACTTGCTTGGCCAGGACGACATCAACGACGTCGCGCACGACACCTTTTTGAAAGCCTTCAACCGGGCGGGGAGCTTTGACCATCAAGAGTCCTGCCCGGCCGACGTCCAGGAGCGAAAGTGCCGCGCCTGGCTCGCTGCAATCGCGGAGAATATCGTCCGCGACCGATTCAGGGGGCAGCTAGAAATTTCCATTGTCGACGAAACGGAGATCGAGCGAACTGAGTCGCCGAGACAAGAAACCACAGACGAAACGGAGATTCCAGAACCTGAGCGCCTAAAACTACTGAGGTCGGGTTTTGCCGGTCTGTCAGAGATTGAACAAATCGTCCTGCGGGCGACAATGTCGTGGTGGCAGGCTGACCAGCAACATCAACGCATGCCAAACGCGGCAATGCAGGAGCTATCTCGGCAAATAGACAAATCTCCTGAAAATATAAGGAAGATTCGCTCGCGTGCTATGGACAAGCTAGAGAAATACGTAAACGAAAACCTACAAAATGAAGAATAGAGATAATAAGCGTGTTAACAGAAACACCGTCGAGAGGGATTTAAAAACCCTGTTTCGAATGGGGGACTGCCTACCTCCCCGCGCGACAGAGAAGGTTTTCGACGATGCAATGAACTTGCAGCGTGCGAAACGACTTTTCAACGAGGCGCAGACTTCTCGCACCAAAGCAGCGAGGCGACGACACGATCCTAAATGGACCCATCCGTCCGTCTTCACGCTCGATGATCCCGATCCCATCTCGGCCATCACGCTTCGCGCAAGAAACATGGTTCTCGACGCTATCCAACGCGGATGGAGTGGGCCACCCTATAACCCTTTTACCCTCGCAGAAATGCGGGGGATAAAACTTTTGCCGACCGACCGTGTGATCGACGCCCGAACCCATAGCGACGACAAACAGCAATTCACGATTGAGTACAATCCGCAGAGGGCTTCGGCAAGGATGCGTTACTCGATCGCACATGAACTTGGTCACACATTATTTCCGGACTGTCCAGAGAAAGTAAGGAATCGCGCAACTCATCAAGAGATGACCGCCGACGATTGGCAATTGGAGTCACTATGCAACATCGCCGCTGCGGAGATTCTAATGCCATTTGGCATGCTTGAAAACCAATTGTCAGTAAGGCCGAATGCAGGCCTCGTTTTGGACCTTCGGCGCAGGTACCTTGCCTCCTGTGAGGCTGTTGTCAACAGATTGATCAGATTGACTTCGTATCCATGTGTTGCGTTTTTCGCCAGAGTCTCCGCCGAATCCTCCAAATATTTCGTCGAATATCAAATCGAGTCTCCGTCGTTGGACGAAGGTCTCTCCATCCATCGCGGATACACCTTACCGCAATCCAGTAAAGCTTCGACATGCACTGCAATCGGTGCGAGAGACCAAGAGGACGTAGGGTGGATATCTAGCGGAAAACAATGGTTTGTCGAGTATCTCGGAATCTCGCCGCATACGGGTGAGACGTACCCTAGAGTTTTGGCGCTCGCTTTTCCCCCGCTCGCGTCAGACTTCAAAGCTCCCAAGCCTTTCAAATCCTTGCGAGGCGATGCCTCGGAACCATTCGGAGCGGAACCTAAGCTCTTGCTTCAAGTTGTTAACGACAAAGCTTCGATCTGGGGAGGGGGATTCGCCAAACACGCGGGAAGAAAATGGCCCCAAGCCCAAAGACGGTTCAGAGAGTGGGTCCTGGAAGGCCGACAACTGAGACTGGGAAACATTCATTCTGTGAGCGTTCGCGACGATCTAACCTTGGTGAGCTTGGTCGCACAACATGGTTTCAAACCCGCTGCCGGTCCGAGATTGCGCTACGGTGCGCTCTCGTCAGCGTTGGAAAAGGTCGCTTACCTAGCGATCCAGAAAGGTGCCACGGTGCACATGCCTCGGATAGGAACCGGAGAAGCCGGAGGCGATTGGAAAATCATAGAAGGTATCGTTCAAGAGACACTGACGGCGCGGGGAGTAGGAGTGACAGTCTACTACCTGCACGAGGGCGAAGATGAGTCTGCACGTCAACCTCCACTCGATTTTTCGCAGAGGATGTCCGACGAACTGATTTAACCGGGAGATTCGAATGGCATTTCAGATCGTCTTGCTTTCAGGTACGGTCGCCTCGGGCAAAACGACGTTGTGGCAACAACTAAGCGCCAATTTCCCGAACGAGCACATCCATGTACTCAAGACGAAGGACCTCCTCCGTGAACTCGCTCTGAAAAAGCTAGATCACAAACTCCCCGCCGAACGTAGAGCATTGCAGAACTTCGGCGATCGTCTTGACAAGGAAACAGCCGGTCGATGGGTGCGAGACGGCCTAGTTAGCCTGATAAACGAGCACATCAACACTGAGCGATCCCCGATATTCATTGTCGATGCAGTGCGAATCCTCCCGCAGATAAGGGCAATTCGCGAATCATATGGATTCTCCGTCAAGCACATTCACCTGAAGGCGCCGCAGCACGAGCTCGAAGAGCGTTATAAGCGACGAACGAGTGATATGGAGGAACTGAGGTCATTCAAAGACGTTAGTAAGAATCCGACGGAAGCGGCCGTTCATGAACTCGAAAAAAGTGCCGACATAGTCGTTGATACACAGGCATGCACTCCAGCCGACGTTGTGGTCAAAACTGCAACTCACCTGGGACTGTTTGCTCGCGAATACGCGAGACTGGTTGACGTAATTGTAGGTGGTCAATATGGTAGCGAAGGGAAAGGACACATCGCATCGTATTTGTCTCGAGAATACGCGGTTCTGGTGCGAGTCGGCGGACCCAACGCTGGCCACAAAGTCATTCTGGAATCAGGGCCCTACGTTCATCATCAACTCCCGTCGGGCACGCAACGAAACCCTGCAGCGAAACTCATCATCGCGCCCGGAGCGGTCGTTAACCCAGAAACCCTATTGAAAGAGATTCGCGAATGCAAAGTCGATCAGGATCGTCTCTCAATTGATCCTCAAACCATGATTATTACTGCGCGAGATTGTAAGGCCGAGGCGGGCCTCCAAGAGCGTATTAGCTCCACTGGGCAAGGTGTGGGTGCGGCGACTGCGCGAAGGATTCTGGATCGCGGCAAACGGCTCAAACTTGCCAAGGACATTCGCGAATTGCGGCCCTACATTCGAGAAACTTGGGAAGTCCTGGAGCACACCTACAACACGGGCGGCCGAGTGCTCGTGGAGGGGACGCAAGGGACTGGCCTGAGCCTGTTCCACGGTTTCTACCCCTACGTCACCTCGCGCGATACCACCGTCAGCGGATGTCTATCCGAGGCTGGAATCTCGCCCAGCCGCGTTCGAAAGACCATCATGGTTTGCCGAACTTACCCTATTCGGGTGGAAAACCCTTCGGGCGGCACCTCTGGCCCCTTGGGCCAAGAACTCGATTGGGCTGAAATCGCACGGCGCGCTGAAGTCCCGGTCACAGAAATAAAGACAAACGAACGTACGTCCACGACCAACCGCCAGCGTCGTGTTGGCGCATTCGACTGGGGCCTACTTCGAAAAAATTCGGCCCTGAATGCTCCGACAGACCTAGCGATCACATTCACCGATTATCTTAATCCGCTTAACGCCGAAGCCCGTCGCTATGAGCAGCTTTCTTCTGAAACCATTCGTTTCATCGAAGAGGTCGAGCACGTTGGGGCGGCTCCTGTATCATTGATTTCTACGAGATTTGACTTTAGAAGTATCATCGACAGACGAACGTGGCGTATGTGAATAAAGCTACGCGCTATTCGGTTGTTGATCAGAACTCAGGAGGCGCCTTCTGTTACTAGAACGCTTCGTCAAAGTGCGACCCTATCTTTATCACCTTACGCACCGAGACAATCTCAAACACATAAGGGAAATGCGTCGTCTTTTCCCAGCGGCCGCTCTGATGGGATCTTCTGGTAACTCTCTTCTGATGCGAACCCCCCGGCGAGGCCTCAAGCAAGTGACTTTTGAGGGTCGAGCAATCATCATTCGTGATCAAGATAAATTACACGAAGGGAATACTGGGCTTGCCAGGGGGTACACATTTGCAGATTTCGTCGGAGCGCTGAACAAGCAAATATTTTTCTGGCCGGGTGTTGCTGCAGGCCCGATCGATTCTGGAATGCGCCATTTCGAACGCTATGAAGACGAGCGTCCATTAATCCTTCGGATTGATTTTGAATCGTTACATGATGTCAACCCTCGCGCCGTGCCACTATTTTGTCGCTATAATTCTGGCTCTCCACGTTGTACCCCTCCCCACGGGAGGAAGAGCCCTCGTGGTCCAAATACCTTTCTGTCTGCGGCCGATTTCAAAGAAACGCCAAGCAAAGTCGTCGAGGTCACTTTTAGTGCCGAGATCATCTTGCCTCCAAAGACAGAGTTCGGCACACATCCATGTGGACCATGGAAGAGACTGCTATAGCTCGTAATTGAATACACTTTATGAATCCCTTCAACAAATCGCACGCCCTTGATTCAGGTCTCCAAACGACTTTGATCGAAGAGCTCCGCCAAATGAGAATTGATGCGCTTAGGCTAAACAGAAACGTATTGGAGCATCTGAAATCTTTTCAGCAAGATGACGACTCGTTTAATACCCTACCTCCACCAAAGTCGAAGACTCGTGCTGAAGATCCGAATATCAGCATTGGTTCGACTTGTACCGCGCTGATGGCCCTCCTAGCCACGAGAACGCACAAACAGCTGTGGTCAAAAGCAAAGGGGATTCGGGACAAGACTCCGGTAGATATCGCCAGGCTTTTTGCAGAAGTGGTTAGGTCGAAATGGGAGAGCTCGGGGCTTCCGGACGGGAACGCATTTACAACAGCCCTAGTGGTGCGGACCGCTGGGTTCGTTGTACAGGGTCGAATCCTAACCTCTGACGAGGTAACTGCATTGCCGCACCCGCGCTATGACTCCAAGAACGAAAAAGGCGAACCCTACGTCGACCACACTGTCGCTGATAAAAGCCTTAAACAAATCATCAAATCGAAGGCGGAATTACGAGACAGCCAGCAGGAACCGTCATTCAGCGTCAGCGGTTATCCTTCCAAAACAACGATCGCTTATTGGTTTCTGGACGGAGCGATCAATGCGGGCGCGGATCTTGGGAACAATCTTGAAGAAATTGCAGTTTGGGCAATGAAGAAATTTCATCAGCAGCTCATCTACGTGTCTGCGCGGAATGATTCACTCATGGACCCGCCCGAATTAGCCATGGCTGCGTGTTTAATTAATCGAATTCATCGACTGTCTACTGAGAAGCCGGAGAGCGCCGAGATAAGTAGATTGCTGCCTTCTCATGTGGAGTTAATGTTCGCTGTTAAGCGGGTTCTCGCCGAGCAGCCTGAATCGGGTATTTGGCACAAGTACTTTCCCCTGTTTCATTTTCCAGGTGGTGGCGGGGCGGCTGATTATTGCTTCAGCTTCGAGTTCTTGGAGGCTATCCTCACTGAATTTGGCAGTTCTGCACTGGCGACCTCGGATCTCCTCGAGCATTTCAAAAGGTCGCTTCTATGGTGCGACAATCACGTCCTTCGCTATGTATATGGAGAAAAGCATTATCGCGGATGGAGCTCTGGTGGAGAGGTTACAACTCTTGCGGCCGGGATGCCTGAACTGTGGGCGACGGCCGCTGTCCACATGTTTTTAAATCAGCTTCATCTCAAGATCAGTGATCTCCTCGACGAGCTAGTGCTCAAAGAAGAATTCGCGATAGACCGCCTAGCGGTCGTAGGGTCCAAGGACGCGCTCAAGCATCTGATCGATGTAGATATCCAATTCCCGGGCGAAGCTCAGACAACTTTAACGAAGGTGATCCGCAATGAAGTGTTGTACAACGCCCAAAAGTCCAGAAAACAGCGCCCATTCAAGTTAAACGCTCCTAGGTCTGCTCTGCTATTTGGACCACCAGGCACCTCGAAGACGGGCTTGGCGAGGGCCATAGCTGAGCACCTGGGTTGGCCAATCGTGAAAGTCACGCCTTCCAAATTTCTAGGTGGTGGCTTGGAGCAGGTTCATGCGCAAGTTGATAGAGTCTTTCGCGATCTAATGGACTTACGAAAGTGCATTGTGTTTTTTGATGAAATGGATGCACTAGCGCAAACTCGTGAGGAAGCTCCTGAGGACGAAAACAGTGACTCTCTTGACGTGACTCGTCTGTTGCTAACGACCAGCATGCTGCCCAAACTTGCGGATCTTTGGGACCAAGCGGGAGTTATCTTCTTGATGGCTACAAATCACAGACGACATCTCGATCCCGCGATTACGCGAGCGGGTCGATTCGATCTGCTCCTCTGCGTGGCTCCTCCCCCTTGGTCAAGAAAGAGGTCGGCGGCTAAACTCAAGAACATTTTGAAGATCGTGGATGCTGAGGAGGTGGAGAAGCGACTTAGCCTATTGGTAGCCGCGGCATCGCCTACAGAACATCACCTGGATCTATTTACGGTCTCAGAATTAGGTACTTTCTTCGACCATCTGAAGCGCACGAATAAGGCGAACAATTTGGTGAATGCCCTCAAGACCTATAAGGATGGGGATGATTTCTCAAAAGAAGTTGCCAGTTGGGCCAAGAATGTGATTGCGCTTCGTGAAGGAACTCCGACCAAGAAAGAATACGACAACGATCCGAATGCGGATGTGAACGCGTCGCGACGGCAGTATTACCGCAAGGAAGAAAAGAACGGGTTAACACCCAAGGCGCGTCAGCCTGCAGCGCCTTCGGGAAAGCGGCATCCAGGCACCAGCCCGAAATCCGCCAAGAGGCCAACCCATGGAAGACGGAAATGACGTTCCGTGCCAAGTTCGCTGGCAAACCGCATGTCTATGTAATTGCTAAGACAAACTGAAATCACACTTTGTCTAGCCCCGTCGACTGGACAATCTCGGCGAGCTTTGGGTAGTTGAAGGCTGGCGATCGCGGTACGATCAAGTAATCCTCATTCGTTGTGCCGAGAGCAATGTAATCATCTGCCAGATAGAACAATCCGACAAGAGCAGACGTAATCGCGTCCACCTCATCATGCGTGACTTTCATTGTCGCAAACTCGCCTGTGATTCCGGCACGAACTAGTCCAAATTTTAATTCCTCAAGGCTCGCCTTTTTTCGAGGGATCCCAAGGATGTCCTGCGCCGCGCCGGGATAGCTCTCGATTACATTAAGGCCATGATTCCGGAACTCCTGCGCCAACTTTATTCCCCTCCTAGTGAGCATCTCCATGGTTGGGAGTAAACACCAGAAAACAGAAATCCCCATCCTTTTGAGTGCAAGTTCACACTTGCGGTAGATAGGGACTCCCGGTTTGCCGTAGCCTTCGGGCAGAGAAAGCGGAGAATCGATAGAGACCAAGTCCGGCCTCGCAGTAATTGTTTCTTGAATCAAGTCCTCGTCTGTACTGAGGGACTTCGTAGTGGCCGCTGCGCCTTCCATTAGTGCCCATCCTGTCGCTCTCTTCGCGCTGCCAGTCAGATCAATCCCAACGATCCTCGGCCCAGTTGTTGTTGCACACCTCTGCAGCAGCCGCGAGACAGGTGATTCGACGTTTGAATCGCTTGGCGACTCCCTCAGAACACTTGATCTGTTGGCGAGAGGCATCTCGCCAACTCCCGTGAAGATAGGGGCTGTCGCATTTTCCAGGTAAGCCGCAGTTTGCTCGCACAACTTGTCATAAGCCATTTCCATGATCGCTTTGAGATGGACAACATCCTCGGTGTTGTATTGGATCAACTGTTCAAGAGCGGCCTTGTCGCCTCGCAGATGCTTTGCCCACAAGACGGTTGCATCGTAACCCGAGATGTCCTCCAGTTCTTTCGGCCGTTCCAGCCCAAATTTTCCTTCAACGGCCTTTAGACCACCTTTGAAGCCCAACTTTCGTGTGACCCAGCGCAAATCGATGTGAACCGGTGGGAGCGTCATCTGAGGAAATGCCAACCTTAAGAACCTCAGATCAAAGCTAGTTCCATTGAAGGTCACCACTACCGAATACCGGCCAAGCTCAGCAGGCAGCTCCTCGAGATTTTCACCCTCAACGAAAAGCTTATATTTCCGCCCGTCATAAAGACCCACGACCGTGATTCTGTCAAAAACAGCGGATAATCCGGTCGTTTCGATGTCCAGATAAACGCATTGATCGGCGAACTCGGGAAATATCCGCCAGGCTTCCCCTAGGGCCGATAGCCTCTCGAAAAAAGCGGCGTCTTTGCGTTTGATAGCGTCACGTGACGCCGGAATGTATTCGTCCAATCTTTGCTGGAGGCGAGCACCAACGAGGCCAAACCTTTTTTCGAAGAGGTCGGCATCATCCCAGTTGTGAATACCGCCTTTCCATAGTTCGAGCTCGGTCTGTTTTCCAATACCCGGAATGTGGATGAATGTGTGCTGCAGCATGAGTTCTTCCGCCTCTATTGTGCCAACTTCTGTTTACCTTTGCGAGTCATTTGATGACCATAATAGTTGTCATCTGGCATGAGAAATATCTAGAATTGGTTTACTTTTCAACAGGTTTATAGGTCCTGTTGACAACAAAAGTGGACATATGAATTGGAAGCACGAACTCGGCCGACAAATCAAACACGAGCGAGAATCCGCCGGTCTGACGCAGGCTGATCTAGCCGATCAGCTCGACCTCAGTAGGCAAATGATCGGTCGATATGAAACCGGGCAAGCCGCACCCGCCGTTGATGTCCTCGTCGAGATCGCTCGAGTACTAGATATCGAGTTTCAGGTAAAAGGTGTATTAGTGAAATTCGAACAGGGTGTCAGACGCCCGGGACTTCTTCACAAACATCTGAAGTTGGAGTTTGAAAAAACTCACAGGTTCGACAAAGCTCAAATCGAGATTACCCCTAGCGAGGGAAAGCTCCTGATCACAGCAGAGATTCCTGCCTGAGTCTTCGCTCACCGACTAGCAAACGAGTCACGGTTGAAAGTCCGAGATCACGAGAAACGGCGATCGTATTCTCTCGATATGCGCGTCAGCATCGCGCCATATTCCGCCACCGTTTCCTTTTCGTCGACCCAACTGAATGGATAAGGTTCGACGTTGGTTGCGACGAAACGGAGGAATAGGAACTCATCGAACGCCGGTTGCGCTCGTTCCCGCAGGCGCGCCACAGCCGCAGCCGCTTCCTGACTGGGATGTTTGTGCTTCTTGCCGTCGGTCGGATTTGGCCGAGACCCTTCGTACCCGGTATACGAAGGCGAAAAGTTCACGCCCACAAGTCCCACGCAAATTGGCTGGCCGCCTCCCCGCTTGAACTGCTCAATCTGCCGCACCAGGTCACCGATGACGCGGTCAATTTGCTTGATCATCGCTTTCGCCAAAATCTTAGTCTCGGTGCCGATTTCGATGGTGGCAATTGCGCCGCGCGCGACTACAAAGCCCGGCACTTGGGCGGAGGAAGTTCCCGGAACGATCTCCCCAAACGTACCATCGCCACGACGCCGGAGCTTACCAACGGTCCGATTTTGGGCATTCAGAACTCGTTCTTTCCCCTCTACGCGAGCGCTGAGCCTGGCCGACTTGCCAAGCAGAACCAGATCCTCGTACAAAAACGAAGCGATGCGATCACCCAGGCTTGAATCTCTGTGGAAGTACGGGTGCCCTTCAAACAGCTCTCGGAATCCTCGTAAGAGCACGTAGGAAGGCACGGTCATTTTTGCTTGCGAGTTGTCAACTTGGGCGTGAAAAGGACATTGCTGGACGGACTGGAAACCACCTCGTGCAGGCGAGTGCGCGCGAGGTCCAGGTACTTCGGTTCGATTTCGTTCCCAATGCTGCTGCGGCCGGCGGCCACCGCTGCGAGCATCGTACTACCCGTGCCACAGAACGGATCAAGTACGGTGTCCCCTGCGAAGGAGAATAGACGAACCAGGCGCTCTGCGAGGGAAGTAGGAAATGGAGCGGGATGTCCGTTACGCGTGGACTGACCCTTGATATCCGTCCAAGCCGTCCGCAGCCAACTCTTCATCTCCTCCTTGGTGAGCATCGACAACGCCTTCTGCAACGTGGACGGGGATCGGTACGCTCCGCCTTTACGAAGAAAGAGGATGTACTCAAAATCATTCTTGATGATCGATCCGGGCTGGTACGGTTTGCCGTAGAATCCGGCCCCATTTCCCTGCGCTTCAGTAACACCATTCGCGATCTTAAACCACAGAATCGGCGTTAGACAGTCCAACGCAAGTCGTCGGGCCC
>Ga0210391_10000635_pt1 | contig 35131 bp, 24 predicted proteins | sample IncBWC12OmetaG_FD_160573 | JGI IMG/M metagenome (GOLD analysis project Ga0210391, IMG submission 160573) | Forest soil microbial communities from Barre Woods Harvard Forest LTER site, Petersham, Massachusetts, United States - Inc-BW-C-12-O ... | reverse complement strand
TCATTCTAATGCGCCGGGCTCATGAACGGTAGTGACGGAAGGATCCCTGTCATGTCGCATTTCTTGGCCGTTTTGAAGGGACTTTCAGGGTAGGTATAGACACTCTTCGTGCGTCGTTGCCAAGACGCCGAACGCTTCGAAGTGCAATCCGAAACGAGTTTACTTGTGAGTGCCGCTCTTGAGCGAAGCGGTAGTCGACACACAGTTACTGATTGGCACCTTGCATTGAAAGCCGTCCCAAAGCTGGCCGGCCGGGCATTGATTAGTACTCGGGGCCATGCCGGTGACGCATCTCCCATCTCCTCCAACGAAGCCCGAAGGACAGGCCGGAGTGGGTATACAAGCTCGATTGGCAGCAACGTCCGATGCTGGTTTTTGCGGTTTTTTATGGTCCGTGTGAACCGCTTTTTCCGGCTCCTTGTTGTCAGTTCGGATGGCCGTTGTGTTCGAGGCAAAGGAATCTTGGGCGGAACGGGCGGCGGAATTCGGCGTAGCGTGCGGACCACCAGACGATGAACTGGAGGCGGCAAGCGACGATGCTGAAGAAAGCCCGCTCGGAGCTGAAGCGCCAGCAGAAGAGGAATGCTGGGCAAATATGACTACTGGAATCAGTAGGAAGGCAATTGAGGCAAGACGAGAGAGACGCATCATACACCTCTGAAAAGCGTGGGAACTCTTTTTTGCCGTGCGCCGGACCGAACTAACGTAGAACCACCATCATACTCGCAAAACGTGTGAAAACGGGCGTAGAGATTCGTAAACTGCGACGCGAGATCATCGTGATCCCGCACGCTCGAATCAGTTCAAGATTTCGAAAATCCCAGCCGCGCCCATGCCGCCGCCAACGCACATGGTGACCATCCCATAGCGCCCGTCGCGGCGCTTGAGTTCACGGATAAGCGTCGCGGTCAACTTTGCTCCCGTGCAGCCGAGGGGATGCCCCAACGCGATCGCCCCGCCATTCGGATTCACCCTCTCAGGATCGAGCCCAGCTTCCTTTATCACTGCGAGCGATTGCGCCGCGAACGCCTCATTTAATTCGATTACATCGATATCCGACAGCTTCAATCCGGCCATCTTCAGCGCCTTCGGAATCGCGAACACCGGGCCAAGCCCCATTTCTTCTGGCTTGTAACCCGCTGTCGCGAATGAAACATAGCGCGCCAGGGGCTTCACGTCAATTGCCTTTGCGCGCTCTGCAGACATCACAACCGCTGCCGCGGCGCCATCCGACATCTGGGAAGAATTTCCTGCTGTGACAGTCCCATTTAAATGGAATGCAGGTTTCAACGCGAGCAGCGCCTCCATAGAAGTTTCCGCACGCGGGCCTTCATCCACTTTAAAAACAATTTCCTGCCGCTTCGGTTTCGACCCATTCGGAGTGGTGAAGCTCACCGGCACCGGCACAATTTCATCTTCAAACTTGCCCGATTGGATCGCGGCCAAAGCCTTCTGATGGCTGCGCAATGAGAATTCGTCAGCTTGCTCGCGCGTGATGCCGCAGCGCTGCCCGACCCGCTCCGCCGTCAGCCCCATGTTGAGGTAAGCGTCAGGATAATTTTGCGCCAGCCATGGGTTCGGCGAAATCTTGTGGCCGCCCATCGGGATCATGGTCATCGACTCGGTGCCCCCGGCAATCATCGCTTCCGCGCCGCCGCTCATGATGCGCTCCGCAGCCATTGCGATCGCCTGCAGCCCGGACGAGCAGAAGCGATTGATAGTGAGCGCCGAAACCTCCACCGGCAAGCCCGCGCGCAGAGATGCAATGCGAGCCACATTCATGCCCTGTTCGGCCTCGGGCATCGCACACCCGAGAATTACGTCTTCAATTTCTTTCGGATCGAGTTCTGGCACGCGATCCAGCGCACCTTTGATCGCGATTGCCGCAAGTTCATCGGGACGAGTCGCACGCAACGTGCCTTTGTAGGCTCTGCCTACAGGAGTACGAACGGAAGATGCAATCACTACTTCACGCATAGAATTCTCAGTTGGTAAGACGACCTCCGCTGTTTCGATGCTCGGCGCTCCTCTATCGAATCATTTGCCGGGGGCGAAAAAATAGTAGTCCGCCGTATAACTGCTCTTGGTCTCGGCGCCTTTGTGCGCCTCATCGCAGCCCTGAGCGGGAGCTTGTCCACCGTGCGTATGCACGCGCTGGACGCTGGTAACATTCGACAGCGCGCCTTTTCCGTCGTGACTCACCACCTTGACCAGCAGCCACGGAATTGAATCCGGGTCGAGCGCTTCAATTTTCGCGGCAGCTTTGCCCGTCACCGCGCTCCCATCCTTCAGCTTCCAGGTCGGTCCGGCAGAATGCTGCCCGATGACCTTGTCGTTGCGATCGTGAAGCTCAGCATCAGGAGCCTTGAGAGCCCAACTGAATTTACCCTCGGCGCCGGCTTGACAAGTGTAGATCTGCGATCCGGTTGCATGGGCAAAGAAGACAACCTCTTCGCCGGCTGGAACCTGAATTGCGTCAGGAACATCGGGCGCAGATTCTTTACCGCTAGCGGCATTCTGCGACGGCGTTGGCGAGCCGGTTTGCGAACTCGCAGGCGCCGCGCTCAGAGCGATGAAGCCGAGCGCGATGACGAATAGGCGAACGATGCATGCTGAACTTTCTCGCATGCGCCGATTGTAGCAGCCAGCCCTATCCGATTTTAAGAATCGCAAGCGATCGGGAGAATTCGACTTTCGCCACTCGAACATGCCGCGCGGGTTACCGGCTCTCGACCTGCATTCGCATTCCGAATTTCGGGCGCAGCGTAATCAGGGGCTGCGGTTCGACCCTGTGTCCTGGCGCCAAACGCAGCTTCCATTTCTCTGCAATTGTCGCAAGAATCAGCGTACCTTCCATCCACGCAAACGACTCGCCGATGCACTGCCGTGGTCCCGCGCCGAATGGAAAATAAATGAACTTCGTCCGCCGAGCCGTAGTACTTGCCTCAGAAAATCGGTCGGGATCGAAGCGCAGTGGATCTGCGAAATAACGTGGGTCGCGGTGAGTCACAAACTGACTGATCAGCACCGTGGTTCGCGCCGGCAGAAAATAATTTCCTAACTCAAAATCGTTTCGCGCGTAGCGGCCCATCGCCCACGCCGGAGGGTAAAGCCGCAAAGACTCCGCCATCACGCTTTCCGTATAACGAAGACGGGCGACATCCTCGAATGCGGGTAATTTGCCGTTTAAAACAGAATCGATCTCTTTGTGGAACTGGCGTTCGCACTCGAGGTTTTGCGAAAGCAGATACCAGGTCCAGGACATCGCATTAGCGACGGTTTCGTAACCCGCGAGAAAAATCGTGATGACCTGATCTCGCAGCGACTGTCGAGCTTCCTCATCGCCTGGCGGAGAGCTAGCGATCATCAAATCGAGCAGGCTCCCGGAATCTCTTCCCGACTTGACGTGGGCATCGATCATGCGATAGACAACGGCGTCGATCCGCTTGCGTGCCCGCACAAATGCGGCCAGTCCCGGTGGACGAAGATGCACCAGCCATTCCGCCGCCGGAAGCATGACCAAGAAATTGTATAGCCCCATGATGCGATTGATGGCCGCCGCAAGCTCGCAAACCTCGAATCGCAAATCAGTCGCGAACAAAGTACGCGCCACAATCTGCAGCGTGAGGTGCATCATGTCGATGGCAATATCGCGCTGTTCGCCCGCATGCCACGAGTCGCGCATGCGCGAGGCTTCTTCGACAATAACGTCCGCATATTGCACGATGCGCTGGCGATGGAACGCCGGCTGCGCCGCGACCCGCTGCGCACGGTGCGTCACCCCTTCGCTGGTGATCATTCCTTCACCCAGCAACATCTTTGAGCGTTGAACCGTACGTTCCTTGATGAAATTATCGTTCTGCACCACCAGCACTTCGCGGATGTAATCGGGATGGTTCAGAAAAACAATATGGTTATGCCCCAGCTTGTAATGCGCAATGTCGCCGTAGGTCTCGGCGAGGTGCTGGAAGAGAAAAATCGGATTGGCCGGCCGGAACTTGCGGAAGGCGTACCACAGAAGGTTGCGCTGAAAGCCCGGAGGAAAACGGTAACTGCCGCGTTCACTGGCGCGCGCTTCCACGCCAGATTCCTCAACTGCAATTCCCATTTTTCTAGTTTACGCTGGCAGCTCCGGCGCTGTTTCCTCTCGTCGCCACGCCGAGAGCGACGACGCACCGACCGCTAAAGCGCCCAACGAGGCACCATGGGCCTCGGATTGAAAGACTGGCACTGTGATCGGCAAGCGTGAGGCCACATCCGTACCTGAAGTCTTTCCCGCAGCGATCGGCGTATCCGCGGTAGTTTCGTAGGCGTAACCGGTTAGCTTTGCGGTCATGGTTTTTCCCACCACGCTGAACCGCGCCCATCCGTAGTGCGTTTGGCCATCGATCTGGAATTCCAGGCCGAGATAGCGGTCTTTGACATTGACCCATTGGCCTCTGAAGGTAAATTCGGTGCCAATAAATGTATGAAGCGAGGCCATCATCGAACCCTTGAACTTACGTTGCGCATCGATGTGCTGGCCAGCCGTCAACGCCGCGGCATTTCCGCCGTAACCCACGACCGCATTGCTGCGAGCGGCCGCCCGCGCGATTATTCTCGAAGTACCCCCAGACGTGTCGACGCTCTCTTTCGATATCGCGCTCAGGAAAAAGTCCGTTGTTCCGCTTCCACTCAGATCGAGAGCGTAGGTGCTGACGCCCCGCGTCAAGATCGTGACGTTGGCGGGCGTGTAGACGATCTCCGCATTCGCTGGCTGCGCCAGGGCCAATAGCCCAACTCCAGCTGCGCCTGCCGCAACCGAATACATGTGAAGCCGGTGATCGAACTGCTCGGAAGGTTGGTGCCGAGATATGGAAGGGCTGGAAGGAAGTTCCATAAATCACCTCTTTTGCGAGGGATTTTGCTATGGAATCCAGCCCCTGTCAATCTGATTCCGCAGGATTTCCGATCTTTTTACATTCGAGCAAAGCCGGGATTTCGATTCGGCCGCAAATGGTTCGTTCGTTTCTCATCGCGAACCCTTACGGCTTCCGAAGTTGGTCGAGAGCAGCCAAAACATCCTCGCTGTGCCGAGCCGGGTCGACACTCGAATAGGCTCGGGCAATTCTGCCCTGTGGATCAATGAGAAAGGTATGACGCGCCGCGAATTTTACGATGCCAAGGTTCGTCAGCGAGCCATACATCTTGCTCACCTTGCCGCCTGTATCCGCTAGAAGTTTGAAGTTCAGTCCTTCTTTCGCGCAGAACTTCTTGTGCGAATCGATATCGTCCACGCTGACGCCCAAGATGACCGCGTGACGCTCGGCATACCTTCGTTCGTCTGCCTGGAAATTGTGAGCTTCGCGCGTGCAGCCCGGAGTCTGATCCCTGGGATAGAAATACAGCACCACCCAACTGCCGCGATAATCTTTCAAGTTGACTGGATCGCCGTTCTGCGACCTCAACGAAAACTCAGGAGCATCGCTGCCAACGCCCGGCATCCGCGACCTTGAGAAGAGCTTCGAAATGAGAAAAGCCATAAGAAGAATCAGCAGTGCGAGAAGAATGAATCGCATTATTAGTTTTCCTTAACTCGCGTTCCCTCTTGGATTAAGGGCGCAAGGTCGCAATTTGGGCATTGTAAATCGTTCCGCCAGTTACTTCCGTTCAGCAAAATTCTTGGCAATTGAATATCATGGATGTTCCGCACTTATTCAAGAGGGATGGTCCGACGTGGCTCAGACGGAAACTGACGGTCTAGAGGTACTGGAAACCCGCGAGTGGGTCGACTCGCTCGATTACGTTCTCTCGCAAGGTGGCCCGGTTCGCGCAGGGCGCCTGTTGCAGCAACTGGCGCTGCATGCGCGCCGGGCAGCCGGAGTGAACATTCCCTTCTCGGCGACAACGCCTTATCAGAACACGATTCCGGCTCCGCAACAGCCTCCATTCCCCGGCAGTCAGGAGATGGAACGCCGCATCAAGAGCCTGGTTCGCTGGAACGCTTTGGCCATGGTGGTGCGCGCCAACAAAATTCAGGAAGGCATCGGCGGCCACATCTCGACCTTCGCTTCCGCAGCGACTTTGTACGAAGTCGCCTTCAATCATTTTTTTCAGGCGAAGACCGAGAGCGGAGACCGCGACTTCGTTTATTTTCAGGGACACGCCGCCCCCGGAATCTACGCGCGCGCGTTTCTCGAAGGCCGCATCCCGCGCCAGAAGCTGGAAAACTTCCGCCGTGAGCTAAAGCCGGGCGGAGGGTTAAGTTCGTATCCTCATCCCTGGCTGATGCCCGACTTTTGGGAGTTTCCCACAGTTTCCATGGGCCTCGGCCCGATCCAGGCGATCTATCACGCGCGCTTCATTCGTTACCTCGAAAATCGCGGTCTGAAGGAATCTCGCGGCGGCAAAGTCTGGGCTTTCATGGGCGATGGAGAAATGGACGAGCCGGAAGCTCTCGGCTCGATCACTCTCGCCTCGCGCGAAAATCTCGACAACCTGATTTTCGTCGTGAACTGCAACCTGCAGCGCCTCGATGGCCCGGTTCGCGGCAACGGAAAGATTATTCAGGAACTCGAGGCCATTTTCCGTGGTGCCGGCTGGAACGTCATCAAAGTCATCTGGGGCTCCGACTGGGACAGCTTGATTCGCAAAGATCGCGACGGCCTGCTTGTTCGCCGGCTCGGTGAAATCAGCGACGGCCAATATCAGAAGTATTTTGTCGAGAGCGGGGCTTACTTCCGTCAGAATCTTTTCGGCAGCGATCCCCGCCTGCTGAAGATGGTCGAGCATCTTTCCGATGAGCAACTCGCCCGCATGCGGCTGGGCGGGCACGACCCCATCAAGGTGCACGCGGCGTATCGTGCCGCGGTCGACCACGAAGGCTCGCCCACTATCATTCTCGCGAAGACGATCAAAGGCTACGGCCTCGGCGAGGCCGGTGAAGGCAAAAACATCACGCACCAGCAGAAGAAGCTGAATGAAGATGAGTTGCAGCTCTTCCGCTCACGTTTCGGAATACCGATTCCTGACGACGAGCTGCACAATGCTCCTTTCTACCGGCCGCTAGACGAGAGCGCGGAAATCAAGTATATGCAGGCGCGCCGCCAGCAACTGGGCGGCTACATGCCACAGCGCAAGGTCCTGGCCGAGCCGCTGAAAGCCGTGCCAGAGACTCACTTCGAAGAATTCTACAAAGGCACCGAGGGCCGCGAAGCTTCTACGACGATGGTTTTCGTTCGCCTGCTCGGAAAGCTTCTGCGCGACCCGGAACTCGGAAAGCTGATCGTCCCCATCATTCCCGACGAAGCCCGTACCTTCGGCATGGAAGCTCTTTTCCGCCAGGTCGGGATTTACTCCAGCGTCGGCCAGCTCTACGAGCCGGTGGATATGGATACGCTCCTCTATTACAAAGAAGCGAAGGACGGACAAATTCTCGAAGAGGGCATCACGGAAGCGGGCTCGGTCTGTTCATTCATCGCAGCCGGAACGGCGTACGCCAACCACGGCATCAACACGATTCCCTTCTTTATTTATTACTCGATGTTCGGCCTGCAGCGAATCGGCGATCTCATTTGGGCCGCCGCAGATATGCGCTGCCGCGGTTTTCTCGTCGGTGGCACCGCCGGCCGCACCACGCTTGCGGGCGAGGGCCTGCAACATCAGGATGGTCACAGCCACGTGCTTGCACTTCCAGTTCCCAATCTCATGGCTTACGACCCGGCATTCGCCTACGAGATCGCGATCATCATTCAGGACGGCATCAAGCGCATGTACGTCGACGGCGAGTCGATCTTCTATTACCTCACCGTCACCAATGAACCGCTTCCCATGCCGGAAATGCCGAAAGAAGAAAACGTCCGCGAAGGCGTGCTACGCGGCCTGTATCGTTTCAAGGCCTCGGAGAATAAGGACGCCAAACTCCGCGCGCAGCTCCTCGGCAGTGGAACCATCATGTTTGAAGTGCTCAAGGCACAGACAATTCTGCAGGAAAAATACGGGGTCGCCGCCGATGTGTGGAGTGTTACCAGCTACAAAGAACTCTATCGTGACGCCAATGAGTGCGAACGCTGGAACATGCTGCATCCCGGCGAAGCGCCCAAGACTCCCTACGTAACACAGGTCCTGAAAGATACGAATGGAAATGCCGCGCCCGGGCCGTTCATCGCCGCATCTGATTATATGAAGGTGCTTCCCGAGTCTCTGGCGAAGTGGGTGCCGGGACAATTGGTTTCTCTAGGGACCGATGGCTTTGGCCGCAGCGAGAACCGGGCGGCTTTGCGCGACTTCTTCGAAGTGGATGCCAAACACATCGTGCTGGCCACGCTAAGCGCACTGGCGCGAGAAAAGAAAATCAATTCGGATTGTGTAAAGAAGGCCGTCGCCGATCTTCAAATCGACGCCAACAAGCCAAATCCGGCGATTAGCTGAACGTAGAAGATCCGACAGACATAAGCCGAGAAAGATAAAAATAAGGAATGGATTCAGTGATCGAATTTAAGCTTCCCGCACTCGGAGAGAATATTGAACAAGGCGATCTGGTCCGCCTGATGGTCGCTCCCGGCGCGAATGTCAGCGAAGGTCAGGCCGTGATGGAGTTAGAGACGGACAAAGCGGTGGTGGAAGTTCCCTCGTCGGTGACAGGAAAGATCACGGAGATTTTGGTCAAGGAAGGCGACAAAGTTAAGGTAGGCCAAACGATTTTCACTGCGGACGGCAACGGCGCAGTCGCGACGTCACCAACAGTTGAACCTCCTGCGAAGACCTCCGCTGCCGCTGCGCAAGCTTCATCGAGTACGAAGACTGTGGCCGCTGCTATAAAACCAAAGGCAGTTAAGGCACCGGCGCCGCAACCTGAGCCTTCCTCTTCACGAGCAACGACGGAAACCCGGCCGGACACCCGGCGAACCAGATCTACCGACACCGCAGCTCCCAGCGAATTCCGCCTGCAGGAACTCGGCGAAAACATCTCCGAAGGGGACCTTGTGCGCCTGATGATCGCGCCCGGAGCAAAAGTCTCAGAAGGGCAGCCCGTCATGGAACTCGAAACCGACAAGGCAGTCGTCGAAGTTCCCTCCTCGGTGAGCGGCACCGTAAGAGAAGTTAAAGTTAAAGAGGGCGAGAAGATCAAAGTCGGGCAAGTGATTTTTACGCTCGAGAGCGCGACCAAATCGCAAAGCGCACCAGTCCGTCCCGCAAGCCAGCCCGTCGAGCACGTCTCCGGACAGCATGGTGCGCGTCTGGCGTTCCAAGCCGCGATTCGCGCCGAGGGCAAAACCGAAGAAGAGGCGCTGCCGCCCGATCAGCCGCAACAACGCCCCGCTTCGTTTTCCATGCCCGTGCAGCTCGGAAAGGTCGCCGGAACCGAGCATCGTGAAGCAATTCCTGCCGCACCGCACACCCGGCGCTTAGCGCGCGAAATCGGCGTGGATATTTACGAGGTCAAAGGCACCGGACCCGGCGGACGCATCAGCGAAGAAGACGTCAAAGCTCACGCCAAGGCTGCGCTGGCCGCGGCCGGATCGGCGGCGCAGGCTCCAGCTCGCGCCGGACATTTCGTCGCACCTCAGCTTCCCGATTTCTCGAAGTGGGGGCCAATCGAGCGCGTCTCCATGCGCGGCGTTCGCCGCAAGACGGCGGAGCACCTTGCCGAATCGTGGAATACGATTCCGCACGTCACCCAGCACGATCGCGCCGACATCACCGAACTCGAGCAGTTGCGGGCGCGCTTCGCTCCCAAGGCCGAACAGGCCGGCGGCAAAATGACGGTCACGGCAATCGCGTTAAAAGTCTGCGCCGCCGCGCTGAAAGTCTTCCCCCAGTTCAACGCCACCATCGATGTTGAGAAAGGGGAAATCATCTACAAGCAGTACATCAATATCGGCGTGGCCGCCGATACGGATCGCGGCTTGCTCGTGCCCGTGATTCGCGATGTAGACAAGAAAAATATTGTTGAACTGGCAGTCGAGCTTTCGCAACTATCGCAAAAAGCGCGCGACAAAAAAATCACGCTCGCCGATATGGAAGGCGGCACATTCACCATCACGAACCTGGGCGGCATCGGCGGAACAGCATTCACTCCGATTGTGAATCATCCCGAAGTGGCGATTCTCGGCCTCTCGCGCTCTCGCATGGAGCCGGAGTGGATCGGATCGAAGGATAACGGTAAATTCGAGCCGAGGCTGATCCTGCCGTTATCGCTGTCTTACGATCACCGCCTGATCGACGGCGCCGACGCCGCGCGTTTCCTGCGCTGGGTCGCCGAGGCGTTCGAGCAGCCGTTCCTGCTTTCGGTCCAGGGGTGAGGCAGTGTATATAGAATTGTCATCCTGAATGGGGATTTTGCCTCGCGATCAGCGAAGTAAAACCGCAGTCGAAGGATCTCTATAGCAATAACGCAGCCGATAGTTTCGTTATGTATTGGAGGTTCTGAAGTATCGAAGCCTCTCCGCACATGTCCGACACGTCATCCCTAAAGCTCGCAGTCATCGGCGCCGGCCCGGGCGGCTACGCCGCCGCTTTTCTCGCCGCCGATCTCGGCATGCAAGTCACGCTGATCGATCCTGAACTCAATCCCGGAGGCGTCTGCCTCTATCGCGGCTGCATTCCGTCGAAAGCTCTTCTGCATGTCGCCAAGCTGATCGAGGAATCCGAGCAGGCCAAAAACTGGGGCATCGATTTTCCGGCGCCGAAGATCGATCTCACGCGCCTGCGCACCTGGAAAGAAAATGTCGTTAAGAAACTCACCGGCGGCCTCGGAATTCTCTCGAAACAGCGCAAAGTCGAATACATCCAGGGCCGCGCGGCATTCGAAAGTTCCAATACACTGCGCGTAACCAAACTCGGCCAAACAGAGACGACTCTCACTTTTGATCGCATCATCATCGCCACGGGCTCGCGTCCCGCCATAATCCCAACGTTCAAGCTGGACTCACCGCGTCTCATGGATTCTACCGGCGCTCTCAATCTCGAAGACATTCCGGGCAGCCTCTTGGTGGTCGGCGGCGGCTACATCGGACTCGAACTCGGTTCCGTCTATGCCGCTCTCGGCACGCGCGTGACCGTAGTCGAAATGCTGCCCGGTCTGCTTCCTGGCGCAGACCGCGATCTCGTACTTCCGCTGCACAAGCGCCTCGAAAAGATGTTAGAAACAATTCTCATCAATACTACGGTTGCGTCGTTGCAGGAAGACGCAAAAGGGATCCGAGCGAAGTTCGAGGGCCCCACAATCGACGACGCCAACCGCGAAAAAGTTTTCGATCGGGTGCTCGTGTCCGTCGGCCGCAAACCGAATTCCGAAATTCCTGGCCTTGAGAACACGCAAGTAAAAATCGGCGCGCGCGGCTTTCTCGAAGTGAACAAGCAATTGCAGACCGCCGATCCCTCGATCTATGCCATCGGAGACGTAGTTGGCGAGCCCATGCTCGCACACAAGGCGTCGCATGAAGGGCGGGTCGCCGTCGAGGCGATCGCCGGTCACAAAGTCGCTTTCGAGCCCAACGCAATCCCGGCGGTAGTTTTCACCGATCCGGAAGTCGCCTGGGCCGGCCTGACCGAAACTCAGGCTGAAAGAGAAAATCGCGAAATCAAAGTTGCAAAATTTCCCTGGGCAGCATCCGGTCGCGCCGTCACGATCGACCGGCCCGATGGCTTGACGAAGCTGCTCATCGATCCGCAAACCGAGCGCGTACTGGGCGTCGGAATCGTAGGCGCGGGCGCTGGAGAACTCATCGCCGAAGGCGTGCTGGCGATTGAAATGGCCGCTCTCGCGAGCGATATCGCGATGACGATCCATCCCCATCCCACGCTCTCGGAGACCGTCATGGAATCGGCCGAAGTCTTCTTCGGAACCAGCACACACATCTTTCGTCCCAAGCACCGCTGACTTCATCTCCTTGCAACCGCTTTCGATACAATGAACTCTCACTTGTATTTAGTGGAGCTTCTTCTTCACTAGGCTTCGCGCGGCGTTGCGTCGCCGAATAAGATCATGCTCAACTGTCTCAAGAAAACAGCTTTCATCGCAATCGTAATCGCCGGCTGCGCTCTTTCGTTTGCGCAGAGCCCGCTGAGCCAAATCCTCGAACCTTCCAGCTCGACAAGTCCCTCCAAAACCTCCACCGATCGCCTCGGACGCGATACTCCCTACGGAACGGTCTTTGGCTTTCTCCAGGCCGCCGAAGCCGGAGACTACAGCTTTGCCGCTCAATATCTGCAGATGAGCAACGCGCGCCGCATGGCTCAGGGCGACGATCTGGCGATGAAGCTCAAGCTCGTGATGGACCGTTCGTTCTCGGGCAACCTGAAGCCGAGCCGCCAACCTGAAGGCGGTCCTCAGGAGGACGTTCCCCTGGATCGACAGAGATTGGGCATGATGTCGTCCGGCGACGTCGAAGTCTCGCTCGAGTTGGTGCGCGTCTCCGATCCAACTGCGGGAAAGATCTGGCTGGTTTCTTCCGAAACTCTCGAGAAAGTGCCGGAACTTTACGACCAGGTCGAAGCGCGGCAGGTGGAGACACGCCTTCCCCATTGGATAGTGAAACACCGATTCGCGGGAATGCCTTTATGGCAGTGGTTTGCGCTGATCGTGATGATTCCGGTCGCCGCCGCGGCGGGCTGGCTGCTGCTGTTTGCATTGCAAATCCCCGTTCGCTGGTGGGTGCGCAGGCGCGGGCAGGCGCAGGCTGTGAACTGGCGGTCGGTCTCAGGCCCGGCGTGGCTGCTGGCGTCGACATTGGTTCACCGCATTCTCGCTGGCTATCTCGGTATGCCGCTGCTGCAGCGCCACTATTACGTGCAGGCCACGGCGGTCGCCGTCATCATCGGGGCGAACTGGATTTTCTGGCGGATTCTTCGCTGGTCTCTGCACCGCGTCCGCACTCGCGCCCTTGCCACCGGACGCGCCGGAACTGCCTCGCTCATCCTGCTGGGCGAGCGCATCGTCAAGGTGCTGGTAGTAATAATGGCCGGGTTCTCGATTCTCGGAATCCTCGGCTTCAACATGAGCACCGCCCTCGCCGGACTGGGCATCGGCGGCATTGCCATCGGCTTCGGCGCGCAGCAGACCATCGCAAATTTGTTTGGCGGCGTTTCAGTACTGGGCGATGAAGTCATTCGTGTGGGCGATGTCTGCAAGTTCGGCGACCGCACCGGAGTCGTCGAAGATATCGGCCTGCGCTCCACCCGGGTGCGCACCGAAGAGCGCACTCTGCTTGCGATTCCCAACGGCACGGTCGCAACCATCAATGTTGAAAATCTCAGCCGCCGGGATAAAATTCTCTTCAAAACGATCCTCGGATTTCATCTCGACACCACCGCCGATCAGCTTCGCGAGCTGCTCGCAGAAATTCGCCGCGTCTTGACCGGCAGTCCGAAGGTGGAAGAATCCAGCGTGCGGGTTCGGCTGGTGGAACTGAGTTCGTCGGCTCTTAATGTGGAGCTACTCTGCTACATTCTCACGCGGGATTTCAACGAATTCACCGAAGTACGCGAAACCCTGCTGCTTGAGATCATGCGTTTTGTCGAGGAATCGGAAGCCAGCCTCGCCTCCTCCTCTCAGACGCTCTATCTAAGCCAGGATGCCGCGCCGGTCAAAGACAGAATCATTGCCGCATCTCAAAAGTCGCTCGCACCAAACGACCGCACATCAAAAACATCCGGCGCGCAATCTTAATTTCTCTCCGGCCATCGCCGCGTGAGCCACAAAAGCAATCGATGCGTCGGAAAGTAAATCAAAACAGGAACCGCGACCAGGTAAATCAGCAAATATAGAAATCCCGGCATGACGCGCTGTTCGTGAAAAAAGAGTCCGCGAGCCCAGTTCACGTCGTACTGCGGCCGCCAGAAATAATTCACCGGCACTACAATCCAGGCAGTCAGCGTCGCTAATTTCCAACCTCCGACGTCGTAACCCAGTCGCCAGATCGCCCATAAGAGCAATGCCGGCGTGACAACATGAAACAAACTCAAAAGCCGAATCCATGAGGGTATGTGCGGATCGAACATGTATTCCGTTCCGCCGATCAAGTGCCGTCCCGTGACGATCGCGAGGACCAGATCTATCGTGAACAAAATCTGAAAAATCAGTAGTGAGCACGTCTGCCACGAAAAGATCAGCGAACTTTCCTTCCACAAAGCAATCGCGACGAGCACATTTCCCAGGTCGCAGAAATACAGAAAGTTCTGCGCCCCATATTGCCGCCAGTAGACCGGCGCCCACACCAGAACCCATGCCGTCCAAAAGATTTTCAGCCAGAGCGGGATGCGCATGAGCGGCATTGTATCCGCAAACGGCGCGCACAATCGCGAAGCTGCAAAATCCCTTTCAGACAAGGAAAAGCACCCATTTCCGAATTACCACCGTAACTTGATGCGACTTACGGGTGTACCTACGATGACACTAATATGAGTTACCAAGCCCTTCTCTTCTGTCCTGACGAAAAAACTGCCCGCACGGTAACGCAGGTTCTCGGCGAGCTGGATTTCAGTGTCGTTCCCTGCACCGAACCCTTCGCCGCCGTTAAACGATTGATGGGAGAGCGTTTCGACGCGGTAGTGGTGGATTGCGACAACGAGCAGAATGCGACGTTGTTATTCAAAAGCGCGCGCAACGCGCCGAATAACTCGTCCGCTCTGGCTGTGGCGGTTGTCGAGGGGCAAGCTGGAGTGGCCAAGGCATTCCGCATCGGTGCAAACCTGGTTTTGACCAAGCCGATTAATGTCGAGCAGGCCAAGGGGACTCTGCGTGTCGCCCGCGGATTGTTGCGTAAGAATGAAGGGGCAAAACCTGCGGTTTCCGCCGCAACACCGGCGGCGAAGCCTTCGGCGCCTGCTACTGCGAGGCCCGCAACCCCGGCGAACGTAACCGAAATGCGTCCCACGCCTCCGCCGAAAATGGTTGAGCCTGTAATTCCGATTCAGAGGCCAATTCCTGCCCCAATTCAGAGGCCGATGTCGCAACCGGCCGCAGTTGCATCGTCCGCTTCAGCCGAGATCGAAGATGACGCGCCCGCCGCCATCACGATGGGAGCCACTGGACCAGCCAGCGGCAATTTTTCTGAACACACAAATTGTGCGCCGTCGGTTCCTGCAAGGATCATCGCCGCGTCCTCTCCCGTGCTTACTCAACGCCAGAGTTCGGGGGCAGCGGCCAGCGCTCCCGCCCCTGCGCGCGAAGTGAAGTCGGCGCCTCCGGTCGAAGAAAAAATCGTAGCGCCTGCCCCTGAAGGTGCACGCGAAGTAGTGAAAGCGGAGATTTCCGCGCCCGATGCACCCACCGCGACAGCCGGCCAAGCATTCACCTTCGGTGGCACAGTTGACTCTGCCAAGCCCGCGAGCGGCGGAAGCCAGACCAAGCTCATAGTTGTAGCTGCCGTGGTTGTGCTGGCTGCTGCAGGCTACGCGACCTGGATGAAGTTCGGCGTCTCCAAAAATGTTTCGACTGTTTCTGTGCAACCCGCCGCAACGCAACCTGTCCCTGCTGCGCCGCGACCGGGCGCACCGGCCCCAGCGGCGAACACTTCACCGGCAGCTGCCACCGGCATACCTGATGCCGTGGTCACTGACACTCCGTTGCCTGCAAGTCCCGCAAAAACGCTAGCTCATACCAGCAAGCTAGCTCCCGCCCCAGAGTCTCCAAAAGCGGTGGCCGATCCGGTCGACAGCGAAAACAAAAGTTCTGCAGACACACCCGCCACTCACCCTATGGTGATTAAGAACGACCACAGCAAACCGGCCAGCAAGACCATCGACACGGCCGACGCGCCAGACTTGAGCATGACGGCAACGTCGAACTCCACCGCCGCGCTTCCCAATCTCATGGGCTCGTCCAATGCGCCCACACCCGTCCTGCAGAAAATGACGGTCTCGCAGGGCGTATCTCGCGGATTGCTTATGAAGCAAGTCCCTCCGTCATATCCGCGAAATGCGATTCAGATGCACGTTGAAGGCGCTGTGCAGCTGCTGGCGACGGTCAGCAAGAACGGCGACATCTCCGACGTCAAAGTTCTCAGCGGAGACAAAGAACTCGGCCGCGCCGCCGTGGACGCCGTGAAGCAGTGGAAGTACAAACCCTATCTGCTCAACGGAGAGCCCGTCGACATCCAGACGCAGATCACGGTCAACTTCAAGCTGCCGCGATAACCTTCCCGCTACCTGGGATGCTGAGCGCAGTAGCATCGTCCGCAGTACGATGCTGCGGAGTCGAAGCATCCCGTCAGTTCCACCGAAGCCCGCTTTGTGGGGCTCAGTGCTTTACCGCCGCAGACACGAGCGGGAACCACAAACGATGGATGGCAGAGGAGATAGATTGATTCAGCGATCAGCTCAATCTTCGCTTCCCGAAGGCCAACCCTGTCTCATAAGCGTATCCGTAAATGCTCGGATAGTGCGTATCTCCCGGATCAGGAAACTTGACGCGCGCCCACTCGGCGGAGCGGCAAACTGCGGCATTGTGTTTGAGCTTTCCCCGGGCCCCGATGGCAAATGGACAGAGACCATTCTTTTTTCTTTTCCAAGTTGCACATTCCCTCCAGGCTTGGCCGTTGGCGGCACCTTGGTTTTCGATAAGCAGGGAAATCTGTACGTTGTCGCCACCAACAGTGACTGTTGTCAGATCCCTGGCGGTTTCGTTTTCCGATTAAGTAAAGGGGCGAATGGCATGTGGTCCGGGGCCGTGATTTACAGATTCACTGCCGATGATGGATATCCCTACAGCGACTTGACCACTGACAGCGCTGGCAACCTCTATGGGACGACTTATCTGAGTTCGTCCACTTCTAACGGCAAAGTTTTCAAACTCAGTCCGCAGCCAGGCGGCAAATGGCAGGAAACCATCCTTTTCGGCCAATGGCATAGGATCCCCGACGACCGGGGTCACGTTCGACCGGAGCGGAAATCTCTATGGCCCAACCTACAGCGCAGTCTACGAATTATCCCCCCAAGCCAACGGTCCCTGGACGTTGAGCGTCCTCTACAACTTTACGGGAGACCAAGCCCAACCTAATTCCCCTTTGGTCTTCGATTCGAGAGGGAACCTTTACGGCACCGCGACTCAACCTGACCCCGGCTTGGTGTTCAAATTGAGCCCCCAATCCGGAGGTCCATGGAAAGAAAAGGTAATTCATTTCTTCGCAAACGGATCCGACGGCGAATTTCCCGCAGGCAACTTGGTGTTAGACAGCAGCGGCAACGTCTATGGCACCGCAATGTGGGGTGGTCTCGGCTGCAATCGGTTCTATTGTGGCGTCGCCTATGAGCTTTCGCCGCAGAGCGGAGGCCCCTGGAAGGAGACCATCCTGCACCCCTTTGAAAGTGCCGAAGACGGATCGCAACCGGGAGCGGGACTGCTGCTCGACGCCTCCGGCAACCTCTTCGGCACCACATACCACGGCGGCGGCCGCTATGGCTACGGCACCGTTTATGAGATCACCCCTTAGTCGAGCCGAAGCCTTCGAAAAAGTCCTGCGAAGAAATCCACAGCACAACTATTCCCGCTGAAGAACCTCATCAATCACAGCCTTACCGCCTTTATCCACGGTGATGACTTTGTGAATCGGCGCATAGCCGGTGAGCGTAATATCGATGATGTAATTGCCGGGGTCGAGCGCGAAGTCGACGGGCGAATCTTTATCCAGCATGTGCTCGTTCACGGCGACCTGAGCGCCTTTGGGTTGAGTCTTGACGCTGACTGTCCCCATGCCTTGAGTTTCCTTGCCGCCGAAGAGCTTCTTCATCTTGCCAACGGTTCGAATATCGTCAGTGTTGCCCAGAGCGCGCAGCGTCGGCGAGAACGTTGCCGTCTCACCCAACGCAGATTGCACGGTCATGGATTCGTCGATGAATCCCGTCTTGCGTACGATGATGACGTGCTGCCCTTTATCGACCGGGATTTGCGCAGGCGTCACCTTGCTGGTGTTCTTGCCATCGACAAAGACGCTGGCTCCGGCGGGATTGCTTGAAACGGCAAGTGTCGCCATCTGTTGCGAAAGGCGAATCTGCACCGATGCCCTGTTTCCGGCAGTGATGTCGATACTGCGCGAGTCGGAAGAGAAACCTGCCTTGCTGACGATAATCGAGTGCTGCCCTGGAGCGAGGCCAGTCATAGTAAAAGGAGTTACCCACGAAGGATCGGTTCTTCCATCCACCTGAACTTGCGCTCCGGCGGGAGTCGATTCCACCATCATCTGCCCCGGAATACCGACAGTCACCGCTGCAACACTGGCTTTCTTCTTGGAATTTCGGCCTCGTGGCGCGGCAGCAATTGCGCGCGCTGGAGCACGCACCGGCTCTTCGACGGGAGCGGCTGGCTCGATCTGAGTTGGCTCAGGAGCCGCCGCGACGGGCTGCACCGGTTGAACCGGTTCTGCCTGAACCGGTTGCACCGGCGCGGGCGCTTGCTTCGGCGCTGGCGTTGGAGCCGGCGCGACTGCGGCTGGACGCGAAGTATCGCCGTCACTATTCAGGCTGTTGATGTGCCATACCAAGCCGATCGCAATGATGAGGATCAAAACCGCGGCTGCGGCAATCGAGTAGATCATCAATTGCGGTGGCACATTCTTGATTTCCTTGATGGCCTTTTGCGCGACTTCGCGCGGCTGCACCTTCGGCTGCTCCTCCGGCTCACCGGCGAACTCAGTCACGGTTGGCTGATGTGAAGCAGGCTGCTCATGCGAGGCCGGCGGTGGCGTTGGCGCGATGTAGACTTCTTTCAGCGGGGGCAACTCGGTCATCTCCGAGAAACTGACGCCGCCGCCGGAGCGGCCAGCGCCATCTCCCGCCATCATCGGATCGACAGCGATTTTTGGGGCTTCGGTTTCTTCAACGGCAGCAGACATCGACTCCGAAGGCGTATTCGAGCGACCTGCCGGTCCACCGGCGAACGGACTTGCAGCTGCGGCTTTCGGCAGGTTCGGCCTTGAATTGGCTTGTGCTCCGGCAGAAGCAGCAACGGTTGCCGCTTTGCCCGGAGCCGGGCTGGGCTTCGCCGGAGTAGCAGCGGCAGGAGTGGCGGGTTTCGGCGCAGCCGCTCCCACAAATTTTGCCTGGTTCGCGGCCTTCACCGCGTCCGGCACAACCGTAGATTTTGCCGGCGCCGCTTTTGCCGCCTGAGGTTTGGACTCTTTACACTTCTCCAGATCGTCGAGCAGTTCCCTTCCGCTTTGGTAACGCTGCCCGGGATCTTTCGCCAGCGCCTTCATGATCAGATCGCTCAGCCCAGGGTGAACCTTCGGATTTACCAGCTTTGGAGCCGGCAGCACGCAATCGAGAATCGCTTGCCGAAGCGCGTCGGCATCGGCGCCATTGAAGGCCTTGCTGTCGGTTACCATCTCGTAGAAAATCGCGCCGAGACTGAACAGATTGGAGCGCCCATCCGGCTCCTCACCGCTCACCTGCTCGGGAGACATGTAGTGCAGAATCAGGGGCACGTCGGGCATCTGATGAGTAAACTTTCCCACCCCCGAAACGCCGTAACTCAGGATTCTGACCGTGCCATCCCAGCCGCACATGATCTTGGCCGGCTCGAGACTGTAATGGATCACTTTCTGCGATTGTGCATGATCGAGCCCGCTGCACACCTGCCGGCCGATATCGAGCAGGTCCCAAATCGAAAAGCCTTCCTTGCGCGACAACATGGTCGCGATGCTATTGCCCTGAATATATTCCATGGCGCCGCAGAATTGGCCGTCGATGTTGCTTGCGCCATGAACCGGAGCCAGATTGGCGTGAGTCAGCGCCTTCGTGGTCTCGGCCTCAGCCAAAAGGCACTTTTCCAATTCGGCGGCATAGTCGCCAAACGCGGAGAGCTGAATCGCCTTCAACGCAACCGTCTGGTTGGTCTGCGAATCGGTTGCTTTATACACCGTGCCGGTTGCGGACTTCGACAGCTCGCTTGAAATTTCGAAGTGGCCAATCTTCGTAGACATGGTTCCCTTGCCTCGTCGCCTCGTCACATTAAGAAACCTGCGCGCGCTCCGAAGCGGAGTTTCTGCAGGCTAAAACGAAGTGCGGATACGGCTTAGGATAGCGCTGGAGAAGTGCAGGATCGAGTTACCAAAGTACTGAAAAATTTCGGGGTTAGAGCGAAATGGAAAAGATTGGGACGCGTGATTTATGCCGCTCTCGAAGCCGAAAACGAATCGTGCCGGCGTCCGACAAACGTTTGCAGGGGTGCGCTGCTCAGGCGGCGGCCTAGTTCGCCGCGATCGAAGATTCCAAATGAGATTTGGTTTCGGATTCCGTGTCGGCAACCCACTTCCAGGCGCGGCGGCCATTCTCCAGGACTACAGGTGTTGCTTCTCCGTATGCAACCAGTCGGTTCAGGACCGTAGTGACTGAAGCCATAGGGTCTTTGTGCCGGGAAAGCATACTGGAGACTCTCTCCTGAATACCATCGCATACATCGCGCGCAGTCAGGGCGCGATTGGCCTCCATCAGAACCATACGGCAGGCTTTGGTAAAACCCGGTTGCCTCCCGCCGCTCTTGCGGTCGACCAATTCGAGCAATTCATCGCTGAGAACCTCATCGCCAAAAAGATTGGCGAGACCGGCGATGGTTTGCTTAATGGTACCGATGCGGCGCATCACATCGGCACGCTGCAGCAATAACTGGCGCAATTCCTGGTGCGCTTGCCGCACTACCTGTTCCACATGGCCGGTACCGTTGTTGGGAATCGTTCTTGCATCCACGGTGCTCTGCTCCGACTGCATACTTCCTCCGTTGATGCCGCGCCCCGGCGGCACAATTTCTCTATGACCATCGATACGCAGGAACCTTTGCAGGTGTTCCCTCAAACTGCAAACCGGGTTCAATTCGTTATCGCCCGGAAATTGCAGGTTAGACGTATGAGTTGGCAATTGGTTAACAACTCAGAGGGAAAATGACGGGGATCTTTAATTCTTCCTCCCGAATCAGGAACTTGCGAAGGCGAATCCCTCCCAAAGCGAAACTCTTTTCAAGATGGGATTCTTTTTCGAAGTCATTGGTTGCATGGCGCTTCACAAAACAGTGCTCCAATCAAAACCTTCCGATAGGAACTTAAGCACCATAATCCCCCGTGTCCACTGCCGCCAAACTTGGAACTTCGCTGTTACGCGTATTGCTGGTGGGAAGCCAGCAGGAGGATTTTTTTCTCATTCGCGAGATTCTTGAGCGCAACCGCGATTGCCTGGCCGCGGACCTCGATCATGCAGATTCGATTGAAGAAGCGAAGGCCATGTTACAGGAAGGCGACTATAGCCTGGTCCTGTTTCAACACGAGATGGGCGATGCGCCTGCAGTCAAGCTGCTCTCCGAATTTCTGCACACCCGAGGCGTCACTCCCTTCATCATGCTGACCGAACATGCAGATGAGAAGGCGCTTGCGGAGATCATTCAGGCCGGGGCTTACGACTGCATGGATAGATCGCAGTTGAACGGTGCGAATCTGGTCCGAACCATCCGCTGCGCTCTCAGCCTGCACTCGACGCAACAGCAACAGCAGGCGGCCGAACAATCGCTGCGCAAGCTTTCCTGCGCGGTGGAAAACTCCGCGGACACGATTCTGGTTACAAACAGCGAAGGCACCATCGAATATGTGAATCCTGCGTTCGAAGCGGTGACCGGCTACTCGCTGGCGGAAATCATCGGTAAGGATCAGAACCTCTTGAGATCGGAACTGAATCCTCCGGTACTCTACCGCGAACTGTGGGAGACCATTCGAGGCGCGGATGGCGGCCGCGCCATTGCCGTAAAGCGCAAGAAGAACGGCGAGGTCTACTACGCCGACGAAAGCGTAAGCCCGATACGAAATGCCGAGGGCAAGCTGACACATTATGTGTCCAACGGACGCGACCTGACCGAGCGCCTGCGCATTGAAGCCGAACTCGTGCAGTCGCAGAAAATGGATGCGATTGGCAGGCTCGCGGGTGGCGTCGCCCATGACTTCAACAATCTTCTGACGATCATCACCAGCTACTCCGAGCTGGCCCTGGATTCTGTGACCTCCGAAAGCCCGGCACAGGCGCGCATTCAAGAGATTCTTTCGGCCGCACACCGCGCTGCGGACCTTACCCGGCAATTGCTGGCATTCGGCCGCAGGCAGCCGCAGGCATTGCGTGTCGCCGAACTCAATCCGGTCGTGAGCACGATCGTGAAAACGCTGAACCGGCTCATTGGAGAAGATATCGAGTTGGTTTTTGCGCCCGGTGAAGGTCTGGGCAGGATACGCCTCGATCCAGTGCAAATCGAACAGATTCTCATGAATCTCGCGGCGAACTCGCGCGACGCCATGCTGGAGGGCGGGCGCTGCAGCATCGAAACTTCGAATGTGCAACTCGACCAGGAGTACGTTGACCGCAAGCGGGCGATCATTCCGGTGGGCCGCTACGCGGTGTTGACCGTAACCGATACCGGCAGCGGCATTCCTCCCGAGCATTTGGCGCACGTTTTTGAACCTTTTTATACGACCAAACCCTCCGGCAAAGGCACCGGGCTGGGTTTAGCAACGGTCTACGGCATTGTCAAACAGAACCACGGATTCGTGTGGGCTTACAGCGAGCCGGGCATCGGAACGACCTTTAAGATCTACTTCCCCTGCGTAGCGGAGCGTCCAATCAACATCGAAGTCTCCGACAGCAATCCGGAAATCACGGTCTGCGGGTCGGAAACGGTTCTACTGGTCGAGGATGAAGATCCGCTGCGCCGGGCAGCAGCCGAATTCCTCAACTTGCGTGGATACACAGTGCTCGAAGCCAGGAACGGTCGCGAAGCATTGTCGGTCGCCAAGAGTCGTGAGCCGATGATTCAGTTGCTCGTGACCGATGTTGTAATGCCGCACATGAGCGGTGGCGAGTTAGCGCGGGAAATGGAACAGCTCTTCCCGAAAACCAAAGTGCTTTTTGTTTCCGGTTACCCCGGGCAAACTGTCATGGATCACAAAGTAGCGGACATCGACAGCAACTTTCTGCAAAAACCTTTCACCTTGAAACAGCTCGCCAAAAAAGTGCGCACGGTGCTCGATCAGGAGCGCGATTTGAATCCCGCATTAACTCAAGCGGGTAGCGGGCCATACGCCTCTACGGCAGTATCCGAGTAAGTTTGCCGTCTCGCAGATTGAATCGCGAGCCGCGCCAGGTGACTGCCCGCCCAACAAAACTGGCGATCCAGACTCCAACTGCGATCAGATCGCGCAGCGGGATCAACCATATATTTTGGGAGGTTTGACGGTCGCCCAAAATTGTTCCTCCCACCAGAAAGGCCACAGCGAATCTGAGCAAGAGCACGACTGCAGCGGCAAACCAAACCCAACCCTCGCCCCGGCTGGCAAATAGTGCGAGCAACGCCCAAAGAAAACCGAAGGTGAAAATCAGGCCAATATAGCCGCGTCCGCGCACGCCGCGAACCCCTCGCGCCCAACGCAATTGATGAGCCAGAAAATCGCTCATGCCGTAGGCAGGAAGAAACGTTTCAACCACGACATCGGAAAGCTCCACCTTCAAACCGAGATTCGCGATCCGTTTTCCCAGTTCGTAATCATCGGCAAGATCATCGACAATCGAGATGAACCCGCCGGTCTTTTCCAGTTCCGCTCGCCGAAAAGCCAGCGTGGAGCCCAATCCAAAACGAATGCCGCCTTCGAGTTGACGAGCCGCCAATACGCTCGGACAAAAATCTGTGCTAATGCCCACGGATTCCAGGCGTGAACCCAGCGTATTGCCGGCGACACCACGATAAAGGCAGGTAACCATGCCGATGCGAGAATCGGCGAGCGGAGACATGATTCTCCGCAGGTAGTCAGGCTCGACGCGAATGTCGCTGTCGTTGACGATCAGGTGTTCGTAGCGGGCTTCCGGCAACATCTGCGCGAGATTACTCACCTTCACATTCGTTCCCAAGAGTTCCGGACAAACCATGAGCCGTATGGGATATCCCGAAAATTCGCCCTGCAATCGTTTCACGATTTCGATCGCGGGATCTTCGGGATCGCTCACGCCAAAAATAATTTCGTATTGCGGGTAGTTCTGCAGGCAATGACTGCGGAAGCTCTCGTACATGTCAGGGTCAGCACCTTTGAGTGGCTTAAGTATAGAGACGGGCGGCCCCGCCGCTGCGCTCGAAGCATTTGTTTGTGTTGAATCACGCCGAAAGATGGCTGCGGCTCGCAGGCAGAGCAGGTAATAGAGTGAGCTGGAAACCACGCCGAGGAGTGCAACCCCCTCAACCATTCTGACGATGGCATGCATCATGCGCGAGTGCGAGTCGGGCTATTCATAGCGCAATGCCTCAATCGGATCGAGGTTCGCGGCCTTCCATGCAGGATATATTCCGAAGATCAATCCAACGGATGCCGCGGAGGTAAATCCAAAAATTACCCAGAACATCGACATGCGCGCGGGCAGTGAAGGCCACAGCGCAGGAATTACCCATACGATCACCGCGCCGAGCAAAATCCCGATGATGCCTCCGACGGCGGTAAGAATAATCGCTTCCAGGGTGAATTGCAGAAGAATATCCCGCTTGCGGGCGCCTATGGCTTTGCGCACACCGATCTCACGGGTGCGCTCGGTGACGCTCACCAGCATGATGTTCATCACCCCAACACCGCCAACAATTAATCCGACGCTCGAGATCGCGAACACGCCGATGAAAAGCATGCCGGTGAGCTGGTTCCATACGTCCGTAATGGAATCGGAAGTGAAGACGGCAAAATTGTCCGGCTTGTCGGGCGCGACCTTGCGTCGGCGGCGCAACAGTTCGCGAATCTCATCGATCGCCTTGGGCACATCGTCGTGAGACGTGGCTTTTGCCATAAGCCAATGATCTTTCAATTCCGGATGAAGCGTCCTGAAGGTCGTCAAGGGAAAAAGAACTTTGTTGTCGTTCGGATCCTTTCCTCCGGAAAACACCGACTTCACTTTGGCCACCACGCCAATCACTTCGAACAAGCGCCCGTCGATGTTGATTTCTTTTCCGAGCGGGTTCTCCGACACGAACAGTTCTTCGGCCGTATCGTGACCGAGGACAATCACTGACGCGCGCCTCTCATCATCGGATTCGTCAAAAAATCTTCCCGAGGCCATCTGCAAGTCGACAACATCTTTTACCGAAGCCGTGTCTCCCTCGAGAATTGTGTTTTTGGCTCTGCGATCCCCATATTTGACCGCGAACGTGCCGACGCCCAACTCGCGGCGAACGAACTGCAAAATCGTTGCTGCAGCTTTCACGTGGGGTAACTGGGCGACCGCTTCACCATCCTCGAAAGTCAGCTTTTTGCGAACACGCATTTCCTCCGTTGGCCGGCCGAAGGTAAACGGCTCGAGGTGATACGCAAAAACCACGTCGGAGCCGATGCTGGAGACCACATCGCGAACGTTCTCGTCGAGCCCCCGCCCAATCGCGGAAACCCCGATCACCATCGCCACGCCAATCACAATGCCCAGCACGGTGAGAGACGAGCGCAGCTTATTGCTGCGCAGCGTGTCCGTAGCCATGTGCACGATCTCGCCGAGTTCATCCTTTTGAATCATGAGAAGAAATTGAGTAATTGGAAATTGTGTAATTGAGTGTTCTAACTGCTGAAACGAGCCTGTCTTTAAGTCACTCAGTTACCGAATTACAAAATCATTCACTCGTTCTAGGTTTCAAATCTCAAGGCCGCGATGGGATCCAGCTTCGCTGCCTTGCGCGCGGGATACACTCCGAAAAACACTCCCACGCTTGCCGAGACGATCAACCCCGCTGCAACTGCCCAAAGCTTGATCGCCGAAGGCATTCCGATCAGCAAGGTAAATGTCAAAGCTACACCTATGCCTAACAGCACTCCCAACGCGCCTCCAGATAGCGCCAGCGTGACGGACTCGATCAGAAATTGCAGCAGCACATCTTCGCGGCGCGCGCCCAGAGCTTTGCGAATTCCAATTTCACGAGTACGCTCGGTCACCGCAACCAGCATGATGTTCATGATCACAATGCCGCCAACCACGAGAGAGATGCAGGCGATGCCGATAGTCGCGATGAAGAAAGTCTGGCTGAAACTGGTCCAGATGCCGAGCAGGCTGGCGTTGGTTTCAATATCGAAACTGTCATCGCCGCCCGGCTGATCATGCCGATGCGCCCGCAGCGCGGCACGGGATTCGCCGATTGCTTCTTCCAGCGGGACGCCTCCGCTGGCGGCTTTCGCGGCGATTCGCAGAGTGCTGTCGTGCGATCCATACTGCTTCAGGCAGGCAGTGATGGGCATCATCACAAAGTTATCCGCGCTCTGGCCCAGAGTGGTTCCTTTCTTCTTCGCCACTCCAATAACCTGGTAGCTCCAGTCGTCGATGCGAATCTCTCTGCCCAGCGGATCGATACCGGGCATCAGATGTTCGACGATGTCGTTGCCGATGACGACAACCGGAGACCGGTTGCTCACGTCGGTATCGTTGAGCATGCGTCCGGAACTCAGGTCGATATCGAGAATGGTAGCCATGCCGGGAGTGATGCCACGCACAGTTGTGTCGCTGATCGATTGCTCCGCGTACTTGACGCGGCCGGTCTCATTCCGCGTGGAAACAGCAATCAACTGGCAATGGTGGCAGGCATCGGCGACCGTCTGGTAGTCCTCCATGGTCAGGTCTTTGCGCTTCTCGCCCTCCAGATACTTATCTACATTCGTCACGGCAGGGGAGACTTTAAAAATCAGGAACACGTCCGCGCCGAGATTGAAGATTTTTTGCGCTACGTAGTCGTTGATGCCCGAGACGAATGTAACCACCGCAATCACCGCCGCTACGCCGATCACCACGCCCAGCAGCGTGAGCACGGAGCGCAGCTTGTTTACCCACAACGACTGAAAGGCGATTCGAATGGCTTCGATGACATGCATAGTTCGGTCCCGAGATTCAGTCGGGCTGCGACGAAAGAAAATGATAGACTGCCGCGTCAGTAAAGGGAAATAAGATCATGATGGCGAAAAACGGTAAGTCTCGCAGAGTCGCGCAGCCGCCGGCCGCGAAGAAAAAAGTGGCGAAGATACAGGCTGGCGGCGATACGGCTGAAACTTTGCGCGCGGCGGACGCAGCATGGCTGAAGGCCTATCAAGAGAAAGATGCGGTCAAGGCAGCGGGCTTCTACGCCGGCCAGGGCGCAATGCTTGCGCCAAACCGTCCGCTTTTGACGGGCAAGGAAGCCCTCGCCAAATTCATCGCGAAATCATTCGAGATGAGGGATTACCACATCACGTGGCATCCGAATAAGGTTGAAGTTGCCCAGTCTGGCGATCTGGGATACACCAGCGGATCTTACGAAATCAGCTTTCGTGAGCCCTCTGGGAAACTCTTCCTCGACAAAGGAAAGTACCTGATGGTATGGAAGAAACAAATGGACGGCGCATGGAAGGTATTGTTCGATGTCTCGAATTCCGATTTGCCGCCAGCACGAGGGTCATCCTGAGCGAAGCCCCTGACTTTTCCTTGTCATCCGAACGGGAAGAAGACATAATTCCCAAACTTAGCCAGCGGAATCGCGCAGCCGTGCCTTGGCCTTGGAAGTAAGATTCCAAGGTCGTCCCCACCCCGTATTGGATTTTCCTGGGCCGAACCCTTGGAAGGCAAAGATCACGAAATTTAGACTTTCTCTGCTCGTCGTGTGGCTCGCAGTCGCTTCGCCTACTGGATTAGCACAGGCGCTCGCGGCTCAATCCGATGCGTGAGGCGGGCGGGCGGGGCTGCCCTGGTTTCTCTCTTTGCCAGACAGATCAGGTCCGGCCAGTGAAGGCGCAGAAGTCTCATCGCATATAATGGTGATGTAGGCAGCCGGACCGGGCGGTCGCTCTTCGCGCCTTGCGCGCGGAGGGAGGAAAGTCCGAACTCCGCAGAGCAGTGTGCCGGATAACGTCCGGGAGGGTGGCTTCAAGGCCATTCGACGGAAAGTGCCACAGAAAATATACCGCCCGCATCTTTACGGGTGCAGGTAAGGGTGAAAAGGTGCGGTAAGAGCGCACCGCTGCCGCAGTAATGCGGCGGGCATGGCAAACCCCACACGGAGCAAGACCAAATAGGGAGGAAGTTCCGCCCATTCTGGAAGGAGCACTCCAGGCAAGACCCTCCTTCGAGAATGGGCGGGGCACGTGCCGGCTCGGTGCGTCAAACCTTCGGGTAGGTCGCTAGAGCCTCGCAGCGATGCGGGGCCCAGAGGAATGACCGTCCAGTCGGAGCAATCCGGCGGACAGAATTCGGCTTACAGGTCCGGCTGCCACAAATTCTTTTTATTTGCAGCGTTCCCTCGGAAACCCCTGCCGATCCTGCAGCGCGGAAGGCATCGGCCGCTTCGATTGTTGGGTTAAAATTTCGCTTATGCAGGGGCAAATGCGCGGCCGGCAGATCACGAGAACCTATGCAATTTGCTTGCTGATCGCGCATTGTGTCGCGGCTCAAGCACCGCCGCCCAAAACGCCAGCCCCAAATGCCCAGGAAATCCAGCTACACACCGACCTCGCACAGGCTGCAGAAGCCATGCACAAGGGCGACAATGCGGCAGCCGAGGAAAGCCTGCGGAGCGCCTTAAAAATCGATCCGCATTCCATCGCCGTTCTTAACAATTTGGGGATCGTTCTGGCTCGGATGGGGCGGCCTGCCGAAGCCATTCCACTGTATCAAGACGCGCTAAAATTACGCCCCGAGGACGCTTCCACAAAACGCAATTTAGCCATCGCTTACTTCAAATCCCAACACTACTTACCGGCGTGGCATTTGCTGCGCCCGATGGCGGAAAAATATCCCGCTGATTTTCAGATTCTCGACCTGGCCGGCCTGTCGCTCTTTGGTCTCGATCGCTATTCGGAGGCTGCAGCGTATCTGGAACGCGCGAATCACGCCGACCCATCTGATCTGGAAACTCTCGACATGCTGGGCAAAGCGTACCTGCGGATGAAGGATTACAAGGCGTTGACCGGCGTCTTCGCTCGAATCATGCAGATCAGTCCAAACTCGGCGTCGGCTCACATCATGATGGGTACGGCTTACGATGAGATGTCGAATCGGCCGGAGGCAATCAAGGAATATCAAGCGGCAGTGGCGGCCGATCCTGACTTCATGGGCGCACACTCCGGCCTGGGGTTCGAGTACTGGCGAGAAGGCGAAAACGAGCTTGCCGAGAAGGAGTTTCGGGCCGAGCTGCAGCGCTTCCCCAACGATCCAGTCTCCAACTGCATTCTCGGGCAGATCCTGCTGGATAAGTCTCATCCGGCAGAAGCGGAGCCTCACTTTAGAGCCGCGCTGGCGGTAAATCCCAGTTACGCGGAAGCATTGTTTGGCCTAGGCAAAACGGAAGCAGCGCTGGAGCATCCCGAAGCCGCGGTTGAGCCACTCCGCAAAGCCATCCGGATCGATCCTGACTACTTCGAAGCCCACTTTGTTCTCGGCTCGGTATTGAGAAAGCTAGGCAAACTGCAGGAAGCCGCAACCGAGCAAAAAATAGCGCTCGAAATCCAGGAGAAACATCGGGCAGCGGCAATTAGGAAGAACGAGAGCCAGTGAAGGTTCTTGGCCGGACTGATTCCATTCTATAGACAGTCGGAAAGAATAAAGCGCACACCGAGGCGTGCGCTTTATCGTCATTTGCCGATCGCTAGAAGTTGATCTTCGCTCCGAGCTGCACATTGCGCGGATCGTGCCATCCGTTGACGGTGCCGAAGCTCGCCCCATCGTCCACGCCTGTGTCGATTGTCTGGGGGTTGCCGTGGTTGAACGTATTGAAAGTCTCGAGGCGAAGTTGCAATCCTACCCTCTCGACGATTCTGAGGTTCTTGATCAGAGACATATCCCAGACCTGCAATCCAGGCCCCAAAATCGTTCCCGGCCTCGAACTGCCGAAGTGTCCGACCGCGTCGGTAAAGGCGGCTGTGTTGAAGTACTCTGCCGCGGTCTTCGGGCCGCTGACATGGTTGCTGATCTGGTCGGCGCGGATTTGAACGGTGCTGCCGGATCGCGTCATGCCCAGACCGCCGGGATACAGTGGGCAAGCGGTTACGGTAGCGGAGATCGTGCAGCCACCCTCCGAGGTGGGAACCAAGACTGCGCCAAATGGATCCGATCCCTGAGTGATCGAGAGCGACTGGCCCGATTGGATCGTGGTGATACCGGAGAGTTCCCAACCACCAAGGACTTTGCCGGCAAACCCCCGCTGGCTCCTGTAGAAGGGGAAATCATAGATGTAGCTGGCAATGAACATCTGCGGAGTGTTCAACGTAGATGCTCCATAGCTCTGCTTCAGGTCGTAGGTGTTGTAGGTGGCCAGCGACCGGTCTTCGGGACTTGTAGTCAGAAGCCTCGACCAGGTGTAGCCCAGTTGCACGGTTAGCCCGCTGCTGAAGCGGCGGTTCAACGAAGCCTGCAGTGAGTTGTAGTTGCTCGTAAAGATTGGCTCGCGGTCGGTAATGACGCCAAATCCCGCGTAGGGACGAATTGCATTCACATCGTCCCCAGGAGTCGCCAACCTCGATCCGACAGTTGGCTGGTCGATGTCGATGTCACCCAGCAGGTGCGTACCCTTGGTGCCCACGTAGGCAACTTCGAGAATAGTGCTGGGCAGGATTTCCTGTTGTACCGACAGGGTGTAATCCATGTAGCTTGGCACTCTGAAAGTTGGCGAGCCCGTTGCGATAAGGCCGTTCGGGCCGAGTGGCGGACCTGCTACCTGCCCGCCCAGAGGATTGTCGAACAGATTAAGGTTGCTGGTAGCGCCGTTGTTCACCGTGATCGTTTGCACCAGCGGCGGGTCGGTGAAAGCGTTCTGTTCCCAGATTCCATTCAGCGTTCGATCATAGAAGATGCCGAAGCCGGTACGAACCACCATCTTTCCATTTCCGCGAGGATCCCATGCGAGACCCAGGCGAGGTCCGAAATTGTTGTTCGAGCTGGGGTTGACCCGGCTGCCATATGGTGAGCAAGTTGTCTGCGGCGCGATGGCTTGAGCGGTGCTGCAAGCCGTACCCTGCGGGAAAATCAGCCCGTTCGCGTAGGTTGCTGCGCTGGTCGCGCTGCCGCCGGCAGTAAACCCGGTCATATTTCCGGAGATGGGATCAATGATCGCAGCCTTGGCAGGACTGAACAACAGCGGATCGAAGTTATTCAGCGTGTTATTGCTGTCAGTCGGCGACGGGAAGTAACTCCATCGCAGGCCGGCATTCAGAGTGAAATTGCGGGAAATCTTCCAGTCATCCTGCACATACACTTCGAAGTTCACATAGTTCAGGTGGGGAATCGTGTCTTTGCTCGGCTGGGTGTAGCTGTCCGCCTGCCCGAGCAGGAAGTTGGCGAATGCGGGGTTTCCATTCGTGGGGCTGAAAGTGAAGGTCGCGAAACCCGCCGAAGCGTTCTCTGTTTTCTGCATCCACATCGCGGTAGCGCCCATCCGGATGGTGTGATTGCCGTGCTGGATGGAAAGATTGTCGAAAACATTCTTGTCGATGTTGCGCTCAAAATAAGGAGCGCTTCCGTTGCCCAGCCCGGTCAGTGCGGGCACCGCTTGCGTTCCACCGGTAAAGCTAACATTGGGCGCGCGGCCGTTCGGGTCGGTGTACTTCGTATTGTTGGTCAGTTGACTGAGGAAACTCGATGAGTTCGCGATTCCGTTGAGCGTCGAGTTGATTGCACCCCAGGCGTCGACATATTCAACTTCGTTCACTACCTTGGGCGAGATTGTCATGCTCGCATTTACCACCAGGTTCCTGCCGGGAGCGTTCACCGACGTGGTTTCTACGCCGGGGTAGTTTCCTCCACCCCACAGAGAGAACGGCTCGTTCTGCGGGACGACGTCTTCCATGTAGCGCCCGAAGACGCGAATTCTGTCGCCGATATTCTGATCGAGGCGAATAATATCCTGGCGAAAATTGTTGAGCTGGCTGTAGTTCGTAACCAATTGCCCGGTTGAAGTATTAGCCGGATTGGGTGCCATGAAGGCCTTCAAATACGCCTCGGCATTCTTGCTATAGCACGACGGACTGATGGTGGAAACTCCGCCGGCCGTGGTCACGCATCCTGCGGGAGCGACTGTGATCGGGCTGTTAAAAGAACCGGCCAACTCCGCGTTCGTGGGAACATTAATCACGTTCAAGCCGGGCGTGCTGGCTTTCCGCCATTCCTCCGACCAGAAAAAGAACGTTCTATCTTTCTGCGGATGGTAAACCTTGGGAATGAACAATGGCCCGCCGAGAGTGAACCCGAAGTCGTTATAGCGCTCGATTGGAACAGTGTCGGCGGTCGAAAGGGGCTCGCCTGCGGCAATCGCAGCCCGGCCGCCAAATGTGTTGGCATTGTAATAGTTGTTGCGGTTGAACTCGTAAGCGCTGCCATGGAAGGTGTTGGTTCCGGACTTGGTGGCCACAACGACTTGACCGCCGCCGCTGCGTCCAAACGCGGCATCGTAGTTGCTGCGCTCCAGCGTGAACTCGCGGATGGCATCGATGCTGGGAGTGTTTAGCAGGGTTCCGTTCGAACCGCTGTCATTGATATCGGCCCCGTCTACGGTATAGTTGTTCGCTCCCGTGCGCGCGCCATTCACCGAGATGGAAGTGTTGTTGGCTAAACCGAACCCGACCTCATCCGGCAGTTGGTTTGCGACACCCGGTTGCAGCAGGATTAGTTGCTCGAAGTTGCGGTTGTTCAGCGCCAGCTCGCGAACCTGATCGCCGGTGACCGTACCCGACTGCTCTGCCGTAGTGGTTTGGATTTGCACGTTTTCCGCCGTCACTTCGACGGTTTCGGTGGCTTTACCGGTCCGCAATTGCGCATCGAGAGTGTGCTTTTCAGCGACGTTGAGGATAACGTCTTTGGCCACGAAAGTTTCAAATCCACTGCTCTTGATCGTAACCGTGTAGCGCCCGGCAGGAATGTTCGTGATATTGAAGCCGCCGCCGTCATTCGTGGTCACCGAGCGAATATCCGCGCCGGTTTCCTCGCTGTGAACTACGATGCCTGCACCGGACACCACGGCACCCGACGTATCGGTTACCGTGCCGGTAAGCGTCGCCGCTAATTCCTGCCCGAAACCGCTGGCAGATAAAATCAGGATCACCGCGCACACCGCTGGAAAGAAAAAATTCCTCCGCATCATTCCGCAATCACTCCTGGTTGAAAGTCTCGGCACGCCGCACGTCAATCCCGCCATCACAGAACCTCCTCAACCGCTTCCCCAACAGGGCATTACAAAGGGGCCACTAATCCAAACGCATTATGCTATATAGCACGAGACAGGGCATAGTCAAGAAGAAAAAGAGAGAGCCCACAGAAACGCTCCTGGTTTGGGCGGCCGGGGTTTTCAGTGGCTCCAAAAAAGCAGGCCCCAGGACGATTCGAGTTTAAAATCGCAGGCCAAATTAGCCCAAAGAACGGTGCAACACTTGGTTTTCTCCCCGGAACACGGCTCCGAACCACGCAATTCCGGCGGCGCTTCCGCGCCTGGGGACCGAAAATGCCATCCCCATTGGGAATTGAGCCTTTACATCAAAGCTCTCGATAAGCTATATAGCATAAGGCGCTGTAAGTGGCTTGGCTCTCCGCTTTTAGTGTCTCCAGCGGTCCCTGCCGCAGGGTCTGCCATGCGAAAGAGTATGGAAGCACAAAAATGTCTCGAAACCACAACAGCAGAATGCCTGCCTACAAGAAGATTCAGGGCGAGATTCGCAACAGCATCGCGCACGCCAGTCTGAAACCAGGAGATGCAGTTGCGTCCGAACGTGAACTAGCCAAGACTCACAAGGTCAGCCTGATGACGGCGCGCCACGCTTTGGCCGGCCTGGAACATGAAGGCATCGTCGAGCGCCGCCGCGGGGCAGGCACCTTCGTGGCTGTTCCCAAGATCCACTTCAACAAGTTGATGAGCTACACCGAACAAATGTCGAGCCGTGGATTGGCTCCGCGTTCGAGGGTCCTGGTGGCGAAGCAGATCGACGGGGATGAGGAGGTCGTTGCCAGGCTCGGTCTGCCGGCGGCCAGCCGCGTGGTGAGGATCCAACGCCTTCGGCTGACAGGGGAAGAACCGTTCGCCCTCGAGACCTGCTACCTGCCCGCGGCCGATTTTCCCGATCTGGCCTCGGCTCCTCTGGGAAGAGCTTCCCTGTTTGCGATTCTCGAGCACGACTATTCGACAAAACTGGCCTACGCAGACGAGGAAGTCGATGCCACAACCGCGGATGCCAACGTTGCCGAACTGCTTAGAGTGCCTCGCGGGGCTTCGGTGCTGCGCATTCGCCAGATTATTTATTCAACCAAGGGCAAGGCCTCGATTTACGCAGTCGGTTTCTACCGCTCGGAACGCCACACTCTGTTTATTCGGCGCTTCCGCTAGAACTGCGTAGGCGGGCCTGCAAAAAACATCATGCATCTAAATATCGCAGCGATCCTCGCAGCTTTTGCTGCGTTGTCCGGCACGCCGAATCTGGCAACGCAGTCACAAAGTCCCGCTTCTGGATTCGTCAACACCCTGATGCCCCAACCGGCGAATCTTTCCGCCCTTGAGGGGCGGCTCACGATCACTCCCTCCTTTGCTGCCACTATCGAGGGCTACCGCGACGCGCGCCTCGACGCCGCCATAGCACGCACGATGGAACGCCTCAAGGCTGTAACTAGCATTTCGATTTCAACATCTCCCGCGGCCGGCAGCGCTTCTGCAGCACTGGTTGTCAGTGTCGAAGGAGCTGGCCAAACGATTCAGTCGGTCGATGAAGACGAGTCCTACTCGCTGGAAGTGACTGCTGCGGGAGCGCGCCTCCATGCCGCTACTGTTGTCGGAGCCATCCACGGTCTTGAAACCTTTCGGCAGTTAATCGAGTCCGACGCAACCAATTATTTTGTTCCGGCAGTGTCGATTCACGACACGCCACGTTTTCGCTGGCGCGGCCTCATGATCGACTGCGGACGCCACTTCATGCCCGTTGACGTCATTAAACGCAATCTCGACGGAATGGCTGCCGTGAAGCTGAACGTTTTTCACTGGCATCTGAGCGAAGACCAGGGATTCCGCATCGAGAGCAGGGCTTTTCCCAAACTTACGGAACTGGGTTCGGATGGCCTCTTTTACACGCAGGAGCAAGCCCGCGAGATCGTTGCCTATGCGCGGGAACGAGGCATCCGCGTAGTGCCCGAATTCGATATTCCGGGACACACCAGTTCGTGGTTCGTGGGATATCCCGATCTA
>Ga0210391_10000632_pt1 | contig 35337 bp, 27 predicted proteins | sample IncBWC12OmetaG_FD_160573 | JGI IMG/M metagenome (GOLD analysis project Ga0210391, IMG submission 160573) | Forest soil microbial communities from Barre Woods Harvard Forest LTER site, Petersham, Massachusetts, United States - Inc-BW-C-12-O ... | reverse complement strand
GGGGGTTGGATGTACAACGCAGAATTTGCATTTATCAAATCGGTTTTGTAGGGGAGGAGATTCTAAGCTGTGGATTATTAAAACTTTGTAACTTCCGAAAAGTGAAAATCGCGAACCTTCATTGCGGGGACCACCATTTCGAAGGCTTCCTCGCCGGTGGCTCGAACGGCGGGGCCGAGTTGCTCGACGTTGCGTAGCATCGCCAGAATGGACTGGTTGAACCGGAAATTGCGGACGGCGCTAGTGACTTTGCCCTTTTCGACCAGAAAAAGGCCGTCGCGAGTCATGCCGGTCATGACCTTTTCGTAAGGGTCGACTTCGCGGATGTACCAGAGACGGGTGACGAGCAGGCCGCGGTCGGTGGAGGCGACCATTTTTTCGAGAGAGGAATCGCCACCGGCGAAGACCAGGTTCATTGGGGCTTCGCCATATTCATTGGGAAGTGCAAAGCCATGGCCAGTGGGCTTTTTGCCGGCGGATTTCGCGGTACTGCGAGCGTAGACGAGATTTTTCGGGACGCCTCGATCGACGAGCAGAACCTGTTGGCGCGGGATGCCTTCGCCATCAAAGGGTGCGCCGAGTTGGAGGGGATGGTAGGCGTCGTCAGTGACGGAGATGTTTTTACCGAAGAGCGGTTTGCCCATGCGGTCGTTGAGGCAGGAGCGTTTGTCCTGGAGTGCGGTGGCAGCGAAGTCGTAAAAGAGGAAGCCGACGAGGTCGAGCACTGCGGCGGGTTCGAGAATGACCGTGTAGCGGCCTGGTGGGAGTTCACGGGCGTCAACCGCGAGGTGCGCTTTTTCGCTGGCGCGCTGCGCGAGTTTTTGCGGATCGAAGGCGCGGACGCTGGCGGCATTGGCTTTGGCCCAGCTTGCGGCAGGAGTTTCCTGCATGGTGATGCTGAATTCGGCGTGCGTTTCGCGGTAGGCCGCGAAAAGTCCGCGGGAATTGCCGAGGGCGGATTGTTGCAGGCCGCTGGCGAAAATGCCTGCGGCGACTTGGCCGTTTTGTATAGCAAGATCGCAGGCACGACGAACGGCTCGAGCGCGCTCTTCGGGTGTGAGAGCGGCGGTGTCTTTTGCGAAGCGATTTATTTTGCGATAACGCTGGTTGCCGGGGAGCGCGAGCAGATGCGGATCCTTGGGCTGGCTGTGCGCGAGGGACAAGGAGGCTTCGATGGCTGCGCGGAGAGAATCTTCGTCGACGCGATTTGTCGTGGCGCGCGCGGTGCGGTGGTCGACGACGGTGCGTATCGAAACGTTGAGGCCGCGTTCGGCAACGTTTTGGTGGATGGCGTTGTTGGCGAAGCGCGTGAGGGAGTCGGCAGTTTCGTCGACGTGAACTTCGGTCTCCTCGGCGCCGGTGGATTTGGCGAGACGGAGGACTGTGCCTATGATCCGGTGCAATTCGCGTTCGGAAAACAACTGCGCGGAGGATGCAGCGCCTTTGCCTGCCGATGACTTTCCGGATTTGCGCGAAGTGCTCATTGATTTGAAAACGCCGAGCCGATTTTTACGTTGCGAAAACGCGACGGTGATGCGCCATGGCCGGTGCCCATGGTTTGCATGGGCTGGCCTTTGCCACAGTTCGGCGTGCCCCATAGCGTCCAATGATCGCGGGAGCAGATGGCGTCACAGGAGTTCCAGAATTCGGTGGTGATGCCGCTGTAGCTGGGATTTTTCAGCAGGCGCGTTTTTTTACCACCTTTGATTTCCCAGCCCATCTCCGTTGAAAACTGAAATTGGTAGCGGCGATCGTCGATGGACCACGAGCGGTTTGTTTCCATGAGAATACCGTCGTCTGTGTCTGCGATCAGATCGTCAAAATCCCACGTGCCGGGGTTGAGGCTGATGTTGGTCATGCGAATGATGGGGAGACGGTTCCAGCTTTCGGTTCGCATGGTGCCGGAGGAGCGTTTGAGTCCGATGAGATGCGCGGTTTCGCGGTTGGAGAGGTAGCCGCGGAACTGGCCGTCTTTGATGATGTCGGTGCACTGGGCGGGAACGCCTTCGTCGTCGTAAGCGAAGGAACCGAGACCAGGGCCGTGGTCAAGGCGCGCGTCTGCGACGACATTGACGATGTCTGAGCCGTAACGGAGCTTGTTGAGTTGGTCTAGTGTGAGAAAACTTGTGCCGGCGAAATTCGCTTCTTGGCCGAGGACGCGATCGAGTTCGATGGGATGGCCGACGGATTCGTGAATCTGCAAGCCGAGCTGACTTCCGCCGAGAATCACGGTGCCGGTTTTCTCGGGACACTGCGCCGCGGAATGGAGCGCGGCGGCTTCTTCGCCGACGCGTGCTGCGTGCTTCAAAAGTTCGAGTGACTCGACAAGTTCGTAGCCTTCGAGAGCGTGCTGTCCGCCAAAACTGTTGGGGTAGGAGCGTTTCTGAATTTCGTCGCCCTGAAAGGAAGTGGCAGCGATGCCGCAGCCGGTGATCAGTTTGCGCTGATGAATGCGCGAGCCGATGCTGGAAGCGAACCAGGAATCAATTTTGCGAAATTGCATTCCGGTTTCGGTGAGGGTTACACCTTTGACGCGGCTCATTTCGGCATCGGCGGCTAGCAGAAGAGCAAGTTGGTTTTCCAACGGGAGTTCAAAAGGATCTTTGCGGAAAGGACTTTGCCAGCTATCGATATACGCGTCTTCCGGAACCATTTGGACGTCACCGCGTTTTGCGAGGGCAGAGGCTTTGGCGATCGAGACGGCTTGCGCGGCGCATGCGGAGACGCCTTCGCGGCTGAGGCGGTCGGTCGAGGCGAAGCCCCACGCGCCGTTTGCCAGCGCTCGGATGCCTATGCCGATCGATTCGGACTGCGCTAGGGTGCCGACCTGGCCGTTTTTTGTGGTCAGATCGCGCTGGCGCAGGTGCATCATGCGGACGTCGGCGTAAGTGGCGCCGCGGAGGCGAGTCGTGTCTAGCGCGTCGGTGCAGAGATCCCACATTAGCTTGACCTGGAAGAGGCTGGATTAAGTTTACAAGAAAATGGGGCGCGGTTTATTGCGCCCCATCGTGAAAGACAAGAGCACAGACAGGAGTGTCTGTGCTACTTACGTGCCTTCTTGCCAAGACGCGAGATAGTGCTCCTGCTCGGCGGTGAGCTTGTCGAGCTTGTGGCCCATGCTGTCGAGTTTGAGTCGCGCGATTTCCTTGTCGAGATTTTGGGGCACGACGTAGACCTGCGGCTTCAACTGCTTGTAATTTTGCAGCAGGTATTCGGCGGACAGCGCTTGATTGGCAAAGCTCATATCCATAACGGCGGCCGGGTGTCCTTCGGCGGTGGCCAAATTCACCAGGCGTCCTTCACCGAGCAGATAGACCTTGCGGCCATCCTTCAGCAGGTATTCGTCGACGAGCGGGCGCACTTCGCGCTTCCCGCTCGACAACTTTTCGAGTGCAGGAATGTCGATCTCCACGTTGAAGTGGCCGGAATTGCAAACCACGGCTCCGCTTTTCATTGCTTCAAAGTGTTCGGCGCGTATGACGTCCTTGTTGCCCGTGACGGTAATGAAAATGTCGCCTTGCTTGGCGGCATCGGCCATGGGCATTACGCGGAATCCGTCCATCACGGCTTCGATGCCCTTCGTCGGATCGATTTCAGTGATGATGACATCAGCGCCGTGGCCCTTAGCGCGCATTGCTACACCGCGGCCGCACCAGCCATATCCGGCAACGACGACTTTGAGTCCAGCGAGCAGCAGGTTGGTGGCGCGAATGACGCCGTCCAGCGTGGACTGTCCAGTGCCGTAGCGGTTGTCGAAGAAATGCTTGGTCTCCGCGTCATTGACGGCAATGATTGGATACTTCAGCGTGCCGTCTTTGGCCATGGCGCGCAGGCGAATGACACCGGTCGTGGTTTCTTCTGTTCCCGCGATGACGTTGGCAACGAGGTCAGTGCGCTTGGTGAGAAGCATGGTGACGAGATCCGCGCCGTCGTCCATCGTAAATTGTGGTTTATGATCGAGCGCCGCGCGCAAGTGAGAGTAGTACGTCTCGTTGTCCTCGCCCTTGATGGCGTAGGTCGGAATGTTGTAGTCGCGATTCAGCGAAGCGGCGACTTCGTCTTGCGTGGAGAGCGGATTCGAAGCGCAAAGAACCGCATCGGCTCCGCCATCGCGCAAAGCAATCATCAGGTTTGCCGTTTCGCTCGTTACGTGCAAACAAGCGGAAACGCGCAATCCTTTGAGCGGCTGCTCTTTTACAAAGCGCTTACGGATAATTTCGAGAACAGGCATCTGCTGATGCGCCCACTCGATCTTGCGCTTGCCGGCATCCGCCAGCCCGATATCCTTTACATCACCTTTTTTTAGCTCTGCTGTGGCCACACTCATTCTCCTTAGTGCGAATATTGCGCGGCGAGGGGACTTCGCGCGGAAAAAACAAGACGCCAGCGAAGTAGCTGGCGTTTGTAGAAACTCCTAGCGGTGCGCTCCTGCTTCCACCGTGGCCGTCGCTCCAAGGCCAGCTGCCTTGCGCAGAGCATCGGCGCGATCGGTGCGCTCCCAACTGAAACCGGGTCCGCTGCGTCCGAAGTGGCCATAGGCTGCCGTTTCCTTATAAACGGGACGGCGAAGATCGAGCGCTTCGATAATGCCCTTGGGTGTCAGCGAGAAGTATTCGCGGATCAGCGCGGTGATTTTTTCTTCAGAAATGGCCGCAGTGCCGAACGTATCGGCCATAACGGAGACGGGCTCGGCGACGCCGATGGCGTAAGCAAGTTGCACTTCCGTTTTACGGGCCAATCCGGCGGCGACAATGTTCTTCGCAATGTAGCGCGCCATGTAGCAAGCTGAACGGTCGACCTTCGAGGGATCTTTGCCAGAGAATGCGCCGCCGCCGTGGCGACTGTAGCCGCCATAGGTATCAACGATAATTTTGCGGCCGGTCAAACCCGCGTCGCCCATCGGCCCGCCAATGACGAAACGGCCCGTGGGATTGATGTGATACTTGGTTTTGCTGTCGAGCATCGCTGCAGGAATGATGGGACGAATCACATGCTCGGTGACGGCATCGCGCAGGTCGGCGTTGGATACTTTTTCGCTGTGCTGGGTCGAGATGACCACGCAGTCCACGCGAACCGGCCTGCTATCGCGATATTCGATGGTGACTTGGGATTTGCCGTCGGGGCGGAGAAAATCAACTTTACCGGCCTTGCGAACTTCCGAGAGGCGCTGCGTGAGACGATGGGCGAGTTGGATGGGCATGGGCATCAGTTCAGCGGTTTCGTCGCACGCGAAACCGAACATCAGGCCCTGATCACCCGCGCCGCCGGTATCGACGCCCATGGCGATGTCCGGCGATTGGCGCTTAACGGTGCACATGACGGCGCAAGTCTCGGCATCGAAGCCGTATTTTGCACGGTCGTAACCGACACCGCGAATGGTGTTGCGGACCAGCGTGTCGTAGTCAACGATCGCGCTCGTCGTGATTTCGCCGGCAACTACGGCAAGGCCGGTGGTGACGAGTGTTTCGCACGCCACGCGCCCTTTCGGGTCCTGCCTCATCACTTCATCAAGAACGGCGTCAGAAATTTGGTCGGCGATCTTGTCCGGATGGCCTTCGGTGACAGACTCCGACGTAAATAGAAAGTTGCGTAGGGCTTCGCTCAAAAGACTTTCTCCTTCGTGAACCGCGGCGGTCCAGCCGCCAGGACATGCTATTCACAGAGCATTGGATTAACCTAACAAAAGTAACATCGCAGGGTCCAAGAATCAACGCATTGAGCTTAAATGACTTATGGACGCACCGAACGGTCGAAAACAGGGGTTGAACTGCACCCGGGTGCGCCGATTGGCGGACGGATGGATAGCGTTAAGCGGCGTCTTCGTCGTCATCCAGCTGAACCTCCAGCTTCCCCTTGGTCTTTTTGGCCATCAGGTATGAGCGGATGAAAGGGTCAATGTCGCCGTCCATGACGCGGTCCACGTCTCCGGCGCTGAACTTGGTACGGTGGTCCTTGATCATGCGATAGGGCTGCATGACGTAGGAACGAATCTGGCTACCGAAGGAAATGTCCAGCTTGGACTCGTCGAGTTTGTCGGTATGGGCTTGGCGTTTTTGGACTTCGAGATCGTAAAGCCGGGAGCGCAACATTTTCATGGCCATTTCGCGGTTTTTGCCCTGACTGCGCTGGGCTTGGCAGCCGACGACTATGTTGGTCGGCAGGTGCGTGATGCGGATGGCGGTTTCCACTTTGTTGACGTTCTGGCCGCCTTTGCCGCCGGAGCGGAAAGTGTCGACACGCAGGTCTTCGGGACGGATGTTGATTTCGATTTTGTCGTCGATTTCGGGAATCACGAAGACAGACGCGAAGGACGTGTGGCGGCGGGCGGCTTGATCGAATGGCGAAATGCGAACGAGCCGGTGCACCCCGGTTTCGCCCGCGAGCAACCCGTAGGCGTTTTCACCGGAGAACTGGATCGTTGCGGACTTGATGCCGGCTTCTTCGCCGGGAGTTTCGTCGAGAAGAGTGGCGTCAATGCCTTTACGTTCCGCCCAGCGGAGATACATGCGCAGAAGCATGGAGGCCCAGTCCTGCGACTCGGTGCCGCCAGCGCCGGGCTTGATGGTCATGATGGCGTTGAGGTGATCGGTTTCGCCGGAGAGAAGGGTCCTAGTTTCGAGTTCGCCGACGTAAGTCTCGGCTGCGGTTAGCTCGCGGTCGAGGTCCTTCAGTAAATCATTCCGCTGTTCCGCGTTGGTTTCTTCTTTTGCGAGGCTGACATAAGTTTCTATGTCGCCGGAGATGGACGTAAGCTTATCTTCGGCGGTAATTTGTTCTTCGGCGCGTTTGCGATCGCGGAGAACAGCTTGCGCTTCTTCCTGGTTGCTCCAGAAATCGGGGTGAGCCACGCGGGCTTCGAGCGATTTCAGACGTTCGCGATATTGCGGCGCGTCAAAGATAACTCCGGACGAGCGAGATGCGAGGTTTGAGTCCTTCGTAGCGGTGGTGGAGGTCTTCGAGAATCATGTGATGTCAGGGAGCGTCCGGCAATTTGGCCAAGACGCTAAACAGCCTTTCTAAAAGTTAGCGCTAACAGGATAACGGAAACCAGCACGCAGAGCCAAGCGAACCAATCGCCGAAACGCGTGTAGATGGTCTTGTCGGTGCGGAAGTCGTATGGCAAATCGGCAGCGGAGCGCACGTCTGGCGGCAGCGGACGGAAGATCCGGCCGTACGGATCGATCGAAACGGTGAGGCCGCTGTTCGTTGTGCGCACGATCCAGCGACGATTTTCAACGGCGCGGACACGCGCCATGCGCAGGTGCTGCTCGGCGGCCGCGGAGTGCCCAAACCAGCCATCATTTGAGATATTGACGAAGAGTTGAGCGCCATTGGCGGCGAAGCGCCGAATCTCGCCGGGATAAATCGCTTCGTAGCAGATAAAAACCCCAAAGGAATTGCTATTCACGAATTGGCCGACGGAGTATTTGGTGCCTTTGCGAAAGCCACCGACTTCACTGGAGACGTTGCTCACCACACGATGGATGAGTGGAAATGGTTCGTACTCGCCGAAAGGAACGAGATGGATTTTGTCGTAGGAAAAATCTCGATGCCCTTGCGCGTCGAACATCAGCGCACTGTTGTAGGGCGCCATAATCTGGTGAGTCGCGCCGCCTGCGGAAATAGTCTCCGGCTTCCACTCAACCACGCCAACGATGAAGGGGTGCTGGAAGCGAACTGCCAAGGTGGAAGCCAAATAGGCAAATTGCGAATCCTGAAACGAAAATGGCGCTGGAGCTTCCGGCCATATCAGGAGATCTGGATGATGTGGAGAAGGCGCGAGACTTAGGCGCTGTATCTCGGCCAGGTCCGAAGCGTGCTGCGTGAACCAATCGTTCGGGTAGTCCTGCGCCTCGGGGAAATTGAGTTGCACGCCACGCGCGGTGTGATTAGCGACTGGCATTGGCACCAATCGGGGGCCTGCAATCATCACCACTAGTACAAGGGCGGCTGCGCCGAGCAGAATCGCGAGTCGCAGCTTTGGCGAATATTTTGTATCCGCGTCAGTCCAGGCAAGAAGCGCATTGAACCCAGCGACGAGAAACGACAGACCGTAGATTCCTGTAATGGTGGTGAGCTGCACCAGCGCTATATTTGCAGAGGCTGGATAGCCGAGCAGGTTCCACGGAAAACTGATTTCCGGCAGGTAAGCACGGAACACCTCGAGCGAAACCCAAAGGAAAGGCGCGCCGAAGCAAGCGAGCGTGATGCTTCGCCGCGAAAGCCGGTTGATCACCCAAGTGACGGCGCCGTTCGCTACGGACCAAACCGAACCAATCAGCAGTAAGACGCCCCATCCGCCGGCGCGAGAAAGGCCGCCGTGCACGGAGAGCGTTTCCGCGATCCATGAGACGGACGTCAGAACAAAACAGATGCCGTGCACGAATCCACAAGCGAAGGCCACGCGCTGGCTGGCCCCGAAAAGCACGATCAATAAAATTCCCACGCATACCCAGGAATAAATGCCGAGGTAAAAACCAGTGTAGGAAAACGAAAGCGCCGCGCCGGAAACCGCGGCGATAAAAAGCCTGAGCCATGCGGGAGTTTCACTGCCGGGATGCGGTCGAAAATAGCCGAGCCACGGACGACCAGGCATTAGTGCTTGACGATGGCCTTGAAGCCGGCCACCTCGAGGCCTTTCCTGGCGTTGTCGACTGCTTTCTGGTCAGCGTAGGGACCGACCAGGACGTGATAATACTTATCTCCCTGCGGGGATTGCACAAACGTCGGGAAATTTTTCTTGCGCAAATTATTCGCAAGCGCCATCGCGTCCGATTCTTTAGTAAGCGCGGCTACCTGTAAGCTGGTGCCACCACCAGCGCTGAGAGGCGCGACACCAATGGTCTTCGAGATCGCGCTGGGCTGTTGCTTCGTGGGGTTGCCGCTTCTTCCCACCGCGGACGTTGCGGAAGGGTTCATCGAAGGCGCGGCGACCGGTTTCAGACGATCATCTGCCTTGTTCGAATCTCCTGCATGGTAAAACTCCCAATCGGGGGGTGTGGACACTGGCTTTTCGGTTTGTGGTTCTGGTGTCGGCTTTTTGTTCGAGGGTTTCGGCGCAACCTCTGGCTTTGGCAAAACGGTGGAATCCGGCGAGCCGCGCAGGTTTGTGGACGCGCGCACCTGGCCATCGTACTCGTTGCGTCCCATCACGTAACCAAGCGTGAAAAAGACACCAGAAAACAGCAGCATCAGCATGAATAAGCCGATGACGTGCCGTCCTTCGAGCACTCGCTCTCCGGCGTTCCCTCTTTTTCCCCCAGAAGCCATTCTTACTTTTTCGATCCCCCTAACGCTTGTACCCAGCTATTAATGATATCGATGGGCAGGGGGAAAACAATCGTTGTGTTCTTCTCGACACCTATCTCCGTCAAAGTCTGCAGGTAGCGCAGCTGAATTGCGGACGATTGCGTCTCCAAAACCTTCGCGGCATCGGCAAGTTTTTGCGACGCTTCGAATTCGCCTTGCGCGTGAATGACTTTTGCGCGGCGCTCGCGTTCGGCTTCGGCTTGCTTGGCGATGGCGCGCTGCATCTGTTCGGGAATGTCGACTTGTTTCACTTCCACCTTGGAGACCTTGATGCCCCAGGGCTCCGTGTCCTGATCGAGGATGATCTGCAGCTTGCCGTTCACTTTGTCTCGCTGAGAGAGAATTTCGTCCAGTTCGAACTGGCCGACGATGCTACGGAGCGTGGTCTGCGCTAGCTGCGATGTAGCGTATTGGTAGTTCTGCACTTGCGACATGGCAAGGTTGGCGTCTACTACACGGAAGTAGCAAACCGCGTTCACTTTTACGGAAACGTTGTCGCGCGTGATGATATCTTGCGGCGGAACGTCTAAGGTTTCGAGCCGTAGATTGATGCGATAGAGAGTTTCAATCGGCCAAAAAACTAAATTTATGCCTGCGCCTTTAGCTTCTGGCAATAATCGTCCCAACCGCAGAACTACACCGCGTTCCCATTCCTTGATGATGTAGAGAGAATTCCAAATCCAAATCAGAATAATCCCTATAAATAACGCTGCCCCAAGAAGACTTATCTCCATGTCAACCCTCCCGAACATGAACGCATTCTACTTGCTTTCCGTGACTACCGCTTCCTCTGGCTCGACGTGCAGCTTCAGACCCTCGACGCTGCGAACTCGCACCGGCTTCCCTTCGGGCACCGGCCGCGAGGAGACTGCCTGCCAAAGCTCGCCGTGAACGCGAATCATCCCTTCCGCACCAGCGCCTAGACCGGAAATAGCAATACCCTCTTCGCCAATCAGCTCTTCCCTTCCCGTCGTCGATTTCCACGAACGTGAACGCAGTACAAGCCGCATCAGAAATATCGTGATGAGCGCGAACGGGAGTGTCGCAGCCAGTGCGACACCTAGGCTGACGCCACCCGAAGTTAATGGCGACCGAATCAGAAACATCGCGCCCAGCACCATCGAAACGATGCCGCCGATAGCAAGGACACCGTGGCTCGTAAACTTCGCCTCCAAAATGAATAACGCGAGAGCCAGCAGTATCAGCAGCACCCCGGCGAAATTCACGGGCAAAATGTGCATCGCATAAAGCGCAAGCACAGCGCAGATGCCTCCTATCACGCCGGGAGCGATCATCCCCGGGTGCGTGAATTCGGTGTATAACCCGAGCACGCCAACCATCAGGAGCACAAAGAAAACATCCGGCTCGACAATGCGTGCGAGAAAACTCTGGCGAGCGGATAACTCAAAGGGAGTTGTCACGGGATTCTTCAGCGACAGAATCATCTTCGTGCCATCAAAACGGGTGATCGTGCGGCCATCCAGTTGGCGCAAAAGATCTTCGGGAGAAGACGCGATCAAGTCGATCAGCTTCCCATCCAACGCTTCTTTTTCCGTGAAGGCTTTTGCATCCATCACTGCGGTTTCCGCCAGCGTTGGATTCCGGCCGCGCTTCTCCGTATAGCTCCGCAAAAATGCCGTGGTGTCATTGAACATTTTCCGGCGCATGGTCTCGTCAATTTGCAGTTGAAATCCGCCGATGGCGACCACGGGAGACGCCGCACCAGTATGTGTCGCCGGAGCCATGGCCGCGATATCCGCGGAGAGCAGTATGAAGAAACCAGCCGAAGCGCCGCGAGCGCCCGTGGGCGATACATAAACAGCCACCGGCACTGGCGACGCCAGAATATGCTGGATCATATCCTTCATCGACTCGCCCAGTCCGCCGGGCGTATCCATGGTGATCAAAACCAGAGCGGCATGCCTGCTCGCGGCATCGGCAAGTCCCTCGTCGATGTAAGTGGCCAGCACCGGCTCGACTTCGCGATTAAGACTGAGCTCCAGCACGAGTGGATTCGCGGAATGCTCATCGGCCGTGACGGATGGAAGCGCGAGAAACGCCACAGCGACGAAGACGCTGCCAAGAATCGCTAACTTCGAAGCACGGAAAACTCTAGAACCGCAAAATTTTTGAACCAAGTGATGAGCGCTCATTGTGCGCCTCCGGACGGCTTTACCTTCTGCAAGTGCTCCAGCAATTCCTTGGCATCGGGATACTTGGGCGCCAGCTTCAGTGCTCTCTCCAATTCGGCGCGCGCCAAATCCACTTTTTTCTGTTCGAGATAGATGCGTGCAAGTGTTGTACGCACCGCCGCGGAATCACGAATCTCCAGCGAAGCTTGGAGCTCCTTGGCGGAGTCATCCAGCTTGCCACGGCGCCGGTAAACTTCGGCAAGCCCATTGTGCGCGGACGCGCTCCCCGGATCAGCCGTCAGCGCGGCGCGAAATTCAATCTCGGCTGCATCGACGCGCCCGGCCGAGAGTTCCTGCCGCCCGCGCCGTATGTGCGCCGCAGGAGTGTCCGCCACCGCTGCAGCGGTTACATTTGCGGAATCCCCAGCCGATACAATCTCTAGCCGTAGGGCGGTGGTGTCCATTTCCGAGCGTACTCGCTCCAGATGAAGCAGCGTATCTTTCTTGGCGTCCAGTCGCACAACCGGAAGCGCGTCAGGGCCAAAAGTCTCCGCCGCGGTGTCGCGCTCTTGATCAGCTTCCCCCTTTTTGCCCGCTTTCTCGAGAGAGAGAATCATCAGCGCGCGGTTTTCCGCTTTGTCCGGCTCTCGTTCGGAAGCCTCGCGAAAATAATTGGCAGCGCCGGCAAAATCGTTCGCGCCAAGCGCCAGCAGTCCCAGGTTGAAGGGATAGTCGTCCTCGTCCGGATCAAGTTCCGCCGCCCGGCGAAGATCGGCCACGGCCGCCGTCGTGTTGTTCTGCCGCGCGCGTGCCAGCGCGAGATTATTCAAAATCTCCGGCAGGTCCGCGCCGGAAACGAGATTGTTCCGCAAGGCTCCTTGCAAGGACAAAAAGACTTCTTCGGCTTTATCTGGCTGGTTCATCAGTAACCGGCAAACTCCCGTCGCAAACACCGCTTCGACATAACGGTCGTGCGATTTGGGAACTTTCGCAAACCAAATCAGCGCCGAGTCGCAATCTCTGCGCGCATAGTAGGCATCGCCAATCGCGAAATCCGGATCGGGCCACTCGGGCTCGAGGCGAGCAGCTTCCCGAAGTTCGCGCAGCCGCGGATCGTCGTCGCTCGCGAGCAATCCCCGCACATAATGTTCGAAAGCGTCGAGGCGCAGAGGCCGCTGCACTCTTGAGAATTCTTCGAGAGTTCGCGGATACGCGTGGTCGTTAGCCGAGAGCAATCGCCAGAGCAGTTTCACATGCAAATCCATCAACGAATCGAGCGGGCCGGTCTCGCGGATTGCCGGAAGCAGCCGCGTCGGACTCACACGTAGAATTTGAGCCTCGACCATGAGAGTTTGGCCGTCGGACGTAAACCTGCCAAAAATCACATAATCCGCGTCCATATTTTGGGCAATACGCAGCATCGAGGCGCGGCTCAGTTTTGCCGTGGGCGGAAGCCCCGAGCGGTCCAATTCGCCGGTGCGCCCAGTGTGCGAATACACTTGCTGACCCGCCGCAGAAAGCCGCTGAATCGTCAGCTCTTCAAGGCCTTCGCCAAGCCAATCCAGCCGAGGCGACGCTCCCGCATTCTCAAATGGGAATACGAGATAGATACCCGGTTGCGAAGACTCGGAAGGGGCTGCGCGCGCACCCGCAGTAGCCACGGCACCTGCGGAAGGTTGTTGCGCGACGACAGAAAGAGGGACCAGGCAACAAATGGCAAGTGTGCAAAATAGGACAAATGAATGGGCGGTGAAAACAGACTGCTTCATGCTCATTTCATTGTAGCAGAGCAGCACGACTGCATCGCTCCAGAAGCGTTATGTTGGAGACAACCTGGATGACACGCAGATCGATTAACGGATGACTGAAAACTGTCGTGATTACTGCTTGTTCCGGACTGGCCGGCACTGTTGGAGGGATTGCCCCAATGTTTTCCTGATTACCGATGTGCCGTAGCGGGAATTATTCGGCTACAGCTGCGTGGCGTCTACAGGCTTCGGCACGAGGAGTTCCTGCACGGCAGGATCCTTGAGAGCCGCGCCAAATGCCGGGTCTTTCTTTATGTCGGTGAACTGTTTGTAGCCTTCGTCCTTCGCCTTGCGAAGGTAGTGGATGCAGCGGTCGAGGTCACCGGCCTGAGCATAGGACTTCGCGAGCATGTAATAAAATCGCCCGCGATCCTCGACGGAGCGGTCTTGCAGGATCGACCCGCTGCGCGAGCCGTTATGCTCGAAAAGCATGGGATCGAGCGTCAGCGCATGTCGGAAGGCATAAATAGCATCTTCGTATTTTTTGTCCCCAAAATATGCGTAACCCAGATTGCTGTACAGAACGGGCATGTCGCTCTTGATCGCAATCGCTTTTTGATATGCCTTTACAGCCTTCTCGTATTTCTTGCGTTGATACCAAATTGTGCCGACGTTGTTTTCCGCGTCCGCGTAGCGCGGATCGACTTTGACGGCCCGCTCATAATATTTGAGCGCCAGCCCCAGCGCTTCCTGCTGGTGCAGGGCTATACCCAACTTATTCAAATAGACGGGATTCCGTGGTTCTTGGTCCGAGAGTTTCTTGAAGATCCCGGCGGCCTCGCGATATTCCTTGCGAATCATATATAGGTCGCCCATCTGTTCATCGGTGATTTCCGGGCGCACCACGATTACAGGGTCCTGGGGCGAAGGCACTTGCGCCACACCTGGAGCCATCATGTATCGAGCTTCTTCGAGAGTCTGTCCTGCTGCAGGAATCGCAAGACTTAAGAGGAGAATACTGACCGGAAACGCCACTCGTAGCTGAGTCATGGCGAGTCTCCCTTCTCCGGCGGAGGCGTAGCTGGTTGAGGCTTAGCCTTGTCGGGGTCCTTCTTCTTGCCCCCAAAGATACCAAAAATCTTCTGTAAAGGGTTCTTTTTCTTTTCGCCGGGTGGGGCGGCGGGATCACTGGCCCCTTGGCCAGTCGCGTTCGGTGGCCTGTTCGGGTCGTAGGGGATTATCGGCTTGCCGTCGGCATCGGTTTGCGGCGGTTTGGGCTCGCTTCCCCCAAAAACGTGAGACAGCCAGGAACCTGAGGAAGCTGCCGCGGCGCTTCCGCCGTGCAATTGGCAGAACTGGGTCGGGGCGGAACCTGCAACATAAACTTCATCGCGCGTCACCGGACAGTTCGGCGTGGCAAGCTCCTGCGATTCGGGGTCGATCAGCACCGACTGCACGCCATCGGGCATAGAGAAATCTTTGGCATCGCGATAGGCCGGGAGCGCGCTAGCCCGAATCATAAAATCAGCCCAAACCGGCGCATCCGCCGCGCCACCCGTCAAACCGAGGTCGCGATTATCATCAAACCCGACCCAAACTACAGTCAGGAGGTTTGATGTGTACCCGGCGAACCATCCGTCGCGCGACGTTCCCGTTTTCCCGGCCGCAGGGAGCGCAAAGCCGCGCGCGCGAACCCCTGCCCCCGTCCCCTTGTTCAAAACATCTTTGAGCAGGCTCGTGACCAGGAAGGCCACGCGCGGATCGAGGACCTGGTGTGTCTGCGGCGTAAATTTTTCCAGCACGCTTCCATCGGCACTCACCACACTGTGCAGAAATTCCGGTTCGGCGCGCACGCCGCCGTTGGCGAACGCAGTATAGCCGCCGGCCACATCCACCGCTGTCATTTCGTATGCACCCAGAGCGACCGCCGGCGTGGGCTGAATATTGCCGCCCAGTCCCATCTGCCGCGCAATCTGCACCACGCGCCCGTAACCAATCAGCTCCGCGACCTTGACAGTGGCAACGTTCAGCGAATTTGTCAGCGCCTCGCGCACCGTGACGTGCCCCATGAATTTCGCGCCGTAATTATTCGGCGTGTACTCTTTGTTGTCGAATTCGAACGTCGTGGGCTCGTCATCGACCGTGGTCGCCGGAGTGATCACAGGTTGCACGCCGTCCACCGCGTTATCGAACGCTGCCGCATACACGAATGGTTTGAATACCGACCCAGGCTGGCGATGCGCCAGCGCGTGGTTTAGCTGGCTCTGCCCGTAATCCCTGCCTCCGATTAAGGCTTTGATCTCGCCCGTCTTCGGATCCATTGCTACCAGCGCGATCTGCACCTGCGGAATCGCCTCCGTGCTTCCCTTTTTCTCCGCTTCCTTGCGCCACTTCTCGTATTTCTTCGCCAGCAGCAAATCGACATTTTTGACGCCAGCATCAACCGCAGCAGCAGCAGCGCGCTGCAACGCTGGATCAAGGGTCGTGTACACGCGGAAGTTCTGGCTCAACAACTCGTTCTCGGAATATTTGTCGAGAAGATGGTCCTTGACCATATCCACAAAGTATGGCGCTTCGCTCGCCGAGCCTGCGGTGCGCACAATTTTCAGAGGCGCGTGCTTCGCAGCTTCCAGTTCTTCTTCGGTGATGTATTTGTTCTCCAGCATCTGCGTCAGCACGCGGTCGCGCGCCTGCGCTCCGCGTTCCGGATGCCGATCCGCGGAAGAATAATAATTAGGAGCGCGAATGATTCCCGCGAGGTATGCGCACTCCGCGATCGAGAGCTGCCGAAGATCCTTGCCAAAATAAGCGACGCTGGCTTCGGAGAATCCGCGAATCCCGAAACTCCCGCGGTTGCCGAGATAAACTTCATTGGCGTACAGCTCAAAGATTTGTTGCTTATTAAAACGCTGCTCGAGCTCGATCGAGACCATCGTTTCGGCCACTTTGCGCCGCATCGTGCGTTCGTTCGAAAAGAAAAACGTGCGCGCTACCTGCATGGTGATAGTGCTCGCGCCCTGGTAGTGCGAAGAGCTGTGCCGAAGGTCGGCCCACGCGGCTCCTACGATTCGAATGAAGTCGAATCCGCCGTGGTCGAAAAACCGCTTGTCCTCCGCCGAAAGAATCGCGTGTATCAACTCAGGCGGCAAATCTTCATACCGCACTGGGCGCCGCTTCTCCCTGGCGCTATCAAAAAGATTGGTAATTAGCTCCGGCTCGATTTGCGCGGTCTCGATAGTTCCTCCGCCGGAGAGCGGGCGAATGGAGCGGATCGATTTCCCGTTGAACTGCACCGCCAGAGCGTTCGAGCCGCCAAAGTAGGAAAGCTTGGAGGGGCGGACGTCCACCGTGTTTCCCTGCACTGTGTACTGCCCCAGCGAGTTATCGTCCGCTTCGGGACGGTAGCCGATGCGCGTCAAATACGTCGTCAGATCTTCCACGCTCCAGGCTTGGCCAGTCGAAATATATTCCGGTGCGGAAAAAATCTGCGTGGTGTTTTGCAACACCTTGCCGGATAACCGCGCATCAATCATTCGCGAATATTTGATGTAGTAGTAAGTGAAAAGCCCGCCAGCCGTGAGGAACAGGGCGAAGACGATCCCCAGGATCGTCAAGCCTAACTTAGAGGTGAAAAAACCTTTTCCAATTCGAATGCGCAAACGATGGCTCCCGGGGCTGAACCTCTATTGTCTCGCATCGCCCAGCACTAAGAAAGACGGAGTTCGCAGGCGAAATGTTGCTTGACCCAGTCTGCGCAGCGGTACCACCGGAACAGGCATCGTCCTCGGGGTCGCTCGGATCGACCCGGACAAGGCCGCAGCGCCAACGTCGGATTCAGCCATCCGAGTGGAGAAAGCGAGACCACTACATAATCGATTTGTTTTCACTGGAAGGGGAAAAGTGCAGCTCGGTGCTGTAGACCAGCAGATCAACGGGAACGGTGTACTCCAACGAGACTTTCACAAGCGCCTGCGACACCGAGACCTTAATGTCTTCGCGCTTCGCCGGAATATCCAAATCCTGCACTACCTTGAACATATTGTCGCGAATCTGCTCCTCGGAATAGCGATTCACGATGCCAAAGCGCGCCATTTCCTGCATCTTGTCCTGCAATTGGTATTCGGCCACGTAGGGCGGCACAAGCTTGAACGCTAGAAAGATTCCGACCACGATAATGGCGGTAAAGACTATCGCTTTCAACTTGCCTTCGCCGCGCTGGGAGCAGCGACGCTGCGTTATCGAATTCCGTTTATGGGTGCCAGCAAAGTGCACGAAACTCTTCTCCGGGCGCCGCCAAAGCCGCTCGTAAAACGCGGCATAGCACGGCAGGATTCAGTTGCTGTCTTTCGATTAACGCTAGCACCCTGTCCACAAGGTGTCGAGACGTTGGAAGGACAGGTGTTCCCGGAAAGCTACGGGGTCGTGTAGTAGCACAGGCTTCAGCCTGTGTTCTTTTCCCTACCCTGGGCACTCCGATCTGACGGGATCTGCCCTGATTCGATGTGTTTGGATCTGGCCCGATCGCTCTAAACCGCCCCGGAACGGACCGCGCCGAAGCCCTCAGTATGCCCGCGCAAAAATAGCCCGCTCAGCAGCCGCTTTGCCGCAATAAACGCAAGCCCCAGACCCGCCAGCGCGCGCATCCCCATCGCCCAAACTCTGATCCATCGGAACACACCGCATCGTCGCGCGAGTCTCTTCCTTAATTTTCGCTTCGCACTCAGCGCTTCCGCACCAGTAAGAATAGGCGAAGCCCATTTCGACCGCCTTCTTCAAGTCATCATAGGTCTTCGCGTCGTGCGTGTTTGCTTTGCGGAAAGCCAAAGCCTTATCGTGGAGCGCCTGCTGAATCTCGACGAGCAATTTCTCGATCGTCTGCGGCATTCCAGCCAATGGCGAGCTGATTTTTCCTTCTCGACCTGGGCGATCCCGCCGGGCCAGCACCGCCGCCGCCTTGGCAACATCCTTCGGGCCTAGCTCCACGCGCAACGGCACCCCGCGCATTTCCCAATCGTTGAATTTCCAGCCAGGGCTCGGCCCTTCGCGTTCATCCAGCGTCACGCGCACGTTGGCTGCAACCAGTTCCGCTTTCAATTTCCGTGCCGCGTCCATCACCGAACTCTTCTCTTCGTCTGTCTTGTAAATAGGCACGATCACGACCTGGTAGGGCGCAAGCTTCGGCGGCAGCACCAGTCCCTGATCGTCGCCGTGCACCATGATGATCGCGCCAATCACGCGGGTCGAAAGCCCCCACGAGGTCGTCCAGCAATGCTGCAGCTGCCCGCCCTGGTCGAGATACCGCACCTCGAACGCCTGCGCGAAATTTTGTCCCAGGAAATGCGACGTCCCGGACTGCAACGCCTTGCCATCGCCCATCATGCCTTCGATCGAATAGGTGACGTCCGCGCCCGCAAATTTTTCCGCGTCCGATTTTTTCCCGGCAATCACCGGAATCGCCGCATCGTTCACCGCAAAATCCGTGTAGATATAGAGCATCTGCCGCGTTTCAAATTCTGCTTCTTCGCGAGTGGCATGCGCCGTATGCCCTTCCTGCCAATAAAATTCCAGCGTGCGCAGAAAAAGTTTCGTGCGCAATTCCCATCGCACCACGCTGTTCCACTGATTCATCAAAACCGGCAAGTCGCGGTAGGACTGGATCCACTTTGACCACATGTGGCCGATGATCGTTTCCGAAGTTGGCCGGATCACCAGCGGCTCCGCCAGTTTTTCGCCACCGCCAATCGTCACAACAGCAAGCTCAGGCGAAAATCCTTCGACATGGTGCTTCTCTTTGTCAATGAAGCTGCGCGGAATCAGCAGCGGAAACGCCACGTTCTGGTGCCCCGTAGCTTTGAAGCGCCGGTCCAGCGCCTGCTGCATGTTCTCCCACAGCGCCCAGCCATACGGCCGGACGACCATGCAGCCGCGCACAGGTGCGTAGTCGGCAAGCTGCGCCTTCAAAACCAGCTGGTTGTACCACTCCGAAAAATCTTGTGCGCGTGTCGGGAGCTTTTCTTCAGCCATGCGGCAGTGTGTTCCGTTCCTCTCAGAGCAATAAATACGTCTGAGTAAACTCAAAAGCGTAACGGACGCGTTGCAGTGTGTCAACGAAGAGGAGATAAGCAGCCTGGGGACAGGCAACGATCTCACGCCGAGAGATTCGCAGAACGGTGATGATGGCTTCGGCATCGCAAAAGATTACTTGCACGATGCCAGGCTGCGCGATGAAACTTCAGCCAGTCCTGAAACATGGTAAAACTTTTGGGATGGCCCAGTTGACCGAGATGCAGCCTGAAATCGAAACGGAAAGCGCTGCGAAGAAGCCGAGACAAGTCCCGAGCGACACCGCTACTGGCTGGCGCTCCTACGTAAACGCGTTTCTCGCCGCGGAGATTTCCGCGCTGACCAGATATTACGACCGCGTAATCCAGTGGCTCCCGCGCGAACACGACAAGGGAGGGCTGCTCGCCGCGATCGATGCGCCGCGCAAAGAGACGGTTGGCAAAGACGAGCCATTCCCCGATTTGACCCACGAGCGCGACAAGCGCACAGCGATTCTGATCAACGGAACCTTCAACCACGACTTCGACATTCAAGCTCTCTTGATGCAATTGAAAGCGAAGCTTGCTCGTACCTCCCGACTGGTGGTCGTTCTCTACAATCCGTACTTGCGCTGGGCTTATTACCTGACGAATCGCATGGGAATCCGCAAGGGCGACCTGCCAAGCACGTTTGTGACGCGCGTCGATCTAGAAAACATCGCGAAAGTAGCGGGATTCGAAATAGTGCGTCAGCGGCAAGCGGTCTATTGCCCGTGGAGAATGTTGGGACTCGGCACTGCCATCAACCGTATTATGCCGCTGGTCCCGCTCGCCCGCTGGCTGAGCCTGACTTCGGTGGTGGTGATGCGGCCGCTGGTGCCTTCGTCGCAGCAGGGCCTCTCTTGCGTCATTCCCGCGCGTAACGAACGCGGAAACATTGAAAACGCGCTCACGCGCTTTCCGGACCTGGGCCGCGAGGCGGAAATTATTTTCGTCGAGGGCCATTCGACGGACGGAACCTGGGAAGAAATTCTGCGTGTCTCTACGGTCTACCGCGACCAGTTTCGCATTCTTGCAGTGCAGCAACCTGGTAAAGGCAAAGCGGATGCGGTGCGTCTGGGTTTTTCGCACGCGAGAGAAGATTTGCTCGTGATTCTGGATGCCGATCTGACCATGCCGCCAGAAATGCTTTCGCGCTTCGCCTTTGCTTACGACCAGGGCCACGGCGATTTTATCAACGGCTCACGCCTCGTCTATCCGATGGAAGGCGCAGCCATGCGATTCTTGAACCGCATGGGTAATATTTTTTTCGCGAAAATGCTGAGCGCAGTTTTGGACGTGCGCCTGGGCGACTCTCTGTGCGGCACGAAGCTGGTTACGCGGCACGACTATGAGCGAATGGTCGCGTGGCGAAAGGATTTTGGCGAGTTCGACCCGTTCGGCGACTTCGAGCTGCTTTTCCCTGCGGCGGAGTTGGGCTTGGAGATCGTGGATGTGCCTGTGCGCTATCTAGCGCGCACCTATGGCGAAACAAACATCCAGCGCTTCCGCCACGGCCTGCAGTTGCTGAAGATGACGTGGGTAGGACTCGTCCGCATCAAAATGGGATTCAGAAAAAAGCCTGCGCGCCGCCCGCAGAACGAAACTTCACAGGCCTAGGCAAGTACTTTCTTGGAACAAAGAAGATCTACGTAGCCGGAGCGCTTCACCGCGAGATCGATCGCCTGATTCTCAGAAGCGAGCGTGGTCGCCGCGCGCGTCAAAATGTGCAGCTGGTAACCGGCGCTGCGAAAAAAATCGAGCAGCGCTGACGGCTCAAAGCCTAGCTCACGCAGACCGTCCGGAGCGTACTCGAATGCTATGCACATCTCAGGAAATCTCGCGATGGTTTTGCGCATGCCTTCGCAAACCGCAAGTTCATAGCCCTGCACATCGATTTTGATAAACGAAATGTTCTGCAAATTGCGGGCCGCCACAAAGCTGTCCACGCTAGTCACCGCGACCGTGGTGATTTTTTCTCCGGAAGGCCGTGATGTATTGAACTTCTCTGTAACGACGCGATGATCGGCCGAATGCTCTTCGTTGTGCCAAAACTCAAGTGAACCATCGGCGCTGCCGACAGCCATGTTGAAAATCTCCGCTAAATCGGCAAGATTCTTGCGGCGAACGATTCCTCCAAGAGTCGCAAAGCTGGCCGCGTCTGGCTCAAAAGCGTAGACCTTGCCCGAAACCTTCGCATTCGCCCTCAGGGCTGCCGCAAAAACCCACGCCGTGTAGCCAATGTTTGCACCGATATCGAGAATATCACCACCGGTAAAAAGTTCGCGGCTGCGCTTCGCAAGCGCCCAGAACGGATCTTCGTACCATCGCTTGTAAAGAAAATACGCGAAAAGGAAGAGCCTCTTGAACAACGGCGTTTCGAGAAGGCCTGCCGAGCGTGCCAGGTTGTAGACACGCGTGAAAATATTCGACGATGATTTATTGCTCATGCGCTGAGCCGCTTCCGGTCGAGATCATTCGTACCGTTGGTGTCTCCATGAGTCTAAGCCGTTTTTTCCAACACAATCAAAACTCGCAATGCGGCAACGCGTCGCCACAAAGGAGATGTCGCGCGCTCGAATTTTGACATCGCCGGATATAGAGGTTCTGGCAAGAGACCCAACGGTTTGAATCCGCCGCTCAGCAAATAGGCGAATAGGCAAAAGGGTTCGAGCACTTTGAGTTTGAGCTCTGGCAAAGATCTGAGCGTAGTCGAACGATGCTTGGGTCCGAAGAGTAGATAAGGAATCGCCTGATTGCCGTCAAACGCCAATTTTTCAGGCGCTCCACCCGGCGGATTTACTAGCCAGGGAGTTTCAGAAAGATCGCAACGCTCCTGATGCAAAAAGCGAAAAATAAAATATGAGAAAGGCGTGATCCACGGCTCAACGAGAATCAACCGGCCACCTGGGACCAGAATGCGCGAGACCTCAGTGAGAAAAGTCATGGGCGTGGCGAGGTGATGCAGCATGTCCAGGCCAAAAACGTTCGCGACACTATTCGATCGAAACGGGAGTTTCTGCGCATCGGCGATGGCATCGAGCCAGGGGCACCAGATGAGGTCTGTCGAGATAATGTCCGGCGCAAATTGCTTGAAAAAACCTGGGCCCGCTCCGACTTCGACGGAAAGTCCGTTTGGGTTTCGAGAGTCAAGCAGGCGCGCGAAAAATTCGTCATTGTAGACGCGCCGCAAAATGGGTTTTTGCTCCCAAACGCGGCGGTGCCGGAGAAGCTGCTCGTGAGCTTTCGTGTCGATGGCCACTGTGCGTTTTCTGATTGTACTGAGTTCGACAGCGTCAGAGATGAGAAGCTCGCGAGATTGTTCGGTTGTCGTTATCAAAAGAAGACTGGCGCTAGACCCGGTAACTAATGCTGTGGCGCCAATTTCGCGGCGCAACGGAACCCTGCACACTTTTGATAGGCTGGTCTGACCGTGAGTTCTCTTTCAAATACAAGCGAAGAACAGAACGCTGGCTCGCATTCTTCGAGCTCGGTGCAGCCGGCGAACCGGCGACTCGTCGCCATCCTCGCAGTGTTGCTCGCGCTTGGGACGGCCGCGATGTACGCGCCCGCAATGCGCAATGGATTCGTAAATCTCGACGATCCGGATTACGTAACGCGCAATCCGCATGTCCTGGCTGGACTGACATGGGCAGATGTCCGGTGGGCACTCGGCTCGAGCTATCCCTCTTCCAACTGGCATCCGCTCACGTGGGTTTCGCATATGGCGGACGTGCAACTCTACGGAAGAAATCCAGCCGGGCATCACTTCACCAGTGTGCTCCTACATATTTTCGGCGTGGTCTTGCTTTTTCTGTTGATCGAAAGCGCTACAGGACTCGCGCTGCGAAGCGCCGCAGTGGCGGCACTGTTTGCGGTGCAGCCTTTGAACGTCGAAGCAGTCGCTTGGATCTCCGAACGCAAATCTGTGCTCTGCGTTTTTTTCTTTTTGCTGGCGATCGGAGCGTACGGCTGGTATGTGAAAAAGCCGGGCGTGGGACGTTACCTCTGGGTAGTTTTGTTTTTTGGTCTGGGAATAACAGCTAAAGTAATGGTAATTCCCTTCCCGTTTGCCTTGCTCCTGCTGGACTATTGGCCGCTTAGACGTCTTCCGGGAACGGATGCCCAAGGGAAACCGCGAGCGTTTTTCCCCATGCTGCGCAAGCTGGTGATGGAAAAAATTCCGTTATTCGTCATGGCGGCGGCAGGCGGAGCTGTGACCGTCTACGTCCATTCGCGCGAACATGCATTGACAGCCACGATGCCGTTTAGTTGGCGTTTCAAGAATGCGATTTTTTCTTACGCTGCATACCTGGGAAAAGCAATTTGGCCGGTTGGACTGGCTCCATATTATCCGCATCCGGAAAATACGCTGTCGTGGACCGTAGTAGCTCTCGCCGGGTTGGCGTTGGCTGGAATCACTGCAATCGTCTGGAGATTCCGAGAGCGTAAGTATCTGGTGATGGGCTGGCTCTGGTATCTGGGGACGATGCTGCCCATGATCGGCTTTGTCCAGACGGGCCGCCAGGGCATGGCCGACCGCTTCATGCACATTCCTATGATGGGCCTGCTCTTTGCTTTGGTTTGGCTGATTGCAGATTTGGCGGCGGAGAAGCACTGGCAGAAAGAAATTCCAATCGCGATTTTTCTTCTGGCGCTGGCGCCATTTGCGGCTCTTACGATCAAGCAGATCAGCTACTGGCACGACAGTTACACGCTATTTGCACACACTCTCGACGTGACGAAGAATAACGGGTTCGCTGAGAACAATTTCGGAGTTGCCCTCCTGGAGCGAGGAGAGCCGCAGCTCGCCGCGCAACATTTCGTTGCGGCCGTCCGTCTTAGTCCTGATCTGGCATCTCCGCATTACAACGTTGCCGTTTTGCTGCAGAGGCAAAATCAACTTGACGATGCAGAACACGAATACCGCGCGGCACTGGCCCTCTCCAGCGACCAGGCTGAGATTGCGCAGTCGCACAACAACCTGGGAATCCTGTACCTGGGCGAAGGCAAATATGCTGCGGCTGTGACGGAGCTAAGCGCGGCGATTGCTCTCGATCCGAACGCGCAAAACAGCTACATCGGACGCGGAACGGCAGAGATGCAATTGATGAACATGGATGCGGCGATCGCGGATTTTACAAAGGCGGCACAGATTGCGCCGTCGCCGCTTGCGTTGTTCAGGCTGGGACAAGCGTTGGAAACCAAGGGTGAGAATCAGCAAGCCGTGAACGCTTACGCGGCGGCGCTGCAACTGGCTCCTTCAATGGCTGAAGCGCGCTCGCGCCTGGATGCGCTGCGTCCTAGCGTTCGATAAACGCAGTCCCTCATCACGCAGGCGAAACTCATGCCACTCAGCTCTTAACACGAGACTAAACAGCGACGACTATTTCGTTGGCGATGTCATAGTCTTTGCGAAAGCTATGTTTCGGACACGTCCGGCGAAGAGATCGCAGCCGATGACGTGGCCGGCAGCATCACGACGGAAAACGACGGAAGTGCCAAATGGTCCTCCGAATTCATCTAGAACGATTGGATCAAGGACAGCAGGCTCCTGCCAGTTGGTGGCGAGGGTGAGCTTGCCGTCCTTGACGGCGAAGATGTAGGTGGATTGCAGTTCGGCGCTCTTGTACTCGCCCGAATATTGGAGAAGGTCTTCGGCGGAAGGCTCGATGGCTTGAAATTTTTCGAAAACTTGAGGAGCGCTATCCGCAGAAGAGAGCGTAAGACGCAACGGCTTGCCTTCGCGTGCCTCTAACTTCAGATCCAAACCCTCGGAAGCGGTGAAATGCGTGGCATCGAGAGCCTTGAGGCGCAGGCCGTAGACCGACAAATCACCATCGGCCACAGAGAGATTCAGTACTGAATGCGAATTCGGGTTTCGATAATGGCCCGCGAAGGGCTGAGGATCGACTTTCGCTGACGCGGTGGCGAGAGTGTTGGGCGCGAGTTGGGCATCGAGATAGAGGTCCGCGACTTGATTGGCTAAACGTCGGGGGTTGCTTGTGCCAACATTGCACAAGGTGATGACGGAGAATTTCTGCTGAGGAAAGCGCAATAGCTCGGTGCGATAGCCGAAAAGCGCGCCGCCGTGCTCGACGATGGGTAGTCCGCGATAAGTGCTGATAAACAAGCCTAGAGCGTACTCGATCTTTTTCCCGCTGTTCAGCACACCAGGCGTTTGTATTTCTCTGAGCAGTGTTCCTTTGCCGAGTTTGTCGGCATAAAAATTTCTGTCCCACAGGAGCAAGTCATCGACGCTGCTCATGAGGCCGCCGTCGCCGATTTTGTCGAAGTTGGTGGACCAGTCAATGCGGAAACCGCCGTTGGGTAGCGGTTCGTACGCAGGGACGCGGCCGGGGACGACGACGGAGTGATCGTCGTAGAAGCGAGTGTGCGTCATGCCGAGCGGCTTGAAGATATTTTCTTCGGCAAATTGAGAGAGTGGCTTGCCTGTAGCACGCTTGATAATCACGCTGAAGAGGAAAAAATTTGTGTTGCTGTAGAGGAATTCTTCGCCGGGCTGGTAGTTGAGGGCTTTTTGGCGAGAGAGAAGATCGAGGAGTTCGGGCGTGGGGTGGATGTCCTCGAAATTGCGTCCCGCGAGCAGGAGCAAGCCGAGGATGTCGCGAAAGCCGCTGGTGTGATGCAGCATTTGGCGAAGTGTAATGGGCTTTCCGAAAGAAGGAATCTCGGGAACGTATTTGCGAACATCATCATCGAGCGAGAGGTAGCCCTGTTCTGCGGCGAGCACGACGCTGGCGGCGGTAAATTGTTTCGAGACGCTGCCCATGTAGAAGACGGACTCGGGAGTCAGGGGGACACTCAATTCGAGGCTGCCTTCGCCATAGCCCTTTTTGTAGACAAACTCGCCGTCGCGCACGACACCGACCGCGCAACCCGGCGAATCGGGCTTGTCGTACGCCGCAAAAACTTGATCAACCTTGCGCTGCAATTCGCTCGCGTCCTGTTGAGCGAAAGAAGCGGGTGCAATCAACGAGCAGGCGGAAAACAACAGGAAGACAGCGCGACGGAATGCGGTCATGTCAGAAGCCCCTTGGAATTCCTTGAACCAGCGGAGGAGCCTATATCGGCGTTCCACGCAAAGCAAAGGCTTTCGCCTGCAGTGGCTGTTCAAAGCCGGACGCAGTGCATTTCCACAATTTCCTAGTTATTTCCGAAAGTTATGATTACTTTTCCGCGGGCGTGCCCTAATTCCAGATAGCGGATGGCCTCGGGCACTTCATTCAAACTGTAAAGTCGGTCGATGACCGGCGTTATCTTTCTGGATTCCATATGCTCGCGCATAAAGCTCAAATCCTGTTTGCTGGGTTTCGCTAGAAGCATGAGGAACTTCTGGCTCCCAATCAGCGACAACGCAAGAGAGGAAATTGCGCGCACTAAAGGACCAATCATCCAATTATCGGTCGTTCCTCCAGCGCCAACGTATATTCCCTTGGGATTTAGAACGCGCATGGTAGCCGACAACGAATGGTTCCCAACGCAATCGAAGAACAGGTCGTAGCGTTGTCCACTTTTTGTGAAATCCTCTTGTGTGTAGTCGATAACGCGATCTGCGCCGATGGACCGGACCATGTCGAGATTCCGTGTGCTGCATACGCCGGTGACATCCGCGCCAAACGACTTAACAATCTGCACCGCGAATGTACCCACACCTCCCGCGGCACCGTTAACCAGGACCTTCTGACCCGCTTGAATGCGTCCCTTGTCGCGGAGTCCTTGCAATGCGGTATAGGCGGCCACGGGGACGGACGCTGCTTGCTCGAATGTCACGTTAGCTGGCTTCGTGACCAACACTGATTCGGAAGCACAGACATACTCGGCGAAGGCGCCTTTGCAGGAGCCAAAAACTTCGTCACCTACTTTGACCTGCGATACTTTGGCGCCAAGGGCTTCGACCTGGCCCGCAACATCAACACCTAGCCCCGGGAATTTTGGTTTGCGCAGCCCGGCGATGATGCGAACTGCGTACGGCGTGCCTCGCATGAAGTGCCAGTCCAGTGGATTGAGGCTCGCCGCTCGAACTTTTATCGAGACTTCGTTGTCCTTGGGAACGGGTTTCTCGACGTCCGCGATCTGGACAACCTCCGGAGGCCCGTACCTGGTATAAACGGCGGCTTTCATTGGCGTTTCTCCGCTGCGCTGGCCTTTTTTCGCTGAAGAGATCTACGTGAGCGGCAACCAATTCTTCATTTGATAAATCCAAATAGCAATGGGATGGCGCCATCGTATCTCAGATAGTTGCTGACGGGAAGATTATGGCCTCGGACACCCTTCCGTCGAACAGCTCATCGGCTCACTTGGCATCTCTCCAGTCCCTTAACACACTCGCCTGTAGCCACGTCTGTCCCTTCAACGATTTACACAAGAGGAGCGAACCATGCGCCACAAGCCCACGTTGCTTCTAATTGCCCTGGCTTTCGGCCCCCTCGTGCCTGCGCAGAATGCGGCCGCGCAGGATGAAAAGATAAAAATAGAAGACCAGCCGCTAAGCGTGATGGCCCGGTTCTCAACAGCCCCAGTTGCGGACTATAATTCCGGCAATGGCGTAATCGTGCAGTTCCACTATGTAGGGACGAAACCCCTTCGAGCCTACCTCGTTTCGCTCGCTCCGGCTTATTCCGGGCCCGTCAAGACTCTCACGAAGCAAATCATTCAAGAGGTTCGCGATTCGCGCGAGCCGATTGTCAATGGCGCGGAGTGGACGCGCACCATCTGCTCAGTCGTAAACGCCAATGCGGGAACCGCCGCTAGGGTTATCCCGATTGTGGATGCCTTGAGGTTCGCGGACGGTTCGATTTGGGGGCCTGGATCGCTGCCGGAATCGCATCAACTCTTCGGCACAATGGACGGCATGGACTTCAGCGTGAAGACGACCGACTTGCTGAGGTACGTGTCTCCCATACTGCCGCAGGGAGGGCCGGTTCCTGTGGAAGACATTCAATTCGAGACGATTGGTCCGCTGCGAATCGAGACTGGCGTTTGGCACGAGGAAAACGGAACGGCGCTGGTGGCGCTGGAAGCGACGAACGTTGGCACCGCCCCGATTCGCGGCTTTGTGTTCGCTACCAACTTTTTCGATCCCACCAGCGGAGCGAAGCTCCGTAGCGTCACGACCAAGGAACTCGAGACACAGGGAAATCCGTCTCACTATCTCCTGCCGGGAGCGAGATGGGTGGCCGGGCCGCGTAAATTTTCTTACCTGGCTGACGGAAGTCGCGCCAGCTACAAGATAACGCTGGACCTGGTCGTGTTTGCCGACGGTTCGACATTCGGGCCAAAGAAGGGCCGGGAGTCCGATGAGGTGCTCGGTATGTTGCGTGGCATCGACAGTGTGAATCTGGCGAACCACGGCGCGCCAGCGACTCAGAACCAATGAGAGCAGGGTAAGGTCGGCGAGAGTTTCGCCTTGCGCTGCGTTTGCTTGACTTGCCCGTTCGATGGGTTGCGAGAAAGCCGAAAAGAGCACAGCCAAGAGTGGCTGTGCTACTTAGTCCCCAAATAAAAGAGCGGCAGCGGAGCTGCCGCGCTCCATGGAAATTCCTGAACACGTTGTACCATCTCCGCGACTTTAGACGAAGAAGAGGCACTTCGCGGAAATGACATGAGCGGAGTAAGATGGTGCACTTCTGAAATGAAGTGAGATGAAAAGAACCGGAACGAAGGGATCGATAGGACAACCGAGATGACTACTGAAGCGAACGAACGAATGCAGAGGCCGCTTGAGGCGGTGGACCCAGCGATTGCGGAATTGTTGCAGGAAGAGGCACAGAGGCAGGCGACTGGGTTGGAATTGATTCCATCGGAGAACCTGGTTTCGGAGGCCGTGCTGGAGGCGATGGGATCGATTTTTACGAACAAGTATGCGGAAGGTTATCCGGGGAAGCGGTATTACGGCGGTTGCGAGTATGCGGATAAGGTGGAGCAGTTGGCGATTGACAGGGCGAAGGAATTGTTTGGTGCGGAGCACGCCAATGTGCAGGCGCATTCGGGGACTTCAGCGAATGTCGCGGTGTATATGTCCACTTTGCAGAAAGACGACGTGGTCTTGGGGATGAATCTTTCGCACGGCGGGCATTTGACGCATGGGCATCCTTTGAACTTTTCGGGGCGGATGTACAAATTTATTGCGTATGGAGTGAAGAAAGAGGACGAGCGAATCGATTACGACGAAATCGACAAGCTGGCTTTGGAGCACAAGCCGAAGATGATTGTTGCGGGGGCTAGCGCATATTCGAGGATCATCGATTTTGAGCGGATCTCGAAAGCAGCGAAATCCGTGGGGGCGTTGTTTTTTGTGGACATGGCGCACATCGCGGGGCTTGTGGCGGCGGGGGTGCATCCTAGTCCGGTGCCGCATGCGGACATTGTTTCGACGACTACGCACAAAACCTTGCGCGGGCCGCGCGGAGGATTGGTTTTGTGCAAGGCCGCCTTTGCCAAGGAATTGGACAAGCTGACTTTTCCGGGGACGCAGGGCGGGCCTTTGGTGCACACGATAGCGGCGAAGGCAGTGTGCTTGAAGGAAGCGATGGAGCCCAGCTTTAAGGAATACCAGAAGCAAGTGGTGGCCAATGCGAAGGCGCTGGCGGTTGCTATCGCGAAACGTGGGTTCCGTATTGTGACGGGCGGGACGGACAATCACGTGTTCTTGATCGAAGTGCATTCGCGCGGGATTACAGGCAGCGATGCGGAGAAAGCGCTGGACCGTGCTGGGATTACGGTGAACAAAAATTCGATTCCGTTTGATCCACTGCCCCCGATGAAGGGCGGGGGGATACGGCTAGGAAGCCCGTCTGTGACGACACGCGGAATGCGCGAAGCGGAGATGGATCAAATTGGCGGCTGGATTGGAGAAATTCTCTCGCATCTGGGCGACGCGGAAACGGAACAGAGGGTGCGCAAGCAGGTTGCCGAATTTGCGGCGCGCTTCCCGATTTACGAATCGCGTGTTCGCGGGACGTCTCGCGCAGAACACGCGAACGTGTGAAGTTCAAATGATACCCAACGTTATTGACGCAACGTTTGCTTTCGAGAAGTGGCTCAGCGCCCAACTTCCGATTATCAAACAAGACCTGCGCCTCAAACATCGTTTGATGGCTGAGGCAGCATTCCCATACTTCCGCGCGACTTTTTACCGCTGGCTGCAGCTTTGGCCCGAAGTGTGCGGCGAACTGGCGAAAGCGCCTAAAGTTCTGGCGGTGGGCGATTTGCACGTCGAGAATTTTGGAACCTGGCGAGACCTGGAAGGGCGTCTCATCTGGGGAGTGAACGATCTGGACGAGGTTTATCCGTCATCCTACGCAATCGATTTGGTGCGGCTCACGACCAGCGCTTATTTGGCGATTCTTGGCGAGCATCTCAGCATGCAGCGCCGCGAGGCTGCGGAAGCGGTCGAACAAGGCTATCGCGACTCGCTGGCGGCCGGAGGGAAACCGTTCATTCTGGCGGAAGATAACCAGTGGTTGCGCTTGATGGCGCTGAGCAAGCTGCGCGACCCCGTTCATTTTTGGGCGAAGCTAACGCACCTGCCGCCTTTCACCGCAAAAGCTCCAGAGGAAGTGCGGGAATTGCTCGAGGAATCGCTGCCTCCCAAGAGCGTGTATCAGCTCAAAAAGAGAATCGCAGGCCTTGGCAGTCTGGGCCATCCTCGGATAGTAGCGGTTTCGTCCTCGGGCGGCGCCTACATCGCGCGCGAAGCCAAAGCCATTCGACCTTCGGCGTCCGCATGGCACAGTGGGACATCTTCGGCCGTCGTCTATGGACCACGGCTTATCGGTCGCTGTTTGCGTGTGCTGGACCCCTTCGTTCACTTCCACAACAGGTGGGTGGTCCGGCGGCTGGCGCCAGACTGTTCGCGCATTGAGCTGGTTTCCCTGGCGGCAGAGCGGGATGAAGCGCGGCTGCTTTATTCGATGGGATGGGAAACGGGCAACATGCACTTCGGTTCGCCACAGGCCATTCCGGAGGTCAAGCGCGATCTGGCGCAAAGAAAAGGGCGTTGGCTGCACAAAGCCTCTAAAGCAATGTGCAAAGCCACGCTTAAAGATTGGGAAGACTGGCGCAAGGGCTGGAAAAAGCTGACGAAGTAAACTTCGGAAACGTTCTCGCGCATCTACTGGCCCGCTCCTTCGACCGGACTCTCAACTAACAAAAAAGGTCCCAATGGCAGGGATTTTGCCTACTGTCCTAGTCTGTTTCCTTACTCCGCCAGTGCGGCTGACCCAAGACTGTCCCACGGGTCAGTAGATTCTTGAAGAAAGTGCGCGTAGGTTCAAGAAGGACTGGGATGGGAACTGAAATCGCGACACTGCTCTCCGCTATACAGAACACCAACTGGGTGATTAGAACATTTTCTTGGATCAGCTCGAAGAGGCTAATCCAGCCAAGCCCGGCACCCGGGCGGTGAGTGTCCTTCTTTTGCAGAGCGCGGCAAGTTTCCAGCTTCCCGGGGGAGTCCTAATCCTAGCCCATCCTGAAAAGGACGGGGGCAACGAGGTGAATCAATGATGGACACGGAAGCGTTCCGGGAATTCAAGACCGGCTTGACGTTGTTGCGAGACAACTACGCCGTAAAGGCGCTACCGCACATGAAGAAGGCGGTAGACCTCGATAGAAACAATCCTTACTACATGTCTTACCTGGGAGTCGTGCTGGCGCGCTCCGAGCAGAAGTGGGGCGAAGCCGAGCGGCTGTGCGACACGGCGGTGCGGATGAAGCGAAACCAGGCGCAGCTTTATCTGAATTTGGCGGAAGTGTACGCGACAGCGGGCCGGCGCGACGAAGCGGTCGAAGCGCTGCAGTCCGGTCTGAAATTTGCGCGGCGCGATGTGCGGTTGACGATCGCCATGAACCGTCTTGTCGAGCGGCGTCCTCCGGTACTGACTTTCCTGACGAGGCAGCACCCTATCAATCGGCAGCTGGGAATCATCCGGCACAAGACTTTGCGAATGTTCGGACAAGATTAAGTTCGAGTTCTCTCCAACCCCAAAGCAAGAAGGGGCGGGTGGCCATAAGCCATCCGCCCCTTCTTGTTTCTAAAAATAAGTTAATAGTCGCTGAACGCGCGAGCTACCTGCGCGTCGCCCAGGAGTCGTTGAAAGTGGGCTGTTGCGTCCCCATTTCCATGAGGATTTTTAAGCCGACGCCGAACATGCCGGTGGAAAGAGGATCTCTGCGCACAACTTCCGCGAGGTATTCGCGATTCATCGCCATCGGACTTTGGGAGTAGGGCAGAGTCACAAAAAGGCGCATGCCGATCTCATAGCCAGGTTCACTCGTCTGGAAATAAACGCCGGTGCGAGAAACGCTGAGGGTTCCGCGCATATCGTCGAAGTGCTCCTTCTCAGGATCAGAAGGGCGAATGCGCATGAGCTGGGTAATCTTGCAACGGCGACTGCCGCGTCGTTCTTGAGTTGTGATTTTTGCAGCGGCCGTGCCAGTAGTGCTGGGTGTTTTGCCCATAATGCTTTGCTGGGTCTCCATGAATACCTTGCCTCTCGCTGATGGGACGATCTAGAGAGAGTGTAAGGCCGGGGTAAAACAAAACCTATAGAGGAGCCGTACCGCTTGAGAGTAGGACGCTCCAAATCGATGATAGTACGGAAGTACTGCGAAAGGAAGAGAGCGCGGATGGGTATTTTTGCTAAAGAGAAGAATAAGAAGGATTTAATGGAGCCGTTCCGAACTGAAGCGGCGGGCGAGTCTTAGTACCGATGTGGGACTAGGTAGAACTGTGGTCCCCAGGAAGTCCGGCCCTAAGAGATAGGTACGATGGGAGATATGCCGGGCGAGGCGGCGGCAGTGGAGAACAGAGTGCGGCTGTGAAATTGCAGAAGTTGATTGCCGTCGTCCGCAGATAGGCGTTCGCTTAGAAGGACGCATTTGCTGGAGCGCAACAAAGATTGCGGGAGAATAGCCGACCATGAATTCAGCGACGCGTCGAACTCCAATTCCAACAGGAACTAGTCAGCGCAATGAACTGGTCCGGGCAGAGCGACGCGGCAATTCCCTGTCGGCGGAAGATGCGGCGCGCGCCCGAGCGAGCGGCGCAACAGAGGTGCGGGCGCGCGTTTATATCGCCGCGGAGAACCGGCTGCTGCGAGAAGCGCTCTCACGGATGTTAATGAGGCAGGGAGACATCGACGTGGTGGGATTTAATTCCGCCGGGCCATTCCATGTGGAAGGATTGATCGAAGAGAAAGCCGATATCTTGTTGCTGACCTCGCGTGGGAGCCTGGGCGAAGACGTGTTCGTGATTCGCCAAGTGCGCTTGACGGCGCCAACCGTGCGAATCCTGCTGGTCGGAATGACAGAAGATGAAACTGAGTTTTTTCAGTACGTGCGCGCGGGAATCCGAGGGTATTTGCCGCGAGACGCTTCGGCGGAAGACGTCCTGGAAGCGATGCATGCAGTGCAGGCGGGCGAGGCGGTGTGCCCGGGGTCGCTGTGCGCATTGTTGTTTCGGTTTTTCGAGCGAGAGGCCACCTCGGTGCATTCGGCAACCATTCACCCCAGGCTGGGATTGACGCGGCGCGAACAGCAGATCGTCCCGCTGATTGCGCAAGGACTGACGAACAAGGAAATTGCGAACCAATTCTGCTTGTCAGAGCAGACGGTGAAAAATCATCTTTACCGAATGAAGCATAAAGTTGGTGCAGGCGATCGATTTGGGATAGTGCATCTTTGCCGGACACAGGGATTTTTGGTTTAGCGGATTCATAAAGTGAAAGCGCACCGCCAAGATTGGCTGTGCTACTGGGCATTTCCTACCTTTAGGTGACTTCTTTCCACGGTTTGTGCGATTCTCTTCCTCGACAAAACTCGAGGAAGTGCCCATGCTCAAGAAATTCAAGGATTTATCCGAAAAAGAGATTCTGGCGCTGGCCATTGCGTCGGAAGAAGAAGACAGCCGCATCTTCGGCGAGTTTGCGGATGCTTTGCGTGAAACCTACCCGGCAACGGCAAAAATGTTTGAGGAGATGCGCGCGGAAGAGGTCGTACACCGGGACCGGCTTCTGGCGATGTTCCGGCAGCGCTTTGGCGACCACATCCCCTTGATCCGGCGAGAAAACGTGAAGGGGTTTCTGCAAAGGAGGCCGACGTGGCTGGTGCGGCCGCTGGGCGTGAACGTGGCTAGGAAGCAAGCCAAAGTGATGGAGATGGAGGCGGCGCGTTTCTATTTGCGCGCCGTCAGCCGCATTACGGATGCGCCCACGCGAGAATTGCTGAATAAACTAGCGGACGAAGAGCGCAAACACGAGGCAACCGCAGACGGGCTAGAGGAGAAGCATTTAACGGAACCTGCGCGAGCGCAGGAGGACGAATCGCACCGCAAGCTCGTCCTCTTGCAAATCGTGCAACCGGGGCTTGCCGGATTGATGGATGGGTCGGTATCGACGCTGGCTCCGCTTTTTGCGGCGGCGTTCGCTACGCACCAGAGCTGGGACGCATTTCGCGTGGGGCTCGCGGCTTCGATCGGCGCGGGAATTTCGATGGCCTTCTCCGAGGGACTTTCCGACGACGGATCGCTAACTGGGCGAGGGTCTCCGTGGCTGCGCGGCACGGTCACGGGGGCGATGACCACGGCCGGAGGCATCGGGCACACGCTCCCGTTTTTGATTGGCAATTTTCATCTCGCGACGATTGTGGCGGTGATTGTTGTGTGCATCGAACTGGCGATCATCAGCTACATCCGGCACCGCTATATGGATACGCCGTTCTTGCAGGCCGCGTTTCAAGTAATCGTCGGCGGCGTACTCGTTTTCCTTACGGGATATCTGATCGGCAGTTCGTAAAAATGAGCGAGTGCTGGCGCGGCGTCCTACCGCCAAGATAGAAACTAAATCATACAGAATAAGAAGAGATCGCGGAGCAGATTAGTCCGCCTGAGCGCCAGCCGGAACGGGCACGTGTCCGTGTTTGCGCTTACCTTGTAGCCATGTTTGCAGGCGATCCATATAGATGTAAACGATGGGCGTGGTGAAGAGGGTGAGCATCTGGCTGACGATGAGGCCACCAATAATGGTGATGCCGAGCGGGCGGCGA
>Ga0210391_10000631_pt1 | contig 35347 bp, 22 predicted proteins | sample IncBWC12OmetaG_FD_160573 | JGI IMG/M metagenome (GOLD analysis project Ga0210391, IMG submission 160573) | Forest soil microbial communities from Barre Woods Harvard Forest LTER site, Petersham, Massachusetts, United States - Inc-BW-C-12-O ... | reverse complement strand
TCGGTGGGATTCGAAAGAGGAAAAATGATGGGGCGATCTACCTTGCTAGCCATTTCTCTGACGATGGGCTCGGCAAAGGCGGACCCTATTGTGGATAGTCCTATGAGAATAGTCGCGCGAACGTGATGAATAACGTCAGATAGGCTGAAGTTTGCGTCGCTCGCGCGTAGCCAGGAAGCGACGCGGCTAAGAGGTTGCGCGTAGATGCGCTGCTCGGGCGTTAAATCGATACGGCCAGAGTGCAGAAGCCCGTCGCGATCCACCATCCAAAACCGACTGCGCGCCTCTTCTTCGGAAAGACCCTCGGTGACAAGCGCTGCGCGAAGGTAATCTGCGACACCTGTGCTGGCGGATCCGGCCCCGAGAAAAACTATTTGCTGATCGCGCAGCGAAGAGCCTGCCACTCGGACGGCAGAAAGGATGGCGCCGAGCGCGACGGCAGCGGTGCCTTGAATGTCATCATTAAAAGTGAGCATTTGATCGCGGTAACGATTGAGGATGGGCCGCGCGTGAACGCCGGAGAAGTCTTCCCACGGAAGAAGCGTGGCGGGAAGAACTTGCTTGACGGCGGTGACGAACGCGTCGATGAAGCTGTCATAATCGGAGCCCGCGATGCGCGCGTGCCGCCAGCCAAGATATTCCGGATCGCGAAGGCGTTCCTCATTGTTTGTGCCGACGTCCAAAACGATGGGCAGAGTGCGCGCCGGATGAATTCCGCCGATAAGGCTGTAGAGAGAAAGTTTGCCAATGGGGATGCCAAGCCCGCCGACACCCTGATCGCCGATACCCAGAATGCGTTCGCCATCCGTGACGACGATCACGTCAACCTCGGGATTTGGGTGATTGCGCAGGAGCGCAGGAATAGAATGGCGCAACGGATAGGAAATGAAGAGGCCGCGCGGACGGCGGTAGATGTGGCTAAATTCCTGACAGCCGAGTGCGACAACGGGCGTATAAACGATAGGCAACATCTCATCGATGTGACCGAGCAGCAGACGATAGAAAAGAACTTCGTTGGCGTCTTGAAGCTGCCGGAGATAGATGTGGCGTTCGAGATCGTTGGGCTTGAGAGAAAAAGCTTGATAAGCGCGGACGGACTGGTCATCGAGCGATTCAACGACAGGCGGAAGGAGCCCGTGAAGGCCAAACAGTTCGCGCTCGTCTACGGTGAAAGCGGTGCCTTTGTTGAGCGCTGGATTGTTGAGGAGTTCCATCCCGCGATGACGAACAGTGCGGATGATGTTGGGAGATGATATATCGTTCTCAGACATTCGGCGAAATTGTATCATCGCGGGACCGGAAGAGTTTGCAGCGCGAAGCAAGAAAAAGTTGAAATGAACACGGCGAGAGGTTCATTGTTGAGTGCTGTTGAAACGCTGCGGAGCAGAGAAAGCGAGTTTTCCCATGGCTCAGCCGGAAGTCGACCTTACTAAAAAATACGATGCCGTGATTATTGGATCGGGAGCCGCCGGAGGAATGGCGGCGCATGTTCTGACAACCCACGGGTTGCAAGTCTTGCTGCTCGAAGCGGGAAAGAAATTGGACATCGAGAAGGAATTGCGTTCGATGCAATGGCCCTACGACAATGCGCACCGGGGAGCGCTTCCGCCAGACTCGCATTCTATTAGCTTCAATGAATACACGATTCGCAGGCCGCCTTACGGCCCCGGTTTTGAAAAATCTAAAAATCTTTACAGCTATATCGGCAATAGCGACTGCATGAAAAACATCGTGGTCAACGAGCGGGAGAATCCTTTCACGGGGACGAATTACGCGTGGGTCCGCGCACGGTGCCTGGGAGGCAAAACAAATATTTGGGGGCGTCTCGCGCTGCGCCTTTCCGATTACGACTTCAAAGCCAAAGATCGCGACGGCTTCGGCGAAAACTGGCCCATCAGTTACAGCGACATCGCTCCCTATTACGACAAGGTGGATTTGTATCTCGGCATTACCGGCGTAAAGGAAAATCTGCCGTATCTGCCCGACAGCTTGTTTCAACGCCCCACGAAACTGAATTGCGCCGAGGTGACGCTCCAGCAAGGGCTAAAAAAAATGGGGCGTGTTCTAACGCAGTACAGAGCGGGCGTAACAACCGACGGGCTGAAGCACAACAAATATCGTAGCCGCTGCTATGGGCGCGGCGCTTGCGAACGAAAAGGCGGCTGCGATATTCACGCCGCGTTCGATTCGCCAACCGGACTGATCTACCCCGCTATGGATACCGGCAACCTTACGCTGCGCACGAATTCGACTGTCCGAGAAATCACCGTCGATCCAGCGACTGGCAGAGCTTCCGGCGTGCACTTCACCGATTCCCAGACGATGAAGGACTACACAGTGCGCGGCAAAGTTGTGATTGTCGCGGCCTCGACGCTCGAATCCGCGCGGCTGCTTTTACTCTCCAAATCGCGGCTCTATCCGAACGGGCTCGCCAACTCGAGCGGTCACGTCGGGCACAATTTCTGCGAGCACGTGATGGGACCCGGCGTAGCGGGGCAGGCTAAAGATCTCGTGGGAAAACCTTCGACACTCGACGATGGCCGTCCAGGCGGCTTTTATCTGGCGCGTTTTCGCAATCTGACCGAGAAGAACCCGAACTTCATCCGTGGCTATGGATTTGAAGGCGGAAGCGGAAGCAGCATGTTTCCAGCAGGCACAGACCAACCCGGATTTGGCGCTTCGTTCAAAGAAGAAATCCGGAAAAATCAGGGCTCGTACATCGGCATGGGAGCTTTCGGCGAAGTGCTCGCGCGCTACGAGAACTATGTGGACCTCGACCCCGTAGTGAAAGACAAATGGGGCGTCCCGGCGCTGCGCTTTCACTATAAAATTCGGCGAGAACGAGCACAACATGGTCAAGGACATGAAGGAGACGGCGCAGGAGATGGTCGAGGCTGCGGGCTTCAAGATTATCTATGTGAACGACCGGGTCCTCACCGAAGGATGGTCGATCCACGAACTTGGAACCGCACGCATGGGAAATGATCCCAAGACTTCCGTGCTGAACCAATTCCAGCAGTCGCATGATGTAAAAAATTTATTTGTGGTGGACGGCAGCGCGTTCGTGAATGCCAGTTGTCAGAATCCGACCTGGACGATCATGGCGCTCTGTTGGCGCTCGTGCGACTACCTGGCGGATCAATTAGCCAAGAACGAGCTGTAAAGTCGCATGAACAGCGAAAAGAAAGCGTCGGAAGCGTGAGGAGGCTAAATGTCTGCGAATGACCCAATCAATTTGAAGCAGGATCGGCGTCAGTGGTTAAAAACTTCGGCGACCGCTCTGGGCGCGGCGGTTTTGCCCTTGTCCGGAGCGGTGGCGGAAGCCTCACCGGAAAATTCGCAAGCTGCGCAGCCCGCCGCCGGAGCAACACCCGCTGCAGCGCCCGCGGAGACGAGCTTAAGCGCGCGTTTTTTCACGCCAGCGCAACACGCGATGATCGAAGAGTTGTCTGAGACGATCATTCCGGCAGATAGCCACTCTGGCGGAGCAAAGGCTGCGAAGGTCGCTGACTATATCGAGCAAAGAATTAGAGAAGGTGTGGACGATCAACAAAAGGTGCTGTGGCGCGAAGGCCTGCGGCTGATGGAGTCCATGAGCCAGCACTACAACGGAAAATCCATCGTAGGCTCGAGCACGGAAGAAAAAATCTCGATCCTCAAGGTGCTTTCGGATAATGCGCAACTGACTGAGCTCCCGGAAGTGCGTTTTTTCCACGAGCTAAAGAGTTTTACGGTCCGCGGCTACTACACCAGCAAAATCGGCATTCACGACGATCTTGAATACAAGGGCAATCGCATTCTGATGGAGTTCGTCGGCTGCGACGACCCTACCCCGCCGACTACCTAACACCAAGAACACCAGCGCTCTGGCGGATTGTAACGAGCTTCCCACGCGGTTCGTCCTAGATATAGGGCCTTCATAAAACTTGGCGGTAACCTCAGTTCGAGGGAGGCAAGCTTGCGCGATTATCTGCAGCTCAGCTTGAGAACTTGTCCGAAAGTTGTGGCTTGTTCTATTGCTTTGCTGCTTGCGTTCCCAGTATGGGGATATGATTCCGCGCTTTCCCCGGGCGCGATTCGCGACGCCTACTTTCTCGGAAGCCGTCTGGGCGGCGTGTCTCCAGATTTATTGAACAGGTACGCGTGGAGCATTGGCGAACTCCACGAGGGGACTTGCACCTCGAGAGCTCGAATCGAAACACCATTTCTCCAAGTCGCCGAATATTCGGGCAGCGCCCTGAACTACAGTTCACAAGCTGCCGTGAAGGATTTCTATGAGCGGCCAATGGTGCTCAGGATATTTCTGGATATCTGCTACATGCGCCAAGCGCCGCAGCCGAATTCTGTCAACATAAAATTCATTCAGAAAAAGAAAGAGGTTTTTCCAATCGCCGATACTCGCGAATTTTATGCGGAACCTATCAATGAGTATTCTGATCTTCCCAGCAACGGAGAGAGAGCAATAATCGAATTCGACCCAGCGAAACTGGATTCGTCCACATTGACAGTTCAAATCAACACACCGAATGGACAGCGAGTGGAAGCAGAATTTGATCTGTCGAGTATTCGATGAAGGTCGAGCATTTTGGCTCGCAAATCCGTCGACATGCCAATTTAGCCAGCCGTTCCAATTGCTAGGCTCTTTGTGGCGATTGGGGTTCCCGCGTAACCGTCGTTGGCTCTCATCCCTTCTTCTGGCGGGGCGTCTTGACCGCCAACTCGCTCCAAGATAGGTCCGGGGAACAATGACGCTTCCAAGACGTATCTATAATATGTAGCGTCAAAAGAGACGGGCATCGCCTGGAGACGCATCAGGAGTGTCCGCTCATGGGACACAGATTCCCATATACGGCCAGCGAGGCGGTATTCCGTCTTACGCGATGTGCCGTAAGCCATTGACAAATCGAGCCTTTAAGCGAATTCTGTTAGGTAAGGGATTTGCGCCTAGGAAGGGCGCTGACTACTATGGACATCCAAAGACCATCTAACGCAAGAGCCAAGAAAATCCGGCGGATTGCCTACGGCACCGTCGCACTTATGTTGTTGGGCGGGGTCACTTACGCCCTCTCAAAGCTGAAGCCTGCCGCACCAGCTGTGGACAAAGGCACGGTGTGGTCGGACACCGTCAAGCGCGGGCCGATGCTGCGCGAAGTGCGCGGGCTGGGGACGCTTGTGCCCGAAGACATTCGTTGGATCGCGGCGCAAACGGATTCGCGTGTGGACCGCTGGGTATTGCGCCCGGGCGCCATCGTCAAGCCCGATTCCATCATTATGGAGCTGAGCGACCCCACCTTGTCGCAAACCGCGCTCGACGCGGAACTCCAGTGGAAGGGCGCACAGGCAGATTTGGCGAACCTCCAGGTGCAAGTAAACAGCGATCTGATGAACCAAAAGGCCACCGAAGCTGGAGTGCGAAGCGATTACGAGCAGGCGAAAATCCAGCACGACGTGGACGTGAAGCTTGTGAAGGAAGGCCTCACGGCGCAACTGATTGAGAATCTGTCCAGAGTGAAGGTAGAGCAACTGGCGATTCGCGCCCAACTCGAAGGCGACAAGACCAGAATCGCCGCGGATTCCGGGCATGCGCGAATAGCCGCACAACAAGCAAAGGTCGATGAAACAGAAGCTCTCTATCACCTGAAAAAGAGTCAAGTGGATGCCCTGCATGTTCGCGCGGGTATCGACGGCGTGTTGCAGCTCGTACCGGTCGAAGTCGGCCAGCACATAACTCCAGGCACAAACCTGGCGCGCGTCGCTGATCCGAAGAAACTCAAAGCGGAAGTAAAGATTGCTGAAACGCAGGCAAAAGACGTCGTGATTGGGCAAAAAGCTTCGATCGATACGCGCAACGGAATCGTAGGCGGACACGTTTCGCGAATCGATCCCTCCGTAGTAAATGGAACGGTTACGGTGGACGTGATGATCGACGAACCTCTTCCCAACGGCGCACGGCCGGATTTGAGCGTCGACGGCACGATCACACTCGAAAATCTGAAGGATGTGCTCTTTGTCGGCAGGCCAGTGCACGGGCAGTCCGACAGCACGATTGGACTCTTCAAGCTTACCGAAGATGGTTCAGAAGCCACGCGCGTCAACGTGAAGCTGGGCCGCAGTTCCGTCAATACGATCGAAATCCTTGATGGCTTGAAAGTGGGGGACAAGGTGATTTTGTCCGACATGTCGGCCTGGGACGCTTTCGATCGCATCCGGCTAAATTAGAGTAGCTGCTTCGCGGCTTGCAGCAGGCTGGCAAACGAGTTCGCAGTTTTATTTCTCGCATTCCTTGGATGAAAGTTCTGCGTTTCTTGCGGAGGCCCAGTTGCAGACTCTCTGGCAAGACATTCGCTACGGGTTGCGAATGTTGGCGAAGAATCCGGGCTTCACAATCGTAGCCGTTGCCACGCTGGCCCTCGGCATCGGCGCAAATACCGCGATATTCAGCTTGGTCAACGCCGTCATGTTGCAGTCCCTGCCGGTGCGCCATCCGGAGCAGTTAGTCGTCCCCCAATGGTTGGCGCACGAGTGGCCGACGAACATCGGGACAAGCAGTTTCGGCGATTGCAATGGTCGTGGAAGGGTCGGCGCGAACTCTGGCGCCTGCTCCTTCTCCTATCCCATGTTCAAAGAGATTCGCGAGCAGAAAGATCTCTTTTCGGGCGTTGCGGCTTTCGCTGGCCCTGCACAGCTCGACCTTAGTGGGAACGGCCCCGCAAGCATGGCCCAAGCAGAGCTTGTCTCCGGAGATTATTTTCAAACCCTTGGTGTGCGCAGCGTAGTTGGCCGAACGCTCGAAGCCGCTGACGAACAGCCCAGCGAGACACCTGTGGTCGTGCTTAATTACGGCTATTGGCAAAGCGCGTTCGGCGGAGCCGCCGGAGCAATCGGGAAAACCATTCGTTTGAATGGTGTTGCCTTCACGGTCGTTGGCGTAACGGAACCGAGCTTTACCAGATTGACGCCCGGGAAGGCGCTCGACATGTGGCTGCCGCTTACGCAGCTTATGCCGTTGGGACTTCATTGGGGTTCCCGATCGGACGACGCGCGAAACTGGTGGCTCACCCTCGTTGCCCGGTTGAAACCGGGCTTGCCCGCGTCGCAGGCGCAGGAGGCTGTCAGCCTGCTCTTCCGCAATGAAATTTTGCATGGCGAAAAACCGCCACTGAAGGAATCCGATGATCCAAAAGTCATACTGCTTCCCGCGCAGAAAGCATTGACTGGAATTCGTTCGATGTTCGGGACTCCGCTCTATTTATTGATGGCGGCCGTCGGCATCGTGCTCCTGATTGCCTGCGCAAATGTTGCGGGGCTGATGCTGGCGCGGGCAACCTCGCGCGAAAAAGAGATCGCAGTTCGGCTGGCGCTGGGTGCGGGCCGCCGCCGGGTGATTCAGCAACTCTTGACGGAGAGTGTGCTCCTTTCGGCCGCTGGAGCGCTGCTCGGCATTTTTGTTGCTTTCTGGGGCGCGGAGGGTCTGGCGTCATTTCTCTCCGCAAACTGGTATCACCCGATGGAGATCGATCTGCAGCCCGACTTGACGGTCCTCGCCTTCACCGTCGCGGTGGCCCTGCTGACGGGGATTGGGTTTGGTTTGGCACCGGCGTTCCGCGGAACCAGGATTAACGTCGCACCGGCGCTGAAAGAGAACGCGGGGAGCCTGTCCGCCGCAAGCCATGTAAGCGGCAGGCGTTTCGGACTGGGAAGTTCACTGGTCGTCGCTCAGGTGGCGCTCTCGATGGTCGTGCTGATTGGAGCCGGTCTGTTATTACGCACGCTCGAGAAACTCAAGAGCATCAACCCAGGCTTTGATACGCGAAATGTTTTGCTCTTCTCCGTGGACCCCACGCTCGCGGGCTACAAGAAAGAGAATATCCAAAACGTGTACGACGAACTCGATCGACGGCTCACCGCGCTGCCGGGTGTGGTCTCCGCCAGCTATTCCTCGGATGCGCTTCTGGACGGCGGACTTTGGACGGAGGGCGTCCACGTCGAAGGACAGCCGGAGAAAACCACCACTGACGTGCAAATGCTGGCTGCCGGGCCGGATTTTTTCGAAACGATGCGAATCCCGCTTGTGAAAGGGCGCACTTTCCAAGCGGCGGATATGCGGTCAAAGGAAGAAGTAGCCGTCGTCAACGAAGCCTTCGTCCATAAATTCCTGGAGTCGCGAGAAGTTATCGGTATGCATTTTGGCGGAACAGAGAAAGACGATCCGCAGCGGCAAATCATCGGCGTGGTGGCGGATACAAAATATGACGACATGCGGAAAGCGGATGAGCCGACAGCATACATTCCCCTGAAAAATGGAGAGGTGACCTTCGCATTGCGTTCGGCAACAGACCCGAGCGCACTGATACCGGCGGTGAGGCATATCGTGAACGAGGTGGACGAGAACCTGCCAGTCTTCGGCGTTCGAACGCAAACACAGACGATCGATCGGCTACTTTTCGGTGAGCGCCTAGTCGCGCGCCTTTCTTCCCTTTTCGGAGCGCTCGGGTTGGTGCTGGCGTGCATTGGACTGTACGGGTTGTTGTCTTACGAAGTCGCGCGGCGCACGCGTGAAATTGGAATTCGCGCGGCGTTGGGCGCGCAGAGACAAGATGTCTTGCGAATGGTCATAAAGCAGGGTCTCGTGCTGGTGATTTTTGGATTGGTTGCGGGAGTCTTGGTGGCTTTCGGGGCGACTCGCTTCCTGCAGAGTCTTCTTTTCGGAGTCAAGCCAACCGATCCATGGACCTTCGCGGCTGTGTGCAGCTTGCTCGTCTTCGTTGGAGTTTTGGCATGTTACATCCCGGCGCGGCGGGCAACACGCGTCGATCCCATGGTGGCGTTGCGCTATGAGTAGGAGGGGCTGATGCAGATCCTGTTCCAGGACATTCGGTACGGATTGCGAATGCTGGCAAAAAATCCAGGATTCACAGCAGTCGCCGTTCTGGCCATTGCTTTAGGCATCGGCGTCAACGCGGGAATCTTCTCCGTCCTAAATGGGGCGGCGCTGCGGATGTTGCCTGTGGCCAGCGCCGGACAGATTGTCAGTGTGGATCAGATTTTTCACGGAAGTGTGAACCGCGATGTGCACGGCGAACCGACCCTCTTTTCTTATTCCGAATATCAGGACTACCGCGCAAATAACCATGTTTTTTCGGGCTTGCTGGCTTACGAACCTTTCCTGAATGCGACGCTCGCAGGCGGAAGGGCCCGGCAGCTTTACGGACAGCTCACTTCCTGCAATTACTTCGATGTATTAAGCGTGCATCCCGCTGAGGGACGCGGATTTGTAGAGACAGACTGCGCGGCGCCGGGCCAAGGCGCCGTGGTGGTGTTGAGCGATGAATTGTGGCAAAGCGCGTTTGGCGCGGATGCTTCGCTTGTCGGTAAACGAGTGATTCTGAACCGCACGGCATTTACCGTAATCGGCATCGCGCCACAGGGATTCGGAGGTACGGAGCCGGTTCCCAGCGCGTTCTGGGTGCCCATCACCATGCAGCCCGCGATGGAGCCAGACCGCGATTTTCTCGGGGACGCGAACGTGAGCTGGTTGTCGTTGCTTGGACGCGTGCAGCCGGGTGTTTCGATGGGGCAAGTCCGGGCTGACCTTAGCGTTATCGCCAGCCGGATTGATCATCAGCATCCAGGGCGCGCAACATCTTTGGCAATTCGCACGGCGACGTTTTTCGGCCGACCCGAAGAACATAATTTTGTCATTGGGGCGGCTGCCTTCATTTTGTTTGGGTTCGGATTGGTTTTGCTCATCGCTTGCGCGAATGTGGCGAACTTGATGCTGGCCCGGGCCAACGCGCGTCAAAAAGAAATCGCCGTGAGACTCTCCGTGGGAGCGAGCCGCTGGAGATTGATTCGGCAACTGTTGACCGAAAGCTTGATGCTGGCTTTAATAGGCGGCGCGCTCGGATCAATTCTCGCCTTCTGGTCTTTCGAAGCAATCTCGCATTTCGTGATTTCCCGTTTGCCACACGGTTTCCCACCATTAGCTTTGAATCTGACTCCTGATATGCGCGTGCTGGGATATGCGTTGATTCTGACGCTGATCACCGGAGTGGCATTTGGGCTGGCGCCTGCGCTCCAGGCATCCCGCGCCGATTTGAACACCACTCTAAAAGGTGTGGACGGTGGGCTTGGCGGACGCGCTGGCGGAGGGTTTCTGCGGCATTCCCTGGTTGCTGCGCAAGTAGCAGTTTGCATGATTTTGCTGATTGCGGCAGGGCTGCTCTTGCGCGGACTTTATTTTGCGCAGACCGTCGATCCGGGCTTTGCGATGAACGGTATTTCGGTGGTGTCCTTGGACCTGCGAACCCAAGGATACAAGAAGGAACCAGCAGCAGAGTTTGAACGCCGCTTGAAGGAAAAAGTGGCGGCATTGCCTGGCGTGGACGGAGTTGTGGAAGCCGCTCAAACCCCGCTCAGCGACGACCACAACATCACCAATTTTTCTATTCCCGGCAAGCCGGATGAATATGACCTCGAAAATGACGCCATTTCTCAAGGCTATTTTTCGATGCTCGGGATTCCCATCGTGCGCGGTCGCGACTTTACAGAAGAAGAAGTCCGCGCTGGCGCAAAGGTAGCCATCATCACGGAGACCACGGCCAAAAGCCTCTGGCCCGGAGAAGATCCGATCGGGAAGATTTTGCGTGAAGGGAAAAACACCGACCTGCAAATCGTGGGCATTGCAAGGGACGCACAAGTGTCGCACCTGGGCGAGAAGGCGAAGCTTTATGTTTATTTGCCGGCAGGACCGAAGGAGCAGTCGCAGCTCCACATGATGATTCATGGCGGCGGAGGATTTGCCGCTGTCGCTGCTGGCGTTCGTGGCGCGGCGAGCGGATTGGATCCAGACGTTATGGTGGATGTGACCCGGCTCGAAGACAACATGGAAGTGTGGCGGACGCCGGCACGCATCGTGGCGGCACTTGCAGGCTCCTTGGGTGTCTTGGGATTGCTGCTCGCCTCGATCGGCGTGTATGGAGTGGTGTCCTACGCTGTGAACCGGCGAACGCGCGAAATCGGCATTCGCATGACGCTCGGTGCGGACGGGCGAGACGTTATGAATCTGATGCTGCGGCAGAGCATGCGTCCGGTCCTGATAGGCGGCGCAATTGGAATTGCCGGTTGCGCGGCGGTTTCCTGGGTGCTCTCCAGCATGCTCTTCGGAATCAGCGCGCACGATCCGATCGCATTTCTGTTCGTGCCGGCGTTTTTGGTCGGAATCACGCTGCTGGCAAGCTACGTTCCAGCGCGCCGAGCGACAAGAGTAAATCCCGTGGTGGCCCTGCGTTATGAGTAAGGCTCTACGGAACCCGCAGGATTCGATCGGAAGAAACTCATGAGAGTGCTGTGGCAAGACATTCGCTACGCGTTGCGTATGCTGTCAAAGTCAGCTAGCTTTAGCGCCGTAGTCATCCTCACGCTGGCGCTCGGGATTGGCGCGAACACCGCGATCTTTAGCGCAGTAAGCGCTGTGCTTCTACGTCCCCTTCCCTTCCCGCAACCCGACCGAATTGTTTCCATCCATGGCGTGGACATGAGGAATGGCGAGACGGGCCGGCCGCTCAGCTATCCGGACTTCGTGGATTTGCGTGCGCAGAACCATTCTCTGGAAGAGGCGGCGGCCTACGACGAGAGTTCTTCCACGCTCACAGGCATGGGTGATCCCGTTCACCTTGCGGTAGGAATTGTTTCCGCGGACTTGTTCCGCGTACTGCGTGTTCCGCCGATACTGGGCCGCGAGTTTACGGAAGCTGAAGACAAGCCGGGAACGCACGTAGCCATCCTAAGCTATCACCTGTGGAAGTCGCGTTTTGCCGGCGACCCAAACGTAACGAGCAAGCAACTGATGCTGGACGGAACGCCCTACGCCGTGGCCGGGGTCATGCCCGCCGATTTTGAATTTCCTCTAGGTGAGCAACCGAGGGATCTCTGGACCACAATCGCAGTCGAAGGGAATAATATTACCGAGCGCGGCTCGCATTTTATGGGCGGGATTGGAAGATTGAACAAGGGAGCGACGCTCGCGGCAGCAAACGCCGAAGCCATGGAGATTAGCTCCGGCCTGGCAAAACAATACCCCGATACCAATGCCCACATGGGCTTGGGCGTGCAGCCCGAGATTCAAGCGCTGGTCGGCGACGTGCGTCCCGCGCTGCTCATGGTGCTGGGCGCCGTTGGATTTCTACTCCTGATTGCATGCGCGAATGCCGCGAATCTTCTGCTGGCTCGCGCTGCTGGACGTCAACGCGAAATGGCCATCCGCGCCTCTCTGGGCGCTGGCAAGAGCCGAATCCTACGCCAGCTTCTCACAGAAAGCGTTTTACTTTCACTGGCAGGAGGCGCGCTGGGTCTCTTGCTCGCTGTCTGGGGAACCGCCGCTCTTGCCAATCTTCCGTCACTAGGGATTCCGAGACTCGCATCGGCGGGAATCGACTTGCCCGCGCTCGCCTTCACCCTGGTCGTCTCGCTGGTTACAGGAGTGCTCTTCGGCCTGGCGCCAGCTCTGCACGCTTCCCGCTTTAATCTGTTTCGTTCCTTGAAAGAAGGAGGCCGCACGGCGACCGCGGGAATCGGACATTCAAGGTTGCGCGCCCTGCTGGTGATTTCGCAAGTGTCGCTCGCCGTGGTTCTGCTGATTGGCGCAAGCCTCTTGATCGAAAGTGTATTTCATCTGGTGCATGAATCGCCGGGCTTCGATCCGCATGGCGTAATGGCATTCAATCTGGATTTGCCTGACTCGCGTTACGGAAAGCCCGAACAGTCCGCGGATTTCTTCCGAGAGTTGCTCGGCCGAATCCGGACGGTGCCGGGCGTGAAGAATGCCAGCGGCGTGATGCCCTTGCCTCTTTCCGGAGACACGCTGCGAACTTCGTTTGAAATCGAAGGAAAGCCGATGGCCAAGAGTGATCTGCCGCGCACGCAAATTCGCGCGGTAGGGTTGGATTATTTTCAGGCCATGCGGATTCCGCTAATGGAGGGACGCGAATTCACCGCGCGCGACGACCGGCATGCCCCTCACGTCATCATCATCAATCAGACGCTGGCGCGGAAATTCTTCCCGAACGAGAGCGCCATCGGGAAACACATGAAACCAGGAATGGCCGTCGGTAAATCTGACTCCATGAGCGAGATCGTTGGGATCGTCGGCGACGTGAAACACAGTAATCTTTGGCAGCCCGCCGATCCCGAGTCCTACGTTCCTTACGAACAGAGTTCCATTGGAGAGATGTACATTGTGGTACGAGCGGAGGGCGATCCGATGGCATTGCTCGCAGCGATGCGCGCCCAGGTAAAGGCCCAGGACGCCGAGCTGCCGATTTACCGGGCGAAACAGATGGAGGAGTACGTCGCGGCGTCGGTAGCCCAGCGGCGGTTTACGAGCGTCTTGTGCACTGTTTTTGCCGGGGCAGGGCTGCTGCTGGCCATTGTCGGCCTGTTCGGCGTGATGTCCTATAGCGTCGCCCAGCGCACACACGAAATCGGCGTGCGTGTCGCGGTAGGCGCAGCCAAAACAGATATTTTGCAGCTCATTCTGAAGGAAGGAATGGGCATCACCATTGTAGGCATCGTGGTTGGGCTGGTTGGAACGCTGGCAGTATCCACAATCCTGAAAAGCCAGCTTTATGGCGTAAGCGCGCGCGACCCGCTGACCTTTCTGGGAGTGATTCTGCTTCTCGCGATGGTGGCATTGGCGGCCTGTTATATCCCTGCGCGACGAGCTACTCGCGTGGATCCGATGGTGGCTCTGAGGTATGAATAGTTTGGAGATTTGGGATTATTGGGGGAACCATTGAGCGAGGCGTTGCGTATTCCCTGTTACAAAGGATTGGAACCAGTGCACCTGACTTATCGAGGGTTTGTACGTCAAATACGAGAGGTGTTGCAGGTTGCCATGACTCATAGTTCTTGTGCCTGGAGATTGCTGCCTACCTTGTCATCAAATCGGTACCGGTACCTGACTGCCTCTCTGGTGAGCGCCTAATGCAGAATCTCTGGAAAGACATCACTTTCGGCTTGCGCATGCTGGCGAAGAGCCCTGGCTTTACCGCCATCGCAGTGATCACCCTGGCTTTGGGCATCGGCGCAAACACGGCGATCTTCTCCTTGATGAACCAAATCCTGTTGCGCGAGCTGCCGATCAAGAATCCTGACCAGCTGGAAATCCTGCGAGCTCCGGGGCCAAGTTCGGGCCATATTTCCACGGACGGCGATTCGACGGAATCGTTTTCTTATCCGATGTACAAGGGCTTGCGGGATACGAATGCGGTATTTTCTGGAATTTTGGCGCGCTATGGATTTGCGGCGAGTGTCTCCAATCGTGGGCAAACGAACCGCGCCACCGGAGAAGTTGTCACCGGCAATTATTTTGATGTACTGGGAGTACAGCCGGCGATTGGCCGCGTGTTCAGCCAGGACGACGACCGCGTTCCAGGGGCGCAGCCCGTTGTGGTGCTCAGCCACTCTTACTGGACTCACCATTTCGGCGGCGACCCAAGCGTGCTGAACAAAGTTCTGCTGATCAACAACGTCGAAATGACCGTGGTAGGCGTCTCGCAGGCGGGATTTTCGGGCGTGCAGGTCGGCAAAACGCCGGACCTGTACGTACCCATGATGATGACGCAGCAGATGACGGAGTACGGCGAGACGCTCGACCGCTGGGATGACTACTGGATGACCTTGCTGGCACGCCGGAAGCCAGGTGTTTCCGAAAAACAGGCAGAGGCGGGTATTAACGCCGCGTACAAACCATTGCTGGAAGAGCAACTCCCACGGATGAAATCCGGCTGGAATGAACAGAAACGCAAGCAATTTCTGGAAAAGAAAATCCTGCTTTCGTCCGGGGCGCGCGGACGTACTGTTTTACAGCGAGACTCGGGAGCGCAGATCATCACGTTGTTCGTGATGGTGGCGTTGGTTCTTCTGATTGCGTGCACAAACGTGGCGAACTTGCTGCTTGCGAGAGGCGCGGCGCGCCAGCGGGAGTTCGCCATTCGAACGGCGCTGGGAGCCAGCCGGGGAAGAATGGTCCGGCAGCTGCTGATCGAATCTCTTTTGTGCGCGTTTGGCGGCGGTGCGCTAGGACTACTGCTTGGGACATGGCTGATGCGCATACTCACGCCGATCGTGGGAGCGGACACCGGTATTCGTGGATTGACACAGAACCTGGACACCCGCGTTTTGCTGTTTGCCATTGGCGCGACTTTTCTCTCAGGAATTCTCTTTGGAATCATTCCGTCCTGGCGCGTGACGCGACTGGGAGTCTCGGACGTGATCAAGGATCAAGGTTCGACATCATCCGCAAGCGTGGCGCATGTGGGCTTCCGCAAGCTGTTGGTCGCAGGGCAAGTGGCGTTTACGATGCTTCTTCTCGCCGGCGCCGGCCTTTTCATGCGCTCGCTTTGGAACTTGCGGAATCAGGATTTGGGCCTGAAGACCGACAATGTCATTACCTTTTCGATTCAACCTTCGCTCAACGGATACGACACTCCGCGGTCCATCGTACTGTTGGACCAAACCCGCGCTCGAATCGCGTCCATCCCTGGCGTGATATCGGTAGGCTCTGGAGATGTGGCCACTCTCTCCGGCGATGACGAGGGAAGCAACATTACCGCCGAAGGAGGCCCGCAGCTCGCGGAAGAGCTCCAGGACGTGGACCGCATTGCGATCAGTCCGAATTACTTTTCCACTCTTGGCGTGCCTCTTTTGTCGGGGCGCGAATTAACGGAGGCGGATGGAGCGACGGCCCCCAAAGTGGCGCTAGCCAGCGAATCGATGGTCAAACGGTTCTTTCCCGGACGGAATCCGGTGGGGATGCATTTTGCATTTGGAGGCGGCGACAAAATCGTGCCGGATATCGAGATTGTTGGCGTTGTGAAAGATGTCAAACAAGAGCGCGTGAGCGCCGCAATTCAACCCTATGTATACATCCCCTATGCCCAACGGCAAAAGATTACGCGCATGACGTTTTACGTGAGGTCGGAGCGGGATCCCCTGCTGCTTGCTTCGAGCTTGCAAGATACCGTGCGACAGTTGGACGCGAATTTGCCAGTATATGACTTAAAGACCATGCAACGCGTGGTCGAAGAGGATCTGTTTTCAGCACGAATGGTCGCCGTGCTTTCGGCATGCTTCGCCGGTCTCGCGGCGCTCCTTGCGGCGCTTGGAATTTATGGAGTTCTGGCCTACGTCGTCGTCCAGCGCACTCGAGAGATCGGCATTCGCATGGCGTTGGGCGCGCTGGCCAGCAATGTGCGGCTGCTGATCCTCAAGGAAGTCGGCTCGATGGTACTCATCGGAGTGGCCGTGGGCTTGCCGTTGGCGTACGCTCTGGCGCGCTTCAGCGAATCACTATTGTACGGAGTGCACGCAGGAGACCCCGCGGTCTATGCTTTGGGTTTGGGATTGATCGCGCTTATCGCTCTTGCGGCATGCTTCATTCCAGCGAGGCGCGCCACACGCGTCGATCCATTGGTAGCGCTGCGGTATCAGTAAGTGAAACGGCTTTGGGCAGAATGGATTGCAGTCGGGGCTCGGCAAAACGAACTTGCAGTATGAGTTTCAAGACCAAAACTAGTTAAGGAGACGAAATGTCAGACGCACCTACACTCATTAAAATGGAAGGCGTAAAGAAAGTTTTCTACACGGACGAAGTGGAAACGCACGCACTTGAGGAAATCCATCTGGAAATCAAGAAGGGTACTTATATTTCCATCGCTGGGCCTTCGGGCTGCGGCAAATCAACGCTTCTCTCAATTCTGGGCCTGCTCGATTCGCCAAGCGACGGAAGCTACATGCTGAACGGTCAGCCCGTCGGAAAGCTCACCATCAGCGAACGCACACGCATCCGCAATCGCGAGATCGGTTTCATCTTTCAGGCGTTTAACTTGATCGGCGACCTCACCGTGTATGAAAACGTCGAGCTGCCGTTGACCTACCGCGGCACTAGCGCGGCAGAGCGCAAGCAGAAGGTCCAGAATGCCCTCGAACGCGTCGGCATGGCCCACCGTCTGCGGCACTATCCTTCGCAACTCTCTGGAGGTCAGCAGCAGCGCGTAGCCGTAGCTCGCGCATTGGTTGGCGATCCTCTCATCCTTATGGCTGACGAGCCGACTGGTAACTTGGACTCGAAGAACGGCGAAGCCGTCATGGAATTGCTCCGCGATTTGCACCGCAACGGCGCAACGGTTTGCATGGTCACCCACGACCAGCGTTACGCAAATTTCGCCGACCGCACCATTCACCTGTTCGACGGCCGCATCGTCGAAGAAACCAAGGAAGCCGGCGTTACCGCCTAAGGGCGTCTGGAAAAGAGGGCGCTCCATGGGAACGATGGCGCAGGACATCCGCTATGGTTTGCGGATGCTCATCAAGCATCGCCTCACTACGTTGGTGTGCGTGGCCGCGCTGGCGCTGGGTATTGGCGCTAACACGGCGATGTTTAGCTTGGCGGAAGCGTTTCTGCTCCATCCCGTTCCCTTCGAACATGCCGATCGCGTTGCTGCCCTCGTGCAAGCTCGGCCGGACCAGGACATCGACCTGAATGGAGTCGCCCCAGCGACATATTTCGAATGGCAGAGCCAGGCGAGCTCCTTTGAAAAAATGGGAGCGTACAACTGGGATTCCATCAATCTGACCGGCGACCGCGAGCCCGAGAAGATTCAGGGATTTTCCGTCACCGCTAATTTTTTTGATGTACTCGGTGTGCATCCTCGCCTTGGCCGTACTTTCCTTCCTGAAGAAGACCGTCCCGGAAAAGACCAGGAAATCATTCTGAGTTACGGCCTTTGGGAACGGCGTTACGCTTCTGATCCGAACATTCTCGGCAAAATATTGAAGGTCAATGGCAAATCCTTTGTCGTAGTCGGCGTGATGAACAAAGGATTTGATTATCCGATGCCCGCGGAAGCGTGGGTGCCGTTTTCCTTTGACCTGAAAAGCCGCGCGAAACGCGACGAGCGCTACGTTTGGGTTCTTGCGCGCCTCAAGCCGCAAGTATCCATTGAACAGGCTGCTGCGGAAATGCGCACTATACGAGCGCGCCAGGCCGCGGCTTATCCCGACGATTACAAAGGCTGGAATCTTCGCGTAATGGCGCTTCCCAATTTCGCGACAAGCGATCTCACCCGGCAATTCACTTTCCTGCTCTTAGGCGCGGTGGGATTCGTATTGCTAATTGCCTGCGCGGACGTCGCGAACGTGCAGTTTGCCCGAGTAACGGGCCGGCAGAAGGAACTTGCCGTGCGTACGGCCATGGGCGCGAGCCGCATCCGGATCATCCGGCAATTGTTGACGGAGAGCGTCCTGCTCTCGCTAGCGGGCGCGGTCCTAGGTTTGTTTCTCGCGATGTGGTGGATTTATTTGATCGTGAACCACATGCCCCCGGAGGTTGCTAAGTTTGTCGCTGGCTGGAGCACGATAAGCCTCGATGCAAACGCATTTTTCTTTACCCTGGCTATCGCTGTCGTCAGCGGCATTGTCTCTGGGATTGCACCGTCGTGGCTCCATTCGAGGACGCAAATCAGTGAAACGCTGAAAGAGAGCGGACGTGGCACGAGCGCAGGGCGTTCGCGGCATCGTCTACGCAGCATCCTTGTTATCGCGGAAATTGCACTCGCGCTCATACTCCTCGTAGGCGCGGGGCTGCTCGTGAAGGGCTTTCGCGCGCTCATCACCGTCCATGAAAACTACGACCCTGCATCGGTACTGACGCTCACATTGAACTTGCCTGAGCATCAATATCAGCAAAAGTCCGGGCGTGCGGCGTTTTATCAACAGGTGCAGCAGCGGCTTGCCGCTATCCCGCAGGTCCAAAACGCTGCTCTCGCTAGCTATGTGCCTTATGCAAACGGTGGCGGCGCGGACTTGCTGGCCTTCACCATACAAGGGCGAGCGCCTCAGGAGCGCGGCGAAGTCATCAGCTCGATGATCGAAACGGTCAGCCCGAATTATTTTCGTTTGATGAACATCGGCCTGCGCGATGGGCGTGAGTTGCAAAACTCGGATGCCGAAACGACGCTTCCTGTGGCAGATATCAGTCGGAACCTGGCAGCGCGCTACTTCCCCGGTGAAAATCCCATCGGTAAGAAAATCAAGATTGGTGCGGCCGATAGCGATAATCCTTGGTTGACGATTGTAGGTATCGTCGACGACGTACACTATAGTTGGATCAATAAGCAGGAATTGCCGACGATCTATAGAAGTTATCTGCAATCACCACCCTTCTATACTTCGTTGGTTTTGCGGACAGCGGGCGATCCTCTGTCATTCGTTCCAGCCGTACGGAGTGAGGTCGCCGCCGTGGATCCAGACTTACCTCTTTTCGACGTGTTGACGTTTGACAAAGTAATCTCAAATTCCATTGTGGGAATCGCCTATGTCGCGGGGATGATGGCCATCCTTGGACTCATCGCGTTAGTTCTCGCTTCAGTCGGCATCTATGGCGTGATGTCGTACTCCGTCGGCGAGCGCACCCATGAAATCGGCGTGCGCATGGCCATGGGCGCGTCGTCGAAGGATGTTCAGAGGCTTATTCTGGGAAATGGTCTTTTCCTGACAATTGTTGGAATGGCTATCGGACTACCTGTGGCATTAGGGTTAGCGTATGCCCTTTCCAGTTTGCTGTTCGGCGTAAAAGTCGCCGATCCGTTCGCGTTTGTTGGACTGCCCTTGCTGCTGGCAGCGGTTGCCACCCTCGCCTGCTACCTCCTCGCGCGCCGCGCCTTGCGTATGGATCCTCTCACCGCCCTGCGTTACGAATGAAGCCCGTCGCAGCCTCGTATGCGCATGAGGTCGGTCATACCTTGTAGGGGGCGGGGCTTGTTTACCCTGTAAGGACCCTGCCCGGTCTGTATGTTGGTGGCCCAAGTCGCGAGCCTCAGTGGGTGGTTGATCCTGCCAGGGTCAAGCCGGTGTGGATTTAAGTGTGATAGTCTCGAAACGGAAGATGTTTTCCGCCGTTATCATATTAATGGCGCCTAAGGAGCGAGAGTGGAACCTCTGATTCAGTTGCGCAACATGGAGAAGGTTTACGAAGCGGGCGGCAGCAAATTCTACGTTCTTCGCCGTGTATCGCTGGAGATTCAGCCGGGCGAGTTTGTCACCTTCATGGGCCCCTCGGGGGCCGGTAAGTCCACGCTTCTGAGCATCATCGGGATGCTCGATGGCTCCTGGACCGGCGAATACTACTTCAACGGCGAACCCGTCCATCGCCTCAACGTCAAAAAGCGCAATGAGCTGCATAAGGCCAACATCGGCTTCGTTTTTCAAAGCTACCACCTCATCGACAATCTCACGGTCTTTGAGAACCTCGAGATCCCCCTTTCTTACAAGAATGTCCCCCACAAAGAGCGCGTCAGCCTCGTTTGCGACATCCTCGATCGCTTCAACATTGTCGGCAAAAAGGATCTCTTCCCGAATCAGCTCTCTGGCGGTCAGCAACAGCTCGTGGGAGTCGCGCGCGCCGTGATTCAAAGCCCCAAGCTGATCCTCGCGGACGAGCCGACCGGCAATCTTCACTCCGCCCAAGGTGAAGAAATCATGGAGCTTTTCCGTAAACTGAACGAAGCCGGCACCAGCATCATCCAGGTGACCCACTCAGAGCGGAACGCCGCCTATAGCCATCGAGTCATCCAGCTCAAAGACGGCTGGGTGGTCAGCGAAACCAGCAACGTCGCCAAGGTCGGCTGAGAATGGTTGGTTAAATACGACCTCACTTTGGATGGATATTAGCTTCCGACACGCATGAAAAACCCTACGATTCATCCCTATCGCGTCCTTGTGGCCGACGATCAGGCGGACATCCGCGACGCACTGCGCTTGCTGCTCAAGCGGGAGAATTACGAGACCCAACTGGCGGCCTCGCCCGCCGAAGCGCTCGCAGCCATCGAATCGCGCGAGTTCGACGCCGTCATCATGGACCTAAATTACGCACGCGACACAACTTCCGGCCAGGAGGGGCTCGACCTGCTGAGCCGTGTTCAAGCGGCGGATTCAACGCTGCCAGTGGTCGTGATGACCGCCTGGAGCAGCGTGGAAGTTGCCGTGGAGGCCATGCGGCGCGGCGCGCGCGATTTCATCCAAAAGCCTTGGGACAATGCGCGGCTGCTGACTATCCTGCGCACCCAGATCGATCTTCGCAACGCGCTGCGGCAGGCTTCGCGCCTCGAGGCCGAGAACCGCTTGCTCCGCGCTGAATCGCGCCCCACGCTCATCGCAGAAGCCGCCGTGATGCAACCGGTGCTCGACCTCATCGGGCGAGTGGGCCCCTCCGACGCCAGCGTACTTATCACCGGCGAGCACGGAACTGGAAAAGAAGTCGTTGCGCAGACATTGCATGCGCTGTCGCAGCGATCCGGGAAACCAATGGTTACTGTCAACGCGGGCGGACTTTCCGAAGGCCTCTTCGAGAGCGAACTCTTCGGCCACGTGAAAGGCGCTTTCACCGACGCGCGCAACGATCGTGTCGGCCGTTTCGAACTTGCCGAAGGCAGCACACTCTTTTTGGATGAGATCGCCAACGTCCCGATGAATCTGCAAGCCAAGCTTTTACGCGTCCTCGAAACCGGCGAACTTGAACGTGTTGGCTCCTCGACGACGCGGCGGGTTAACGTCCGCGTTCTAGCGGCCACCAATGCCGATGTGACTTCCGAAGCCGCCTCCGGACGCTTTCGCCAGGATCTGCTCTTCCGCTTGAACACCATCGAAATTCACCTTCCGCCGCTGCGCGAGCGCCGCGAAGACATCGCCTTGTTGGCGCACCACTTCCTCCGTGGTTATGCCCAACGCTACCGCAAAAGCATTTCGGGCTTCGACCCCGGTGCGACACAACTTCTTTTGGAGCATCCCTGGCCCGGCAATGTGCGCGAGCTCGATCACGCCGTCGAGCGTGGCGTGCTGCTCGCGCAAGGGCAATTGGTGCGTTCTGCTGACCTCGGCTTGCGCACAGGCGGCGCGGGTGGCACTGTGCGGCTCGAGGAAATGAGCCTCGATGAAGTGGAGCGCCACCTCATCCAGCGCACGCTGTCACGCCACGACGGAAACGTCAGCCAGGCGGCCAAGGCACTCGGACTCAGCCGCAGCGCGATGTATCGCCGGCTGCAAAAACACGGATTGGAATGAGACGCCTCACGTACGAACGCCGTATCCAGCTTCTGGCGCTGGCGGCGGGATTACCCGGCTCTTTAATCTCTCTGATTCTCCTCTGGAACGGCTCTTATTCGTCGCGGACCGCCTGGACGCTCACGTTTCTCATTCTGAGTCTGTGGCTGGGCTTCGCGCTTTCTTTGCGGCATCGCGTGGTCTTCTCCCTGCAAACGCTCTCCAATCTTCTCTCCGCAATGCGCGAACAGGATTTCTCTTTCCGCGCACGCGATGCACGCTCCGACGACGCCCTCGGCGAAGTGATGATAGAAGTAAATGCGTTGAGCGAGACGCTTCGCTCTCAACGGTTGGGAGCGCTCGAAGCCACCGGCTTGCTGCGCGCTGTGATGGAAGAGATTGACGTAGCCATCTTCACGTTTGACAACCAGCGACAGCTGCGGCTCGTCAATCGCGCCGGCGAGCGCCTTCTTTCGCGTCCCAGCGAGCGCCTTCTTGGCTTTACCGCCGCTGAGCTTGGGCTCGAAGGCTGTCTTGAAGGCGACCCCGCTCGCACCATGGAATTGAGTTTCCCGGGCGGAGCAGGCCGCTGGGGTGTGCGCCGTGGTTCCTTCCGCCAGGGTGGCTTGCCGCACGATCTCATCGTGCTCAGCGATCTCAGCCGCGCATTGCGCGATGAAGAGCGGCAAGCCTGGCAGCGCCTCATCCGCGTTCTTGGCCATGAGCTCAACAATTCTCTGGCGCCCATCCAATCCGTAGCTCAAAGCTTGGAAAGTGGGTTGGCGGGAACAATGAACGTGCCGGAACTGCAGGGTGGCGCCGCAGCATCCATTCTTGAAGACATGCGCCATGGACTGAGCATTATCCGGTCGCGCACGGAAGCGCTGGGACGCTTCATGGCTGCTTACGCGCGGCTCGCACGGCTCCCGCAGCCGACTCTCGCTCCGATGAATGTGACGGAGTGGATCACACGCGTTGCGAATCTCGAAGCTCGCGCCAAAGTGCGCCTGGAAAAAGGTCCGCCGCTGGTTATCTCGGCGGATGCGGACCAACTCGAACAGCTCTTGATCAACCTCGTTCATAACGCCACCGATGCGGCCCACGAAACCGGCGGCGGCGTAAAGGTAACTTGGTCGCGCTACAGCACTTATCTGGAAGTCTCCGTGCTCGACGACGGTCCGGGAATCTCAAACACCGCAAACCTCTTCGTTCCCTTCTTCACAACAAAACAGGGTGGTTCCGGCATCGGTCTAGTCCTCAGCCGCCAGATTGCGGAAGCCCACGGCGGCACCCTGACCCTACAAAACCGCCGCGACAGACGAGGTTGCGAAGCAAAGTTGCGACTGCCGATCTAAGTCTTCTTCGTGACTTTTGTATTTGGAAGTCTCTCTCACAGCTTCCGCTCCAAGACCTAACCTGCTACAAACCCATTCCATTTTGGAACTGAGCTTCAAATTCGTTTCGCTTTAGTGCTCGGCCCGTCGTGGGGAAAATCCAACAACACATTCATAAGAAGACGTTTAGCGAACTATTTGAGTTTTCTTTTGAATTGGCCAGCCTTGTGCCTTTCTGCTTCCGTGAGGCAGGAGTGCGCGAAGCACAAAGATGAACGCTAAGAATATATTTTATCGGATAGCTGTCGCCGCCTGTGTGTGTTCCGCAGTTTGCGGCACTTGCCGAGCTCAGTCCTCTAGATCTACATCAGAAAGCCAGCAAGCAACACCGCAACAAAGCGAGAAAACAGAACACCTGCTACAGGACAATCCAACAATTGAGAAAGATTCGTCGAGCATCCGCCAACCCGACACACTCCCCGAGAACAAATTGGGGTTAGCGCTACTCAAGAATCTCGCCGACGATCAAAAGGCAATTTGGACCAGCCCAGCACACATTCGTTTAGGCGACGCGACTTGGCTCGTACCGTTTGTAGGGCTCACAGCAGGATTCTTGGTGACGGATCAGGACGCGAGTTCTCATTTATCTCACACGCCTTCCACCTTGCAACATTACACAAATTTTTCAAATTACGGCCTTGCAGGAATGGTAGGAGCGGGCGCGGGCCTCTATCTCCTGGGCAAAGCGACCAACGACGAACACAAACGGGAAACGGGGCTTCTAAGCGCCGAAGCAGCCTTGGATGGTTTAATTGTCTCGTCTGCGATTGGCATTGCAACCGGCCGAGAGCGGCCACCCGTCGATTCTTTTCAAGGCAAGTTCTGGCAAGGTGGCGATTCCTTTCCCTCAACCCATGCCACCACCGCGTGGGCCATCGCCAGCGTTATTAGCCACGAATATCCGGGACCCCTCACTAAAATATTGGCTTACGGCGCCGCGACAGCAATCACCTACGCGCGCGTGCGCGCAGAGAAACACTTCCCTGCCGACGCGTTCGTTGGCACCGGGATCGGATGGCTCACCGGCTGGCAGGTTTATCGCACTCACCATAACCCCGAATTGGGCGGAGCCATCCCCCAGAATCTCTCGGATACGCCGCTTGTGGAATCGGATCGCACGCCCAATCAAATGGGTTCTCCGTATGTGCCGCTGGATAGCTGGATCTATCCGTTATTCGAGCGTTTGATCGCCACAGGCGCCATCAATGACGCCATCATCGGCATGCGTCCATGGACCAGACTGGAATGCGCAAGGATGGTTTCCCAGGCCGGCGACCGGCTGCAGGATGCAAACCCCCAGTCTATGTCCATGCGGCTATACGACTCGCTGCGACAAGAGTTTGCGCCAGAGCTTGCTCTGCTCGCCGGCGGCAGCAATCGGGCCATCCATCTCGAATCCGTTTATGCACGCGTGACGGAGATTTCCGGGCCTCCTCTTACGGACGGCTATCATTTCGGCCAAACGATTTACAACGACTATGGCCGGCCTTTTCAAGAAGGCTTCAATAGCATCGCAGGATTTTCCGGGTGGGCGACGACGGGCCGCTGGGTGGTCTACGCGCGCGGCGAGTATCAACACGCTCCCTCAGGGCCAGAGTACAGCCCCGAAGTCCTAACAGTCCTCAACAACATCGACGACAATCCCGGACTGCCGGCACGCTCGCAACCTGAGATCAATCAGGCGCGGCTTCTCGATGCCTACGTAGGGCTCACCCTCGCGGGCTGGCAGCTCTCCTACGGTCAAGAGAGCCAATGGTGGGGTCCGGGTGAGAGTGGTCCCCTGTTATTCTCCGACAACGCTGCACCGGTCCGGATGTTTCATATCGATCGCGTCTCGCCGTTTCGTTTGCCGTGGATCGCGCGGCTCCTCGGCCCCATGCGGACGGACGCGTTTTTCGGCCAGCTTCAAGGCAACCTGCTCTCGCCTGCACCGTATTTTCACGGAGAGAAGATCAGCTTCAAGCCAACGCCCAATCTTGAGTTTGGATTTTCGCGCACCGTCGTAGTTGGCGGCGAAGGGCGGCCGTTCACGTTGGACCGGCTTTTTCTGACCTACTTCAGCGCGACTAGTTATTTTCAGAAGCCGGCCTATAAAGATCCGGGGAAACGCGACGGTGGTTTTGACTTCAGCTATCGCGTTCCCTACTTGCGAAAATGGCTGACAATCTATAACGATGCTATTTCGGCCGATGATCCATCCCCGCTTGCGGCCCCCCGCCGCGCCGGATTTAGCCCAGGTTTCTACCTCACGCATTTTCCCAAGTTGCAGAAGCTCGATCTCCGTGTCGAAGCGCCTTTGAGCGACACAGTGTCCACAAACGGCGCTGGCCGCTATATCTACTGGGACGATTACTATCACGACCTCTACACCAATCGGAATTTCTTGATGGGCGATTGGGTGGGGCGCGACGGCGCGGGTATCCAGGCCTGGAGCCGCTATTGGCTAACTGCAAAAAACTCCATCCAGCTCAGCTATCGTCACCTCAAGGTCGATAACAAATTCATTCCCAATGGCGGTACGGTCAATGATGCCTCCGTGCGCGTGGACTATTGGATAAGACCGGCCGTCGGCGCTTCGGCCATCGTCCAATACGAACAATGGAGATTCCCGCTGCTCGCCGCAGGGCTTCAGAAGAATGTAACTGCTTCTCTGCAAATCACTTACTGGCCACAGACCCAAAAGCATTGACGCGCGGGTTAGCAGCAGGCACGGACACGGCTTTATCCTCACAAAATCCTTAGGTTCGTTTCACCACTTTCTAAGGCTCACCGGGTATTCTATGTGCTCGCTTTGTCAAACATGGGCGGGGCCGAACGCTCCTGGCGAGCAGCTCGTCTCGGAGGCCTGAAAAGGAGAGTCGTGTGCGCGATTTAGTTTTCACTATAGTGACGATCGGCTTCTTCCTCATGGCGATTGGCTACATACGTGGCTGCGAACGGCTGAAGTAAGGCGGAGATTCTCGATGCTCGAAAATGTTGCCCTCATTCTTATTAGCCTGCTTCTCTTTGGCTACCTAATGTACGCGCTGCTCAAACCGGAGAACTTCTAGGCATGACCGCGAATGGCTGGTTTCAAATCGGTCTTTATGTGCTGGTGCTGTTTCTCATCACCAAACCAATAGGAATTTTTCTGGCGCGGGTTTTTGAACGTCAGAAAACGTTTCTCGACCCCCTTTTTCGTCCTGTGGAACGCGCAATCTACCGCATTTGCGGAGTGGACGAAAACAAAGAGATGCGCTGGATGGAATACGGCACGACCATGCTGGTTTTCAGCGCCGCTTCTTTGATTTTGCTTTATCTCTTCGAGCGCCTGCAGCAATGGCTGCCCTGGAATCCGCAGCGATTCGCAAACGTAACTCCGGATCTTGCGTGGAATACAGCCGTATCTTTCACTACGAACACGAATTGGCAAGCCTACACGCCAGAAGTCACGATGAGTTACCTGACGCAGATGGCTGGCTTGGCGTATCACAACTTTGCGTCGGCGGCGGTTGGTATCGCGCTGGCGATTGCGGTAATTCGTGGAGTCTCCCGGCATGAATCGAAAACTATCGGCAATTTTTGGGTGGATTTGACGCGCTGCTTTCTTTGGGTCCTTCTGCCGGTGTGTCTGGTCGGCTCACTCGTGCTTGTTTCGCAAGGGGTGGTCCAGAACCTGAAGCCGTACACCACGGCACAACTCGTCGAACCGCAAACCGTCCAAACACAAGGGGCCGACGGCAAGACGGTTTCGCAAACCGTTACCCAGCAAGTGATCGCAACCGGCCCGACCGCATCCCAAGAAGTCATCAAGATGTTCGGCACAAACGGTGGCGGGTTCTTTTATGCGAATAGCGCTCACCCATACGAGAATCCGACTCCTTTCACAAATTTTTTCGAGATGATCCTGATTTTTGCGATCCCGAGCGGCCTGACGTACACCCTGGGCCGCATGACGAAATCGCAAGGTCATGGCTGGGCTGTGTGGAGCGCAATGACGGCGTTGTTTCTAGTCGGTGTTAGCTCGGCGTACTGGGCGGAAGCCCGAGGGAATCCCGAGCTTGCCAGAGTGGATCAGACGGCAAGCGCCCTTCACTCCGGCGGAAACATGGAAGGCAAGGAAGTCCGCTTCGGTATTGCGAACTCCGCCCTCTTTGCCACAGTCACCACGGACGCAAGCTGCGGCGCGGTCAACAGCATGCACGATTCCTTCACTCCGCTTGGCGGCATGGTGCCGCTCGTAAACATCATGCTAGGCGAGGTTATTTTTGGCGGCGTGGGCTCCGGTCTGTACGGGATTCTCGTGTTCGTCATTCTCGCCGTATTCATCGCCGGTTTGATGGTTGGGAGAACACCGGAATACTTGGGGAAGAAAATTGAGGCCTTCGACGTAAAGATGGCCATGCTCTCGGTGCTCATCTCTTCGCTCACCATACTTGTGTTTGCGGCAATTGCCGTCGTTGCGAAGTTTGGAACCGCGAGCATTTCCAATCCTGGCCCACACGGGCTCTCCCAAATTCTCTACGCCTATACCTCCTCCGTCGGAAACAATGGCTCCGCGTTTGGCGGGCTCAACGCGAACACCACCTGGTATAACGCGAGCACTGCCGTTGCCATGCTGCTGGGAAGATTTTTTGTTGTGATTCCGATTCTGGCGATCGCGGGAAATCTTGCGCGAAAAAAGGTCAGCCCTGCGTCTCTAGGCACTTTTCCCGTAACTGGACCGCTCTTTACCGTTCTGCTTGTTTCCACGATCTTGATCGTCGGCGCTCTCACTTTCTTCCCAGCTCTAAGTCTGGGCCCCATCCTGGAGCATCTGCTGATGCTTTCCGGAAAGGCATTTTGAGGAACTCTCTTTTAAGGAAATCATGGACCGCGCATCCCAAGTAAAGTCGAAGGCACTAACGGACACGAAGATCCTGAAGACCGCTATCGTGGATTCTTTCCGAAAACTGAATCCGCGCACGATGATCAAGAACCCCGTCATGTTCGTTGTCGAGGTCGGAGCTCTTCTCACCTCGATTCAGCTCGTACGCGACGCTTTACACCACAGCGGTGAACTTGGCTTCGGCTTGCAGATTACATTGTGGCTTTGGTTCACCGTGCTGTTCGCCAATTTTGCGGAAGCCATGGCGGAGGGGCGCGGCAAAGCTCAGGCAGAGACTTTGCGCAAAGCGAGAGCGGAAACGGAAGCGCGGCGGCTGCGCCCGGACGGTTGCACCGAGGTTGTGCCCAGCTCAAAACTTCGGACAGGCGACCAAGTGCTGGTGGCGGCCGGAGAATTTGTTCCGGGAGATGGCGAAGTCGTCGAAGGAGTGGCCTCGGTTGATGAGTCGGCGATTACTGGCGAGTCGGCGCCGGTGATTCGCGAATCCGGAGGAGATCGTTCGGCCGTCACAGGCGGCACACGCGTCCTTTCCGATGAAATCCGTGTGCGCATCACTTCGAATCCCGGAGAAACCTTTCTTGACCGCATGATCAGTCTCGTGGAAGGCGCGTCGCGCCAGAAAACGCCGAACGAGATTGCTCTCAACATTCTTCTGGCGGGACTGACCATCATTTTCTTGCTGGCTGTCGTGACGCTACAGCCTTTTGCCATTTATGCTGGCGCCCCGCAGACTATTTTTGTTCTCGTATCGCTTCTCGTTTGCTTGATTCCCACCACCATTGGCGGTCTTTTGTCGGCCATCGGCATCGCAGGCATGGACCGATTGATCCAGCGCAATGTAATCGCCATGTCGGGGCGCGCCGTGGAAGCGTCAGGCGACGTCGACGTTCTCTTACTCGACAAAACCGGAACCATCACGCTCGGCAACCGGCAGGCGACTTCTTTTCACGTGTGCCCCAGCGTCACGGAAGCGGAACTCGCTGGCGCTGCGCAACTCGCCTCTTTTGCGGACGAAACGCCCGAAGGCCGCTCGATTGTCGTATTGGCAAAGGAAAAATACGGATTACGCGGCCGTGAACTCGCCCCACACAACCCAGTCTTCATTCCGTTTTCCGCACAAACCCGTATGTCTGGCGTGGACATGGACGGCAGCGAAATCCGCAAAGGCGCACCGGAAGCCATCGCCAAGTACGTTGCAGAAAAGGGCCAGGTGGTTCCCCCCGAAATCAAACTCATCGTTCGCGAAATTGCGAATGGAGGTGGAACTCCGCTGCTCGTAACGCAAAATCGCCACGTGCTCGGGGCCATTGCGCTCACCGACATAGTGAAAGGCGGCATGCGTGAGCGCTTCGATCATCTGCGCGCCATGGGTATCCGCACCATGATGATCACGGGTGACAATCCGTTAACGGCCGCCGCCATTGCGCGCCAGGCCGGAGTGGATGATTTTCTCGCCGAAGCCAAACCCGAAGATAAAATGGCGCTCATCAAGCGCGAACAAGCCAAGGGTAAGCTTGTTGCCATGACTGGCGACGGCACCAACGATGCGCCGGCACTCGCGCAAGCGGACGTCGGCGTCGCAATGAACACCGGCACACAAGCGGCAAAAGAAGCCGGCAACATGGTCGACCTCGATTCGAACCCGACCAAGCTGATTGAAATAGTGGAAATCGGCAAACAGTTGCTCATCACACGGGGCGCGCTCACGACGTTTTCCGTCGCCAACGACGTTGCGAAATATTTCGCGATCATTCCAGCGATGTTCGCTGCGGCGTTTCCGCAGCTCGAAGTTCTGAATGTGATGCGGCTCAACACACCTGAATCCGCGATTCTCTCCGCCGTAATATTCAACGCTCTAATCATCATCGCCCTTATACCGCTGGCGCTGCGCGGCGTACGCTATCGTCCGCTTGGTGCCGCAGCCCTCCTACGTCAGAATCTCCTTGTCTACGGCCTCGGCGGCGTCGTTGCGCCATTCCTGGGGATCAAACTGATCGATATGGCCATTACCTACTTGCATTTGGCGCCTGGGAGAGTTCTATGAAGCAACATTTGCGAATTGCGATCCTTATGACCCTGGTGACGACTGTGCTCTTCGGACTTCTATATCCCCTGGCGGTCACCGGCCTGGGCCAGCTCTTTTTTCCCGCGCAAGCGAATGGCGGAATGATTGCGCAACACGGCCAAGTCATGGGCTCACGCCTCATCGGCCAGCCGTTTACTTCCGACTGGTATTTTCATTCGCGTCCTTCCGGCGCAGGAAACGGCTACGATCCTGTCGCGCCGAGCGGTGGCGCTTCCAATCTCGGCCCAACAAACCATCAGCTTATGGATCGCGTGAAGGGTGACGTGGATAAACTCCATGCGGAAAATCCAGGCGCGGCAATCCCAGTGGATCTAGTTACGACTTCAGGTTCTGGCCTGGACCCAGAGATTTCTCCAGCCGCTGCCGAGTTTCAGGTTCCGCGCGTCGCGCGCGAGCGGCATATGAGCGAAACGGATCTGCGCGCATTGGTTGCAAAGCACACGCTCGGGAGACAGTTTGGCTTGCTCGGCGAGCCGCGCGTCAATGTCGTCGAGTTAAATCTCGATCTCGATGCATCGCACCCGAAACAATAGTCTTTAGCATTTCCGCGTGGAAGTTTTTCCCGTGGGGCCTTTGGGCGCCTGGAACCGGTATCCCACCCACGGTTCCGTCAAAATATATTTAGGACGCGCGGGATCGCTCTCGATCTTCTTTCGCAATTGATTGATCACCACGCGCAAGTTTTCCGTTTCTTCCCCGTACTCCGGCCCCCAGACCGCCTGCAGCAACCGCCGATGCGACAACGGCTTCCCAAGATTGCCCACCAGGTGCTTCAACACATCGAACTCTTTCGGCGTCAGATGAACGTCGCGGCCGCGCACAACCACTTGCCGGTTTTCGAAATCAATCGTCAAATCCTTTGTAGCAAACGTAGGAATCGCGTCTCCGGGCGCGTACCGGCGCAAAGCCGCCCGGATTCGCGCGAGTAGCTCCTCAATTCCGAAGGGTTTGACGACGTAGTCATCGGCGCCCGCATCCAGAGCGACGACTTTATCCCGCTCCGCATTGCGCACCGTCAGCATGATAATCGGCGCGTCGCACATTTCACGAATCTCGCGGGCGGCTTCTATACCGCCAATTCCTGGCATATTGACGTCGAGCAAGATCAGGTCGGGCCGTTCCTTGCGAACCGCGTCTACCGCTTCTTCGCCCGTCGTGGCCTCTCGAATAACGTAGCCGTGACTGGAAAGGGTCGTGCGCATGACGCGCCGGATTTGCGGCTCGTCGTCGACCACAAGAATGGCGGCCGCGTTCATCGTGTCTCTCCTGCGCTGCGATCCACGGGCAGCGTAAACGAAAACACCGAGCCATGCCCGAGCTGGCTCGTCACTGAAATAGTGCCTTTGTGCGCCGTGATGATGGCTTTTGCGATCGGCAAGCCCATGCCCGTACCGCGCACAAGGTACCGCTGATCCTTGCCGCGATAAAATTTGTCGAAGATCATGCCCTGTTCAAAATCATCGATGCCTGGCCCTCTATCTGCCACGCTGGTGGTGATGGTATCGCCCATTTGTTCCGCGGAAATAGTTATCGGCTGATCCTTCGGCGAATAAATATTTGCGTTGTCGATCAAATGAACCAGCGCATCTTTGATCCGGTTCAAATCCGCGCGCACGGGGGGCAAACCGGGATTCAATTTCACTTCAACGTTGCGGTCCCCAAGCGGCGTATTGCATTGCGCCAGGGCGGCCTCAATGATGTCGCCGATTTGCGTCGGCGCGAGGTTCAGCTCAAATTCTCCCGCCTCGAGCCGCGACATCTCAGCCGCTTCTTCCACAAGGCGGTTCAACCGGTCGCACTCTTCATTGATGATCGTCAGCAGCTCGCGCGTCTGTTCGCGATCCGGAGATTCCTCCGCAAGCAGTCCAGTCGTCGCGGCCTTGATCGACGTCAGAGGCGTACGAAAATCATGCGCGATCGAATCCAGCAACGCCGATTTTAACCGTTCACCCTGGCGTTCCGCCTCGGTTTCTCCAAGCTTTTCGACGGCGCGCGCCCGTTCGATGGCGATCGCCACGAGGCTTCCCACTGCGTCCAGCGTCTGGCGCGAAAGCCGCGACCCCGAAATTCCCAGGCTCGCGATGGGCCGCACCCCCATCCGTACCGGAATGAAGTACAACCCTTCCTGCGATTCGAACACGCCCTCATCGCGCAAAAACACTGACTTCATTTTTTCTTCATCCAGGTGCGCAGCGCCAAACCCAGACCGATAAAATTTGTCCTTCTGCGGAAGAAAAAGCTCAGCGGCTCCGCCTTCGAAACTCTCCACAATGTAATTTGGAATGGCATTCATCAACTGAATGACGTTTCCTTCCGCTAGAAGCTTTTGACTGAACCTATAGAGCCGCTCTATTTCACGCCGGCGCTGGTGTGCTTCATCGGCTTCCTTGCGAATCCGCGCCGAGAGCTGGCTCCCCATAATCGAAGTCACGAGAAACGCAAACAGCGCTACCCAATTTTGCGGGTCGGCAATCGTGAATGTCCCAACCGGCGGAAGAAAAAAATAATTGAAAGACAGCACCGCCGCGACGGACATAAACACCGAGACGGCCATTCCCCACACGGCCGAAACTGCTAGAATAGCCAGCAAAAGGGTGAGCGCGATGGTGGTCTGATTGACGTCGCGCGCGTGACGGAAGAAAACAGTAATCACAGCAACGATGGCCAGCGACACGGCAAATCCGAACGCTCGGCCGGCAAGCAATCTCTGCATGCTGTCATTCTATCGTATGCGCGCTTTGAAACGGAGAACGTAACACATTGCCTAAGAAGCCCGAGGACTGGCTGGAAGTCGCTTCACCGCCGCAGAAAGCGCGCGGCATATTCAAACTTTTCCTCGGCTACGCTCCGGGCGTGGGCAAAACGTACAGCATGCTCAGCGAAGCGCTGCGCCGCAGGAGCCGCGGCGAAGATCTCGTCATTGGCGTGGTGGAAACACACGGGCGCAAGGGAATCGAAGAATTGGCCTCGCAGATCGAATCCGTCCCTCGCAAAACCATCGAATACAAAGGAACAGTCTTCGAAGAAATGGATGTCGACGCGATCATCGCCCGGAAACCCGACGTCGTCTTGGTGGACGAACTTGCTCACACCAACATTCCCGGCAGCAAGCATCGCAAACGCTACGAAGACATTCAGGATCTCCTCGCCGCGAAGATCGACGTCGTCTCAACCCTGAACATTCAGCACATTGAAAGCATTGCGCCCGTGGTGCGCTCGATCACGGGAATCACGGTTCGCGAAACGGTTCCAGACTGGGTACCTTTGACGGCCACGGAAACCGTGATGGTCGACCTGACTCCCGAAGCTCTGCACAACCGCATGAAGCGCGGCGACGTCTACAGCACGGAGAAAGTGGAGCGCTCGCTCAAGAACTTTTTTCGCCGTGGAAATTTGATAGCACTGCGTGAACTCGCCCTCCGCCAGGTCGCCGAGCAGGTCGACCGAAGTCTCGAAACCTACATGGAAGACGAGGACATCCGCAAAAATTGGGGTGTCCGAGAACGTATGGCCATTTGTATTTCCGGGAATCCGGCCGGCCAATATCTCGTCGCTCGCGGCGCGCGCATGGCTCGCCGGATGGATGCGGAACTATACGTCGTTCACGTCGAACGGGAAATAGGCCCGAAAGAGCCTAATGCCACCGCCCTTGCGGCAAATCTCCGCTTTGCCGAGAGCCTCGGCGCAAAAGTGATTCGTTTGAGAGGCCGCAGCGTCGCGGATACCGTGGCGGACTTTGTCCGCTCGAAACATATTACCCAAGTGATTTTCGGCCGCGCGCCTATTCACGACTGGAGAAAATACTTCTATCTGTCCGCTGTGCACCGGTTCCTTCGGGAATCTCCGCCGGTGGACGTTCACATCGTTACTCAGGAAGCCGAGGAGTAACAATTTTCACGGTACCTTCACTGTGCGACGGTCCGTTGCAAGGTTCCACTCAGTTCCAACTCGACGTCTACCACCGGAGCCGCTTTCAGCAAAAATGTGTTCGGACTCTTCAATCCCCACTGAATATAAGGCACGGTGAATTTTGCCGTTCCTTTCCAGTGATCACCCGTCAGCTCTGCATGCACAGGCACCGTCAGATCGTGTTCGGACCCATGCAGCAGAAACTTTCCCTGAACTTGCACCTCGGACGTTCCTGGCACCGCAACCTTCCCTTCGATTTTAGTCGGCCGGAAAATCACCTCGGGATAACGCGCACTCTCCAGAATCTCATCGTGCATTTTTTTGTCGCGGCCGTCATTACCGCTCTCGCCGCTCGTTGCGTATGCAATAAATTCGCCGCTGGCGCTGCCGGTGGCTGGATCAAATTTCACGACGCCACGCTTCAAATTAAATGTCCCGTGAACGGTATGCAGGGTGCTGTCGAGCGTCCAATGCAATTTACTCTGAGCTACATCTAAATTCAAAGTTACTTCGGCGGGTTTTGTCTGAACTGCGGGTTGTGGTGTTTGCGTCCAAGCGCGCGCCACACACACAGCAAGGAATACGAAGAGCGATGCTCGTGCGGCCACACGCACACTAAACCGTCTTCGTCTCATCGATATCCTCATCGGAATTACGCGGCCAAAAACCGCCAGCCGAAAACTGCGCTGGCAGTCGCAAGCTGCAGCGGCCGCGTCTCACCTACATGGTAGGCAAGCATGCGTTCAAATAGTTGCGGGGCAGCTTCCAACGCTCGCATGGTACGTTCACGCAGGCTGTTCCGCCGGTCAAGCAAAAGCAGCAGTTGTCCCATGAGCCGTGGACGCCGGAACAAACGCCGATGCGCCGCTTGATATCGTTTCAGATCGCTCTCCGCCAAGGCATCTGCTAGCGCCGTCGCTTGCCTGAAACTCAAAGAAAGCCCTTCTCCGGTAATCGCATCCACGCTTCCCGATGCATCCCCAATGAGCGCAA